>TARA_R110002124_G_scaffold15614_11_pt1 | contig 19497 bp, 20 predicted proteins | sample TARA_R110002124 | Tara Oceans TARA_R110002124 (sample SAMEA4397445) | marine metagenome | biome: Polar Biome; feature: [SRF] surface water layer (ENVO:00010504); material: water (ENVO:00002006), including particulate matter (ENVO:01000060) such as... | depth 5 m | reverse complement strand
CCGGCGGGCTGGTCGGTGTGTGTCTGGCGGCGATTGCACCGACCGCGCTGGCCCTTGTCACGCCCGCGCCGTTCACCCTGTTTGCCTGGGGTTTTGCGCTGGCGACCCTGGCTGCGGTGATCTGGATGCAGTCCGAATGGCAGGTCCGGGCGCAGCAGATGCGCCTGGCCTTTGGCGCCATCCTGTCCGACCGCGGGGTGCGGCGCCTGCTGCTGATCGCCTTCGCCAACGCCGCGCCCGTGGCGGTGTCGTCCACGTTGTTCCTGTTCTTCACCGAATTCCGGCTGGCGGCGCCGGGCGCCGAGGGCCCGCTGCTGTTGCTGTTTTTCCTGTCCGCCGCGATCAGCACACCGCTATGGGGCAAGGCCGCCGTGCGGTTCGGCCTGCGGGCGGCGCTGTTGTCGGGCATGACGCTGGCTGTCGTCAGCCTCAGCTTCGCGGCCTTTCTGGGGGCGGGTGACGTGCTGCCTTTCGCACTGGTCTGCATCGCCGCGGGTGCCGCGATTGGCGCGGATCTGACCCTGCTGCCCGCCGCCTTCGCGCGGCAGGTGGCGACTGTTGACGGCCCCCCGGCGCAGGCTTTCGGGCTGTGGGCTTTCGTATCGAAGCTGACGCTGGCGGTGGCGGCGGTCACCGTGTTGCCGCTGCTGGACGCGGTGGGGCTGACATCGGGCCAGCCGGCCACCGCGGCAGCCCTGAACATGCTGACGCTGCTTTACGCGGTGGTGCCGGTGGCACTGAAACTGATCGCCATCCTGCTGCTGGTCACGGCGCCGCCGATGGCCGGATTCATGGCACCTAACCGACGCCCCGCCGTTGCCCTGTGAGGCAAATTTGTCCGGCCCCGTGCAAGGCGGTGTTCCAAGGCGGCTGCGAGCCTTAGAACTCCACCCCCAGCTGCGCCTTGATCCCGGCGCGGAACGGGTGTTTGACGTTGCCCATCTCGGTCACCAGATCGGCGATTTCGATCAGGGGATCCTTGGCATTCCGCCCCGTCAGTACCACATGGGTCATGACGGGCTTTTCGTCGCGCAGAAACGCCACCACCTCGTCCAGATCCAGATACTCGTAGCGCAGCGCGATGTTGATTTCGTCCAGCAGCACCATGCGGATGCGCTCATCGCGGATCAACTCCTTGGCCTTTTCCCAACCCGCCCGCGCGGCGGCAATGTCGCGGGCCTTGTCCTGGGTTTCCCAGGTGAAGCCTTCGCCCATCGCATGGAACTGGCACAGATCGCTGAAATGGGTGGTCAGCAGGCGGCGCTCACCGGTGTCCCAGGCGCCCTTGATGAATTGCACCACGGCGCAGGGCATCGCGTGCGCAATGCAGCGCAGGATCATCCCGAAGCCTGAGGACGATTTTCCCTTGCCCGGCCCGGTATGGACAATGATCAGGCCCTTTTCGCCCTGCCGGTCCTCCATCATCCTGTCGCGCGCGGTCTTGATCTTCTGCATCTTCTCTTTGTGCCGGTTTTCTTTGTGCCCGTTCGCCTTGTGCTGGTCGTCCTCGGTGTTCATCGCGTCGCTTCCTTGCTTGACTCAATGCCCTGTGCATCGCATGTCCACCGGGCTGGTGCCTGTTGTCTGACAGGTGAAAAGGGAATGCGATAGGGGAAGGATTTCAACCCCAAAGCGCAGCCGCCCCCGCGACCGTGACCGGAGAGGTCGCCCAAAGCCACTGGCGCGCGCGCCGGGAAGGATGGGCAACCGACAGGGCAAGCGCCCTGACATCCGCAAGCCGGGAGACCTGCCAGCGCCGAATGTTTCCTGCCGGACGGGGTGTTCCGGGGACGGGTCAGGCTGACAGGCCCCCCGCCTTTTGCCCCGCCGCAAACCCGAAGGGCCGCGCATGAGCGAACCGATCGAACTTCTGGTCTGCGTGACCTGCCGGCTGATGGACGCCCCGTCCGATCCGGAGTCCGAACGCCCCGGCCGCCTGCTGGCCGATGCGCTGAACGGCCAGATGCCCGAGGGCGTGGTGCTGCGCGAAACCGAGTGTCTGTCGAACTGCAAGCGCGGCTGCACCGTGGCGCTGCGCGGGCCGGGGCGCTGGACCTATGTCTATGGCAACCTCGCGCCCGAGCAGGCCGAGACGGTTGCCCTGGGCGCGACCCGCTACCGCGACGCCGACACGGGGCTGGTGCCCTGGCGCGAACGCCCCGAACATTTCCGCAAGAACTGCATCGCCCGTATTCCGCCGCTGGAGGCCCCCCAATGACCACGCGCCAAAACAAAACCCTGGCCAAAACGCCCGTCACCGTTGTCACCGGCTTCCTTGGCTCGGGCAAGACCACGCTGATTTCCCACCTGATCCGCAACGCGGGCGGGCGGCGGTTAGCCGTCGTGGTCAATGAATTCGGCACGCTGGGGGTGGATGGCGAAATCCTGAAGGGCTGCGCGATCCCCGATTGCCCGGCGGAAAACATCGTCGAACTGGCCAATGGCTGCATCTGCTGCACCGTGGCCGATGACTTCGTGCCGACCGTCGAGGCGCTGCTGGCGATGGAACCGCGCCCCGATCATATCCTGATCGAAACCTCGGGCCTGGCGCTGCCAAAGCCGCTCTTGAAGGCGTTCGACTGGCCGGCGATCCGCAGCCGCATCACGGTTGACGGCGTGATCGCGCTGGCCGACGCGGAAGCCGTCGCGGCGGGCCGGTTCGCACCGGACGTGGCGGCGGTGGATGCCCAGCGCGCCGCCGATGACAGCATCGACCACGAAACGCCCCTGTCCGAGGTGTTCGAGGATCAGATCTCTTGCGCCGATGTGGTGCTGCTGACCAAGTGCGATCTGGCCGGGGCGGAGGGGATCGCCAAGGCGCGCGCCGTGATCGAGGCCGAGGCCCCGCGCAAGCTGCCGGTGGTCGAGGTAACCGATGGCGCGATTGATCCCGCCGTGATCCTGGGTCTGGAAGCGGCGGCCGAGGATGACCTGGCCGCGCGCCCCTCGCACCATGACGGGCATGACGACCACGAGCATGACGATTTCGACACGATCATCGTGCAACTGCCCGCCGTGGCCGATCTGGCCGCGCTGTCGGACAGAATTGCGCAGATGGCGCGGGACCTCGATATCCTGCGGGTCAAGGGCTATGTTGCCGTCACCGGCAAGCCAATGCGCGCGCTGGTGCAGGCGGTGGGCGCCCGCGTCCGCCACCAGTTCGACCGGCCCTGGCAACCCGGCGAGGCGCAGGTCACGCGACTGGTGGTAATCGCCGAACATGACCGCATCGACGCCGCCCGCATCCACGCGGCGCTGGGGGTCTGAGCCGATGCGCCTGGCCTTGAGCGGGGGACAACGGCGTTGGAACGCCGTTACCAAGGTGCTTGCAAGCACCTTGTCACCGCCTCATGGCTCAGGGGGTTAGCCTGCCATGCACGTCATCTTCCGCGAAAGCCACGGGCTGGAGGAAACGGCCACGCCGACCGATCTGGGGCAATCGCCCGCCGATCTGGTCGTGCTGTCCTTTTCCGACGGTGACCTGGGCGCCTTCGCGGCGGGATGGAGGCGCGCGGACGGCAAATTGCCGACGCTGCGGCTGGCCAATCTGACGGCGCTCAAGCATCCTTTGTCGGTGGATACCTATGTCGAACAGACGCTGGCGGGCGCGAAGGGCATCCTGATCCGGCTGATTGGCGGCGTTCCCTACTGGTCCTACGGTTTGCAGCAGGTGCAGGCGTTGGCGCAGCAAAAGGGCGTCGCGCTGGCCGTGCTGCCCGCTGATGGCCGTGCCGATGAACGCCTGGACGCGATCAGCACCCTGCCCGTATCCACCCTGCGCCGACTACAACATCTGTGCGATCAGGGTGGGGCCGTGGCCGCGCAGGCGGCGTTGCAGCAGATGGCGCTGGCGGCGGGGCTGTATGCCGCCCCGGTGCGCGGGGTTAAGGCGCTGCCCGAAGTTGGCGGCTGGACGCCGCAGGGTGTCACCTGCCCCGCCGCGCTGGCACTGGGCACCCGCCCGCGTATCGTCCTGACCTTCTACCGCGCCTATCTGACCGCCGCCGATACTGGGCCGCTCGACTCCATCGCCCAGGCCTTCGACGCGGCGGGCTATGACGTGATCGGCCTGTTTGCCCCGTCGCTGAAAGCCCCGCAGGCGCGCGGCTGGCTGGCGCGCTGGGTGCGGGCGCTGGCCCCTGTGGCGGTGATCAACGCCACCGCCTTTTCGGCGCAGGCAGACGGCCCCGGCACCCCGCTGGAGGCCGCCGGCGCGCCGGTGTTTCAGGTCGCCCTGGCGACGAATGACCGCACGTCATGGGCGGGGGCCGAGCGCGGTTTGTCGCCCGCCGATCTGGCGATGCATGTGGTGCTGCCCGAGGTGGACGGGCGGATCTTTTCGGGCGCCGTCAGCTTCAAGGAGGCCGGCGCCCGCAACCCCGATCTGCAATTCACCCGGCTGGAGCACCGCGCCGACCCCGCGCGGATCGCCGCCCTGGTGCGGCAGGTTCAGGGCTGGGTAAGGCTGGCGCAAAAACCGGCTGCCCAACGTCGTCCCGCGCTGGTTCTGTCCACCTATCCCGGCAAGGCGTGGCAGATGGCCCATGCCGTCGGGCTGGACGCGCTGGAAAGCGCGCGGGTTTTGCTGGGCGATCTGCATGCGCAGGGTTACAGCGTTGACGCCGTGGACCCGCGTGATCTGGAAACGGCCCGCCTGCGCCTGCCCCTGACCGACTATCTGGGCCGTCTGGCCACCCTGCCCGAAAGCCTGCAACAGGCGCTGTTGCAGGCCTGGGGCGCGCCCGAGGATGACGCCGATTTCCACGATGATGGCTTCGACATCGCGGCACTGCGGGCCGGGAACGCCCTGATCGCGCTTCAACCCGAACGCGGCACGCCCAGGCTGCGCGATGACGACTACCACGATCTGTCGCGCTGCCCGCGCCATGCCTATGTCGCCTTCTACCTGTGGCTGGCGGACCAAGCCGACGCGCTGATCCACATCGGCGCGCATGGCACGCTGGAGTGGCTGCCGGGCAAGGCCGTGGCGCTGTCCGATGCCTGTTGGCCGCAGGCGCTGACCCGTGGCCTGCCAGTGATCTACCCGTTCATCGTCAATGATCCGGGTGAGGCCGCGCAGGCCAAGCGCCGCATCGGCGCGGTGACCATCGGCCACGTGCCGCCGCCCCTGGAAACCACCTCAAGCGGTGCGGGTATGACAGGGCTGGAGGCCCTGCTTGACGAATTTTCCAACGCCGACGGGCTGGACCCCGCGCGCCGGGACCGGTTGCAAGCCGACATCCGCGATGAAGCACAGGCCTTGGGGTTGGAGGCCGAACTGGGCCTGAACGCCGCCACGTCGCTGGCCGAGGCGATCACCCGCATCGACCGCTTTGTGTGTGACGTAAAGGAAAGCCAATACGGAGACGGTTTGCACGTCTTTGGCACCGGCGACCACGGCGCGGCTGAATTGGCCGGGTTGCGTGCCGCGCTGAACGGGCGGTTCGTGGCCCCCGGTCCCTCGGGCAGCCCGTGGCGCGGGCGCTCGGACGTGCTTCCTACCGGGCGCAACCTGTTCACCACCGATCCGCGTGCCGTGCCGACCCGCGCGGCCCATGCCCAGGGGGTGACGCTGGCCGAGGAACTGGTGCGCCGCCATTTGCAGGACCAGGGCGATTACCCGCGCGGGCTGGTCGTGGATCTGTGGGGCAGCGCCACGATGCGCACGGCGGGCGAAGAATTCGCCATGGCGCTGCATCTGCTGGGCGCGAAACCGAAATGGGATGAAGGCTCGGGCCGGGTCAGCGGTGTGGAAATCCTGCCGATTGCCGAATTGGACCGCCCGCGACTGGACGTGACCTTGCGAGTCTCGGGGCTGTTTCGCGATGTGTTTCCCGATCTGGCGGCGCTGTTCGGACAGGCCGTGCAGGCGCTGGCCGCGCGCGACGAGGCCGCCGACTGGAACCCCTATGCCGGGCGCAGCGATCTGGCGCGCGTTTACGGCCCCGCGCCGGGGCTTTACGGCTTGGGCATGAACGACGCGCCAGACACCTATACCGACGCGGCCCGCAAACAGGCGGGTGAAGCGTGGCTCAACGCGTCCTCGCACGCGCTGGACAGCGGCACCGCCGACCCCGCCGGGCTGGCCGCGCGGGTGGCCGGGGCGGATGCCTTCGTGCACCTTCAGGATCTGCCGGAAACCGACCTGCTGCTGGCCGCCGATTACGCCGCGCACGAGGCCGGTTTCGCGGCGGCGCAGGGGATCACCGGCGGCAAGGCCGCGCTCTATCATCTGGACGCACGTGATCCGGCCAACCCGCGCGCCCGCCCCCTGACCGAGGAAATCGCCCGCGTGGTCCGTGCGCGCGCCGCCAACCCCGCCTGGATCGACGGGATGATGCGTCACGGGTTCCGGGGCGGGGCCGAAATCGCCGCGACGCTGGATCATCTGGGGGCCTTCGCGCATCTCGCCGCCGCCGTGCCGCCGCAACTGTTCGACCTGTATCACGACGCCACGCTGGGCCGGCCCGAGGTGCGCGACTTCCTGGCGCGCGAAAACCCGCAGGCGTTGGCGGCGATGGAGGCGCGCTTTGCCGCGTTGCATGACGCCGGACTTTGGGTGACGCGCCGCAACTCCATCCTGGCGGGGCTGGGCGCATGAGCTTCGAGGTCAAGGGATGGTGCCCGGGCGCCCACCGGCCGATGATGTCCGGCGATGGGCTGGTGGTGCGGGTGCGCCCGCGTCTGGCGCGGCTGAGCGCGGCGCAGGTGCTGGGGCTGTGCGCCGCCGCCCGGCGCCATGGGGCCGGGCTGATCGACCTGACGAACCGCGCGAACCTGCAAATCCGGGGCGTGGGGCAGGACAATTGGCCCGCGCTGATCGACGATCTGGCGGCGCTGGATCTGCTGGACGATGACCCCGAACAGGAGAGCCGCCGCAATGTTCTGGTTGAGCCGCTCTGGGTTGCGGGGGGTGACACCCATCGCCTTGCCCTGGAAGTGTTGGCGCGGCTGGCTGAACTGCCAGACCTGCCCGCCAAGATGGGCATTGCCATCGATACCGGGTCAAGGCCCGTGCTGCGAGACGCATCGGCGGATTTCCGGTTCGAGCGCAGCAGCGCAGGCCGTGTCATGCTGCGGGCAGATGGCCGCGCCACGGGCGTTGAACTGGCACCGGGCACCGAGGTTGATACGCTGATCCGACTGGCGCAGTGGTTCATCGACACCGGCGGGGCGCAGGCCGGACGCATGGCGCGCCACACCGCGCCGCTGCCGGACTGGGCGCAGGGTCACGCAGTTCCGGCTTTGCCGCGCGCGCCCTTGGCCCCCGGCCCCCATGCGTTGGGTGCGGTTCACGGGCTGGCGTTCGGACAGGTGCGGGCGGCGGATCTGGCGCAGGCCATGCGGGCCAGCGGCGCCAGCCACCTGCGCGTCACACCGTGGCGCGTTGTTTTGCTGGAAAACGCCGCACCCGGCGCGCAATCGGGGCTGCTATGGGATGCCGACGCGCCCGAATTGCGCATTGATGCCTGCCCCGGCGCGCCGTTTTGCCCGCAAGCGCAGGGCGAGACCCGCGATCTGGCCCGCCGCCTTGCGCCGCTTGTGACGGGCACACTGCATGTCTCGGGCTGCGCCAAAGGCTGCGCCCGTGCCCGCCCCGCCGACGTGGTTTTAACCGCGCGCGACGGGGTCTATGACCTGTCGCGTGGCGCGCGCGCCGGAGAGCCGCCAGAAAAATCCGGCCTGACCGCCGCCCAAATTCTTGCCCAATTCGGAGCCACCTGAATGCCCTATACCTACGAAACCGACGGCGCCGCGATCTACCGCCAATCCTTTGCCACGATCCGCGCCGAGGCCGATCTGGCCCGTTTCGATGCCGACGAAGAACAGGTCGCCGTGCGCATGATCCACGCCGCCGGGATGGTGGGGCTGGAAGCGTTCGTGCATTTTTCACCCGGGTTCATGGCCGCCGCGCGCGGCGCATTGGAGGGTGGTGCGCCGATCCTGTGTGATGCCTTCATGGTCGCCGAGGGCGTCACCCGCCCGCGTCTGCCCGCGAACAACGAGGTGATCTGCACGCTGCGCGACCCGAAGGTGCCCGCGCTGGCCAAGGATATGGGCAACACCCGGTCGGCCGCTGCGCTGGACTTGTGGCGCCCGCATCTGGCGGGCGCGCTGGTGGCCATCGGCAACGCGCCGACGGCGCTGTTTCATCTGCTCAACATGCTGGAAGACCCCGCCTGTCCGCGCCCTGCGGCGATCATAGGCTGCCCGGTGGGCTTTGTCGGCGCGGTGGAATCCAAGGACGCGCTGTGGGCGGCGCAACCCGTGCCCAGCGTGATCGTCAAGGGCCGACTGGGCGGCAGCGCGATCACCGTCGCCGCGATCAATGCCATCGCGAGCCGCAAGGAATGAGCACCCGGGCAACCCCCGGGACGGTGCACGGCGTCGGCCTTGGCCCCGGTGCCGCCGACCTGATGAGCGTGCGCGCCGACCGGCTGGTGCGCGGCGCAAGCCATGTGGCCTGTTTCCACAAGCGCGGCAAACAGGGGCAGGCGCGGCGCATCGTCGAAGGAATGCTGCGGGCCGATGTGGTCGAATTTCCCATGGAATACCCGGTGACCACCGAAATCCCGCTGTCCGACCCGGCCTATGCGCAAGCGCTGGCCGGGTTCTATGCCGACTGCGCGGCCCATCTGCGCAGGCTGGCCGAAGGCGGCGAGGATGTCGTTGTGCTGTGCGAAGGGGATCCGTTCTTCTACGGCTCGTTCATGCATCTTTACACGCGGCTGTCGGGCGCGGTTCCGGTGCAGGTGGTGCCCGCAATCACCGGCATGTCGGCGGCCTGGACCGCCACCGGCGCGCCGATCACCTGGGGGGACGACGTGTTGACCGTGGCCCCCGCGACCCTGCCCGCAGACGAACTCGCACGGCGCATCAAGGACACCGACGCGCTGGTGGTGATGAAAATCGGCGGCAATCTGGCCAAGCTGAAAACCGCCATCGAAGCCGCCGGGCGCCTGCATCAGGCCTGGCTGGTCGAATACGCCGCGATGCCCGAACAACGGGTCATGCCTTTGGCAGATGCCGACACAGCGCCCTATTTTTCCATCGTGCTGATCCACGGACAAGGACGCAGGCCGTGACCGGATCCGTCATCATCGCGGGCCTTGGCCCCGGAAACCCCGACATGGTCACCCCCGAAGTGGCCGACGCCCTTGCGCAGGCGACCGATATCGTCGGCTACATCCCCTATGTCGCGCGTATCCCCCCGCGCGACGGGCTGACGCTTCATGCCAGCGACAACCGCGTGGAAATCGACCGCTCACGCCACGCGCTGGAGATGGCGGCCGGGGGCAAGCGGGTGGTGGTGGTGTCCTCGGGTGATCCGGGGGTCTTTGCCATGGCGGCGGCGGTGTTCGAGGCATTGGAGGCCGGACCGCAAGACTGGCGGGCGCTGGACATTCGGGTTTTGCCCGGCATCACCGCGATGCTGGCGGCGGCGGCGGCGGCGGGGGCGCCGCTGGGCCATGATTTCTGTGCGATCAATCTGAGCGACAATCTGAAGCCCTGGGATCTGATCGAAAAACGCCTGCGCCTGGCGGCCGAGGCCGATTTCGCGATGGCGTTCTACAATCCGCGCTCGAAGTCCCGGCCAGACGGCTTTGCCCGCGCGCTGGACGTGCTGCGCGAGGCCTGCGGTGATGCGCGCCCGATCCTGTTCGCGCGCAACGTGTCGCGCCCCGACCAGACCCTGCGCATTGTGCCACTGACCGACGCCACACCGGACATGGCCGATATGCGGACCATGGTGATTGCCGGATCCTCTGCCACCCGGGTCATCGACACGCCGCGCGGGCCGATCCTGTATACCCCGAGGTCCGCGTGAGACGGTTGGCCGGTGCCGGGGGGCCAGCCCCCCATCGCCTGCGGCGATCCCCCCCGGGATATTTGTGGACAGATGAGGATGGGGCGTCAGGAGCGGATCAGGGCAAGCACGTCGCGGGGGCTGTTAACCTGGGCCCTTGGCGGAAGCGGCGGGCGGTCGATCATCAGCACGGGCAGGGCAAGCTGTCGCGCGGCGAGAAGTTTCGACACCGACCCGGTGCCGCCCGCGTTCTTGCTGACGACAAGGTCGATGCGGTGGTCCTGCATAAGGGCGCGGTCGGCATCGACGCTGAAGGGGCCGCGATCCACGACCACGGCGTGTTGCGGCAAGGGCGGGGGCTGGACGGGATCGTCGACCAGCCGGAGCAGGTAATGGTGCTGCGGTTGCACGGCGAATTCGGCAAGATGCATCCGGCCGATCGCCAGCATGACCCGGCGCGGCGGCCCGGACAGCGCGGCGACGGCGCCGGCCATATCCGGCACCCGCTGCCAGGTGTCGCCGGGTTCCGGTTGCCACGGTGGGCGCGTCAGGGCGATCAGCGGCACTCCGGCTTGTTGCGCGGCGCGCACGGCGTTGGTGCTCATTTGTGCGGCGAAGGGGTGGGTGGCGTCGACAAGATGGGTGACGGCGTGGTCGTGCAGATACGCCACCAGACCCGGCACGCCGCCAAAGCCGCCAATGCGCACCGGGATGGGCTGTTGCCGGGGACGCTCGACCCGGCCCATATAGGACAGGGTGGCCGGGATGCCTGCATCGGCCAGGGCGCGGCACAGGGCGCTGGCCTCGGTCGTGCCGCCAAGGACAAGGACATTGGGCATGGCTGAGGCTCCGCAGTGGCTGACGATCATCGGGTTGGGCGAAGATGGACCGGATGGCCTGCCGCCCGCAAGCCGCGAAGCGCTGGCCGGCGCCGAGATCGTGATGGGCGCGGCGCGGCATCTGGCCCTGTTGCCGGGGTTGCGGGCCGAGCGCGTGACTTGGCCGGTGCCCTTTGCCGAGGGCATCCCGCAGCTGCTGGCCTGTCGTGGCAAGCGGGTGGTGATGCTGGCCTCGGGCGATCCGTTCTGGTTCGGCGCGGGCACGGTGCTGGCGCGGCATCTGACGCCAGAGGAATGGCGCGCCTTTCCGGGGCCGTCCGTGTTCTCTTTGGCCGCCGCGCGGATGGGCTGGGGGCTGGAGAGCACGCTGTGCCTGGGATTGCACGCCGCGCCGCTGGCCCGGTTGCGGCCCCATCTGGCCCCCGGCATGCGCGCGCTGTTCACCCTGCGCGATGGCGGGGCGGTGGCGGAACTGGCGGCCTATCTGGTCGCCGAGGGGTTCGGCACGACCGAGATGACGGTGCTGGAGGCGCTGGGCGGGCCGCGTGAAAGGGTGCGCACGATCCGGGCTGAGGCCTGCGATCTGGGCGACGTGCAACACCCCGTCGCCTGCGCACTGTCTGTGGACGGTGACGGCGCGGTGTTGACCCGTGCCAGCGGGCAGGCCGATGACCTGTTCGCGCATGACGGCCAGATCACCAAGCGCCCGGTGCGCGCGCTGGCCCTGTCGGCACTGGCGCCGCGCGCGGGCGAACTTTTGTGGGACATCGGCGCGGGCTCTGGGTCCATCGGGATCGAGTGGCTGTTGAGCGATCCGGCGACGCAGGCGATTGGTTTTGAGGCCGACCCCGACCGCGCTGCCCGTGCCCGCGCCAATGCCGCACGGCTTGGGGTGGAGCGGTTGCAGATCATTGAGGCGCGCGCGCCAGAGGGGTTGGAGGGCCAGCCCCTGCCCGATGCGGTGTTCATCGGCGGTGGGGTGTCGCAGACGCTGCTGGAGAGGCTTTACACCTTGCTGCCCGCCGGCACGCGGCTGGTCGCCCATGCGGTGACCCTGGAGTCCGAAGCGCTGCTGGCGCAGGCCCATGCCAACCGGGGCGGCAGCCTGTTGCGGATCGAACTGGCGCAGGCGCAGCCCATCGGGCGGTTGCGCGGCTGGAAAGCGGCCTATCCGGTCGTGCAATGGAGCGTGGTTCTGTGATCGTCGCGGGGTTCGGGTTTTCAACGCGCGCCGATGTCGCGTCTCTGGCTGACGCGCTGGCGCTGGCGCAAAAAGGCCAGCCCCCCGTAACCGCGCTGGCGACATTGGCCGACAAGGCACCGCTGCTGGACGGGTTGGCGCGGGCCATGGGGGTGCCGGTGATCCCGGTCACAGAGCCCCTGCCCGACACCCCCACACGATCCGACCGATCGCTGTCCGAACGTGGCACCGGCAGCGTGGCCGAAGCCTGCGCGCTTGCCGCCGTGGGCCAAGGCGGCTATCTGCGCCAGACCCGGGTGATATCGGGGGATCGACTGGCCACCTGCGCCATCGCGCAAGGAGGAAACGCATGACAGTTCACTTCGTCGGTGCCGGCCCCGGCGCGCCGGACCTGCTGACCCTGCGCGGGCGCGATATCATCGCCGCGTGTCCGGTCTGCCTGTATGCCGGGTCGCTGGTGCCCGAGGCGATTCTGGGCCATTGCCCAAAGGGCGCGCGGATCGTCAACACCGCGCCATTATCGCTGAATCAGATCATGGACGAGATCCGCGCGGCGCATGACGCCGGGCAGGACGTCGTGCGGCTGCATTCGGGTGATCTGTCGCTCTATTCCGCGATGGGCGAACAACTACGCCGCCTGCGGGCGCTGGGCATCCGCTATACCGTCACGCCCGGTGTTCCGGCCTTTGCCGCCGCCGCTGCCGCGCTGGGGGCGGAGCTGACCCTGCCCGGGCTGGCACAATCGGTCGTGCTGACGCGCACGCCGGGCCGCGCCAGTGTGATGCCTGAACACGAGACACTGACCAATTTCGCCGCCACCGGTGCGACACTGGCGATCCATCTGTCGATCCACAACCTGGCGCAAACCGTGGCGGATCTGACCCCGGCCTACGGCCCCGATTGCCCGGTGGCGGTGGTCTGGCGGGCCAGTTGGCCCGAACAACGCATCGTGCGCGGCACGCTGGCCACCGTGGAGGCCCTGATCGCGGGCAGCATGGAGCGCACGGCGCTGATCCTGGTCGGCCCGGCGCTGGCCGCCGAAGGGTTCGAGGAAAGCTGCCTTTACGCCACCGATTATGACCGCCGCTTCCGCCCGCAAACGGCCGAGTCGGTCTATGCCAACAGCAAGGAATGACCATGCCCGTCCCCGGATTGATGATCAGCGCGCCCGCCTCGGGCACCGGCAAGACCACGGTCATGCTGGGCCTTCTGCGCGCCCTGAGCGACGACGGGCATGTGGTGCAGCCCTTCAAATCCGGTCCCGACTACATCGACCCCGCGTTTCACCGCGCCGCCTGCGGGCGGGCCTCGTTCAATCTGGACAGCTGGGCGATGGGCGCGGGGCTTCTGGATACCATCGCCGCTGAAAGCGCAGGCGCGGATATCTGCGTCGCCGAAGGGTCGATGGGGCTTTATGACGGTGTGGCCTTTGCGGGGGCAACCGGCCATGGCTCCAGCGCCGAAACGGCGCGGCGCATGGGGTGGCCCGTGGTGCTGGTGGTGGATGTATCAGGGCAGGCGCAAAGTGCGGCGGCGGCCGCGCTGGGCTTTGCCCGCTACGCGCCCGATCTGCCCTTTGCAGGGGTCATCCTGAACCGTGTCGCCAGCCCCCGGCATGAACGCCTGACGCGGCTGGGGATGGAGGCGGCGGGGTTGACGGTTCTGGGATCCTTGCCCCGGCGCGGCGACCTGAAACTGCCTGAGCGGCATCTGGGGCTGGTGCAAGCCGCCGAGCACCCGGATCTGGACCGGGCGATTGCCGATTATGCGGCCTTTCTGCGCGAGAATGTCGATCTGGGCGCGATCCGGGCGGCGGCGGCGCAAGGTGGGGTGAAACCCCACCCTACGGGCCTGCCAAGGCCCCCCGCGCAGCATATCGCGCTGGCGCAGGACGCGGCGTTTTCCTTTGCCTATCCGCATCTGGTGGAAGGCTGGCGGCGCGCGGGCGCGCGGATCACGCCGTTTTCGCCGCTGGCCGACGAGGCCCCGGCGGCGGACGCCGATCTGGTCTGGCTGCCCGGGGGCTACCCCGAGTTGCATGCCGGGATGCTGGCCGCGGCCGAAACCTTCCGCGCCGGGCTGCGCAATCATGCGCAGTCGCGCCCGGTGCATGGCGAGTGCGGGGGCTACATGGCGTTGGGCGAGGCGCTGATCGACAAGCCAGGCGTGCGGCACCGGATGGCCGGGCTGCTGGGGCTGGTGACCAGCTATGAGACGCGCAAGATGCATCTGGGATATCGGCGCGCCGAACTGACTGCGCCGATGCCGGGCTTCGATGTCGGCGCCGCGCTGCGCGGGCATGAGTTTCATTATTCGACGATTCTGGATCAGCCCGACGCCCCGCTGGCCCGCGTGAGCGATGCCGAAGGCGCGCTGGTGCCTGAGACCGGGTCCCGGCGCGGGAATGTTTCGGGCACGTTCTTTCACCTGATCGCGCAGGATGACAGCGGTGCCGGGGGCCAGCCCCCGATCGCCGCTGGCGATCCCCCCCGGGATATTTAGGAGCACAAAGATGCAGGGGTTCGTTTCTTTTGTCGGCTCTGGTCCCGGTGATCCGGAGTTGCTGACGCTCAAGGCGGTGAACCGGCTGAAGGCCGCCGATGCGGTTTTGTTCGATGATCTGTCGGCCGGCCCGATCCTGGATTTCGCGCGTCCCGGGGCCGATCTGGTGGCGGTGGGCAAACGCGCCGGGCGGCCGTCACCACGGCAGGATCATGTCAGCCGGTTGCTGGTGGATTACGCGCGCGGGGGCACGCGGGTGGTGCGGCTGAAATCCGGCGATCCGGGCATATTCGGGCGGCTGGAGGAGGAGATCACGGTGCTGCGGGCGGCCGGGATCGGGTTCGAGATCATTCCCGGCGTGACCTCTGCCTCGGCGGCGGCGGCGGCGGCGGGCATTCCGCTGACCCGGCGGATGGAGGCCCGGCGCGTACAATTTGTCACCGGCCATGACGTGAGCGGCGGCTTGCCCGAGGGGCTGAACCTGGCCGCGCTGGCGGACGGGGCGGCGACAACCGTTGTGTTCATGCCCAAGCGCACCTTCGCCCGGTTCGCCGCGCTGCTGACCGACGCTGGGCTTCCGGGCGACACCCCCGCGCTGCTGGCCGAAAATGTCAGCCATCCGGATCAGCGGCTGACCCGCTCGACCGTGGCGGCCTTGGCGCGCGATCTGGGCGCGGACGACAGCCGGGCGCCGGCGCTGATCCTGTATGGGGCGCTGGCCGGGTCATGAAGGTCACGCTGTGCCAATCCTGCGCGCTGGGCGCCGGTGGCTTTGCGGCGACGCTGGACGCGGCACTGCGCGAGGCCGGTGTCGCGGCGACCGTGGCGACGGTCGACTGCCTGTCGGGCTGCACGCGGCCCTCTGCCCTGTCGTTTCGCGCGCCGGGAAAGACGGCCTATCTGTTCGGAACCCTGACCGGGGCCGACCTGCCCGAACTGGTGATCTTCGCACGGGCCTATGCCAAAAGCCCGGATGGCGGTTTTGCCGATGCCCGGGTGTTCGGCGCCTTGCGGTTCAAGGTGATGGCCCGGATTCCGGCGTAATCCCCGAGTGACTCGCGTCGGCCACTCCGCCGCGCGGTCGGTGTCGCAAACCGATGCCCTTGTGCCGCGATCTGCCTTGACCGGGTTGCGCCGACCTGCGACAAGTCTGGGATCAGGTGCCCGAACGGGCTTGATCGGGAATGGGGTGAAGGCCGTGCGCCGAACCCCCAGCCGCCCCCGCGACTGTAAGCGGTGAGCTGGCTGTCCGTGACCACTGCCCGCAAGGGTGGGAAGGGGACAGCACGCGAAGAACCGCAAGCCAGGAGACCGGCCTGTGACCCAACCAAACGCCGTCGGAGGGACGGCAAGGAGAACGAGATGAACACGACGACCCAGACCGCTGCCCCATCCCTGCTGGCCCCGGCTTTCGCCATGGCCCTGATCGGCCTTTCCGCGATGTTCGTGGCGGGTGTCGCGCAATCGGCGACCATGCATGACGCGGCGCATGACATGCGTCACGCCACCGGCTTTCCCTGCCACTGAGGCAACCGAGCCCCATGTTTCAGAAAATGATGACCGGCGCGTTGATCGCCGGTATTGGAGCGGGGCTGTTCGCGGCCTTGCTTCATTTCGTGTTCATTCAGGACTTGCTCCTGTTGGGCGAACGCTATGAATCAGGCGAGATCGTCCATTTCGTGGCACCGGGTGCCGAGGCGCCGGCAACCGCACCGCAAAACGCCCCCGCCAGCGATCCCGGCCAGGTCGCGCAGGCCGATGACGGAACAGACGGCACGGTCCTGCGGAACGCGCTGACGGTGGGATTCACGGTCGTGCTCTATACGGCGTTCGCCAGCTTGCTGATCGCGGGCTTTGCCGTCGCCACGCAGATGGGGCGCCGCATCGATGCGACGCAGGGCCTGCTCTGGGGTGTAGCCGGGTTTGCGGCGATCCACATGGCCCCCGCGATGGGCCTTGCTCCGAATTTGCCGGGCACGATGGGCGCCGATATCGCCGACCGCCAGATCTGGTGGTGGGCGACCGTCATCGCCACCGGATCGGGCCTGGGCATGATCGCCTTTGGCCGCTCGGTTCCGCTGGCGGTGGCTGGCATCCTGCTGATCCTTGCGCCACACCTTGTCGGCGCGCCGATGCTGGACGGATATTTCAGCCCTGCCCCGGCGGAACTGGGCGCGCAATACGCGACGCGCGTGCTGGGCGTCGCACTGACGTCCTGGTCCTTGCTGGGCTGGCTGGCGGGGTGGCAATGGTCACGCTTGACCTGATCGGCATCGGCACCGGCAACCCGGATCACGTGACGCTGGAGGCGATTCGCGTGATGCGCCAGGCCGATCTGATCCTGCTGCCGCGCAAGGGTGACGCCAAGGCCGATCTGGCCGACCTGCGGCGTCAGATCTGCGCGGTGCATCTGGATGATCTGTCACCGATCACCGAGTTCGACCTGCCGACGCGCGACAGCCGCGCCGATTACCTGGGCGCGGTGAATGACTGGCACGACGCCATCGCGCGGGCCTGGCTTGACACCATCGACACCCGGCTTCCGACTGGCGGGCGCGTGGCGCTGCTGGTGTGGGGCGATCCGTCGCTTTATGACAGCACCTTGCGCATTGCCGAGCGTTTGGGACGCACCCGCGCGCTGACAACCCGCGTTGTCCCCGGCGTCACCAGCCTGTCGGTGCTGACGGCGGCGCATGGCGTTCCGCTCAATGATCTGGGCGCGCCGGTGGTTATCACCACGGGCCGCCAACTGCGCGAGACCGGCTGGCCGGCGGGCACAATGGCCGTGGCCGTCATGCTGGACGCGGGCGGTGCCTTCATGGCGGTGCCGCAGGACGGGGTGCATATCTGGTGGGGCGCTTACCTGGGCATGGCGCATCAGGCGCTGATCCAGGGACCGCTGGCCGAGGTCGCGGACCGGATCATCCAGACCCGCGCTGAACTGCGCGAGCGCCACGGATGGATCATGGATATCTACCTGCTCAAACGCGGCGACGGCTGAGAATGTCGCCGGCCCTGGCTGTCAGGCGTGGTTGCCAGATGGGACGCAGGCGATCAGACTGCGCCTGAAGCCAACGCCGTGCCGGAGCCTTCATGTTCGATCCGCAGACCAATGCCTATCTGGCCGATCTGGCCGCCAACAACACCCGTGACTGGTTCACCGCGAACCGGGCGCGCTATGAGGCCCACTATCTGGCCCCGGCCAAAGCCTTTGCCGACGCTTTCGCCGCGCAGATGGAACGGCGCAGCGGCGCGCCGGTGGACATCAGGCTGTTTCGCATTCACCGTGATGTGCGCTTCGCCAGAGACAAGACCCCCTACAACCCGCATATCCATATCGCCTGGCGCAACCCGGGCGCGGCGCTGTGGTGGATGCTGGGGCTGGAGGTGGAGGCGCTGGTCATCGGATTGGGCTGTTTCGGCTTTGACAAGGACAGGCTGGATCACTGGCGCCGGTTGGTGGACAGCCCGGCCGGGGCCGAGCTGAAAGCCATCACTCAGGGTCTGACAGGTGCCGGGATGCGGATTGATCCGCCATCGCTGAAGCGGGTGCCCGCGCCCTATGACAAGGACCACCAGCGCGGCAACCTGCTGCGACACAAGGAATTGGCGGTCTGGAACGATGCGCTGCCGCTTTCGGCGGCTTATGGCGATCAGGCACCGGCGTTTCTGGCGGCCGAAATGAACCGGTTCGAGCCGCTGCGCCAGTGGTTCAGGGCGCGGTTCTGAGGCGCGCTGGCCCAGGAAGGCGACGATAGCCCGGCCATATTTCCACAATACCAACCGAATCACCGGTGAGTCGCACTGGAACCCTGCCGCGCCGCCAGCCGAGCACGGGCGCGAAACGACCGTTTTGCCGCCCCGTCAGCCCACTGCCGCGCGGACATCGGATAACACTGCCCCAAACACGCGCGGATTCGGCCCCTTTGGGTTCTGCGCACCGTGTCATTGCGGTTTCCGGTGCGTGTTATTGCCCGCGCCGCCGGCGCGCCGTCGCGGCCAGCTATGCGCAATTTTTTAATTTTATTTCCGATGCTTACGATCGATCCTTCGACCCTATTCCCCCTTGTTATCGGATAACCCAGTGCCGGTTATCGGGTTTCATCGTCTTGATTTTGTCTGACGTCGCCGAGGCGGGCAGATTGATCTCATCGGAAGCGCACAGCCCACAACACACAGACCGGCAAGCGCCAACGGACACATAGACGAGCCTTTTGTTTCAAACCGGCACACACGCCAGAACCCCAATGGAGAGACCCATGTTTGTCACCAAATCCTTTAAAGCCGCCGCCGCCGCCCTGATGATCACCGCCACCGCAGCCCCTGCGCTTGCCGGCCACAACCGGATCTGGGTTGAGCAATATGGCTGGAACAACCAGATCGGCGGCGGCCAGACGGGCAGCGGACAGCGCCTGACCGTCATTCAGGACGGTGCGTCGAACATCTCGATCAACACCCAGGATGGCGCCCGCAACGAAGCGGCGGTCGGCCAGGTCGGCTTCAACAATGGCGCCGATACCAATCAGGTTGGCGCCCGCAACAGCGTCGGCATCGCCCAGATCGGCGCCCGCAACAACGCCGCCGTTGGCCAGTATGGCTGGAACAATGCCGCCGCCGTGGTTCAGAACGGCACCGGCGCCTCGGCCTCGGTCATGCAGAGCGGGTCGAACAATTCGGTAGCCATCGTTCAGGACTGATCCCCGGAAACTGGCCCCAGAAACTGGCCCCAGAAACTGGCTGCGGGGGCTCCTTCCCCTCCACCCCCGCGGCCCCATTTCCCCAATCCCTTCAAGCCACAGGAGACTAAAATGCGTGCCCTTTCCCTTCGCCGCTCCCCTGCCCTGATCATGGGCCTTTCGCTGGCCGGACTCACGGCCGCAGCCTGGGGCGTTACCGCCAGCTATGCCCATACCGCCGATGACGCCAAGGACACCGCGCTGAGTTGCGAAGTCGCGCTTGAAACCGTGCGCGGCGGCACCCTGCTGACGGGTCGGGTGACCTCGGACAGCGATGTCGCGGGCACCTACACCATGGCGATCACCAGTCGCTCGAACGGCGGCTCAACTTCGATCCGGCAATCCGGCACGTTCGAGGCCGGCGCCAACCAGCCCGCGACCCTGGGCGAGACCCGGCTGATGGGCCGCCCC
>TARA_R110002124_G_scaffold85197_6_pt1 | contig 19508 bp, 17 predicted proteins | sample TARA_R110002124 | Tara Oceans TARA_R110002124 (sample SAMEA4397445) | marine metagenome | biome: Polar Biome; feature: [SRF] surface water layer (ENVO:00010504); material: water (ENVO:00002006), including particulate matter (ENVO:01000060) such as... | depth 5 m | reverse complement strand
CAAATCCGCCACCGTCGCCCACATCCGCGATGTCGCCACGAAATTTTATTCCCTCGAACAGCTGGCCAGTTCGATTGCGAAGGCCTTCGATGAACCGATATAACAGAGACCGGAATCTACATGGATTTACTTGATCGCTTACTGGGCCACGATGCCTGGACGACTCGGCAGCTGCTTGAGATTTGCGGCACATTGTCGGACGAACAACTCGACCGGGAATTCGATATCGGCCACCGTTCGCTGCGCGCCACGTTGCATCATCTCATCGGCAACATGGAAATCTGGTCCACGCTGATGGCAGCAGAATCGATTGAGCGGCAGTCTGATCAGAGTATTCCGGGTCTGACACAACGCCTGACGGTCGCTGCAAATCGCCTGGAAACGATCGGCAGAAAAGTCGCTGCCGAAGAAGCCTGGGACGAGGTCTGGCTCGACGTCCTGGACGATCCGCCCTGCGAAAAAACCTATGGCACCGCGCTGGCCCACATCATCACCCACAGCATGCACCACCGCGCTCAGCTGCTTTACCTGCTGCGCCTCTCGGGTGCGGAATCGCTGCCGGAAGGGGATGTTTTCAGCTGGGAAAACCGAATCAATTGATGAATATGACTGACAATCAAAATAAATAGGTTCACTAATACTTTCAATCGGCTCGGAGATAACCTTCCAAGTATTTGAGCATTAAATGTTCCAGCTCTCAAATAAGCAGAAGTAGAATTTTATCCACATCAATATGTAATATTGTCCACTTTTTAATTGATCAATAGTTCATATCTTATTAAAAATGAATATGATTTTATTTTCACTATGTCCTTAAGGAGACATTAATCTCTTGAATCAGAAACGGAGCTAAGATGACATTTAAAAAAAATGATTATGCGTTAATGACTCAGTACGATACCGATCAACTTGTCCAAATCTTAACAGAAGAAGATGATGGAAATGTACAAATAAAAAATAAAGGGACTTATTCTCCATGTCCTGTCGAATACCTCTGTTTGCCTTGGGTGCTTACAGATCCTGATGGAGAAGATGTTGATTCGAAGGGACCAATATTCGTTAAGCCCGATGGACAAACAACAAATAAGCTTGAAGAAGCACAGCTTTTTAGATCTCCAGAAAGTGCAGAAGAATTTCGAGACCAGCATACTAGAATAGGATATTTTATCCCTAAACCATATAACGATTTCGTCAGTCTTTAAGAGTAATACATCACTATTAGTGAATAGTAACATGGAAATAATAGTTTCAATTCTAGCATCAACCGCTACTAGCGCAGCTTTGACAGCTGCATTGTTCTGGTTATTACGTAACTGAATTAGTGAGCGGCTCAAGAATTCAATTCAATTTGAGTACAATCAAAAACTCGAAGAGTATAAGACTAAACTAAAATTAACGCTGGAATGGGAAATCGAAACCCATAAAGCTCAATTAAACGTCCAAAATATAACTTCTATTGAACAGCTAAAGGCTCAGTTACAGATTGCATCTACAGAACACCAGATACGATTTTCAACTCTAAATGAAAAACAAGCTGAAACTATCGAGGGTACTGTACTTCGGCTTCAAAAACTCCTTGATACAATAGCTAAATATGTTGCTATATTCGAACGGGCAGGTGACCCACCGAAAGCAGAACTAAGAATAAATGCTGCCAAAGCAATGGATGAATTTATTAAATACTTTCGTCCACGTAAGCTTTACATTCCAAAAGACACGTGTATTCAAATTCAGAACTTTTATGATCGGCTTTGGAATCTTACTCATCAATTTATGGTAGGAGTTGAACAAGGTGGTGATGAAAGACACCCAGATCGTGACACTTGGTCTGAAGTAGATTCGGCAATGAAAGAAGATGCCAAACCTGCTCTTGAAGCACTAGAAGATGATTTCAGAAGACTACTTGGTCATTCGTCATGAATAAATAAGATATAAATTTCTAATAGGTAATACATAGAAATTATTTCTGAATAACAACTCTTTTGTTTCTCTACTTAAACTGAGCCATGATGAATCACAGCGAAAAAAAATACGATCTCTTTATCAGTCATGCAAGTGAAGATAAGGAGGTTCTGGTACGTCCGCTTGCAAACACATTAAAAGAATTTGGGGTATCCGTATGGTATGATGAATTTACATTGAAAATTGGTGATGGTCTTAGAAAATCAATTGATCGTGGATTAGCTGAATCGCATTTTGGACTTGTAATATTATCACCAAATTTCTTCATGAAAAACTGGACTGAATACGAGTTAAACGGTTTGACGGCAATCGAAATAGACGGTTCTGGTACCATACTTCCTATTTGGTATAATTTGGATAGAAAATCAGTTTTAGAATATAGCCCTCCATTAGCAGATAAAGTTGCAATCGTTGTAGAAAAGAATTCAATTATCGAATTAACTTGCAAGATTATTGAGGTAGTCAAACCAGCACTTTTCGAAAAAATTCTGCGAAGAGCTACCTATTTTAAGTCCATTCGTAAAATATCGAGTGTGAATCCGGCATTGCTCAAGTGTTCGCTTCCTAGACATGAAAAACTGCCACTCAATCTTATAAGTAGAATTCGATTGATTAGATCGGCGCTACTAGAAGTAATTCCAAATTCAATGAATCACTGGATTGATGGGTTCTGTAGGGATTCCCATCCAACAAGAGAAATACGAATTTGGGAGCATATTGCTACCTGTTATCTAGAGTACAATTACTTGGTAGAATTAACTCTAGAGCAGCGAAAATCTGCTTTACAAGCTTTCCTATATTTATCTTTGAGTTCAAATCTCACTGAATTTAATAAGCTAATAGAAACACTACCACTAAATGCTTCCGAAACAATACTATTATTGTGGAAGAACCAAATGCCAGCATTTGACATAAAGCATGATTTCTTTCCTGAAAACCAAAATTGTTCTATAGAGGAATTTAATCAACTAAAGTGTGGTGATACTGAAACCTTTCCCTTTGACTTACCAGACGAACTCATTAAAGAATGGATTTATATTGAGGAACCTCTGGCTGAGTAGTTATGAAAGTAATAAAACAATAGACTCAAATCTTAATCCACATCTATTTACTACACGCCCTCACAATCCATTTGAAAACCAACCCCGGCTCTGTCAGACTGGTAACAACCGTTTCATCATGAAAGCGTTGTTTCTGGCCGTCTGTTATTTTGAGGAGCCTGTGATGCGAAGTTGTCTGAGGTTGTGGTCTCTGGTTTTGTGCTGTCTGTTGTTGTGGTCTGCTGTGCCGGTGGCTGCGGAAGAGCCAGAGCATATCGGGGCGCGGCGGGAACTGTTTGTGGATGACTGGATGATTCACAGTCTGGACAACGCCCGGCAGGAACTGCATCATCCGCAACCCCAGGAAATTGCGATCACCTATGACGGGCCCGCGGAAGGCAATACCAGCTATTACGTGCGCATCCTCAAAGATGGCGACAAGTATCGCATGTACTATCGCGGCTCGCATTTTGACTGGGAACAACGCAAACGCGGACATGCCGAAGTGGTCTGCTACGCCGAGAGTGATGATGCGATTCACTGGACCAAACCAGACCTCGGGCTGTTCGAGTTCAACGGCTCGAAACAGAATAACATCGTCTGGTCGGGCATCGGTGCGCATAATTTCTCGCCGTTCGTGGATACGAACCCGGCCTGCAAAGCGGACGAAAAGTTCAAGGCCCTGGGTCGCGGCAAGGGGGGACTGTATGCGTTCGCTTCCGCTGACGGCATTCACTGGCAGTTGATGCACGACAAACCGGTGATCACCAAAGGGGCCTTCGATTCACAGAACCTGGCGTTCTGGGACGAACATCGCGGCCGCTATGTCGATTTTCATCGTGCGTTTTCAAATAAAGTGCGGGCCATCATGACGTGTACTTCGGATGATTTTCTCAAATGGACGCCGCCTACACTGATCGACATCAAAGATTCGCCGCCTCAACACCTTTATACGAACGCAACGATCGCCTACCCGCGGGCCCCGCATCTGTTTCTGGCGTTTCCCAAACGCTTCGTTCCCAGCCGAAAAGCGGCCTGGCATCCGGACCCGAAAAATAATCATCCCGGCGTCAGCGATGGCGTGCTGATGACGAGTCGCGACGGGAACACCTGGAAACGCTGGGATGAAGCCTTCCTGCGACCGGGACAGAACCAGGAACGCTGGTGGCAGCGAAACAATCACATCGCCTGGGGTATCACCACGACTCCCAGCCCGCTGCCCGGCCATGTGCCCGAACTGTCGCTGTATGCGATTGAGAACTACTACGTCGGCCCCTGTCGTTTAAGACGGTTCACGCTCAGGCAAGATGGTTTCGTTTCGATCAACGCCCCCTATACCGGCGGTGAAATGACGACACGGTTGATTACCTTCGACAAGTCCAAAGGGAAAGCGCCGGTCGAGCTGGAACTTAACCTCGCGACCTCCGCAGCGGGCAGCGTGCAGTATGAACTGCTGGATGAAAGTGGAACGCCGATCCCCGGCTACACATTGAAAGAGAGCGAAGAATTTTACGGCGACGAACTGGCGCATACGGCGACCTGGAAAGGGAGCAGCGATCTGAGCACACTGGCGGGCAAGCCGGTACGGGTTCGTTTTGTGCTGAAAGATGCCGACCTGTATTCGCTGCGGTTCCGGAATGAATGAGCGGTCGGCTGTTACGATTCGTCAGTCAGTTGAAATATCTCCTCAACGGGGACATCAAATATTCTGGCGATCCGTAACGCGAGAGCCAGCGAAGGCGAGTACTTTCCCGATTCGAGTGCGATGATCGTCTGCCGGGTGACGCCGACATGACTTGCCAGCATCTGTTGCGTCATCTCGTCGTGTTCAAAGCGAAAGCGACGGATCTGATTGGTAAGCTTGGCTCGTTCTCGGGCGGCCATCTGTTATCCTCGCGCGTTCTGAATCAAAGTTGCCAGGGAGGACACTCCCACAAATAGCACCATCGCATAGAAGACGCTCAACTGTACGACGATGACGGGAATGTTTCCCTCCTGCCCATAGACGAGAGGGGAGAGTAGAGCGGCGACCAGAACAAATACGAGCCAGAACGCGGTATAACCAAGTAGCGTGGCACGTCGCTGGATCAGGATATCCCGCTCATCCATGACCACTTCGCTGGCGCTCTTGCGATAGAATACAGGACCCAAACCAAGCAACCCCGCCAGTCCCAGTGCCCCATTTGCTGACCAGCCCAGAAATGGATACAGGCAGGCAACCACTAACAAAGTTCCCCCAATGACTGCGATATTGAACCAGGCATGTTTTTGCGTCGCGGACATCGTAAAGCCTCCTTTGAAAAAAGATCTTTTACATTCACTGACCACACATACAATGTAATGCTTGCATTACTACATGTAAAGTTTACTTTACTTATTATCAGCAATTTAAGGGAATATTTCAAAACCATTTCGATTCCGGCAATCGGTGTCACAGACGGTGGTCTGCATGGGAACAGCGGAAGATGAGCAGAGCAGATTGTTTTCTGAAGCCACGCACATAGAATGAAAATCAGGGCATTCCTCTAGAATTGGGAGAAACTGTGCGAATCGGAATTCTGTCAGACTCACACAATCACCGGGAACGGACAGAACGAGCTGTGGACCTGTTGCGTGAGGCGGGTGCCCAGGCGCTGTTTCACTGTGGTGATCTGGCGAGTGAAGAAATCGTTGCGGCCTGCGCGGTGCTCCCCTTTTATTTTTCGCTGGGGAATCATGATGCCGACATGGTGCGCATTCTGGAACGGGCGGCGGACCAGCATGGTGCGCACTGCCTGGGCTGGGGTGGGGAAGTGACACTGGCCGGGAAACGGATTGCCGTCGTACATGGTCACATTAGCCGCGATCTGAAGCCGCTGCTGGAAGCAGAACCGGACTACCTGCTGACCGGTCATTCGCATCAGAGTCATGATTTTCGTGCAGGAGCCACCCGCCGCATCAATCCGGGGGCACTGTTCCGGGCGAAGGTATTTACCGTCGCGGTACTCGATCTGGCAACCGATGAACTGGAACTGCGGGAGGTGGCAAGATGAAACCCATGCCTCACTTTATCATCTCTCCCTGATATCAATGTGTGAAATGATAAAGTGAAGCCATTTCGATTCTCACCTGCGGGGTACGCCCAGGCAGATGCGAAAGCCGTCGCGGGAATCGGAGTAGGCCGGGCCCTGCAGACCTAAGCGAACGGCGCAGCGGGCATTGCCGGGGACGTCGAAGTAGTTGCCGCCCCGACAGACGGGACGCGGGTTCTGTTCGACGACATACAGTTCTTCGTGTCCTCCTTTGGGATCGAAGTCGTCGAGGACGATCTCCCAGACGCCGCCACACATGTCGGCCAGTCCGAAACCGTTGCGACCTTTTTCTCCGTACTGATCGACGGGGGAGACGAAGGCAAAGCCATCGCTCCAGGGCGCATTCGCCAGCGGCCAGATTTTGTTGCGGCCGGGCAGAAAGTCGACGGCGGAAATATTCAGGCGGCCTTCGCCGTCGCGGAGATCGTTGCCCCACCAGAAGTAGTGGCTCTCTTTGCTGCCTCCCCGACAGGCGTAGGCCCATTCAGCTTCGGTGGGGAGGCGGTATTCCAGTCCCTCCGGCAGACGCCCTGCTTTGCGTTCGCGTTCCGTAAGCCACTTACAGAAAGCGCGGCCATCATTCCAGCTGACACAGACCACGGGATACGAGTTCCGCAGCGGGAAACCAAAATTCGGATCGCGCCAGCTTTTGCCTTTCATGGAAATCCAGGGATGCGGGGGCGCTTTGGCAGTGATCTTCCATTCGGGGTCGAAGACCTGCGTCTCGCCACCCGGTTTCTCGGCATCGGTGACGTAGCCACTCTCTTCGATGAAGCGTTTGAACTGCCCCACGCTGACTTCGGTGCGTCCCATCCAGAAACCGTCTTTGACCTGCATCGGTCGCGGCTGTTCGCCTTCATACGATTCCCGTTCGGTGCCTGGCGTCGCGCCCCCTTCAATGCCGGTCGCCCAGGCTTTCTCTTCGGGTGTGCTGCCCATCATGAATTTGCCCGGCGGAATATACAGGACTTCCAGCGAGACATCCTCGCCCAGATCAATTTTCTTCACCGTCCCCTGCTTTGGTGCATCCGCCGCGCGGGACGGCGCGCTGATAACCAGGGCAACAACCAGAGACAGACAGGAAAGCAGCAGACGACAGACACAGGAGATTCTCATCGGGTGGGTTCCTTGTTTTAAAGTAATACACGCTGGCAGGACGTCTCAGGCAGGATAACACTCTGAAGTATTTCGTATGTCAGAGCCGGTAGTATTCCTGAATTCACAACTAAAGGAAGTTAAGAAAATCCTACCAGACAGAACCGGCGTGTCAACAGGCGAGTTGAAATGTCTGCGTTTTGATTCTTTTTTGTGTGATCAACAGATGGCGGAAAGGTGAAACTGAATGACGGTGCAGCAAAAACCGGATGGTTACTGGTACGGCGAGAATCACGCAGACCTGCGTCAGGAAATGACCCGATACAGCGAGTTGAACGGCTACCCCATTGACAGTTTTGTCGACGTCGTTTGTACCTGCGGGAATGATTCGTTTCTCTTTCGGACCGATCAGAATGAAGGGGTCGCAATGCGGTTCTGCCCTCAATGCGAAACGGAACATCTGATGGGTGACAGCGAAGATTATACTGATGAAGCAGAAGTTGAAAAGCATTTCTGTGTCTGTGATGCCGAGGTCTTCCAGATCACAGCGGGCATTCATCGTTATCGGAACGAAGATGATTCCCTGTCAGCGGATGTCAGATGGCTTTATCTGGGCTGCCGCTGTGTCGATTGCGGTCTCGTCGGCAGTTATGCAGACTGGAAAAATGAATTCAACGGCTATGAAGAACTCCTGTCACGCATGTGAGACAGGACCAGCAATCCGGATTTCGTTTTCTTCTCAGATGTAGTGAACTTATCCCTTCTCAGACTGTCTGGTATTCAGAACTTGTATCTCCCGCTGCAGGGCGGGATACTCAATACATCCGTTCGTGGGACTTGGGAGTGACTTCCGCGTAAGCCTCTAGAGCTTTTTAGCACGTCGCTGCTGCTATTCCCCGAACGGATCGTTTTTCTATTGGAGGGAAAGTTGTGTCAGATCGGAATGATTCATCCTGGACCACGGATCGCCAAATACTGCGCGAGCGGTGCGAGCGGGAAGACCTGTTGATGTTTATCAATTCCGGTTTCGCTGCGACCCGTCAGAACGAATTTTATACGGACCTGTACCGCCCCTCTGTTTCGATTGAATTTCTGCATCGTTATGTGCTGATCAACTATCGGCTGCTTTATGCGCGAACGCTGGCGGCGGGCATTAATCATTTCAATCAGCAGCAGATCATTTTCAACCTGCTGCAGGCGGGTGCACCTGCGAATCGCGAACAACGGGCGGAAGAAGGCGAATTGATTTCAGTCGCGCTGCGCAGACTGCCGGCGAACCGTGTCTATTCTTTATTTGCGAGACTGCAACAGCATCGCGTGAACAATCGACGTACGCGGGCTGTGATCAAGGCGTATCTGGGCTGGCGACGCGAACCTGAATTTGACGCCGTCAAGTATCGGAACAAATATCGGGCGGCTGCTGCGCACGTGCATAGCCGACTGGAGGCAGAACTGGGTCGGTTTCTGTTCGATCATGCCAGCCAGAAAGCATATCAGACGCCGCTGTTGAATCAGTTTCGCCAGGCACAATACAGTGAGGCTGCGCTGTACGAGCTGCCGTTCACCGTGGCGGAATCGCTGGCACAGAAACATCAGGTTCCCCGTGATGTCTTCCTGAAAAAAATCGAACCCAAAATGACCGCCGCCGAGAAACTGCGGTATCAGTCTGCAGTCGCGCGGACTAAAGGTGTGGAACTGGAATTCGACCTGACGCAGGCCGGCATTACCAAACTGGCGCTGTATGTACTTTCCCTGTCAGAGCAGGAACGCACACAGCGGGCAGAAGAACTGGAAGCTGCTTTCACAGGTGCAGCAGAACGACAGCGGAACCGCGTCCCTTTGAAACTGGAACGCGTGGCGGCGGTACTGGACCGCAGCCATTCGACGGTTGGAAGTCGTGAGCGACGGAACCGACCGCTGGGTGTGGCGCTGGCGGCCAGTTATCTGCTGCGCGGCGCTGCGGAGGAATACCGGTCGTTCTGGACGCCTGCGATGAAAGACGAAGCACATGAGTTCCTCACATACCCGACGGGACAGACAGCATTGGCGGAACCATTGCTCGATGCATTGAACTGGCAGCCGGACCTGATTGTGATTGTTTCGGATGGGTACGAGAACGATCCTCCGCAGCTGGTCGACCAGGTCGCGCATGTGTACCGGGACTGCATTGGAAAAACAGCGACACCGGAAATCGTGCATATGAATCCGGTGTTCGACGCCGACCATTTTGCGCCCCGTCGCCTGGGAACGACAATTCCCACCGTGGGGCTCCGCGATGCGGAAGACATTCCCACCATGCTCGGCTTTGCCCGGTTCATCGCCGGGGCAGTGAGTCTGAAAGACCTGGAAACATATCTGGCGCTGCGTGTGAAGAGGATGCTGAAATCGGATGAAACATAAAACGACTCGTAAACAGGTTCCCCTGGATCATATTTCACTTAAAGGTCTGACGCTCGCTCCGTCGCAGGTTCTGGGCGGTGTGCGACTGGTGCCGGTGTTGCGAAACGAGGTGCGCGCCGATCTGCGACTGACCCAACGCCCCTATGATGAAGACATCGCCGCCGTACAGATCGATAACAAGACGGCGTATTATTCGTATATTCCGCATGCCTTTGTTGCTGACTGGTCGTTTGATGGTGCGCCGGTCGCCGCCTATGGTACGCAGATCCGGGCGGAAAAATCACAGCGCACCACCGACGGCAAAGTTCACGACCTCGGTTTCATGACGGCCCGGGTGATGCAGAAAATGCGGGCGCGCGAAGATCGGAACCGACTGCGATTTCTGCCCCTCGACGTCAGCCTGGAAGGTTTCCTGTCATTGCATTTCGGGGGCCCGGATGTGATCTGGGAAGAATATTCCCGCGCTGCTATCAAGAATGGATTGAGTCCCCGTTCGGAGCGAACTATTCCCGGTCGTCTGATTAAAGGCCTGGATGATGCGCTGCGCGTCTTCGAAATTCATACGAACCAGGTGGGCTCGCTGGTGTTTGTAGGCGATGCACTGGCATCGGCGTTCATCGTGCCTCACCCGGACGATTATCGAGCCATGCATTCCACCCTGCTGACCGACGATTATGGTGAACTGCTCTACTACTACGGCTTATACGCAGAGGAAAACCGTCTGCATCCGCACGAGATCGACGCGGAACGTGTGCAGTCGCTGGATGATTTGCGGGCTGAAGTGGCCCGCGTTCGAACAGACTGGGCGGACCTGCATCAGCTGATGTCACATAACCTGCTGGGCTGTCCGGTTCGGCCGGAAATGGTTTATGACATGGGTCCGTTTCAACTGCAGCGGTTCATGACAGAATTGGATCCCAAAGCAGAAAACCATATCGGCGAGGCCATCATTCGCAAGAATGGATCGCTGGAATATCTGAAGTCGTATCGTCTCTCTGCAGCGCAGTGCCGACGTGCGTTTTTACTGATGCAGCTGGCGGAATGTAACTGGTCGCTGGATGTCTGTGCCGCGCATCTGAAATGTACCCGCAATGAGCTGATTTTTCGTCTGGAAAATGCCGGCTTCGGATATCTGCTGCATCAGCACGTGCTGGAAAAAGCACGGAGCGAACTGCGTTTGCAGTAAGTCGTTTGACGGTTCCCGGTTTGCCTAATATAGTCGATGGTGAAACCGTGCAGCAGGTACATGCTGTTTCAAAGTCGCTGCATTCAACCTCTTTTAGAGTAACGATTATGAAATCTTTCTTTACCGTTTTGACCTGTGTTTTAGCTGTCAGTTTTACAGGCTCCGTGGACGCAGACCTGAATCTGTATGTCGACGGGAATGGGCCGGATGGAAATGGGAGCCAGGAGCGTCCGTTCCAGTCGATTCAGGAAGCCCGCGATACCATTCGAATCATGCGGCGGGATGGGAAGTTAAAACAGGAAGACCGGGTGACGGTGCACGTTGAGCCGGGCGTGTATCCGGTTCGCAGTTCTTTAACATTCGACAAAAACGATGGGGGCAGCAAAGAGAACCCGGTGGTTTACCGGGCGACGCAGCCGGGGAGTGTGCGGATCCAGGGAGGAGAGAGTCTCGACGCCGGCACGTTTCAACCGGTCACGGATGCAGCAATTCTGAAGCGGTTGCCTGAAGGAGCCCGCGGGAAAGTCCTGGTCTGTGATCTGTCGACCGTAGTCAAGGAACCTTTTGCCGAATTCAAACCCTCTTATCGGGGCGTGCCTGTCGGGCCGTGGCTGTATGTGAATCATCGACCGATGACACTGGCCCGCTGGCCGAACGCAGATGCCGCGTATGAGGGCTGGGCTTCGTTCACCAGAGTCATTGATAAAGGATTGCCTGACCCCAAAGCGAAAGATCCGGCGAAGCAGAAGCCGCATCCCGGTGCGTTTGTGTTTGATGATCCCCGCCCTGCCCGCTGGAAGCTGGATGAGGGTGTGTGGCTACTGGGGTACTGGACGCACGACTGGAGTGACGAAGTCATTCGCATCGCCGACTACGATCCGCAGCAGAAAATCATCAGGTTGGCAGCGCCGCACAGTTACGGCATCATGGGGGGAACCTGGGGTGCGAAAGCACGTCGCTTCTTTGCGCTGAACGTGCTGGAAGAACTCGACGCGCCGGGGGAATGGTACCTCGACCGTGCGAACAAGCAGTTGTATCTGTATCCCCAGGGCAAGCTGGACTACGCTGAGATTGTGCTGGCAACGTTGACTCAGCCTCTGATGCAGGTGCGGGGCACTAAACACATTCGGTTCGAAAATCTGAATTTTGAATATGGTCATTCCGAAGGGGTTTCGCTGAAGGAGACCGAAGGAGTGGAACTGGCAGGTTGCGTGGTCGCGAACCTGGCGAGCGGCGGCATTTCGGTTTCGGGGAGGCAGAATACGATTCGCAGCTGCGATCTGTTTCATCTGGGAACGCGGGGCATCACGCTGAATGGCGGCGATCGGAAACAACTGAAACGAGCCGGGAACCGGGCGATTAATAATCACATCCACGATTATGGTCTGTTCCAGCGGACGTATGCTCCGGGCATTTACGCGGGGGGCTGCGGACAGATTGTGCAGAACAACTGTATTCACGACGCGCCACATAATGCGATTCTGTATGGCGGGAATGAAAATCTGTTTGAGCGTAATGAGATCTACCGCGTCGTGATGGAGACCGGCGATTCGGGTGCGTTCTATACCGGTCGTGACTGGACGACCCAGGGAAACATATTGCGTCACAATCTCATCCACAACCTGGGAGGCGGCGATGCAGAGCATGTGAATACGATGGGCGTCTACCTGGATGACTGCGACAGCGGCGACACGATCGAAGGGAACGTCTTCTATCGTACGGGGCGGGCCATCATGATCGGGGGCGGCCGCGATAACCCGATTCTCAATAACCTGGTGATTGACTGTCCGATCGGATTGCACGTCGATTCGCGGGGGATGACCTGGAAACAGTGGAATGATCCGAAATCGGCAGGCTGGAATCTGGAAGAGAAAGCCGAAGCGATGAACTACAAACAGCCCCCCTGGAGTACAAAGTATCCGCGTCTGGCGAAGATCATGACCGACTCGCCGCAGGAGCCTCTGTATAACCCGATCCGACGGAATGTATTTGTGGACTGCAGCAAAGAGGTCTTTCACATGGATGGCAACGTGAAGAAGCTGCTCGACAAATTCGAAATCGAACACAATCTCGCCGTGAATACAACAGGTGAGAAAAACGGCATTGCGATGACGAAGGATCTGAAAGGTTTCACCAATTTGAGCGGCTCTCAAAGCAAACCCATTCCACTGGGCATGTCTGTTGACATTAGTGGACAGCTGAAATTGCAGCAGGACCCAAGTCTGCTGAAAGCAAAGGCGTCGTTCGAAGCGATTCCCTTCGATAAGATCGGCCTGTATCGGGATGAATATCGGAAGGAGTTGCCCAAGCGAGATCCTCATTCCTATTAAACAAGCCAAACCCTGTTTTCTTATTCACTCGATTTCACTAAAATCGATGCTGATTTCGTGAATGACCCAGGCAGGCTCACTGGTAGAATGAGGCACTACGTGGCTACGGATGAACTTGCTGTACTTTCGCTGACGATTGCAGACGCCGCGGATTCGCTGGGTGTTTCGACGGCATCGGTGCGAAACTGGATCAAAGCCGGTTATCTGGTCTCGACCGATCGAGGCAGTATCACGCGAGAATCGTTCGATGAGTTCATTGAACATGTCGCCGGCCAGGAGAAGCTGGTTGCCCGTGCCAATAAATCACAGAAGGACAGCCACGACCACGGTGCACTTTCCCTCCGGTATCGACGAATATTGTCAGAGAAGGAATTTGACGGCGATCAGATCGGCGATCAGTATCAGGCATCCCTGTCGAACACGTATCGCAATCAGGAAGGCATTTATTATACACAGGACTGGATTACGGAGCGTTTCTTTGCGCACCTGCCTGCAGAACGGTCTACAGTGACGTTTTGCGATCCCTGTTGTGGTTCGGGCAATTTTATTCTGGCAGCGATTGAGCAGGGGTTTGCTCCGGAAAACATCTTTGGTTTTGACGTTGATCCGGTGGCGGTGGCGATTACAAAACGTCGTCTGTTGGAACGAACCGGCTTTGATTCGCCCCATATTCAGTGTGTCGATTTTCTGGAAGCCAGTCTGCAGACTGGACAACCTCAATTTGATGTCATCTTCACGAATCCACCCTGGGGAAAGAAGCTCAGTAAATTACTAAAACAGGCTTATGCGGTCCAGTTTTCTGCGGGCAGCAGCAATGATACCTGCTCTCTGTTTTTCTGTGCGGCGCTGTCTCGTTTACAACCGGCAGGTTACCTGGGCTTCCTGCTGCCGGATGCGTTCTTCAATGTCGCCACGTTTACCGAGGCACGTGGTCGGGCACTTTCATTGGATATCAAAACCCTCATGGATTTTGGCAAACCGTTTTCCGGCCTGATGACCAAGGCGAAAGGAATCGTACTGCAGAACCAGGCGAACCGGAATGAACCGATCTGCTGCGAAGGTTTGACGGAAACCACCGTGCGTACGCCGACTTCGTTTCAACAGAACCCGAAATCGATTCTGAATTTCTCCTGTGCACCGGAAGAAGCAGCGACGATCGCGCATCTGTATGCACTGGATCATCTGAAACTGTCTAATCACGCGCGGTTTGGACTGGGAATCGTCACCGGGAATAATAAAAAGTACTGTGTCGCGTCACCTCAAGCCGGTTATCTGCCCGTTTATAAAGGCGCCGATCTGCAGCCGGGGTCTCTGCGGGAACCATCCACGTATCTTCCTGCGGACTTCTCACTCTATCATCAGGTGGCTCCCCGGGAACTGTATCAGGCGCCGGAAAAACTGATCTATCGCTTTATCTCGTCGCGTCTGGTTTTTCATTATGACACTTCGCAGTCCTATTTTCTGAACAGTGTGAATATGCTGGTAACGGAACCGGAATTTCCGATCACCGGCCAGCAACTATGCCAGATCTTGAACAGCCGCGTGATGAACTGGCTGTTTCAATCGATCTTTGAGACGCATAAAGTACTCCGCGCCGACATCGGTGCGTTACCGATTCACACCCGGTATTTTTCGCTGTATGATGAATTTAACGAAGACCGCTATTTAAATTTTCTGGGCATTGAAGAAACAGATGCCGGCGGTTATCGCATCAAAGAGAGTAGAATGTAAGCGAAATGAAAACCGAACTGCTGCATGCAAATTTTGGCTGGTTACACGCGCCCCCGTTTCCGCCGGCCTGCTGTCACTGTCTGATCATACGCAGCGAAGCCGGGCTGATGCTGGTCGACACGGGGATCGGCATGCAGGATATCGCGTCGCCGGAAGAGCGGGTCGGCAGCGAAGCGATGCAGGCCGCCGGCTTTCAATTTATCGAATCAGTGACCGCTCTCGCGCAGATTCAGCAACTGGGTTATTCCGCCGCGGATGTGACCGATATCATGCTCACGCACGGCGATCCCGATCATGTGGGAGGCCTGGCCGATTTTCCGGAGGCCCGCGTGCATCTGTCTGCCGAGGAGCAACAGCAGCTGGAAACCGACGATCCCCGCTATCGCAGCGCGCAGTTTTCGCATCGCCCGCAATGGGTGACCTACGACATCAACGACGCCGACTGGTTCGGAATGCCCTCCCGCTGTGTGGATACGGCGGTAAATATCGACGTGCGTCTGATTCCCCTGCCCGGCCATACCAGCGGTCACTGTGGCGTGGCGGTACAGACGGAAGGAGACTGGTTCCTGCATGTGGGGGACGCCTACTATCTGCGGGGAGAACTGACTGACCCGCAGCATCCGAGCGGCGAACTGGCCGCGTTCCGCGCCACCGATAATGCACAACGGCTCGAATCACTGGCGCGGCTCAGAACGTGCATCGACGAGCACGGCGACTCTTTCGCATACTGCGGCTATCACGATACGAGTGAGCTACCCGCTTCCGTGCCCCCATTCGAGCAGGTTCGCTGATCTGAAAAATTCCTGTTGACATACCTACAATGCGTAGGTATTAATTACCTACATTACGTAGGCACAACGGAGACAGGAGTTTGACATGGCGAAAGCAGATACCACGCCGCTGACCGAAATTCAGCGCGAGATGATGGAAATCGTGTGGCAACGCGAAGAGGTAACGGTGAGTGAAGTACGGGACGCGTTGTCGGCACAGCGCCCCCTGGCCCGCAACACGGTGCAGACGATGCTCGTACGGCTGGAGGAAAAAGGCTGGCTCAAGCACCGCGAGCAGGGCCGGACGTTCGTCTATTCCGCAAATCGGCCGCGTACGGTCTCGCTGGGGGCCAAAGTTTCCCAGATGGTGGATCGTCTGTTTGCCGGTTCCCCGGAGGAAATGGTGACTGCGCTATTGGAATACCGGGGCCTGTCTGCCGACGAAGCCGAACGAATCCGTGCGATGATTGAAGCTGCGGAAACAGAGCCAAAGCAAAAACCCAAACGACAGAGGTAAGCTCGATGAACGCGTTTGATTTCTGGAAGCCCGGTGATCTGCTCCTGCTGGGGAGCGTGAATGTACTGCTGCAGGTCACGTTTGTGACTGCCCTGTTTCTGGTGCTGGCTGCCTTTCTTCGCCGCAACCCAACCGTTCGCTACGGTCTGTTGTGTACGGCGCTCATGCTGATCATGCTGAGTCCGGTGATCACACTGGTCATGCAGTCTTCCGGAAACAGCCTGTTGACCTTTTCGCTCGAAACAGAGGATGCAGCGAGCCGCCCGGGCTCCGATGTCAGATATGTTCCAGTCGAAGTCGATGCATTGCCTCTGATGTCCGCCGCCGGGAATCGGGAACGAGAACACTTTGCCCGGTCTGCTCTGCCTGATCCGACAGAACCGGGGATGCTCAAACAGAAACTGCATTCCGGTTCCGTGCTGGAATTATCGAGGGGATCGAAACAATTCAAATTCATCGCGAGTGAGGTTCCCACGAATCAAACAGCAGCGGTTCAGACACTCCGTCTCACATTGCAGGTCTTTCTCCTTGTCTGGCTGGCCGGGACTCTCGTTGTACTGATCAGGCAGCTCACGGGCTGGTACCGGCTCATGCGTCTGTTGCGAGACGCGAAACCCAACTGTGATGCTGCGCTGGCTGAGTCGTTCGCGGAAGCGGGGCGTCACTTTCCACAGCATCAGCTGCCGGCACTGGTTGTCTCTTCCCACCTGTCCGGACCGGTTTCCGCCGGTCTGCTTCAGCCGCGGGTTGTCTTCCCCGACCAGCTTGCCCGTCAGATCGATGCGGAATCGTTACGGGAAATCTTCATTCACGAAATTGCACACAGCGTCCGCCGCGATCTGGTGATTCTGCTGATCCAGAATCTGTCGTCGGCGCTGTTCTGGTTTCATCCCCTGGTCATGAAGCTGAACCATCAACTGGCGCAGGCGCGGGAAGAAGTCTGCGATAATTATGTGCTGGAAGAAACGGACGCGAAATCTTACAGCCAGACACTGTTAAGTCTCGCAGAACGCATTTCAACAAAACCGTTTCTGCCCGGTGCGATTGGTCTGTTTACGTCGCGCTGGAAACTGGAGCAGCGAATCGCCGGCCTGCTCGATCAACGCCGCAGTCGCTTGACCCGACTCTCCAGCTCGAAACTGGTCTTCCTGGTGACACTGTCGGTCTGCATAGCTGCCGGTATCGCGGCGGGAACCTTCACGTCGGCAGTTGCACAAACCGAGGATTCAAAAAAGGCCGAACCTGTAGAGAAAGGCGTTACGGTGCGTGGCACGATCACCACCCACGAAGGCAAACCGGCGGCAGGGGCACACGTCGAAGTCATCGGGTTGAAACCTGTGGATGAGACAAAACCCGATCGAAAAATGCTGGCAGAAGGAGTGGCAGACCAGTCAGGTCACTACGAACTGACGCTGACAATGGATGAGCCGAAATCGTACAGTCAGATGAGACTCCACGTCAGGACCGAGCACTCCGGATTGTTCTCGCGGGCCAAAAAATGGCAAGGTGATCTCATGACGGTCGATTTGAAACTTCCAGTACCATTAAACGGTATCATCCAGTTTGTCGATGCGGAAGGACGGCCTGCGAAAAATTTATCGCTGGATATGGAACTGCTCAACTTTAAAATCTCGGCGACTCCCAGCGCCGCCATTCAACCGTTACAGACTGCAGATAAGCCAGTCAAACGCCCTCAGAAAATAATGAACGTGGGTCCTGATTCCATGCTGCACTTCAGTCCCCGCAAAACTGATGACCAGGGCAAACTGTTGCTGAACATGTTTGATCTGCGAAGAGGCGTCACCCTGAAAATTACCGGCTCGGAACAATTCGCTCCGCAATGGGTGATCATCAATTCGGGTCAACCGGAAGAACGCAGCAAACACGACGGAACGTATCGTGACATTATCCGAAATATCAAGCCGGGAGAGACGTTGACGATTCCTCTCGCACCGGCACAATGGTTTTCGGGCCGTGTTCTGCTGGGTGATACAGGGAAGCCGGCAGCTGACACGCGAATCAAAATTTGGGCCAGCCAGCAGGAAAAGCATGAGTCGATGGTTTCCGTTGAGGGTAAGACTGACGCTGCGGGAAATTTTCGTTTGAACCCCCGACCAGGGGTCCGGTTCGGAATCATCGCCTATCCGCCACAAGGCACTCCCTATCTTACACGGGAAGTGAAAGACCTGCGCTGGACTCCTGAAACTTCGAAAGAGATTGAGATAAAACTCGACAAGGTTGTTCTGGCAGAAGGTACTGTGATTGATGCCAGTACCGGTAAACCGCTGCAAGGTGCCTCAGTCCAGTACTACCCCGCGATGACCAACGACAGAAGACTGCTGGATGACATCGTCTCTGGCTGGCAAAGTATTCAGAAAACAGACTCGTCAGGGAAGTTTCAGATTCCCGTCTTACCCGGCCCGGGAACGTTACTCGTATATGCGGCGGAGAAAAACTACATCCTGCAGGAACGGGACTCGGAAGTTCTTAACATTGGGAAACCAGGTGGTGCGCGAATGTACGCACACGCCTTCCAGAAGATCAATCCGGCTAAAGAAGAAACTCTGAAACCGATGAAAATAGAGCTGCAGCCGGGTGCAACCGTCGCCGGAACGCTCGTCGACGAACAAGGCAAGCCGATCACACACGCGATCATGATTTCAAGGCTGAAACCAGACCCATTGTCGCCCGACTGGCGCGGTCTTCCCGTCGAATTAAACAACGGCACGTTCGAACTTCATGGACTACGTGAAGGCGTCGAATACCCGGTCTATTTTCTCGACCCGCAGAACCGTCTGGGTGCCGTCGCAAAGATCAGTGCCCGGACCAAAGAATCCAAAATTGTGCTCAAGCCCTGCGGTTCTGCAAATGTGAGATACGTGGACTCCGACGGAAAACCCATCGCAGAGAAAATTATTGGCGGCTTGTACCTGGTCGTTACGCCTGGTACTCCAAAATACGATTTTCAGGCAATACAAAGTGGCAAATTATGGGCGGATGAAGAACTCGTATTTAATATTGACCGAGTCAATTACAGTTTGCCATCCGCATGCACCACCGATGCCGAGGGAAAACAGACATTTCCCGCTCTGATTCCCGGTGCAACATACCGCCACGTCAAGATCATCAACGGGCAGCCCCAGATCACTCATGAATTTACCCTGCAGCCTGGTGAGCAGAAAGACCTGGGTGAGATCGAAATCCAACTCAATGAGTGACTGCGGCCCACTTTGATTTAGTGCTTGTAAATCTTGTGCCGTGGACGATCGGAAAGGATTTCTTCTTTGCCCCAGTTGGTGACAGCGCGGAAGGCGTCACTCTGGATGAAGTCTTTGAATGCCTGTTCGTCGGACCATTCGCTGGTGATCATGTACGAGGCATCGTCAGCAACATCTTTCCACAGGTT
>TARA_R110002124_G_scaffold28114_2_pt1 | contig 19577 bp, 14 predicted proteins | sample TARA_R110002124 | Tara Oceans TARA_R110002124 (sample SAMEA4397445) | marine metagenome | biome: Polar Biome; feature: [SRF] surface water layer (ENVO:00010504); material: water (ENVO:00002006), including particulate matter (ENVO:01000060) such as... | depth 5 m | reverse complement strand
GATAAAGCGACCTGGTCAAAAAGAAAAAAAAGCAGCTCTTGAAGCTCTAGAAAAAGTAGGTATGCTTCCATTTAAAGGTAGGCAGATTAGTCAACTTTCTGGTGGACAGCAACAACGTATCTTTTTAGCTAGAGCATTAGTGCAAAATGCGTCCATTTATTTTATGGATGAACCTTTTCAAGGTGTAGATGCTACAACAGAAATTGCAATTATCAATATTTTAAAAGAATTAAGAAAAGCTGGTAAAACAGTTATTGTAGTCCATCACGATTTACAAACCGTACCAGAATATTTTGATTGGGTAACTTTCTTAAACGTAAAAAAAATTGCCACAGGACCAGTAAAGGATATCTTTAATGATGATAACCTAACTAAAACTTATGGTATTAATTATAAAGTGAGTATACAAGAGTAAGCAGTATTCAGTCTCAGTTTGCAGTACTTACTCAAACTAATGAAAACTAAAACATAAAATTAACGTCATTGCGAGGAATGAGGCACGATTGACGAGGCAATCTCTTTATAATGTATGCCGTTTGCCAACAAACAGATTGCCACGACTTAAAAAAGTCTCGCAATGACGAAAAAAACAAACAGATTCTGAAACAAATTCAGAATAACAAATGGATATAACAGAATACATAAAACTTGTATTTACAGACTATACGCTAAGAACCATTACTTTAGGAACTGCAATTCTTGGAGCTGTTTGTGGTATGCTTGGTAGTTTCGCAGTACTTAGAAAACAAAGTTTACTCGGAGACGCCATTTCGCACGCTGCATTACCAGGAATTGCTATAGCTTTTTTAATCACAGGAACAAAAGATAGTAACACATTACTCATTGGAGCCTTAGTTAGTGGACTTATCGGAACTTTTTGGATACGTGGCATTGTTACAAAAACACATTTAAAATCCGATACAGCACTTGGTCTAATTCTGTCTTTATTTTTTGGATTCGGAATGTTATTATTAACCTTTATCCAAAAGCAACCTAATGCCAATCAAGCAGGTTTAGATAAATATTTATTCGGACAATCTGCTACTTTAGTAGAAAGTGATGTATGGATGATGGCTATTGTAACAGGGATTTGCCTTTTGGTTATGCTCGTTTTCTGGAAGGAATTTAAAATTCTCTTATTTGATGTAGATTATACCAAAACGCTTGGGTTTAATACTAAAACCATAGATATTCTTATAACAAGTTTTATCGTCCTTGCTATTGTTTTAGGATTACAAACAGTAGGAGTTGTTTTAATGAGCGCGATGCTTTTAGCACCTGCTGCTGCTGCTAGGCAATGGACCAATAGTTTAGCGGTAATGGTGTTTTTAGCGGCTATATTTGGTGCATTTTCGGGAGTTATCGGAACTGCAATTAGTGCGAGCCAGAATAATTTATCTACTGGTCCAGTGATCGTACTTGTAGCAGCAGTATTCGTCATCTTTTCGTTTATATTTTCACCTAGCAGAGGATTATTATTTAAGCAAATTCGATTCATAAAAAACCGTCGCGATTTAGAACTACATAAAACCTTAGCCTTTATGCATCATATTGCGGAAACTCATGAAAATATTTCGCACCCACATACTATTAAAATATTGAACAACTTTCAAGGCTATACAAAAAGTACCCTTCAAAAATTAGTCGATAAAGGCTTCGTTACTCTTAAAGGAACTATGTGGAGTTTAACCGCTCTAGGTTTTAATACTGCCAAGAATTTATATAGCCAACAAAACGAAACCGATGAGTAGCGCACAATTAGAAATACAGCTTATAGCAAGTTTAGTTGCAGTTGCTTGTGCTATTCCTGGGACTTTTTTGGTTCTTAGAAAAATGGCAATGATTAGTGATGCCATTAGTCATTCTATCTTACCTGGTATTGTTGTAGGTTTCTTTATTACTCACGATTTAAATTCGCCTGTACTTATTTTATTAGCAGCATTAACAGGGATTATTACTGTAATTTTAGTTGAGTATATTCAAAAAACAGGATTAGTTAAAGAAGACACAGCCATAGGCCTTGTTTTTCCAGCTCTATTTAGTATTGGTGTTATTATGATTGCCAAAAATGCTAATGACGTACATTTAGATGTAGATGCTGTTCTACTAGGTGAATTGGCTTTCGCACCATTTGACAGGTTAATTATTAGCGGAACTGATGTCGGTCCAAAGTCATTATGGATTATTGGAACAATTCTGTTAATTACAATAACCTTATTAATCACATTCTTTAAAGAATTAAAAATTAGCACTTTCGATAAAGGGCTTGCAGCTTCTTTAGGGTTTTCGCCTGCGATTATTCATTACGGATTAATGTCTGTTTCATCTATCACTACTGTTGGTGCTTTTGATGCAGTTGGAGCTATTCTGGTTGTCGCTTTAATGATAGCACCTGCTGCTGCTGCTTATTTGTTGACGACAGATTTAAAGAAGATGTTGGCATTAGCGATTAGTTTTGGAATTTTAAGCGCCATTTTCGGTTATTGGGTTGCGCATTGGCTGGATACTTCAATTGCAGGTTCTATCACAACAATTCTTGGATTAGTATTTTTATTAGTTTATTTATTTGCTCCAACAAAAGGTATTATTGCGGTAACTTATAGAGAACGACAACAACGTATTGAAGTCTCTTTACTCACATTTTTATTGCACTTAAAGAATCATGACGAAGAAACAGAACGTCATGTAAAACACTTAAACGAACATATTAATTGGCAAAAGGTACGCTCAAAAAGCGTGTTAGATTTAGCTCAAAAAAATAATATGATTCATATTAAAAATAATATCGTTTCATTGACAAAAAAAGGAGATGAATTTACATCTAAAGCCATCAATTACATTATCACCAATGAAGATGCGCAAATAGAAGACATGAAGGATGATTTCTTTTTGTTTAGAGGTTAGATTCTTCAGTCACTCTGTTCCTTTTGAATGACATAAGCTTTACGTTATGTCATTCAGAGCGCAGCGAAGAATCTCAATTAAAAGTTTTATTCAACTTTAAATCACCAACAGAAATAAGCCATTTATCATTGGATAACGTCTGGGCATTAGATAAGAGTAAATCTTGTTTTGGGAATTTTTTTGAGTTTTTTAATATTAGGCCTATCGCATCAGTAAGCAAATGTAAACTGTGACCATCTACTGCAATTATAAACTGAATACTCTACTTAAACCCACGCTCCTTCTGAATATGCTCATAAGCTTCCTGTACCTGTCTAAACTTCGCTTCAGCACCTTCTTGATGTTCTTTTCCTAAATGCCCAACTCTGTCTGGATGGTATTTTTTGGCCATATGCCTATATGCTTTTTTAACCTCACCATCAGATACTGATTTATCAATTTCTAAGACTTTATAAGCATTATTTGTACTGTTATAGAACATCGCTTTAATGCTTTCATAGTCTTTATTACTAATACCTAAATAACCAGACATAGTATAAATTTGTCGTATTTCATCTTCAGTAACTTGTCCATCTGCTTTAGCAATTCCAAATAAAAAGTGAAGCAATTGCAAACGTGATGCATGATCCATCATTTGCTTAATCTGCAAACAAACTTGTCTTGTAGATATGTTTTGTTTGGTGATACGCTTAAACAATTCAAAAGCTTTATTAGCCCGTTGCTTGCCATACATATTGGTGAACTGTTGACGTACAAAATCGAGTTCGCGTTGATCTTGTTTACCGTCAGCTTTTATAATTATAGAAGCAAGTATTAATAAGCTAACTTCAAAATCTCCAGATTGGGTTTGTGATCGCGATGGTTGTGATTTACGGCCATTATAATTTGGTACTGTACGATAAGGATTGTGTCGTCGTCTTGTTTGTTGTTCATCTAATAAAGGAGTGCTATTGCCAGCTAAATTATCGACAAAACTCCCAAGAGCCAACCCAATTATAGCTCCGATTGGACCACCAAAAGACCAACCTATCGCACCACCAATCCATTTTGCAAAACTCATATTATATTTTAAATTTTATGAATGTATAAATCTTCCAAACCCAAACATTCTTATTTCATATAGACTCTAAGCAGATTCACGAGGTCAAAAACATGACCTTTATAATTCCCCAAGTAAATATACTATATGTTAGTAAATAGCGTTCATTTTTTTTCAATTCAAACTATAGAAAACTAAAATAGTATCATTAAAACTACCAACTTAATAGACCTTAGTACGGACTATTTTTCATTATCTTTGCAATTCAATTTAGATTAATTAAAATACAAAAATATGTACCCAGCAGAATTAGTAAAACCAATGCGTGAGGATTTAACCAAGGTAGGTTTTGAAGAATTACATACAACAGAAGCTGTAGATAATGCCATTGCAAAAGAAGGAACAACTTTAGTGGTTATAAATTCGGTTTGTGGTTGTGCGGCAGCAAATGCTAGACCTGGAGCTAGAATGAGTTTAGAAAACGCCAAGCGTCCAAACCATATCGTCACAGTTTTCGCAGGTGTTGATAAAGACGCTGTTGATGCAGCAAGAGCACATATGGTTCCTTTTCCTCCAAGTTCGCCATGCATAGCTTTATTTAAAGACGGAGAATTAGTACACATGCTAGAGCGTCACCATATTGAAGGTCGTCCGGCAGAATTAATTTCAGAGAATCTAATGGATGCTTATAACGAGCATTGTTAATATTCGTCATTACGAGGAATGAAATGACGTGGTAATCTCTCTAAGTAAACAGATTGCCCCTGTTGACAAAAAGTCAACATCGCAATGACAGAAGTTTTTAAATAAAAGACCACGATTTTAATTGTGGTTTTTTAATTTTATGCCATGCAAAAAATATTAGCTTACCCACTAACAGTCCTTTATCTTATTTGCTTTGGATTAACCTTAGTCCTTTTTCACCCTATACAATGGTTTGCTCTTAATGTTTTGGGTTACCAAGCTCACAAGAAAAGTGTTGATGCCATGCAGTTTTGTTTAATGCGATGTCTTAATATTTTAGGCACAAGGTTTACATTTAAAAATCTGCATCAAATTTCTGCCAACAAACCACTACTCATAATTTCTAACCACCAAAGTATGTACGACATTTCTCCAATAATGTGGTATATGCGCAAACACCATGTTAAGTTTGTTGCTAAGAAGGAATTGGGTAAAGGAATACCGAGTGTCTCACATAATTTACGCCATGGAGGTTCGGTTTTAATAGATCGCAAAAATCCTCGTCAAGCCTTGCCTGCTATGATGAAATTTGGTGAATATATTGAATCTACTAATCGTGCAGCAGTAATTTTTCCAGAGGGAACTCGCAGTAAGGATGGTGCACCAAGACCTTTTAGGACCAAAGGACTCGAAATTCTAATAAAAAAAGCACCTTCTGCATTGATTGTTCCAATAACGGTAAACAATTCTTGGAAGATGTTGAGGTACGGTAAATTTCCTATGGGAATTGGAAATCATATAAAATTTACGGTGCATAAGCCCCTAGAAATTGCTAACTTTACGGATAAGACTGAATTAATTCTTCAAGTTGAAAAAACAATTGTAGAATCAATTCAGAACTAACCATCATAATCCCATCAATATGTCGTTAAAAAACATCCGATTAGAAGTGATGCAACATCTTGAAAAAGATGTAGAATCTCTTATCGAAAAATATTTAATTCCTGTTGAAAATATTTGGCAACCTACAGATTTTTTACCAGACTCTACCAAAGAGTCGTTTTATGATGACGTTAGGGAAATAAGAGAGCTCTCTAAAGATTTACCATACGATTTTTGGGTGGTTTTAGTTGGTGATATGATTACCGAAGAAGCTTTACCGAGTTACGAATCTTGGCTTATGGATGTTGAAGGTATAGACCAAGTAGAAGGTAACGGTTGGGCTAAATGGATACGACAGTGGACAGGTGAAGAAAACCGCCATGGAGATGTGCTTAATAAATACCTGTATCTTTCTGGACGTGTTAACATGAAAGAAATCGAAAAGACCACACAATATTTAATTAACGATGGTTTTGATATTGGCACAGATAGAGATCCTTATAAAAACTTTGTTTATACAAGCTTTCAGGAATTAGCAACTTATGTTTCACACAATCGTGTAGCCAAAATTGCTAAGCAAAAAGGGAATAAACAACTCGCTAAGATGTGTAGAATTATTTCAGGTGATGAAATGCGTCACCATCACGCTTATTCTGAGTTTGTTGAGCGTATTTTTGCTGTAGATCCAAGTCAAATGATGATGGCTTTTCATGATATGATGAAACGCAAAATTGCCATGCCAGCACATTTTCTTAGAGAATCTGGAGATAAGATCGGTACAGCTTTCGAAGAATTTTCTAACACAGCACAACGTATTGGTGTTTATACATCTACCGATTATGTAGATATTCTACAAAAACTTATTGATCGTTGGGAAATAGGCAATATATCTGGTTTAAATGAAGAAGCTGAGAAAGCCAGAGATTATTTAATGAAATTACCACCAAGGATGTATCGCCTATCTGAACGTATTAAAATACCCGAAAATTCCTTTCAATTTAAATGGGTTGATCCTGCTTAAAGGATATTATGGAAACGATTGACATTATTGAAGCTACCAAGGCTTTTGTAAAATCTAAACTTCTAGGAGCAGAAGGTGGCCATGATTGGTTTCATATAGAACGTGTGTACAAAAACACCTTATTAATAGCTAAACACGAAGCAGTTAATATTAAAGTCGTTTCTTTAGCTGCATTATTACATGATATTGCAGATCCTAAATTTCATAATGGTGATGAAACTATTGGTCCAAGAGTCGCTAGTGAATTTCTATTAAAACATGATATAGACAGTGAGATTATTGAGCATGTCACTCAGATTATCGAAAACTTGTCCTTCAAAAATTCCTTTGATATAGATTCAAATTTTACATCTAAAGAAATGGAAGTAGTACAAGATGCAGACCGATTAGATGCTATTGGAGCTATTGGAATTGCGCGCTGTTTTAATTATGGTGGCTTTAAAAATAGAGCACTCTATAATCCTAAAATTAACCCAAACTTAAGTATGACTAAAGCAGAATACAAAGCTGCTGAGGCTCCAACAATTAATCATTTTTATGAGAAATTGTTGCTGCTAAAAGACCTGATGAACACAAAATCTGGTAAACGAATTGCCTTAGAACGACATAAGTATATGGAAGACTTTCTGAAACAGTTTTATGCTGAGTGGGAAGGGAAAAAATAAAACAAGTATGATTTTGAATATTTCAAAATCATACTTTTTTTATTTTTTAAGTTAATACTTAGTTTCTATAAGTATAGTTAGCAGAATAAATATTTGTTTCATTTTCTGGTTGTCCATTAAAGTCCTCACCATAGCTAATTGCAGTTACAGTTCCAGAAACAGGATAGTTAACACTGTTATAAACGTAATCTGCATCTATATTAAAAATCACACTATCGCTATCATCTCTATATGTAATACTAGTAATGTTATTTAATGGAAATAATAATCGAGCTTGCACAACCTCTGTACTAGATGCGTTCATTGTTAAATTTAAATCGACATTATCTAAAACATCGATTACACCTGCCGCATCTAAAGTATAGAAGTATGGGTTAGGATTAGCATCATAAGAAATTTCAGCGGTATATTCAACTTCGACCTCAACGTTATTCATATAATCGTATTCATACTCTAAGAATGTTATCATTATTGGATTACCATTATTATCGTATTCAGTAACTTCACCTGTTTCAAAAGCGTTATAAGGAGATTCATATAATTCTTCTATGTTTAAATTATCTCCTTGACCGCTAATGTTACTTAGTTCATTATTATTATAAACAAAAATGCTGCTCTCTTCACCATCTGTAACATTTGATACTCTATTATTAGCATCATAATTAACGGTAATTGTAGTATTCTCCTCAGAATCTTGTGCAGATACTATGTTAATGGTTTCTATATATCTTGCTACAGCATCGGGATTAGCTTCATCGAACTCATCTGAAGTAGAGTCGTTACAGCTAGTTATAGTAACAAAAAAAAGAAAGATAAAGAGATAAAATTTTAGTTTCATAATATTAAATCGTTTTAATTGAGGTGCAAATATAATTCGTAATAAAAAAAAACCAAAGGCTTAACTGTATAATTGTAAGAAATTTAGTTATTAGTAAATTGTGTAGGAAGAGTTTTGTTATTTTTCAGTTAGCAACTTTGCATCAATTAAATTTCTTATGTCTTCGAATCGTTTATTTGAAGCGCAATTAAAATTCCAATGACTATAAAGATTATTTAGCCAATAACAAATTAAATATTTACTGAATTTATTTTCTTTAAATAATTTTAGGCAAATCTGTCTAAAATTTTTATCCTATTTTATTTACCAGGAAAATCAGCCTTACGCTTCTCTAAAAAAGCCGTCGTCCCTTCAACGAAATCTTCAGTGCCAAAACATTTTCCAAATTGTTTGATCTCTACTTTGTAGCCATCTTTACCGTCTTTATAATTAGCATTAATCGCTTTTATCGCTTTACCAATGGCAACAGAAGAATTACGCATAATCTTACTTGCTATCTTCTCGCAAAGCGGTAACAATTCTTCTTGCTCAACGACATGGTTTACCAAACCATAACTTAAAGCTTGATTAGCATCAATCATACCAGCTGTCATTACTAGTTCCATAGCTCTACCTTTACCAACTAATTGTGGTAAACGTTGTGTGCCACCATAACCAGGAATAACACCCAATGAAGTTTCTGGCAATCCCATTTTTGTATTGCTACTGGCTACTCTAAAATGACAAGCCATAGCCAACTCTAGTCCGCCACCAAGGGCAAAACCATTAACTGCTGCTATAACTGGTGTGCTTAAGTTTTCAACAAAATCGAACAACAAAGCTTGACCTTGAGCTGCTAATTTTCCGCCTTCATTAACGTTAAAATTAGCAAATTCACTAATGTCTGCACCAGCTACAAAGGCTTTTTCTCCACTACCTGTAATAATGATTACTTTGGTGTTGCTGTCTTTATTAGCAGCATCAAATGCATCATGTAATTCTTGAATGGTGTCTTTATTTAACGCATTTAATTTTTTTGGTCTGTTGATAGTGATTGTTGTTATTCCGTTTGAGAATTCTGATAGTATGTTTTCGTAGTTCATAAAAAACTTTGTTTTATTCCCACAAAAGTGGGAATCCTATTGTTATATAGTTTAAAACACTTTTGTGAATTGTTATCCTTAAACTATAGTTTTTGTTTATTTATTATGAGAATTCTGCCTACGCAGGAATTCTATTCCTTAGGAAAAGCAACCGTAAAAGTGGTTCCTATTTCTTGCTGAGATGTAAAGGTAATACTTCCGTTATAAGTTTCCACAATCTTTTTTACCATCGCTAAACCTAATCCCATACCACTAGTTTTAGTCGTAAATTTTGGCTCGAATACTTTAGCCTTATTGTCTTCAGAAATACCAGAACCATTATCTTCTACAGTAATATTCACAGTATCTCCTTCGCTAAAAACTCGAACTTCTATTTTTGGGTTTTCAGAATCATCAGGTATCGATTGAATCCCGTTTTTAACTAAGTTGGTGACCACCCTAATAAGTTGTGTTCTATCAAACTTGGCAATGATTTCTTCTTCTTCTGGGTAAAACGTAATATAATGTTCGTTAAAAATATCTAGTGCTAACTTTACAATATGCACCACATTTAATACTTCTTTCTTTTGAGCTGGCATCTTAGCGAAATTAGAAAAAGCCGAAGCTATTGAGCTCATAGTATCTATTTGCTGAATTAGTGTATTACTATATTCTTCTACTTTTTGATGAATATTTTCATCTTTGGGATTAAATTTTCTTTGAAAACTCTGCACACTTAATCGCATTGGTGTTAACGGGTTTTTAATCTCGTGCGCCACTTGTTTTGCCATTTCTCGCCAAGCTTGCTCACGCTCATTAGTTGCTAATTTGACTGCACTATCTTCTAATTCGTCAATCATACTGTTGTATGAATTGACTAGAGTTTCTATTTCTTCACTTGAGGATTCTATTTGAATTTTTTTGTTGCGTTTTTCTAGTCTAATTTCATTCATCTTATCACTAATCGTTTTAAGGGATTTTGTGATGTATTTTGAAATAAAATATGCAAACACAATTGCAGCTACAATCATTGCCAAATAGGCATAACCTAAACGTAATAAAAACTCATTAAGCTCTTTATTTAAAAAATCATCATTCTCTAAATAAGGTAAATTTAGGATTGCTAGATTTTTAAATTTTGCGTCAGTGATATAAGTATAAGACGATTGAAATGTTTGGCCGTTTTCTTGATTTTTTAAGACATAGCGATGCTCTATGGTGTTCGATAATTTATTTAAAATTTCCGCATCTAAACATCGCTCCGTAGTGTCTCTTCTAATGGTTCTTTTTGAGCTGATAAGCAATTGGCCTTCTAGGTCGTAAATATTAATTTGTAGATTATGAATCGCATCAATATCAAAAATTTCTTCTTTAAAAATGAGCGGAATATTCTCTGTCGTTACTGGATAAGTGGTTTTTCTAATTGCAAAATTAATACTACGACGTATCGCCTTCTCTTTTCTTTCTAATCGTTCTCTATGATAGTCTTTCGCTTCTTCCTTGTACTGATAAATGGTAACTGCAGCAATTAATATTGATGCTAACAACACTAATAGTATCATCGCCACAAATATTCTTGCTCTTAAGGACAGTCTTTTAATTTTCATTGAAATACCCAAGAAATCGGGTGTCTTTTAGTTCTATATTTTAAGTTTTAATTATCGCAATAATCAAGCCAACTAGGCTTCTGGATTTTTAGAGCGAATATTTTTATAAAGTTTAAAGCCTAACATAATTAAAATACCTAGTACAATTATACCAATGACTCCAAAAATCCAGTTTATAGAACTTTTTAATATCACGAGAAATACAACTGCAAATAAAATAAATGTTGCTCCTTCGTTCCAAATACGCATAAAACTTGATGTCACTTTTACTTCATCTTTCTGAAGTTGTTTGTAATAGATATGTGTTTTATAGTGGTAAATAAACAGCAACAGTACAAAAGCCAATTTAACAAGCATCCAAGATTGCTGAAACCAACTTGGCATTAAAACCATTAACCATATTGCAAATAGTGTAGCTAAAATTGCAGATGGCCATGTGATAATAAACCATAAGCGTTTAGACATTAGCTTTAACTGTTTCCCTAAAATTTCCTTGTCTGGCGATGGCTTATGAAAGGCTTCAATTTGATATACAAACAATCTTGGAATGTAAAATAAGCCAGCGAACCATGTGATGACAAAAATTAGGTGTAGGGATTTTATATAATTATAGTATTCCATTAATCTTCAACAAATAAATAGTTTAACTGTTTTGCATTGAATGCCAAATTAAAAGCTTTTACCTCATCATTCAAAATAGTATTAAAAGCATCGAGTTGCTTTTTTATTTTTCCTGATAATTCATTCTTAACTGCAATATCTTGTTCTGTTGGCGCAAAATCACCCATACTTACCAATGAATTTAGATGTCCTAATTTATTAGTCAACTTAATCGGAAAGTTTAAAGGGTCTTGTCCGCTTCTATTTTTGGTTTGATACAATTCTTTTTCAATATTAGACAATTGTTCCTCTAGGACTTTCGCTTTTTCAACCAATTCTTTCACATTGTCATCAGCTGCATATTGCTTTTGAAATGCATTCAACTGTTTGTTAACCGCTCTTATTTTCTTAATAGATTTGTGCGCATCGTCCATGGTTTTATTTACATCTTTCACAAAAATAAACTGCTTTTTCATATCAGCAAGAGTGCTTTCTGCTCTTGGGTCTGCAAGAATGGTAAATGGTTGCGACATCTCAACTTTGCTTAATGTGACAGAATCCTCAATCCTTAAGTTTACTTTATAAGCTCCTGGTATAGCTCTTGGGCCTTCTAAACTTGCCCACCACAAAATCATACCTTCTAAACGCTCTGCTCCATCATAAGTCATATCCCAAACAAATTGATTAGAGCCTTTTTTTACAGTCAGTTTATTCTCCTTATCTTTAGATGAAAACTTTTTAATGGTGTCTCCTTTGGTATCAAAAAAAGTTAAAGACACTTTATCATCTTCCTTAAATTCCTTCAAATTAAAATATGTAATTACACCATTAGGATGGTTTGTGCCATTAGTTTTACTTCCCGTTCTGCTTCCTCCTCGCATTCTATAGGTATTCTTTGGTTTAAACAATACACTTTTGCTTAAATCTGCATCATACAATTGATGGATAACAGATAAATCGTCAATCATCCAAAGGCTTCGACCTTGTGTTGCGACAATAAGATTGTTGTCTTTTATTGTTAAATCCGTAATAGGAACAATTGGTAAATTTAACTGGAAAGGCTTCCAGTCTTTACCATCATTAAAGGAAATATACATTCCTGTTTCGGTCCCAGCATACAACAACCCTTTTCGTTTTGGATCTTCTCTTAGCACTCTTGTAAAATGTTCTGGATTGATTCCATTTGTAATTTTAGTCCAATTTTTACCGTAATTGGTGGTTTTATATAAATACGGAGAAAAATCACCTGTTTTATATTTTGTACCAGCCACATAACAAGTCCCTTCTTCGAAAGCACTAGGTTCAATGCTATTAATCATCATCCATTCTGGCATGCCTTTTGGCGTAACATCAGTCCAGGTTTTACCACCATCTTGTGTTACATTAATTAAGCCATCATCACTACCAACCCAAAGTAAACCTTCTTTTAATGGTGATTCATTGGCTGCGAAAATGGTACAGTAATATTCTACAGACGTATTATCTTGTGTTATTGGACCGCCTGAAGATTTTAATTTTTCAGGATCATTACGGGTTAAATCTGGACTGATAATATCCCATGACTGCCCTTCGTTTTCTGTGACGTGTACATGCTGTGAAAAGGTGTATAATCGGTTTGGATTATGCTTAGAGAATATAATAGGAAAATTCCACTGAAAACGATACTTCATACCTTCTGCACCATGACCCATAGGATTATCTGGCCAAACGTTTATCGCTCTAACCGTTCCGGTTTTATGATTTCTTCGTGTTAAAAATCCGTCATAGCTTCCTCCATAGATAATATCATTATCTTCGGGATCTACAGCGATATGCGCAGATTCACCACCTGCTGTACTTTCCCAATCATCTTCTGTAATCGCTCTTCCATCTGTTCTATGCGGAATTCTAATCGTAGAATTATCTTGTTGTGCGACATAAATGCGATACGGAAACGCATTATCTGTTGTTACTCGATAAAATTGTGATGTTGGTTGATTGTGATAGGTGCTCCATGTTTCGCCTCCATCAAAAGTGACTTGTGCTCCTCCATCATCACCTATAATCATTCGCTTTGGGTTTTCTGGTGCTATCCATAAATCGTGATGATCTCCGTGTGGTGCGTTGTATGTATCAAATGACTTTCCACCATCTGTACTTTTATGATAGCGTACATTTAAAACGTAAACTGTATTTACATCTTCGGTATCTGCATAAAGCCTTGTGTAGTACCAAGCGCGTTGACGCAATTTGCGTTCGCTGTTGACTTCATTCCAAGTTTCTCCTCCATCCTCACTTCTATATAATCCGCCTTTATCTTTATTTTCTATAATCGCCCAAACCCGTTGACTATTCAAAGGGGACACAGTGACTCCAATAATCCCTAAAGTCCCTTCAGGAAACCCTTTGTTAGCTGAAATCTCTGTCCAAGTTTCACCACTATCAGTACTTTTCCATAGTGCAGAGCCTTCTCCGCCAGAATTTAAACTATACGGAGTCCTGTTAATTCGCCAAGTTGACGCATATAAAGTTCTTGGGTTTGTAGGATCCATTATTAAATCTACAACTCCAGCATACTCATTAGAAAACAAAGTTTTCTTCCATGTTTTTCCACCATCAATACTTTTATAAACTCCACGTTCTTGTGTTGGCTTATATATATTACCTAAAACACCTGCATAAACAATATTGTGATTTGTAGGATGTACGGCGATACGTGGTACATGTCTCGAATTCTTTAATCCGGAATACTTCCATGTTTTACCAGCATCTTCACTTTTCCAAATACCATAACCTGAAGATACATTGCCTCTTACTGTTTTTTCACCACCTCCAACATAAATAACATTTGGGTCGCTTTTAGATACAGTAATAGATCCTATACTACCACCAAAAAAACCATCGGAGATATTTTCCCATTGACGACCTCCATTGGTTGTTTTCCAAATACCTCCACCTGTAGAACCGAAGTAATATAAGTTTGGTTGGTTAGGCACACCTGTTACCGCAGCACTTCTTCCACCTCTAAAAGGCCCAAGAAGACGATACTCTAGAGCACCATAATCGGATTCTTGAAAATTTTGTGATTGAAGATTTAAACTAAAAAATAAGAACAATAAAACTGCCAATAGGGTTGGAGACTTCATAATAAAAACTCGTTGGTTATAGAATCCTAAAATTACGGATTATCCTCGAAAGAAAAATCAGAATCTCTTTTTATACTGCAACAGTTTTAGCAGTTGCCCACATATTAATCCATTTGGTCAACAAAGCAACCCATTCATCATCGTCATTTAAGCATGGAACTGTTGTGAATTCTTTTCCTCCGACTTCATGAAAAATTTCTTCTCCTTCCATAGCAATTTCCTCTAAAGTCTCAAGACAATCACTTACAAAGGCTGGTGTTACAATCGCCATTTTTTTAAGACCGTCTTTACCAAAACGCTCAATAGTTCTATCTGTGTATGGTCTTAACCATGGATCGAAACCTAATCGCGATTGAAAACTAGTAGAATAGGTTCCTTTTTCTAAATTAAGATATTCGCCAACTAATCGTGTGACTTCTTTGCATTGATGTCTGTAACAAAACTCATGTGCTGGTGAAGCCGTTGAGCAACAGCTACCATCTATTTTGCAGTGGGATTTTGTTATATCACTCTTTCTAATATGTCGTTCGGGAACACCGTGAAACGAGAACAGTAAGTGCTCGTAATCTTTATCTTTAAGATGTTTTGCCATGCTTTTTGATAACACTTCGATATAATCTGGTTTGTTGTAAAAAGCCTTTAAATCTGATATTTTTAAATTAGGGAAATTTGTCTTTCTAATTTCCTCTGCTAAAACTAAAATAGTCTCTGTAGTTGCCATAGCAAACTGAGGATATAATGGAATTAAAAATACATCATCAACACCTTTATCTACTAATTCTTGAAGCCCTTTTTTTATAGTCATACTGCCATAGCGCATAGCTAATGCTACAGGGAAATCAATCTTTTTCTGAATTTTTTCTTGAAGGTGCTCTGACAAAACAATTAATGGCGATCCTTCTTCCCACCAAATTTTTTGATAAGCAGCTGCTGAGGCTTTTGGTCTGGTATTAAGAATAATTCCTTTCACTAAAATATTACGTGCCCAAAGTGGGACATCGATAACACGTTTGTCCATTAAAAATTCCCCAAGATATTTCTTTACATCCTTTGGGTTTGGACTGTCAGGTGAGCCTAAGTTTACTAATAAGATTCCTTTTGACATTTTATGCCTGCGAAAGCAGGTATCTTTTTAATTTAACATTGCATTTTATAAAAAGCAAAAATACAACTCTATATGTAATAGCTTACAATTCTTTTCATTGGTTTTATTTATAGAACTTATCTTTACTTTTTGTCTTTAACCTAAAATGAGATAACATTTGTATAGATGAAGCTGTTTTTTTGAAATACATAGCATATCTACTCATAAGAAAATAGATGAAATATGGACGGATTTTAGTCCTTTTTTAGGAAATAGAAATAGTTAAGATGAGATCTTAATTATATCGTCAAATATTTTTCAATTTTATTTGTTATTACCTTAGGATGATTCATCTATCGTATTTGTTTTTGTTGAGTTTTATTTATTGTTTATGACTGTTTCATGAATTTAAATATCTTTACAAGGCTTGATTAAATTTTATTATGAAAAAAATCACATTGTTATTTCTTATTTTATTTTCAGTAGTCTGTTTCTCTCAACAAAAATATCAGAGTTTACTTTGGAAAATTACTGGAAATGGTCTTAAAAACCCGTCATACCTCTATGGCACTATGCATGTTAGTAAGAAAGTGGCGTTTCGATTAGATGACGTGTTTTATAAGGCCTTAAACGAAAGTGATTGTATTGCTTTAGAGTCTGACCCAACAACTTGGCCTGGCTTTAATTATGGTTTGATGCTCAACGAAATGGCATATTATAACTATCCTAAAAATGACTTTTATACCAACCTTTTCAAATTAACACATCCTGAAGAAATTGCGATTAGAGCTTCGGTTAGGATGGACAATAATACAGTTAATGCGTATTTATATAGAAAAAATAATGCATCAGATAATTTTGAAGAAGAAACCTATTTAGACATGTTTATTTTCCAAGCAGGTAAGAAAAATAATAAAGAAATCTATGGCCTAGAAGATTTAGCTGAATCGCGATACTTGACAACTAAAGCAGCTTATAATGCCAATAAAAAAGATTTAGACCCATGGCTACAAAAATTATATGCTAATGAGAACCCTTACCTCATTCAAGAAAACTTATATCGCGATAGAAATTTAGATTTATTAGATTCTATTGGTGCTGGAGTTAATACTGAATTCTATCGTGAGAACATGCTTTATATTCGAAATGAAAATATGGTTATTTCTTTAGAAAAGCTAATGCCAACCAAATCTGTATTTGCTGGTGTTGGTGCTGCACATTTACCAGGAGACAGAGGCATTATTAATAGGCTCCGTCAAAGAGGTTATACAGTTAAAGCATTAGTCTCAGAACAATCGGATTTCAGCAAAATAGAAAAAACAAAGCTCGATAGTCTGTTTGTAGCTCCCAAACTTAAAATGCATTATTCACCTGATGGTTTTTTAGGCTTAAAGACCTACGATGAGTTGAGAGAGTTGTCTTATGCTGGGCAAAAATATTATTTAGATCCAGATATGACTAATGGTGCTTATTTAACCGTAAACAGAATGAGTCGCTTTTTGTATTTACCAAACGAAAAAGATAATATTACTTTAAAAGATATTGACGATTTATTATATGAAGATATTCCTGGTGATATTATTAAAAAAGAAGAATTAACGACACCTTATCCAGGCATAAGTATTGTAAATAAAACAAAGAAGGGAGAGTTTCAGAAATATCATATTTACCAAACACCTTTAGAAATTATCATTATAAAATTTGCTGGTCGCAGCGATTTTGTGCTGAAACATCAAGCTGAAATTTTTAACTCTATTGTCTTAAAAAGTCCTTCAAACTCAAATACACAATTTGTAGCACCACATAAAAAATTTGAAGTGAATTTCCCAGAATATTATGTCTCTAGCAATATGAATAATTATGGTAAAAAATTATTAGAAGGTTATAAAAATGATGCCTATTATTTTGTGGAAGAAGCGGTTTTAAACGATATATCTTACATTGAAGAAGATAGTTTTGAAGCCAAGTATTTTCATCATGCATTATACAAAAACTACAAACTTACTGAATCAGGTGGAGGTTTTAAAGCAGGTGATTATAAAACGTATGAATCTTATGCGGTTTTAGATTCAACATCAAACAAAAATTTACATCTAAAAACTATTGCAAAAGATGGAAGTTATTATCTCTTAGGTTATGTAGGTGAAAACGAAGCTGATAAAACGTCTTTTTTTAAGTCTTTTAAATTCAATAAAACGGACTATACAGATTTTGAAAAAATTATGGATACGTCTTTACATTTTTCTGTAAGAACAAATGCCAAAGCTCCATCACCAAATCCGTATAATTATAATTATAATGGTAGCCAAAAACCAAAAAATTATGAGCAAACCCTAAAAGAAATCACCTATTCTACGCAAGCTAATGAACAAATCATAATCTCTCGAACCAAGTTTCACGATCTACAGATGTATCATAACGTGGATAGCATATGGAAAGACTTAGATGATAAGATTAATTATAGCAATCGCTATTATATTTCTAAGAAAAAATTCAAGATTTCTAATCGTTCTAAATCAAAAATTGATAATATATATTTTTATCGTTTTAGTTACACAGATTCAGCAAGTGCAAAACAAGTGTTGGTAAAAAACATTTTAAAGGAAGGTGTGCTTTTTGAGTTGAAAACATTGGTGGATTCTATAAGCGGTCCATCTAGTTTTGTAACTGAATTCTACAATTCGTTTCAACCAAAAGATACGCTTCTAGGTAAAAATGTACTTGAAGATAAAACCAAACTATTTTTTGAAGCCTTGCGAGCAAATGACAGCATTATCTTAGAATCTTATAGCCTAATTAAATTTAAAAAACACCACAGCAAAGAGATTGTTTCTGTACTTAAAGGTTTTAAATTCGAAAAAGAGCGTTTAGACATAAAGTCTCATCTCGTTGAAAAACTCATTGAAATAGATTTAAAGAATAATTTACCATTTATAAAACAATTGTATCACGATAGTTATTCGGATCCTCAAACGCAAATTGCTATTTTAGAAGGCCTCTTAGATTCTAACAAAAAGGATAATTATAATTTAACTTTAGACCTTATGGAACGCGACTTGCCTTTAGGTGGAGTTGGTCGTATTTTTTATAATTATTACGGAAAAGATTCTCTAGAGTTAAAGGCATCACTATTTCCTAAAATACTACAATACAGCACAATAAATGAATACAAACAACCACTGTATAATCTGCTGGCAAGAGTAAAAGATAGCTGCTTTATTAAACTAAAAAGTTATTCCAAGTATAAAAATCAATTAATAAATGATGGTAAAATAGAAGTAAAACGAAGTTTGGGTAATAACTCGTATTCTAATGGTTTATCTACTTATGTTAAACTCATTTATCCATACAGAAAAGAGCGAACTGCCCAAGATTTCTTTGAAAAATTACTCAATGTTGATGACAAAAATGCATTGGTAAAATATTATGTGTTATTAACTAAAAACAAAGAGACAATTCCAGGAAAATTAAAAGAAAAAATACTTGATGATGAAGAAAATCAATACTTACTCTTAGAAGAGTTAGATGAAGAAAAACTCTTAGGCAAGCTAAAATCTATTAATATCGACCAGCAACAATTTGCAAAGTCTAAGTTATTATCCATGAATAATTTTGAGAAAGAAAAGGACTCCATAACCTTTTTGTTAAAACGCGATTTTATCACAGATAAAGGTAAAGATGCCGTGATGTACTTTTATAAAATTGAAAAAGATGATGATTACTCTGGCAAAAATGAAACGCTACATTATATATCTTTTGTGAAATCGAAAAAAGCAAAACAACTCGTTGTTGGTTATTACAACATATCTCAAAACTATGGTATTCCAATAGATAAGACAAAGTCTCTAGAAGAGCAATATAACGATATTATAAATCTAGCTATTTATAAGGATCGAAAACGGGTTACTTCTAATAATCGCAGTGGAGTAAATGACTATTATGATTATTGATAAAGTAGGAAAACCCTTCATTTTTATTGTGGTTTTTCCGTAATTAACATCTCGTGTAAAAATTCTTACGTTTTTCTTTGTTACTTTTCTTTTTTTTTCTAGTTTTATGATGTTCAA
>TARA_R110002124_G_scaffold14256_1_pt1 | contig 19590 bp, 36 predicted proteins | sample TARA_R110002124 | Tara Oceans TARA_R110002124 (sample SAMEA4397445) | marine metagenome | biome: Polar Biome; feature: [SRF] surface water layer (ENVO:00010504); material: water (ENVO:00002006), including particulate matter (ENVO:01000060) such as... | depth 5 m | reverse complement strand
AGAGTGGACTGGTTTGTATGGTGACAGAGTGTCACTGACAGGAGACGCAAGACAAATTGTCAGGTATATAATGGCACAACAACTATATAATGGCCCAACAACTAAAATAAAATGAAAATGATTATAAATTGGTGCGATGGAACGTCAACTTTTGAACACAAAGGTAAAATAGTTACAAAAAGTACGTTACAAAAGAAAAAAGAATGTGATAATATAACAAACGAAATTAACGAAATGTTTAAACAATTTCAACAATGACTATGACTACAAAAACAATGGGCGTTTATGATAAGCTTGCAAAGGCTTTAAACGTAGAATTAACAAATGACTACCGCGAAGGTGCTATGGACTTAGAGATAGGTACATGGAATACAGCTGATGGCTATGAAATGCATGTGATAACTTCAGATAATAAAAATATCGAATGGGAATATGATGTGTACTACTACGAACCAGACTTTAATACTATAATAGATAGAATAAAAGACGTATATTATAATGATGGTAAAGCTGTTATATTTGTGGCCGACTTTGATCAGTATTTACCTGAATATGAGGTAAATAATTACCTTGAAGAATTAGAACAATTAGAATCATTTGATAACAATTAAGATGAACATTTGGAGGACATGGGCGAAAGCATTAGGCGAAAAAGCAAATATAAATGCAGATTCAGTTGCTTTTGTAAGAACTTTATTGATATTACAAGCTATTGTCACAAATTTTTTAATATCTGTCAATATAATAACTGATTGGTTTAAATAAAATAACAAAAAAAGGGGAGTGACAGGCAAGACAAGACTAGTTCTTGTAACGGCGGTTCGATTCCGCCCACTTCCACTAATATAAAAATATGAACAAAGATAAGTACTCGGATAGAATTATGGCACTAGAAGGTGATCCAAATTCTTTAAAAAATCAAGGAATAAGTTTTATTCTTGCACAGCAATTTCAATTATGTATTGATTTAGAAAAATGGTTAGCAGCCCCTCATTATGGTATAGAGGCTTATCAAATCAAAAACGTTGTTGATAGTCTTGAGAAAAGAAATAAGTTTTTAGAATATATTTATAATAAAATAAAATAATAACAAACTTTACAAAATTGCGCTGTGGAGCAGTTGGTAGCTCGTTGGGCTCATAACCCAAAGGTCGCAGGTTCGAGTCCTGCCGGCGCACCTAAATAAAATTAATAAATAAAAAACATGACACCAGAACAAATGGAATTGCTTGCAAATATGATAGCTAAAAAAGTAATAGATAGTTTAAGCGTTAGATTTACTGATGATCCTAATTTTGATGTACTACAAAATGAACAATATTTGGATCAAAGTATAGACGCATTTGGCAATTCTAAGTTGTCAGAAAAAGACTTATTAGCATCTCAGTTGGCTGAATTATCTATAACTGCCGAAAAGTTACTAAAAGAAGAAAAATACGAATTACTAAAAGAATTAAAAGAAATATATGACAAAATTAAAACAGAATATGACAAACTTTAAAGTAATGCTCGCGCATCCTGTAGGTAAAAAAGAATTTGACAAAGATTCTTTCATCCAACCAAAGCTAGATGGCGTGCGCTGCTATATTACCAAAGACGGTGCGTTCTCGCGTAACCACAAACCTTGGATTAATATCCAACATATATTAAATGAGCTAAAACCTTTATTTACCAAGTATCCTCATTTTGTGTTAGACGGCGAGTTATACAACCACGATTATAAAGATAACTTTAACAAGATTATCTCACTCGTACGTAAACAAACACCGTCTGATAATGAGCGCAATGAAGCTAAGGTAATACAGTTTCATAACTATGATATATGCACGCCAGATGCTCTAGATAGCGTGTTTAGTATACGCGACAACATTATAGGTGACCTACATACTGAATTTAATTTAAACTACTGTAAAACAGTACAAACACACAAGGTATCTACTATAGAGTCTGCTACTGAATGGCACAAGTACTTCTTAGCACTCGGATACGAAGGTTCAATTTTACGTAATAATAAACCATATGAAAACAAACGCAGTTACAATTTACAAAAGTTCAAAGATTTCCACGACACCGAAGCGACGATCATCGGCTGGGTGGAGGGTCAAGGCAAGCGTACTGGCACAATCGGCAAATTTCTTGCGCGAGACGCTGACGGTAACGAATTCGGAATGCCCATAATGGACAAAATGCCTATACTGGAGAAAATGTATGATATAGCTGAATGGTATATCGGCAAAATAGCTACATTCACATACTTTCAACGTACGCCATCGGGCTCATACAGACACCCGCTATTTAAAACAATCAGAAACTATGAATAATATGATAATAAAATCAATTGCAGTTAATACAAAAATTAAATAAATGAAAAACAGAAAATTAATAAGGTTAAAAACAGATGGGGCTAAAGAATTTAAAGTCTATGATATAGGTAATATACCTTCAAGCTTTGATAAGAATAAAAACTTATATTTTAATCAAGGTGGTTTAACTTATATTGAAGTGAATGAAAATTCTTTTTGGAATAATTTATGAATATATTTTATCTATCCCACGACCCTATAAAAGCAGCTGGTTACCATTACAATAAACATGTAGTTAAAATGCCTTTAGAGGCTGCCCAAATGCTTTGTACGGCTCATCACGCGCTTGGCGAAACCTTTGGTTATGATACATCTTATGTACCTTATAAAAAAACACACTTGAATCACCCTTCAACTAGTTGGGTTAGAGCAGATGCGTTACACTATTATTGGACATATGAATACATGATGGCTTTAGGTAAGTTGTATACTAAAAGATATGGTAAACACCACTTAACAATACAAAAATGTCATGACGTTTTGTCATACCCACCAGTGGGAATACCTGATACTGGTCATTGGACGGATCCTCCCCAGTGTATGCCAGATGAATATAAAACTAAAGATGCGGTACTTTCTTATTGGAAGTATTATATTAATGAAAAAAGACATGTAATAACTAAAAATGAAATAGCTCATGAGTCAATATAAATTATACAAACACCTTATAAGTACTAATATTTTTAATGTAAAAACTAAAATTGATGCTTATAGAAAACCTCCCAAACATGCGAATAAGAATAGGTAAACTCAGAATTGATACCCAAAGTAGAATATCTAAACATAGAGAACATCTATGGCACGAGATACGAACTTTGCGGGCTGAAATTATAGAGATTGTCTTAGTAGGCGCTTTAAAAAACAGAATATCTGTAAAAGAATTAAAACATAAAGCTGCATTAATAAAGAAATACAGCAGACGATTAAAATTATTACACACATGAAAAACTTTAATAAGAAAATTTATAGTATTAATAGGAAAGACATGGATGTTATGGATACTATCATTCCGAAAGATTATTTTAAAATGGCTTCTAAAATAGCTAATAGTTTTTCTAAAGACTATTCAGCTATAGGTGTTATGAATATAAACGATCTTAATCAAGAAAGTTATTTGGCTCTTATAAAATCATGGAAAAATATAAACTGGAAGTATATAAACACATTAGAAACCCAATCTGATCGGAATAAAACTTTAAGTAAGTATCTAAGTATCAGTGTGAAAGGCTTATTAGGAGACCGAATAAAAGATAATATAGACGGTACTAATCGGCCCATTAAAGGTATTTGGAATAATAAAGATAAAAAAAGATATACAACGGGTTTTGGTTTTATATCAATTTTATTTCCCCATTGGTTTGATAGTGATATTATATCTATGATAGACGATGAGGTATATGATTACGATTACGACAAGTTAGGTGAATACTTAGAAAATTGGCTTAAAAAATATCTACCCAAACAACACGCAATGATGGGTATGTTTTATGGCCTTGATGATATTTATTCTAAACCTAAAAAAATGGCTGAAATAGGGCATTACTATGGAATGAACACTAGCAGTGTAAGAAGACAAAAGCAAAGACTATTGCATCGACTTAGAAATAACGAGGATGCATTAAATGAATTAGCTTACTATGTTTCTACCAATGGCGTGCGTTCTCAATCAATGGTACATGACTATGCGGCAAAAATATTAAAAATATATAGAGATTAAGGTCACTTTAACTAAAAATTGCACTATAATATTATGTATAAATTTAAAACTAAGTATAAAAGTTGTTTCACAACAATTGATGAATTACAGTATATTAAAGCGGGAGATTCCGTACCCAATATTTTTAAAGATAATGCTCCTAAACAAAAGCAGGCAAATTACAATTATAGTATTGTAGCCCCAGTTGCAAGAGGTAAATATATACCTATTCAACAAGCACAATTAACTGGTAAGGGTGTATCTAATAAGATAAAAATTATGAATGAGTATGAAGAACATAGTAATGACCTAGTTGATGGCCACACATCGTTCGGAGTACTTAATAATTGTGCTAGACGCAGACTATTCAAAAAAGATAATATAATCTATGACTTAATAACCTAATTATGGAAGGATTTATAACAGATAAAGACACCTCCGTAATTGGAGATGGTATAATAACATATTATAATAACGGGATATATATTAACCACGAAATAATCAAATCAAATGAACATCAGGGAAAAGCTTAGCAAAATACAAACAGACTTTAAAGCTAAAAAGTCTAGATTCAATTCATTCGGCAAATACAATTTTAGATCTGCTGAAGATATACTAGAAGCATTGAAACCTTTTAATAAAGAGCACCAAGTATATTTTATTATAGAAGAAAACTTAACATTAGGGGAATTTCCCGTAATGCACAGTACAGCTACTATAGTGGATACAAAATCAGGCGACAAAATAAATGCATCAGCAATAGTAGGTGTAGACTTAGCTCAAAAAGGTATGCAAATGCCCCAAAAATTCGGGACCGCTTCCAGTTATGGGAAAAAATATGCTTTAGGTAATTTATTATTAATTGACGATACAGCAGATCCTGATGCCACGAATACTTATGCTAGCCCTATTAGACAAAAATTGCAGTTAAATGAAACACCAAAAAGTGAATCAGTGACTAAGCCAGTCATTAATAATAAAAACATAGTTTTAGCTCAAAAGTTCTTATCTAATGGTGGTTTATTAAAAACACTACAAGAAAAGTACGACATAGAGGATGAAGCTCTAAAAATACTTAATGGATAGAAAAACTCAAATAGAAAAATTAAAAGATGATGAATCTTATTATGGTTCATTCGGAAAACAATTTTTAAGTAACAGTGATATTTATGCATTGTTAAATAATCCTTTAGAGTTTAAAAAACCTTCGCCTCCTAATCCAGCATTTGCTATTGGCGGTTATTTTCACACGTGTATATTAGAGCCGAATAAGCTTGATAAATATAAAGTGATTAAATCTACTACTAGAAACACTAAAGTGTATAAGGAGGCGGCTGGTGAGGATGTATGTTTACTCGAGCATGAAGTAGATCAGATTGAAATTATGCGAGAAAAACTACTAGAAAATGAATTATTTGAAGATATGATAATTAAAGGGGACACTGAATATGAGGTACCCGGTATTGTAGATCTTGAAAATATGGAATGGAAAGGCAAAGCGGATATTATAAATCATAGTCACCAACTAATAATTGATTTAAAGACTACAAGTAATATTAATGCTTTTGCTAATTCAGCATATAAGTTTAATTACGATAGTCAAGCGTATATATATTCTAAAATGTTTGGTTATGAGCTAGTATTTATAGTAGTAGACAAGAGAACACACCAGTTAGGTCTATTTGATTGCAGCGAAAGATTCCTGCAGTCTGGACAAAATAAAGTTGCTAAAGCAGTTCAAGCTTATAATGAATGTTTTGTAAATGGCGAAGGAGATTTTAGCCAATATTATATCTCCAAAACACTTTAATCAATTTAAATATGAGAATAAAAAGAACGTACCCTAAAACAAAAATGTGTCAAATTACAGGCTTGCAAATGTCTGGTGCGGACTTCTATAGAAGTTCTTCAAGCACAGATGGATTGCATCCATATTCTAAACCAGCTGACAATTTTCGAAGGAGGTTATTAGGTAAAGGAGTAGGCACAATGCATTTAAAAAATATGTTTAACAAATTAAATTTAAGATAACATGGCAAGTATTATATCCGCAAACTTAGACTTAACTAAAATAGATAAGTCTAAAATATATGAGGGCAAAAAGGGTAAATATTACCCAGTTACCATTGTAATTAATGATGAAGTAGGCCAATTTGGCGACTCTGGGTATGTTCAAACTGAACAAACTAAAGCAGAAAGAGAAGCTAAGGCTCCTAAATCTTTTTTAGGTAATTGTAAAATTATGTGGACCAACGGGCAGAATGTTGCCGTTACCCCTAAAGAGGGGCAGCCTCAACCACAACCCAATACCGGTATACTAGATGATGGCCCTGATCTACCATTTTAGTGGAGATAAATTATATAAGCACACAAGCCGATAAAGACAGAAATATAACTTTAATCGAGGATTAATATGACAGTTAATAATACAGAGATCAACGGATTCAAAATTGATCAGTTCAATCAGTATGATCTTTTAGTGGGGAAAAAAGAGGGTTTATGCCCTCTTTGCTCTGCTGATAGAAAACCTGAAAATCGTAAAGCTAAATGTGCGATGTATGATTGGGAACGTGGCCTCGGAACTTGTATGAATTGTGATGAAGTGTTTCAATTACACACATTTAAACGTAAAGGCGAACCAACTAAAATATACACAAAACCTGAATGGAAAAATGATGTATTATTAAGTGATGCGGCTGTTAAATGGTTTGAAGGAAGAGGTATATCACAAAAAACCATAATCAAATCAAGGATAACAGAGGGTATAGAATGGATGCCACAACCTGGCAAAGAAGTGAATACAATTCAATTCAATTATTTTATTAATAACGAACTTATAAATATAAAATATAGAGATGGAAGAAAAAACTTTAAATTGGTTAAAGGGGCCGAAAAAGTATTCTATAATATCGATAGCACTATTGGGCATGATTATGTTGTTATTGTGGAGGGTGAAATGGATGCTCTTTCTTTTATGGAATCTAAGGTTGATTCTGTTATCAGCGTTCCAAACGGAGCTACACTTAATAGGCTTAATCTTGATTACCTTGACAACTGCATTGAGTATTTTGATGACAAATCCAAAATTATTATCGCTGTCGATGGAGACGAAGCCGGTCAAAATCTCCAACAAGAACTCATCAGACGTTTTGGAGCTGAAGTATGCTACACGGTTAGCTTTGGTAACAGTAAAGATGCTAATGAATATCTGCTTAATTACAGCGGCTCTATGCTTAAGCGTCTTGTTGACGAAGCTTCTCCTGTTCCTCTTGAGAACGTAGTAACATTAAATGATATAAATGAAGAATTACAAGAATTTATTCATGAGGGTTTTAAACCTGGTTATCAAGTCGGTCTTGATAACTTCGATAGTATATTTAGTACTTACACGGGACAATTCATCACCGTTACAGGCGTGCCTAGCAGTGGTAAGTCTGATTTTGTTGATAGAATGGTGGTGGGATACCAAATGAAATATGGTTGGAAAACCGCATTTGCGTCCCCGGAAAATAAACCAACATTTTTGCATGCACATAAATTAATACGTAAATTCGGAGGGTGGATGCCCTCTAAAGAAGATATAGGTACTGATAAATGGAAAAAGGTTACAGAAGTTGTTAATGACAATTTCTATTTTATTGAGAATGAAAGATATGATTTAGATACTGTACTAGTAAAAGGAGCGGAACTTGTTAAACGTAAAGGTATAAAGTGCTTAGTTATAGACCCTTATAACAAAGTTAAAATGAATGGGTCTAGCGCCATGAGCATACCTGATGCCACTATGGAATATTTAACTAGAATAGAGGCTTTTGCAAAAAAACATGATGTACTAGTTATAGTTGTCGCCCATCCTACTAAAATGTATAAAAAAGATGATGGCACCATGGATGAACCAACTATGTACTCCATAAAAGGAGGAGGAGAATGGTACGACGCAAGTTATCATGGACTTTTAGTTCACAGGGACTACAATAAAAAAACAGTTAAAGTTAAAGTCCTTAAAGTTAAGTTCCAAAATTTAGGTGAAAATCAAGCAGAGGCGCATTTCAGATGGAATTATTTAAGTGGGGATTATGAACCTTTAAACGATATAGCTAATGAAACATTACCGTGGGAAATCTAAATCTAATAAAAAAGGAAAATATAAAGGCTTAGGTAACAGCTTTATAGCTAATGAAGAGCAATTAAAATGGGATAAGTATTGTATAAGTAATAATATAAGAATTAGTCCTCACCCAACTTCTCAAGGTATATATCCTGAAGAATGGAGAATATCTATATCTTTTGGAAGCGACTATAAGAAAATATATAAAACACCTACGGTTTATACTGTAGAGAATATATGGGAAGAGATTTATGATATGAAAAGATATTATTATGACAAAAGAAAAATATGATATTAATGATCGTTTATAATATTTAATAAAATGAATATATTAAAAAAAGCACAAGAAATAGTATTTGATCGCAAAGAAGAAAAGGAAAGACAATATGGGGACATAGAAGAATCTTTAACTAAAGCTGCTAAAGTAGCGTCAGAATTATGTAATAAAAAAATAACAACTGAAGATTTTTACAAATGTATGATTGCTTTGAAGGTAAGTAGAATGGCTGTTAATACCAAGAAAGATACAATGGTAGATTGTGTTGGGTATATCGCCGCTTTAGATGATTATAAAAATGGGGGTTATGATAAATAATATATTTGAACAAGAATATAAAAAATTATTATTAAATACCTTAGAAAAAGGAACATTAGATATTAATAGAACAGATGTAAAAACTTTTAAAGTATTTAATAAACAAATAAATATTGATCTCACTGATGGTTTTCCAATACTAACAGGTAAAAAAATATTTTTCGATAAAGCGTTAAGTGAATTCAAATGGATATTTGAGGGTAAAACCGACTTAGAATATTTACATGAAAATAAAATTTTCTGGTGGGACGAATTTGCTGTAGATGGAAAATTAGGTAAAGTATATGGCTATCAAATTAAAAATTTTAATGGCTTATTTGATCAAATTGAATATGTAAAAAATGAAATAACTAATAGCTCAAGAAGGGCTATAATAACTTTATGGAATCCATCAGATCTAAAAGATCAGGCTTTACCTTGTTGCTACACACAGTTTAATTTTGTTAGAATAAAAAACGAATTAAATATGACTATGCACTTTAGGAGCTCAGATTTATTTTTAGGTTTACCGTATGACATAATCGTAGGGGCTTTATTCTTGCACACGATCGCCGATGATTGCTCATTAAAACCAGTAAGCCTTGGAATTAACATAGCTGATGCTCATATATATGAATCTCATAAAGATCAAGTTATAGAGTATAGTAATTTACCTATTTACAATTTACCAGTATTACATGGCGATTATAATACTTATAATATAAAAAACTACAAGGCAAATAAATTTATAAAAGCCGAGCTAGTAAAATAAAGAATTTAAAAGAAATAGAACTTAAAACTTAATTATGAAAAAAATAATATTTTTATTGTTACCTTTGATGTCGTTTGCTCAAAGTTTACAAAATCCAGATTACACTGGTGTTAATACTATAAACATACAAGATGATCTATATTTCTCACAACCCCAAACAGGAACAATAATAGCTACAAAAAGTTATGAGCCTAGCTATAGTTTCCCCAATAGAAAAGGTAAAGTTATAAGCTCTTTTGATTCATATTCAGATCAAGATGCTTTAATTGAATATCAATGGAAAAGTGATTACATAACCCGCCCGGGAGAACAAACTATGGATGCTTTAGTTAGGGGTGCAGATAATAAATATTATATTATAAGATATGATGAAAACTACTAATATGGCTGTAAATTTACGTAGTGGTAAATATAAAGTATACCACATTCTTGGTAAAAAAATTGGATGTACAACTAATATACAGAAAAGAGTTGTAGAAGAACAAGGCTTTAAAGCTGGAGAGTATGAAATACTATATGAAACAGATGATATAAAAAAAGCTTCTACTGCAGAATTGACTTTGCAAAAAGATTTAGGATATAAAGTAGACATTAAACCTTATTATAAATTATTCGAAAAAAAAATGAAACAAGATATTAATGTAACAGATCAAACAACAACTTTTCCTATTGCTGTAGAGGAAATAAATGGAGCGTTCTTAAGTGAACTATCGTGGGACTCCCCATATGGCTTAGTCACTATGGATTCTTCGGATAAAATAGAATGGGTTATGGACAATGCTAAGAAATCCATGTATAACTCCAATAGGTGTTATGTTTATAACAAAGCTCTTTATGAAGCTAGTCCATTTGAAAGAGTTTCTTGTGTTAAAAAACCACTTAAAATGTTTGAACAAATTAGACAATGGGCCAGTGACCGCGACATAATAGTTATGGGGGATACTAAAACACAATATATGAAGCTACAAGAAGAAGCTGGTGAGCTTGCCCAAGCGCTACTTAAAGACGACCAAGCAGAATTTGTTGATGCTATAGGTGATATGGTAGTTGTACTTACTAATTTAGCATCCATGAGGGGTGTACATATTGAAACCTGTATAAATTCCGCTTATAGTGTTATAGCTAGACGTAAGGGTAAAATGCTTAATGGGACATTTGTAAAAAATACAGAATTCCATGATTAAAAATAAAATTACCCAACTACAAAAGGAATTAATAGAAGCTATTGATTACCTTGAAAACTTAAAAACCAAAGTAACTGATATAAATAATATAGAAGTTAATGACCCTATAACTATTAGTTCTTATCCAGACCCTGGACAACCCAGTAGCTTAGGCTGGACGACAACTACTACATGAAGAGGTACACTAGGAAAAAAGGGCCTGTACAAGCAAAAAAAACAACCTATGACGGAATTAATTTTGCTTCAGGTCTTGAAAAATATACCTATATAGCTTTAAAGACTAACAAGTTATTTGAAGGATATGAGAATGAAGTGTTTCAGCTTATCGATTCGTTTGAATTTATAAATACAACCTACGAAAAACAAGCAAATGGGAAAGGCAGTTATACTAACCGAGGACAAAAGAAAATATTAGGGATTAAGTACACACCGGATTTTGTCGGAAAAGATTATATAATAGAATGTAAAGGGAGGGCTAATGAATCTTTCCCTATAAGATGGAAACTATTTAAATTATGGCTCACAATAAACAAGATTGGAAAGACGCTTTACAAGCCGCAAAACCAGAAAGAAGTGAATCAGACAATAATGCTGATCAAAGAAAACAGAAAAAAGAGGCGCGGTTAATGTATGTTAAACGGTCTTTGCAAAAAGATATAAAACAATTATTAACTCATAACATAATAACATTTAATGAAATTGTCAAAATCCACATTAAACACGGAATTTACACTACCTGAACACTATACGGAGAGAATAGCGTTTCATATGAAAATGCTTAATTATTATTTAAAAGAAGACAAACTATGGAGAACCGAAACTGGGAGCTCAGCGTAGGATTATATCCTGGTATTTTAATGGGCATCAGAAGCTACCCGCAGAAAGGATATATTGATCATGTACTTTATATACCTTTTATTGAATTATGTTTAACTATAGATCATTTAGATGAAAGAAAAAATTAGAGAATACGTTTTAAAGAATTATAAAAATCATTTTATAAAGAGAAGAGTACTAAGGGATAGTGGAGGGCGTATAACTAAAACTACAATACAAGAAGTTGAGCCTATAATAACAATTAAAGAGACACACATTGAGGTACAAAACAATAAGGATGCTAGCCCAATAATTTTAAGTAAAGATATATTATGAAAGAATCTAAATTAATAGAAATGTCCAATAAAATAGAATCTATTGGAGCGGCTTTAAATAGAATAATACAAGAATTAACAAATCTTAAAGACTTATCTCTAGGTACTATGGAGCTTGTTAAATGCTTACCTAATTATAGTAAGGCATTAGAAAAATTAAAAAAGGATTTAACTTCTAAAAAAGAAGAATCCGAAAAACAAAATGAAAAATAAAACAATATGGGATTATTTGATGAAAGGATACCATATAAACCTTTTGAGTATCCGGAGTATTATACAGAAGGGTGGCTTAAACAAGCCCAAGCGTTTTGGCTTCATACAGAGATACCGATGTCAGGTGATTTCAAAGATTGGAATGAAAAACTTACCGAAGCCGAGAAAAACTTGGTTGGAAATATACTTCTGGGATTTGCGCAAACAGAGTGTGCGGTATCTGATTATTGGACGCAAAAAGTTACACTATGGTTTCCTAAACATGAAATCCGACAAATGGCCATGATGTTTGGTTCTCAAGAAACTATACACGCCGTAGCTTACTCTTATTTAAATGAAACCCTTGGTCTTGAAGATTTTGAAGCGTTTTTACAAGACGAAGCAACTATGAAACGCTTTGATAATTTAATTAGTTATGACGGGAATAACACCAAACGAATTGCACGAAGCCTTGCTATATTTAGCGCCTTTGCTGAAGGGGTTAGTCTTTACTCTGCCTTTGCTGTTTTATACAGTTTTCAGATGAGGAATTTGCTTAAAGGTATTGGACAGCAAATGAAATGGAGCGTTAGAGATGAATCTCTACATTCTAAAATGGGTTGTCAATTATTCCGGCATATGTGTCAAGAAGATAAGTTTTTACTAGAAGAATGCAAAGCGGATATAATAAAATCTGCTGAAGATATGCTAAAGGCTGAGGAAAATTATATAGACAAAATGTTTGAAAAAGGAGATATAGAAAATCTTAAAGCTTATGATCTTAAACAATTTATTAGAAAAAGACTTAATGAAAAACTTGCAGAGCTCGGATACAGCGACAGTAGGAAGCACTTTAAATACGATGCCGAAGGAGCCGACAACCTCGATTGGTTTTATCATCTCACTGGCGGTCATACTCATACTGATTTTTTCGTTATTAGACCAACCGACTACTCTAAGGCAAATGAAGGTGAAGATTTTCAAGATATTTGGTAAACTTTAAAATATGAAAGAATGTAATATTTGTAAAAAAAGGAAAAAAGATTCTAAATATAAACATTTAAATAAGAAAACTTGTATAAAATGTGAATTTAGATGGAAACATAGTTTTTATAGACTACTAGTACAAGACAGAAGGCTAAGTGCTAAAGAAAGATTAGCAAATAGACTTGGGTATATGGGTACTGCATTTATAATGATGTCACCTCACTTGCTGATTAACAGTGATATAGGCGGCATAACTTATGTTGTTGGTGGGTTATTATCTATACCTCAAGTGTTTCTAGCTAAACAATGGAATTTAGTACTAGTGAATGCAAATGTAATGATAGGTTATACTATATACATATTCAATGCTTAGGCATAGTATAAAATGTAGCCAATGTGAAAAAACGTTCTTAACAGGTGAAAGTTATAGATGTCATTGGGAAGAAAAACATTTTTATCCTTATTTAAAAAAAGATGGTTTTGATGATAAAAAAGCTTTATCTGAAAAGCAATCAGTAAAAATTTATAAAAAACAAAAAGATGAGTTGGAACAGTAATTGGGTGAGGGGTAAGGATTATCCTTATTGGGGGGAAACAGAAGTATATAAGAAAACCATAACTGGTGGGTATTTAATCAATGGCGAATCGCCTAGGGATGCTTATACCAGAGTTGCTAAAACTGTTGCTAAAAGATTATATAGACCAGAACTTGAAGAAAGATTTTTTGATTATATATGGAAAGGGTGGCTTTGCCTAGCGTCTCCTGTACTTTCAAACACCGGGACAGACAGAGGTTTGCCTATATCTTGTTTTGGTATTGATGTGGCGGATAGTATAATGGATATAGGTGATAAAAACCTAGAAATGATGTTACTAGCAAAACACGGTGGGGGTGTTGGTATCGGAATAAATATGATTCGTCCTGCCGGGGCTAAAATAACAGGTAATGGAACATCAGATGGAGTTGTCCCTTTTTGCAAGATATATGACTCAACTATACTCGCAACCAATCAAGGATCAGTACGTAGAGGGGCTGCATCCGTTAATATTAATATCGAACACGCTGATTTTGATGAATGGTTGGAAATCAGAGAACCTAAAGGGGACATCAACAGACAATCTCTTAATTTACATCAGTGTGCTGTCATTGGCGATAAGTTTATGCGTAAACTTGAAGCCGGAAATGCGGAAGCAAGGGCTAAGTGGGGCAAACTCCTCCAAAAACGTAAAGCTACTGGCGAGCCGTATATCCTCTTTAAAGGTAATACAAACAAGGCTAATCCAGAAGCTTATAAATCAAACAGTTTAAAAGTACATATGACTAATATATGTAGTGAAATAACACTGCATACGGATGAAAGTCACAGTTTTGTGTGTTGTTTATCGTCCCTTAACTTAGGTAAATACGATGAATGGAAAAATACAAATTTAGTTTATGATGCCACATGGTTTTTAGATGGAGTTATGGAAGAATTCATACAACGTTCTAAAAATATGAAAGGATTTGATAATGCTGTTAGATCCGCTGTTAAGGGTAGAGCTATAGGGCTGGGTGTTCTAGGGTGGCATAGTTTATTACAAAAGAAAGGAATTGCTTTTGAAGGTCTTTTAGCACAGTTTAAAACTAGAGAAATATTTTCTAAACTTAAAATAGAAACAGAAAGGGCTTCTAGAGCACTTGCGGAGACATATGGGGAACCTTTATGGTGTATTGGTACTGGAATGCGAAACACGCATTTAAGAGCGATAGCACCGACTGTATCCAATAGTAAATTAGCTGGTAATTTATCACCAGGAATTGAACCTTGGGCTGCAAATGTTTTTACTGATCAGTCAGCTAAAGGAACATTTGTTAGAAAAAACGAAGAACTTAGAAAACTTTTTCGTAAAATTGGTATTGATAGTAAGGAAATATGGAATAAGATCCTTGAAGATGGTGGATCTGTTCAAGACATTAAAGAGCTTGATAAATGGTTTTATGATCATCTAGGTAGATTGACTGAAGAGTCTGTAGATAATGAACCAGTGAAGAATGTTTTTAAAACATTTAAAGAGATTAACCAATTAGAATTGGTTGGTCAAGCAGGTATAAGACAAGACTATATAGATCAGTCAGTTAGTTTAAACCTAGCTTTTCCATCAGAGGCGGAACCTAGATGGCTTAATAAAGTACATTTTGAAGCGTGGAAACGTGGTATAAAAACGTTATATTACACCAGGACAGAGTCGGTTCTTAGGGGTGATATAGCCGCAAGAGCAATGGATCCAGATTGTATATCTTGTGACGGGTAATTTTAAATTTAAAATAATAATATGAGAAAATTAAAATGGAGTAAATCAATGTTGAAAATTTCACTAAGTATTGCAATGGGACTATTTTTCATGCAGAATGCTAAAGCACAATTTGATGTAGGTGCAGATATTATGAGTAGATACGTTTGGAGGGGTTCAGGTTATTCAAATGGACCTTCTGTTCAACCATATATGTCTTATGCAAGTGGAGATTTTGAAATTGGATTTTGGGGGGCATATGCAAATGACACTCAAGTAGATGAACTTGATCTATACGCTTCTTATTCAATTGGGCCAGTTGGATTAACAGTTACTAACTATGTTTTTCCTGATAATATGACACCAGGAATTACTACTCCAACTAAATATTGGGCAGCTGAGGCTGGATGGGAAGGCACAATAGGCCTTGAATTAGGACCAGTAGCATTAACTTATGCAACTTTCTTTGATTCAGGAGATACATACATTGCCGCAGGAACATCATTAAGTGGTGTTGATTTAACACTTGGTATGGGAGACGGAGCATATACTTCTGATACAAATTTCAACTTAATAGAAATTTCATTGGGATATGGAAAAGAAATTAAAATCACTGAAGATTTTTCTCTTCCAGTATCTAGTAATTTAATTTATAATCCAGAAGCTGATCAAATGTACTTAGTATTTGGCTTATCACTATAATAACTAATAATATAAAACAAACTAAATTAAACAATCAAAATTATGAGTCAGAAAAAATTTACTTTTGCAGACGCAAAAAAACGTATTAAAGAATTAGAAAATCGAGTTGAAGAGGCTAAAAAGAAAGCTGGCAACTTAATACTCGACACATCTGATAATGTTTTTACAGCCAAAGAACTAAAAAAAATTAGATTATTAGAACGATGGGCAATAATAGGGCCTGTAGTTGGTATTATAATAGGTTTATTATTACCATAAACAATTAAAAGGGGAGCTTGCCGTAATGGTTTGCTCCCCTTTTTTTTATTTAATACCCCATCTTTTTAAAAAATTGCTTCTTCATAAAAGAGCTTGGGTTTGAATCTTCTTCAACTTTATCAATAGGACTATCCTTAGAAGAATTATTTTTTTTCCTCTTATCACCACCAATAGTGCCTTCTAGAGCGCTTCGCCGCAAGTGGTCTAGGTAATCGACTACGCTTAAAGTACTCGGTTGCTGTTGTCTGAACCTCCTTCCTCCATCAGTCTCTTTTTCTGTTTTTTCAAGTTCATTTTTTCTCAGGTTTCTTGCACGGATAGATTCACTTGTGCCTTCATCAAGTGGAGGTGATACATTACCAGGCGTAATAGACTCATCACCTTTATCTACAACTGGAATTGGGCTAATTACTTTATCAGTGGTATCTTCAATAGTTTTATCGATTTCTTCTTTAGGATTTTGAGTTGATATTGGACTTAAATCTAAAGGTTTAGCTGATACAACAGGAATATTGACTTTAGAACCTAATATTTCTTCATATTTATCAACTAGTTTTCTACCTTTTCCACGACTAGAATAGTTTTGAGCAGGATCACCCTTATACGGAGCCGTAGCATCGTAAGTACCTCCTTTACCATCGCTAACAGCTTGTAGAGTACCAGGCCCTTTGCTTCCTTCAGGATTTTTTCTATAAAGTCTTTTATCCAACTTTCCCCAATCCATTTGGCCACCAGAGCCTAAAGCCCTACCGAACTCACCAACAGCTTGATTAAACCTAGTTCTACGGTTTTGCATGAAATCTTTAGCTTGTTCAGGCGACATACCTCTACGTATGCCAACTTTTTCTGCCCTTTTATTTTTTCTAAAAGCCTTAGCAGCTTGCCTATTAGCGACTCTTTTACTTAATTTACTTTGCTTACCGCTTGAATCTTTTGACTTTTCAAATTCAGATCCATCTGCATATTTATCAGTATCTCCGGCTAAACTTAAACCTGATTTAGAAGCTTCACTTTTAATACTACCTACACCATATTCTCCAGGTGTCGTTTTAGTAACATTTCCTTGGTTATTATAATCTACATTTCCTTTGACTCCTATAGTTGGTAGATTTATACCGGTTTTAGTTCTTGTTACAGCAAATTTATTCATTCGCTCACGATCAACTCTTCGTTTTTCTTCTCTTTTTTGCTGTGCTCTTTTTTCCTTTCTAGTCATTTGTTTAAATTAATGTTATACAGTTCTTTCTACCTTGTTTGCAGTCACTTCCCAAGGTAATTTGGGATGACCCTCTATATATTTCTTACCATTGTACTCTATTTTGCCAGCCTTACGTTCATGCTTGTTTCCGTTATAGTAAACAAAATCATCATCATATCCAAGTTTACCAGATTTCATGTCTTTTTGATGCTGATTTTCGTGGGCTATCACTTCCTTTTTTTTAGTTGGCGATAATGATGGATCCACTTCAACAGTTCCATCATCGTTAGCCCTACCTATAACTCCATTTGGTAAGTTTTTATTTAAAACAGTTTTATTAAACGGGGTGTTAAAATCAGTGTTAAAATCAGTACTAAAATCAGTGTTAAAATCAGTGTTAAAATCAGTATTGAAACTAGTTGACTTATTGTTTTGTAAACCTAATTCCCATTTACTCCACCCTAAAGCTAGAAATAGTTTTTGCCAAGCTTCTGCTTCCTCATTAGCTATTGCAGCTAAGTTTTGAGTTTTTCTTATAACTCTATCTAAAGGAACACCACCGAATGAAGCAATGTTACCAACAATTTCCAAAGCCTTGTTGTCAGGAGAAAGTTTAAAAGTATCATTTTTAATTTCTTTTTCATTATATTTATATATATTACCTATAGCAACTATATCCTTAAGTTTAGTATTAAGTGGTGGTGAAATAGCTGTAGCCTCTAAAGCTATTTTATATGGATTATCTATTTTACCATACTTATCAACTTGTTCACCAGCTTCTGCTATTACATTATATACAGCCCCAACGACAGCCCCTGGATTACCTAAACTTTTAGCGTAAGATGTTAAAGCTCTTTCAACGGATAATAATGTTTTTTCATCCATTAATTTTTCTTTTTCATCTTCATCATCTTCAAATGCAACTGCAAATAAAGCTGTTTGTAAGGCATTAAATAACATGGCTTGTCCTACGGAATAATATAAGACACTTTGCATATCCTGTCTAACTCTGCTCCCCCCACCTTCAGCTGCCGATCTTCCAGAAACCACGTCTTGTAATTTCCTTTTAACTATACGTGCATACTGAAAAGGTGTATTAGCAAAAGCATATATAACCTTACCTATAGAGCTTGATTGAATTTCAGATATTTTAGAAGGATCTGATGATTGTTGAGATTCTTCAGCTGCATTAATCCAAGACTCCATAGCCATTTTTTTAGCGTCGGCTTCTGGAACACCTGATTTTATTAAAGCATTTAGAGTGTTTCTATAAAATGCAGCGCCACCTAGGGCAATTGCAAAACTATCAGACATTCTTGTTGGTAGAAACCCAAACTTTAAAATTTTATCTAATCCCTTAACATCGCCTTCAGACATTTCATCCGCTAATACATCGAACTTAGCACCCTCTCTTCTATTTTTAAGGTAATCACTATTCCAAAGTGTATTAAAATCTTTTTTCCACCCATCACTAAACAATGCTCTTGTGGCTTGAAATATATTATTACCAGGCTTACCTATAAAGTTCAATGAAGATAGTAGCTGTAAAACTGCAGATCTAGTGTTTACAAACATAGTAGTTGCAACAGCTCTATTAATCCAAGTTAAAAACGCGTTTGATTGAGCATCAGTACTAACACGATTTTTACCAGTTTTCATTCTCTGTAAAGAATTTTGCAAAGCTTGTCTAAACTTTTTGCCATACAAGTTTTCAATTTCTTGCATGTTATCTTTATTGAATATATTATCTACATTTTCAGAAAATACTTGTAAATGTTTAGCTCTAGTTCCAGAATTAATAGCATCATAGATAGATTTATTGATAGTCGTATCATTTCTCCAAGAAGCCTTATACTCTATTGGGAAATTTTGTTCAATTTGATCAGCAAGAGCTTTTAGCTCAGGATCATTTTCAACCGCTTGTACTAATGCATCAATATAACTTTGTTTTTCTATATCAACTTTTACTCCGTTTTTAATCCAATTATAAACTTTAATAGCTTGGCCTTTACTATAAGGTGTGCCATCTATAGTTTCTTTTAAATCGGATTTAAAACCTTTCATCATTTCAGCAAACTGCTTAGTTTTAGCTAATATTTCAGCTTCTGCTGCAGCAACTCCCCTAGAATAAGGC
>TARA_R110002124_G_scaffold63350_41_pt1 | contig 19591 bp, 18 predicted proteins | sample TARA_R110002124 | Tara Oceans TARA_R110002124 (sample SAMEA4397445) | marine metagenome | biome: Polar Biome; feature: [SRF] surface water layer (ENVO:00010504); material: water (ENVO:00002006), including particulate matter (ENVO:01000060) such as... | depth 5 m | reverse complement strand
CGAGCCGATGCGGCGCCGCTGCTGCTATCGGCCTGAGCCGCTATTAAGCGTGTAACTATTATTGATCCTGGCAGCGCTTGCCAGCCAGCCGCGAACACCGGACAATTGCGTCCTCGATGTGGGAGCGCGCGATGGCCGGTCATGGCGTACATGTAATTGTTGTCGGCAATGAAAAAGGCGGATCTGGCAAATCCACGACCGCGTTTCATCTGGCCATCTACCTGCTCTATCAAGGCTACAAGGTCGCCTCGATAGATGTCGACAGCCGGCAGCAGACGCTGACGCATTACGTTCGCAATCGCCGGGCCTGGGCCAAGAACCGGGCCTTGCAACTGCCCCATACCACCCATTTTCATCTCCCGGTGGCGCGGGGGGATTCGCTCAAGGCCAACCACAAGGTCGAGTTCGATCTGTTTCGGCAGGCCGTTGGCGAAGTCGAGCACGATGCCGATTTTCTGGTCATCGACACGCCCGGCTTTGATACCAATCTGACGCGGCTGGCCCATTCGCTGGCCGATACGCTGATCACGCCGGTCAATGACAGCCTGATCGATCTAAACGTCATGGCACAGATCGATCCGGTGACCGGCGAGCCGCGCGAAATGAGCCATTATGCGCGGCTGGCCCAGCGGGCGCGCTCGGAGCGACTGGCCATTGATGGGCGGACGATTGACTGGGTATTGCTGCGCAACCGTATTTCGATGCTCTCGTCGCGCAATATGCGCCAGGTCCAGACGATGCTGGAGCGTATTGCCTTGCGGCTGGGCTGTCGGGTGGCCGACGGCATTGCCGAGCGGGTCATTTTCCGGTCGCTGTTTGCCAGCGGGCTGACGGTGTTCGATCCGCTCGACGAGGAGATGCTGGGCGGCATGCCGTCGTCATCGCATCTGAGCGCACGGCAGGAATATCGCAACCTGGTGGAGGCGCTGCATCTGCCTGCCAGCGAGAAGGCCCAGGCGCGCCAGGCGCTCGCCGCCAGCCTGTCGCCGCAGCAGGAAGCCGAGCAGCGCTTCGTTCACATGATGGACAGCGAAATCTGAGCGGCCAGGCAGGGGTCTCAGCGGGCTCCGAGATCGAGCCGCACGGCCCGGGCGCCGCCGGGAGCGAACACGTCGATATCGACCCTGACCGGTTCCTGCACCATGCGCCGCGTGCGGGCCGATACGGCCAGTACGACGCCCAGCAGGTCCCCGACCCCCCGCTTGCGCGGCAGCATGCGATTGCTGATTCCGGCCAAGGCGCGGTTGCGGACGGCCATATCTTGATTGAGCAGGCTCGAGCGGCCAACAAAGTTCGCCAGCTCGGTCAGTGCAGTATGATCGCTCATTGGGCTACTCCAAACACAGGCACCAATTTGCTTCCCCTTTTGGCCGGTGGCTCTTGGACCCCGGCTCGTTCTGATTGTCTCAGTTCACGTCAGGTCAACTCTGCATCGCCAGGCAGGCCAGATCCTGCTGCTTGAGCAGGTTGCACATGGCGGTGGCATCGTCGCGACCGCCAAAGCCGATGAACCGGGCGCGGTAGAACACGCTGCCGTTCTTTTCAAAGCGCTCCACATAGGAACGGAAATCATTGAGGTTGCCGGCCTTGCCGGCGGCATTGGCCAGCATGGCCCGGGCGCTGTCCTCGGAGGGACCGGCGCCGATCTGCACCACCCAGCCACCTGCAGCTGGCTGGGCTTCTGCCGTCTGCACGCTACCCGAGGTCAGCAGGTCGATGGGCTGCTCGGCGCTTGGGATAGGCGCAGGCGGCTGGATTCCCAGTGGGGCCGAGGGTGTGGTCTGGCCAAGGGCTGCCGGTGGGGCGCCAAGGCTGTAGCTATCGCTGAGCCAGGCACCGATGACATCCTGGCTGGGATAGGCGGGTTGCGGCGCCTGTGAGGGGGCGGCCAGCGTGTTGGCGGCCTGTACGGCGGGCTGCAGACCCAGATCGGCCGGCATGGGTTCAGGCATCGGTGCAGGGTTAGCCAAGGCAACCTGGGTCGCGCTTTGCGTCAGCTGGCGTTGTGGCAAGGCGCCATTGGCGGCCACCAGCTGCGCCAGGCGGAAGCCGGGCAGGGGCATGGGCACGACGAAGACGGGGGCGGCTGATGGCGACTGCGCTACCGCGACCTGCGTGCTGCCCTGGCGACCGGGCATGGGGATCATGGCGGTGCGCAGATAATCGCCGCGACGCCCCTTGGTCAAATAGCTCGAGACCAGCTGGCGGACCTTTTGATCGCGAGCGGCGGAGGAGTTGAAGCCGAACGCCACGACGACGATGTGGCGACCATCCTTGCGGGCGGCGGTCAGCAGATTGGAGCCGGCGGCATTGATGTAGCCGGTCTTGATGCCATCGACGGCGCCCATGTAGCCGAGCAGGCGGTTGTGGTTGCCATAGGTGGACTTGCCGTAGCTGAAGCTCTTGGTCTGGAAGAATTCGTAGTAGTTGGGGAAGTGCTGGTAGACGGCGATGCCCAGAATGGCCTGATCGCGCACCGTGGTCAGCTGGCCGCCATCGGGCAGGCCCGAGGCGTTGCGATAGGTGGTATTGCGCATGCCAAGAGCACGGGCGGTTGCCGTCATGCGCTTGGCGAAGTTTTCTTCCGAGCCCGAGATGTGCTCGGCGATGACCCGTGCCATGTCATTGGCCGACAGGGTAACAATCGATTTGACGGCGTCTTCCACCGTGATGGTGGCGCCGGCGCGCAGACCCAGCTTGGTCGGCACGGCTGCGGCAGCGTGGGCCGAGACCGACATCTTGGTGGAGAGCTTGATATTGCCCGCACTCAGTTCCTGAAACAGGACATAGAGCGTCATGACCTTGGTCACCGAGGCGGGGTAGCGCCTGCTGTCGGCGGCCTCTTCATAGAGGACGTTGCCCGACTTGGCGTCGACCACGATGCCGGCATATTTGCGGAGGTTTTCGATAGCCTGGGCCGGCGCCACAGCATGTGCGCTGACGGTCAGGGCAATGAGGACTGCGGCAGCGGCGCGCAGAAACGCGACGCGCCATGGGGATTTCGCCTGGGAAGCCACCCGGTACTCCAACTCTTAACTCTCGGGCGCTTCTGCACCCGTACGCAACTACAACAACACTCACCTGCGGGCGGTCCGGTGAGCCCCCACCCGGCCGGAACGTCCAACAAGTTTGGAGTTTTACGCCGTGCCCGGTTACTATTCCGTAAAATGCCATCGATTTTGGCGCGGGTGTGGAAACCTGGTGACTCGCGGGCCGTGCTGCGTGCATTGGGTCGGCCCGCCGAGCGCTGCCTGGTTCGGGCGAGATGGACCGTTCCGGATGATGTTGGCAGCAGATAAGGCCTTGTCAGCCCCGGCTTTTGCTCCCCTCACAAATTCGGGATGCATGGGCCCTTAACACCGGGTGGATTTTGCCTACATAATGGCTTCACCATACTGCTTCGTTTTTCTCACGACAGATGATTTGCCATGACCTCCTATGACTGCCTCGCTATGACCGATGAGGCGCCGACCGCCCTGCGCTTGGTGCCGCCAATTGCCATGGCCGGGTCCAAGAATGAGAATCCGGGCAAGGGTGACACCGATACCGGGACCATCACCAAGACCCGGCCCAAGACCAAGCGCCCGAGCCTTTATCGGGTGCTGCTGCTCAATGACGACTACACGCCGATGGAGTTCGTCATTCTCGTTCTGCAGGACGTCTTCAACAAATCGCGCGAAGACGCCATGCAGATCATGCTGCACGTTCACCAAAAGGGGGTGGGTGAGTGCGGCGTATATCCATACGAAGTCGCCGAGACCAAGGTGACACGGGTCATGGATACGGCACGCAAGAACCAGCATCCGCTGCAATGCGTGATGGAAAAGCAATAGGAACATCATATGCCCTCATTCTCCCGCGGACTTGAAAAGGCTCTGCATCAGGCAATGAACCTGGCGCGTGAGCGAAACCATGAGTTCGCCACGCTCGAACACCTCTTGCTGGCCCTGACCGACGACCGTGAAACGATCGCCGTGCTGACCGGCTGCGACGTCGATGTCGACGCGCTCAAAAGCGACCTCGAAGATTTCATTAATGAAGAGCTCGACAGCCTGATCGTGCCCAATGGCCAGGATGCGCGGCCGACCGCCGCGTTCCAGCGCGTTATCCAGCGCGCGGTCATCCACGTGCAGTCGTCGGGTCGCGAAGAGGTTACCGGCGCCAATGTGCTGGTAGCGATCTTTGCCGAGCGTGAAAGCCACGCCGCCTATTTCCTCGAACAGCAGGACATGAGCCGGCTGGACGCGGTCAACTTCATCAGCCACGGCATCACCAAGTCCGGCCCCAGCGAAGAGCGCAAGGTGCACGGTACCGAGGATGGCGAGAACCATGCCGAAGGCGGCGCCGAAGCCAAGAAGAGTTCGGCGCTGGCCGACTTTGCCGTCAACCTCAACGAGAAGGCGCGCGCCGGCAAGATCGATCCGCTGATCGGTCGCGATGCCGAATTGCGCCGCACCATCCAGGTGCTGTGCCGCCGCTCCAAGAACAACCCGCTCTATGTCGGCGACGCCGGCGTGGGCAAGACTGCCATTGCCGAAGGCCTGGCCCGCAAGATCATCGAGGGCGATGTGCCCGAGGTGCTCAAGGAAGCGGTCATCTACTCGCTCGACATGGGCTCGCTGTTGGCCGGCACCCGCTATCGCGGCGATTTTGAGGAACGCCTCAAGGCTGTGATGAAGGAGCTCGAAAAGCTCCCCAATGCGGTGCTGTTCATCGACGAGATCCACACCATGATCGGTGCTGGCGCCACTTCGGGCGGCGCACTCGATGCATCCAATCTGCTCAAGCCAGCCCTGGCCAGCGGGGCGATCCGTTGCATCGGCTCGACCACCTACAAGGAATACCGTCAGTTCTTCGAGAAGGATCGGGCCCTAGTCCGCCGCTTCCAGAAGATCGACGTCAACGAGCCGACGATTCCGGATGCGATCGAGATCGTCAAAGGCCTGCGGCCCTATTTCGAAGAGTTCCACAAGGTCAAATATACCGATGAGGCCCTCAAGGCTGCTGTCGAGCTGAGCGCGCGCTACATCAATGACCGCAAGCTGCCCGACAAGGCGATCGACGTGCTCGACGAGACCGGTGCCAGCCAGATGCTGCTGACCCTGGACAAGCGCAAGAAGGTTATCGATGTCGAAGACATCGAGGCAACCATCGCCACGATCGCCCGTATTCCCCCCAAGTCGGTCTCCAAGTCCGATGCGGAAATGCTGGGCAGCCTGGAACAGAACCTCAAGACCGTGGTGTTTGGCCAGGATGCGGCGATCACCGCGCTCTCCTCGGCGATCAAGCTGGCCCGTGCCGGCCTGCGCGAGCCCGAAAAGCCAATCGGCTCTTACCTCTTCACCGGGCCGACCGGCGTGGGCAAGACCGAAGCGGCCAAGCAGCTCGCCGATACGCTGGGCGTGGAACTGCTGCGGTTCGACATGAGCGAATATATGGAGCGTCACACGGTCAGCCGTCTGATCGGCGCGCCTCCAGGCTATGTCGGGTTCGACCAGGGCGGTCTGCTCACCGATGGCGTCGATCAGAACCCGCACTGCGTGGTGCTGCTGGACGAAATCGAAAAGGCCCATCCAGATCTCTACAACATCCTGTTGCAGGTGATGGATCACGGCAAGCTGACCGACCACACCGGCAAGTCTGTGGATTTCCGCAATGTCATCCTGATCATGACGTCCAATGTGGGTGCCATGGAGCTGGCCAAGAGCCCGATCGGCTTTGGGCGCAAGCGCGAGCAGGGTGACGACGAAGAGGCGATCAACCGCCTGTTCAGCCCTGAATTCCGCAACCGTCTGGATGCGATCATCTCGTTTGCCCCGCTGCCGCGCGAAGTCGTGCGTCGTGTCGTCGAGAAGTTCGTGCTGCAGCTTGAAGGGCAACTGGCCGAACGCAATGTCACCATTGTGCTGCAGCCTGAGGCCGCCGACTGGCTGGCGGAACGCGGCTATGATGAGCGCATGGGCGCCCGCCCGCTGGGCCGGGTGATCCAGGAGCACATCAAGAAGCCGCTGGCCGAAGAGGTGCTGTTCGGCGAACTGGTCAATGGCGGCACGGTTACCGTGGCGGTGGTTGGCGAAGGCAAGGATGCCAAGCTCGAGCTGATCGCGGCGCCGCCGCGCGCGGCCAAGCCCAAGGCGCTGCCCAAGCCCAAGAAGCCCAAGGCAACCGTCGACAAGAACTGAGCCTGCAGGCGACAACAAGAAAAGAGGCCCGGAGCGATCCGGGCCTTTTTTGCTGGTGTGTTGAGGCGGGACCGCTGACGGTCGGCTCGATGCAGGGATGCCGGATCAGCAAAAGCGCCAGAATGGCAGCATCGGTAACCTGCGGCTTGCGCAAAGTGCCCGGGTTCAACTAGCATGGGCCGATCGGCGCTTTCCCTCCAGTTCGCATTTTCCGGAACGTCCCGATGCGTGGGACATTAACACTGCATCTGACGCGCAACAGGACGGAGAATACCAATGCTATGGACAATCGCGATCATACTTCTCGTACTTTGGGCTGTCGGACTGGCATTCAAAGTTGCAGGTGCGCTGATCCACCTGTTGCTCGTGATCGCCCTCATCGTTGCCGCCTTCAAGCTGTTCGCCGGCCGAAAATCGTGACGATCGTAGCTCTTGGGCGCCGGGACGTTTTCTGAGGCTTGCTAACCACCGCTGAACCGAGGACGTCAGTCAGTCTTGCGAAGTGCCGGCGGTTCACTAAGCTGCAATTTGCAGCGAAATGGAGCGATGCGATGAAAACTGACAATGAGCCATAAAGAGGCGATCACCGGTCTCATTGGTGTCGTTGCCGGGGCTGTTGCAGGTTTCAGGTTCGGAATTGCCTACAACCTCATGGGCGGCTTTATCCTGGCTTTGCTCGGCGCCACCATGGGTTGGACGTTTGGCAGGATGTTGTGGCACTAGGCAACCGCAGATCGATCCAGTTGGGGTGCTCGGAGAAATGTAAGGCGATGCCAGCAGGGTGAAACTGGCCAGGCGTCCAACCCTAGCGGCGGTGCGCGAACTCGATCCAGGAGCCCCTGTGGGGGCGCAGGCGGCGCCCGGTATGAAGTCTTCCCTCAGCCCATGACATTGCCTGGTCGGTGCAGCACGAAGGCTATGAAAAAGCCGACATAGACCAGGGCCGGCACCAGCAGCGCATAAAGCCCAAGTCCAGCATAACCGAAACCGCCGAGCAGGCCGCCCAGCAGCAGCGAGAACCAGACCAGCAGGTGCTGCGCCCAGCGCCAAGGCGGGGCGATGCCGCGCAGGGCGCGGGCAAGATCCTGCCCGGCGCCAAACAAGGTCCCGGTGACAAAAGTCGTGCCGAGCCGGACCGAACCGGTGGACGGCATGATGGCGTTCTGCGCCCCGGCGCCGGCGGCCAGGAACAGCATGAACTGGCCGGGTTGGCTACCCAGTGCCGCGCCGGTCATGGTGGCGATGAAGCTGGCCACCACGATGGCGGTGACCGCGCTTGAACCCCAGCGTGGCCCTGCCATCAGGCCGACCATCGATCCCAATACGCTGCCGGCAAAGAACAGCGACACCAGCGCGCCGGTCAGCAATGCGACCGACCAGTTTGCCTGCGCGAGGGCGTCGCCCAGCTGGGTCGTGTTGCCGCTGACAAAAGATGTGAAATGGCCGCCCAGCTCGATGAAGCTGACGACGTCGGCAAAGCCTGCCGAGGCCGTGAGCAACAGGCCCAGGCTGAGTTGCGGCGTTGGCGTCATGGAGTGAGTCTCGCGAAATTGACCTGGCTGAGCCTGTCTGGTCAGCGGCGCGGCGGCAAGGGGATTGCGCGGCGCCTCAAGCCGTATCCTAACATTTTGTTAACCAGGTGAGTCCAATCCCCGCTGTTCCCGCAACACACACTCGACAGGAACAAACATCGAACATATAAGAACATTATAGCAACACGGGAGATGCAGATGCTCACTTTCATCAAGGACTTTGCCGCATTCGTCACGCTGGGAGCCTTCACCATCGGCTCGCTGACCTGGATGGATATCGTGACCCGACTCGTGTGACCCTAGCTGTGGATTGCCGCATCGGGACGGTATGATCATCGTCCCGCGGCATTCATAAAGGTTGCCATGACAAGCCCCGGTTTTATCCACCTCCACGTCCATTCCGCCTATTCCCTGCTGGAGGGTGCGCTGCAGCTTGAGACCATTCTCAAGCTGGCCGGTGGCGACGAGCAGCCGGCCCTGGGCATTGCCGATACGGGCAATCTGTTCGGGGCGCTGGAATTCTCTGAAAAGGCCAGCAAGAAGGGCATCCAGCCTTTGGTTGGGGTGGAGCTGGCGATCGATTTCGCCGCCGGCGAGGAGCGCGTCAGCGAGCGTGGCCATGTGGCCTGGGCGGGCAAGTCCAGCGTTGTGCTGCTGGCCCAGACCGAGGTGGGATTCGGCAATCTTTCGCGACTGGTGTCGCAATCGTTCATTGAGGGTGATGGTGGCACGGCGCGGGCACAGCTCGACTGGCTTACCCGCGACCGGCTGGAAGGGCTGATCTGCCTGAGCGGCGGGCCCGAGGGTGCCGTCGACATGGCCTTTGCCCAGGGGCATGACGGCAATGCCATCAGGCGGCTGGATCGACTGGCAGAACTGTTTGGCGACCGCTTCTATATTGAGCTGCAGCGCCACGGCCGGGTGCAGGAAGCTGCCGTCGAACCGCGGCTGGTGGACTATGCCTATCGCAAGGGCATTCCGCTGGTGGCGACCAACGAGCCCTTTTTCAAATCATCCAAGGAATTTGAGGCCCATGATGCGCTGCTGGCAATTGCCGGCGGCACCGTCCTGGCCCAGACTGAGCGCCGCAAGCTCAACGACCAGTATTATTTCAAGACGCGTGCCGAGATGGCCGCCCTGTTTTCCGACCTGCCCGAGGCGCTCGACTCTACCGTCGAGATTGCCCGCCGCGTCTCCTACCGACCCCTGACCCGCAAGCCCATCCTGCCCAAGTTCGCGGCTGCTCCCGATCTGAGCGAAGACGATGCCGTCGCCGCAGAGGCCGATGCGCTGCGCGCCATGGCGGAGGAGGGGCTGCGCAATCGCCTTGAGGCCACCGGCCCGGCGCCGGGTAAGACCGCCGAGGAGTATTGGGAACGGCTGGAATTCGAGCTGGGCATCATCCAGTCCATGAAGTTCCCCGGCTATTTCCTCATCGTGGCCGACTTCATCCGCTGGTCGAAATCGCAGGGTATTCCGGTAGGGCCGGGGCGTGGTTCGGGCGCGGGCTCGCTGGTGGCCTATGCCACCACCATCACCGATCTGGATCCACTGGCCTATAACCTGCTGTTCGAGCGCTTCCTCAATCCCGAGCGCGTCTCGATGCCGGACTTTGACATCGACTTCTGCCAGGACCGGCGCGAAGAGGTGATCCGCTATGTGCAGCGGAAATACGGCACCGAGCAGGTCAGCCAGATCATCACCTTCGGAACGCTGCAGGCGCGCGCCGTGCTGCGCGACGTCGGCCGCGTGCTGCAGATGCCCTATGGGCAGGTTGATCGCATCTGCAAGATGGTGCCGGCCAATCCGGCCGACCCCTGGTCGATCGAGCGCACCATGAAGGAAGTACCCGAGTTCAAGGCGCTGGCCGACGAGGACGAGACCGTGGCCGATCTGGTGGCCATCGGCAAGAACCTCGAAGGCCTGTTCCGCCACGCCTCGACTCACGCCGCCGGCATCATCATCGGCGACCGGCCACTGCATGATCTGGCGCCGCTCTATCGGGATCCGCGCTCGGACATGCCGGTATGCCAGTACAACATGAAGTGGAGCGAGGCTGCCGGGCTGGTCAAGTTCGACTTCTTGGGTCTCAAGACTCTGACCACGGTGCAATACGCGGTCAATATGGTGAACCTGGATGGCGGCAGTTTCCGCATCGAGGACATCCCGATCAACGACAAGGCCACCTACGACCTTTATGCGCGTGGCGACACGTTCGGCGTGTTCCAGGTGGAAGGCGCCGGCATGCGCCGGGCGCTGCTCGACATGAAGCCGGACCGCTTCGAGGATATCATTGCCATCGTGGCGCTCTATCGCCCCGGTCCGATGGACAATATCCCGCTGTTCTGCGACCGCAAGCACGGGCGCGAGGAGGTGGAATATCCCCATCCCGACCTGTCCAAGGTGCTCGATGAAACCTATGGCATCATCGTCTATCAGGAGCAGGTGATGCAGATCGCCCAGCTGCTGAGCGGCTATTCGCTGGGCGAAGCCGATATGCTGCGGCGCGCCATGGGCAAGAAGATCAAGGCGGAAATGGATGCGCAGCGCGAGCGCTTCCGCGAGGGCGCGATCAAGCACGGCCTGAAGCAGTCGCTGGCCGACACGATCTTTGACCTATTGGCCAAGTTCGCCAATTACGGCTTCAACAAGAGCCACGCGGCCACTTATGCGCTGGTCAGCTACCAGACGGCCTATCTCAAGGCGCACTACCCGCACGAATTCCTGGCCGCGTCGATGACGCTGGATATGGGCAATACCGATAAGCTCGCCGAGTTCCGCAGCGAGGCCAAGCGTCACAAGATCGAACTGGTGCCACCCTGCGTCAACCGTTCGCAGGTAGTATTCTCGGTCAAGGACAAGCGCATTCTTTATGGCCTCTGCGCGGTCAAGGGCGTCGGCCGTCAGGTTGCCGAGCATATCGTGGAAGTGCGTGGCGATACCCCGTTCAAGGATCTCGGCGATTTCGCCCGACGGGTGGATCCGCGCGTGCTCTCCAAGCGCACGCTGGAAACGCTCTGCAATGCCGGTGCCTTCGACGATATCGTGCCCCGGCGCGAGGTGGCATTTGCCGCCATCGAGGCAGTGATGGGCATGGCCCATTCCTTGACCGCCGAGCGCAACGAAGGCCAGTGGAACATGTTCGACGCCGGGGAACCGGAAACCGTTCGGTTACCCGAAGGCGTTCCCGCCTGGAGCACCACGGAACGGGCCGACCGCGAACTGAGTGCCTTCGGCTTCCATCTCTCGGCGCATCCGCTCGATGCCTATGCCGATATGTTCGACAAGCTGCGGGTGCAGCGCTGGGGTGATTTCGAGCGCGCCGTCAAGGATGGCGCGTCAGCCGGGCGTCTGGCCGGCACCATCAGCGGGCGGCAGGACCGGCGCACCCGCAAGGGTACGCCGATGATGATCCTGACCCTCTCGGACCAGTCCGGCAGTTATGAGGTCGTCGCCTTTTCCGAGCAGATCAGCCAGTTCGGCGCCATTCTGTCCCCCGGCAAATCGGTGGTCCTGCAGGTTGGTGCCGAGGAACGCGCCGAAGGGGTCAGCCTGCGCCTGCTTTCGGCCGAGCCGATCGATGGCATGGCTGAAAAGATCGACCGCCGTCTGACGGTGTTCGCAGCCAGTGCTGCGTCGCTGGGCTCAATCAGCGCCCAGCTCAAGCGGGGCGGGGAGGGCAGTGTGAATTTTGTGGTCATCCGCGATGGTGGCGCCCGCGAATACGAGATCGAACTGCCCGGCACCTATCGGCTGACCTCCGAAGTCGCCGGCGGCATCAAGGCGCTCGAGGGGGTTATGGACGTGCGGTTCCACTGATGCTGGGACACGTCTCGCTGGGCGTCCGAAACCTGGCGCAGGCCGCGCGTTTCTACGATGCGGCGCTTGGCGCTCTTGGTTTTGTGCGCGTGTGGACCGGTGAAGATGTACTGGGCTATGGCGAACCGGGCAGGGGCGAGAAACTCAACCTGTTCGAGCGGGCGAACGCTGGCGCGCCGGGCGCGGGGTTTCATCTCGCCTTCAATGCGCCGAGCCGCCAGGCCGTTGATGATTTCCATGCTGCGGCGCTCGCCTGTGGCGGGGCAGATGCCGGCGCGCCGGGGGTTCGGCCGCACTATGGTCCGCACTACTACGCCGCCTTTGTGCTGGACGGCGATGGGCACAAGCTTGAGGCGGTCTTTCAAGATAGTTGAAGGAGCGGGGAGGGCTGCGTCGATTTCATCGTCATCTCAGATGTAGGCCCCCACCAGTACGAGATCGGACTGCCCGGCACCGACTGCCTCATTGCCGAAGTCGTCGGCGGCAGCAAGGCGCTCGACGGCTTGACGGGCGTGCGGTTCCGCTGGGGAAAGCTGAGCAAGGGCTGCTGATTACTCCCCATTGCATCGTGTCATCCCGGTCCGGAAGCGGATTCGGCCAGTCAGATTGGCCGATAAGTTGTGACCAACTCCGACAGGCAGGGCATTGGCACAAGCGCTCGCGAGGATGTTAGCCTATGCCAGAGACCGTAGGTGCAATCACTTCCACTGGGGAACTTTAAACCACATAGATAGGAAACCGATGACTGACGAAAATGGGAATGGCAGCGAAGAGGTTCGTCCGCCCGAGGGACCGACAGGGATCATCCAGACCGACTATTCCATTGGTCAGGATAATTTCGTGTCGCGTCGCGGCATTCTGAGTGTGGACGTGCACAATCCGGTATTTGTGATTTCCGGGCTGACCATCGTCCTGTTCGTTGTCACGACGATGGTGCTGGGCAGTAGGGCTACTGATGCCTTTGTCGGGCTGCGCAACTTCCTCACCGATCACTTCGACTGGTTTTTCATTATTGCCGGCAATGTCTTCGTACTGCTCTGCCTGGCCTTGATTGTCTCCCCACTGGGCAAGATCCGGATCGGCGGACGGGATGCAACCCCGGATTATTCCTACACCGGCTGGCTGGCCATGTTGTTTGCTGCCGGCATGGGCATTGGTCTGATGTTCTATGGCGTGGCCGAGCCGCTCACCAACTTCACCGCCGCCTTCACCGGCCCGGTGATGGAAGCCGGTGTCCGGACCGACTGGGCGCCGCTGGATGGCGCCACCGGCGATGCGGAAGCGTCCCGACGGCTGGCCATGGCGGCCACTATTTTCCACTGGGGCCTGCATCCATGGGCCATCTACGCCGTGGTTGCGCTTTCGCTGGCGATCTTCTCCTATAACAAGGGTCTGCCGCTGACCATGCGGTCGATCTTCTACCCCGTTTTTGGCGAACGCATCTGGGGCTGGCCCGGGCACATCATCGATATCCTGGCCGTCTTCGCGACGCTGTTCGGCCTGGCTACCTCGCTGGGCATAGGGGCCGGACAGGCCAATGCCGGGCTCAATTTGCTGTTTGGCCTGCCGGTCGGAAACGTCTCGATGGTATTGCTGATCGTGGCCATAACCGGGGTCGCGCTGTTGTCGGTGGTGGCCGGGCTCGATGCCGGCGTCAAGCGCCTATCGGAAGTCAACATGATCATGGCCGGGCTGTTGCTCGTCTTTGTCGTGGCGGTGGGGCCGACCTGGCAGATCATCACCGGCTTTTTTGCCAATCTGTCGGCCTACGCCCAGAACCTGCCTGCCTTGTCCAACCCGTTCGGTCGGACGGATGACAATTTCCGTCATGGCTGGACGGCCTTTTACTGGGCCTGGTGGATGTCCTGGTCGCCATTCGTGGGCATGTTCATCGCGCGCGTCAGCCGCGGCAGAACGGTGCGGGAGTTCCTGGTCTGCGTGTTGCTGGTCCCCTCTACGGTCAGCGTCCTGTGGATGACGGCCTTTGGCGGCACGGCGATCAGCCAGGTGGTCAATGACGGCTATAATGCCGTGGCGGACTCGGTCCTCGAACTGCAGCTTTTCCAGATGCTGGCCGCATTGCCGCTGACGCAGATCACGTCGTTCATCGCTATCGCGCTGGTGATCGTCTTCTTCGTGACCTCCTCGGATTCGGGGTCCCTGGTCATCGATACCATCACCGCCGGCGGCAAGGTGGATGCCCCTGTGGGTCAGCGCATTTTCTGGGCGAGCTTTGAGGGTCTTGTCGCCATTGCGCTGCTGCTGGGCGGCGGTCTGGCGGCTTTGCAGGCAATGGCGGTTTCAACCGGCCTTCCCTTTGCCATCATCCTGCTGCTGGCCTGCTTCGCCCTGGTCAAGGGGCTTCTGAGCGAACCGCGATAGCGCAATCCTCCTGGCGGGCGGAGACTTGGGGGCGGGCCGTACCGGCCCCACACTCGCCCGCCGACGGCGGCCTGGCATGGCTGTCATCCGGGCAGGGCAGGGCTGAGCACTCTTGCTCTTTTAATCAAGTCCGCCTATATCGCGCATGCGTTCGACTGTGTGTCGGCGCGATTTCACACACGAGGCAGGCGTTTTGGGTAACCGGAATGCCATCCGGTGGCGGGAAACCGTCGCAAGGCCTTGTGGAGGCATCAACCGGTAAACAAGGAGCAGCCCAAATGGCACTGCCCGATTTTTCTATGCGTCAATTGCTCGAAGCTGGCGTTCACTTTGGTCACCAGAAGCACCGCTGGAACCCCAAGATGGAACGCCACATTTTCGGCGTTCGCAATGACATTCACATTCTCGACCTGAGCCAGACCGTGCCGGCCCTGAGCCGTGCCCTGCAGCTGGTCAGCGACACCGTTGCCGATGGCGGTCGCGTGCTGTTTGTCGGCACCAAGCGCCAGGCCGCGCCGCTGGTTGCCGAGGCTGCCAAGCAGTCGGCCCAGTATTTCGTCAATTCGCGCTGGCTCGGCGGTACGCTGACCAACTGGCAGACGATTTCCAAGTCCATCGCTCGCCTGCGCGAGCTGGAAGCCATGAGCGAAGACGAACTCGCCCTGCGCACCAAGAAGGAACGTCTGATGATGAGCCGCGAAGAGGAACGCCTTGAGCGTGACCTTGGCGGCATCAAGGACATGGGCAACCTGCCATCGCTGCTGTTCGTGATCGACACGAACAAGGAAGCCAATGCGATCAAGGAAGCCCGCCGTCTGGGGATTCCGGTGATTGCCATCGTCGACACCAATTGCGATCCCGACACTGTCGACTACGCCATTCCCGGCAATGACGACGCGTCGCGCGCGCTTGAGCTGTACACCTCGCTGATTGCCAAGGCAGCCATCGACGGTATCGGTCGTTCGTCGTCGGCTCTGGGTTCGGATCTGGGTGCTGGCGATCAGACCCCGGCTGAAGATCTGCCGGTCGAAGCCGCTGCAGAAGCGCCTGCAGCGCAGCCAACCGTCAACTAAGTCCGCTACAAGCGCGCTTTGTATTGATTTGAACCATGCGACCCCTGCAATGGGGTCGCCAAGAGGTGAACCTATGGAAATCACAGCAGGAATGGTCAAGCAGCTCCGCGACTCGACAGGCGTCGGGATGATGGACTGCAAGAAGGCCCTGGCCGAAACCAATGGCGACATGGAAACGGCAATCGACTGGCTGCGCACGCGTGGCCTGGCCAAGGCCGCCAAGAAAGCCGACCGCGTTGCCGCCGAAGGTCTGGTTGGCATTGCGACCGCCGGTACCAAGGCTGCCGTTGTCGAAGTCAATTCGGAAACCGATTTCGTTGCACGCAACGAACAGTTCCAGGCCATTGTCGGCACCATCGCCACGCTGGCGCTCGACGCCAATGGCGATGTCGCAAAGCTGGCCGAGACGCCGTTCCCCGGTACGGGCAATTCGGTCTCGGGCGAGCTGAGCGAAGCCATTGCCAAGATCGGCGAGAACATGAACCTGCGCCGTACCGAAGTCGTCTCGGTCAGCGACGGTGTGGTGGAAAGCTATGTCCACAATGCCGTCAAGGCTGGCCTGGGCAAGATCGGCATTCTGGTGGCGCTGGAATCCACCGGTGACAAGGCTGCGCTGTCCGCCCTGGGCAAGCAGCTGGCCATGCACATCGCGGCAACCAATCCGCTGTCGATCGATCCCGCCGATCTCGACCAGGATGTCGTCGCGCGCGAGCGCGCCATCATTCTCGAGCAAGTCAAGGAATCGGGCAAGTCGGCCGAGATCGCTGAAAAGATGGTCGATGGCCGCATGCGCAAGTACTTCGAAGAAGTCACCTTGCTGGCACAGACCTTCGTGATCGATGGCGAGACCAAGGTCCGCGATGCGATCAAGAATGCCGAGAAGGATGTTGGCGCGCCGATCAAGCTGACCAGGTTCGTGCGCTTTGCGCTGGGCGAGGGCATCGAGAAGGCCGAGAGCGACTTTGCCGCTGAAGTGGCCGCGACTGCCGGCGTGAAGTAATCACGCCACCGATTGTTGCGGGTGGGCCCAGGGGCCCATCCGCTGCTCTCTCGCGCTGCCATGATTTGGCCCGGGATCGAGCACAAAACCCTGTCTAAATTCGTTTCGTCCGGTGTGGCGCTTTCTTTTGAAGGCGCTTTTGCCTTAGTGTCTGCCGGGCCGCCGGATTCGGTGCCCCGCCGCTTTTTTCCGCAAGGGGTTCGTCGATGGTTCCTGCCTATAAACGCATTTTGCTCAAGGTGTCGGGTGAGGTGCTGGCCGGGGACCAATCTTTCGGCATTGAGCCCGAATTTCTCCAGTCCGTTGCCAAGCAGATTGCCGACGCCGCCAAGAGCGGCTCGCAGATCGCCATCGTGATTGGCGCGGGCAATATTTTTCGCGGCATGGCCGTGGCCGCCAATGGTACCGATCGCGTCACCGCCGACCTGATGGGCATGCTGGGCACGGTGATCAATTCCCTGGCGCTGAGCAATGCCATCACCCGGCAGGGCATGAAGTCCAAGGTGTTTTCTGCCCTCAATATGCCCTCGGTGGCCGACAGCTTCACCGCGCGCGCAGCCAAGGCCGCGCTGGACGAGGGGTTTGTGGTGGTCTGCGCCGGTGGTACCGGCAATCCCTTTTTCACGACGGACACAGCCGCCGCGCTCAAGGCCATCGAGCTCGATTGCGACGTGCTGCTCAAGGGGACCAAGGTGGATGGCGTCTACTCTGCCGATCCCAAGACCAACCCGAATGCGACCCGCTATGAAACCGTCAGCTATGACGAAGTGATCGGTCAGAACCTGAAGGTCATGGATACTGCCGCATTCGCCCTTGCCCGCGACAATGGCTTGCCGATAATCGTATACGCGCTTGACGACGAAGCTGGCTTGGCCGGCGTGCTGGCGGGTACCGCCCGCTCCACACGTGTTGGCTAGCCGATCTAGACTGGAAGGACGACAGAATGGCCTATAACCTGGACGAACTCAAAGCCCGCATGCAGAAGTCCATTTCGTCCCTGCGGGATGAATTGGTGGGTCTGCGCACGGGTCGTGCCAGCGCCAGCTTGCTCGAACCGGTGACAGTGGAGGCCTATGGGTCCCGCATGCCGCTCAACCAGGTGGCGACCGTTACCGTGCCCGAGGCGCGCATGCTCAGCGTCCAGGTATGGGATCGCAGCATGGCCAATGCCGTTGAAAAGGCCATTCGCGACTGTGGCCTGGGTTTGAACCCGATGGGGGAGGGCCAGATTATCCGGGTGCCCTTGCCCGAGCTCAACGAAGAGCGTCGTCGGGAACTGACCAAGGTTGCCCACAATTATGCCGAAGCAGCCCGTGTCGCGGTGCGTCATATCCGTCGAGACGGCATGGATGCGCTCAAGAAGGCGGAAAAGGATGGCGATCTGGGGCAGGACGAGGCGCGCGCCCAGTCCGATCTCGTGCAGAAGGCCACCGACGCGGCCGTTGCCGAGATCGATCAGGTCGTGGCGGCCAAAGAAGCCGAAATCATGCAGGTTTGAGTTAAACCCGCTGCGCTGGGAGGGCGTAGATGTCTAGTGATCCAGCCATCGCCGCCGAACTTGCGCAGCGCGCGCCATTGCGCGTGCCGACGCATCTTGGCGTCATCATGGATGGCAATGGACGCTGGGCGACGGCCCGGGGCAAGCGCCGGACCGAAGGGCATATCGAGGGCGTCAAGGCGCTCCGGAACATGGTTGAGCTCTGCATCAACTACGGTGTCAAACACCTCACCGTGTTCAGCTTCTCATCGGAAAACTGGTCCCGTCCTCGTGAAGAAGTGGCGTTTATCTTCAATCTTCTGCGCCGGTTTGTTGCATCAGACCTTCAACGGCTGATCCGCAACAACGTCAAGGTGCGGATCATTGGCGCGCGCACCGGGCTTGAGCCCTCGCTGGTGCATCTGATCGACGATGTCGAGGCCAAGACGGCGGACAATACCGGCCTGGTGCTGGTGGTTGCCTTCAACTATGGCGCCAAGGCCGAAATCGTGGAAGCGACCCGGCGCATTGCGGCCGAAGTTGCCGCTGGCCGACTGGCGCTCGAGGATATCAGCGAAGCCACGGTCGAGGGAGCGCTCTATACGGCGGGGCTGCCTGATCCGGACCTGATCATCCGCACCAGTGGCGAGCAGCGCATTTCCAATTTTCTGCTCTGGCAGGCCGCCTATGCCGAATTTGTCTTCGTGGACGAACATTGGCCCGATTTCAACGAAGCCAGCTTCATACGCGTGCTCAAGACGTTCTCGCAGCGCGACCGGCGCTTCGGTGGTCTGGGGACGGTGCTGCCTTGAGCGAGTCCCGCGATATTGTCTCCCAGCCTGCCGGCGGTCGCCGCAATGTGTGGTCCGACCTCGGGCCGCGACTGATATCGGCGCTGGTCATGATCGTGCTGACGGCGACGGCGCTGGTTGTGGGCAGCTATTTTTTCGCGGCAGTTGTTGGTGCCGTGTTTGCCGGCGCCTATCGGGAATGGGAAACCATGGTTTCCCGGGCACCGCTCACGCCCACCGGCATGGTGCTGATCGCTCTGGTCGCGCTGTCGGGTTTCATCTTTCCGTTCGCGGGCGCTCTTGGCAGCGTCTGCGCCATCGCAGTGGCCTGCGGGATTGCCATTGCGGCGCGCGGGGAGGGCATGTGGTGGCGGGTGCTGGGTCTGCTGATCTATGGCGCCATCATCATTGCCGCGCTGGTCCTGCGTGGCGACAGCACGGCCGGCATATGGGCCGGGCTTTACCTGGGCACTGTGGTGTGGATGACCGATTCCGCGGCATTCTTCACCGGGCGACAGATCGGCGGCGAAAAGCTGGCGCCCGATATCTCTCCGGGCAAGACCTGGTCAGGCGCGCTGGGTGGCTTGGCGCTGGGGACGGGGGCAGGACTGGTCATCTGGATCCTGGCAACCGACTCGCCGTGGTGGATCGGCCTTGTGCTCTCGGCGGTGATCAGCATTCTGGGACAGTTGGGCGATCTGGGCGAGAGCGCCATCAAGCGGCATTTCCGGGTCAAGGACAGCGGTGATATCATCCCGGGGCATGGGGGGCTGATGGATCGGCTCGACAGCCTCACATTCGGCGTGTTGCTGGTGCTGCTGATCGGCGCGTCGCATCTGGGCCTCGGCTCCGTCGCCGAGGGACTGCTTTACTGGTAGGCTGGCCGCAGGCGTCGACCAACAAGGAAGACAATGTTCGATTTCATTTATTGGCTTGCATCATATGTCGTGCCGTTTCTGGCGGTGCTGACGGTGATCGTTTTTGTGCATGAGATGGGTCACTATCTGGTTGCGCGCTGGAACGGCATTGCCATTCAGACCTTTTCGGTCGGTTTTGGCCGGGAAGTGTTCGGCTGGAACGACAAGGCCGGCACGCGGTGGCGGCTTTCGGCGATACCGCTGGGCGGCTATGTCCGTTTTGTCGGCGATATGGATGCCGCGAGCACGCCTGACCGCGAAGCCATTGCCAATGCTGATCCGGCGCTGGCGTCAAAATTGTTTGCCAACAAGAATGTGTGGCAACGCATTGCTGTCGTCGTTGCCGGACCGGTTGCCAACGTCATCCTGACATTCGTGCTGCTATACGCCTTGCTGCTGGGATACGGGCGCTACACCA
>TARA_R110002124_G_scaffold114535_31_pt1 | contig 19610 bp, 17 predicted proteins | sample TARA_R110002124 | Tara Oceans TARA_R110002124 (sample SAMEA4397445) | marine metagenome | biome: Polar Biome; feature: [SRF] surface water layer (ENVO:00010504); material: water (ENVO:00002006), including particulate matter (ENVO:01000060) such as... | depth 5 m | reverse complement strand
CGTGTGCGGGGCAGTGCGCGACGCCATGGCCCTCGCCGGCGCGCGGCCCGAGCAGGTTGCCGGGCTTGGCTTTGACGCGACCTGCTCGCTGGTGGTCCGCGATGCCGATGGTCGGCCGCTGACCGTCTCGACCGGCGGCGACGACCGGTGGGACACCATCGTCTGGCTCGACCACCGCGCCCTCAGCCAGGCCGATGAATGCACCCGCACCGGCCACGCCGTGCTCAGCTACGCCGGCGGCGTCATGTCTCCGGAGATGGAGGTCCCCAAGCTGATGTGGCTCAAGCGCCATCTGCCCCAGACCTGGGCGCGCGCGGGCATGATGTTTGATCTGGCCGACTTCCTCTCCTGGAAAGCCACCGGTTCTCTCGCCCGCAGCCAGTCGACGCTGACCTGCAAATGGACCTATCTGGCGCACCAGCAGCCCGGCTGGCAGACCGATTTTCTCGCCAGGGTGGGGCTCGAGGACATGCTCGCCAAGGCCGCTCTGCCGGCGCAGGCGAGCCCGGTCGGCAGCAATCTGGGCAGCCTGACCGAGGCCGCCGCAGCCGATCTGGGCCTGACTACGGCCTGCCAGGTTGGCGCGGGCCTGATTGATGCCCATGCCGGCGCGCTCGGCGTGCTGGGCGCTTTCACCCGCGATGTCGACACCATCGACCGTCACCTGGCCCTGATTGCCGGCACCTCCAGCTGCGTCATGGCACTATCGGCCGAGGACCGCCCCACAACCGGCGTCTGGGGCCCCTATTTCGGCGCGGTATTGCCTGGCGTCTGGCTCAATGAGGGCGGCCAATCGGCCACCGGCGCCCTGCTCGATCACCTGATCCGCTGGCACAGTGCCGGCGGCGAACCCGACGCGCGGATGCACGGCGCCATTGCCGCCCGCATCCTGGAGTTGCGCCAGCAGGAAGGTCTGGCCCTGGCCAGCCGGCTGCATGTCCTGCCCGACTTTCATGGCAACCGCTCGCCGCTGGGCGACCCCTTCGCCCTGGGGGTGCTTTCCGGCCTGACCCTCGACAGCGACTTCGACTCGCTGTGCCGGCTCTATTGGCGCGCCAGCGTGTCGATTGCCCTGGGTGTCCGCCATATCCTCGATACCCTCAATACCCGCGGCTACGCCATCGATACCCTCCATGTCACCGGCGGCCACACCAAGAATGCGGTTCTGATGGAGCTTTATGCCGACGCCACCGGCTGCACGGTCGTTGAGTCGGCAGCCAAGGATGCCACCTTGCTGGGCATGGCAATGGTTGCCGCCACCGCAGCCGGCCTCTATCCCAGCCTGGATCAGGCCTGCGTCGCCATGCAACAGGGTGGCCGGGCGCGCGCCCCCGATGCCGCCGCCCGGCCGCAATTTGACAAGGACTACCGCATTTTCCTCGAAATGCTGCGTCATCGGCAGGTTATCGACGCGATGAGCTGACCTGCAAGATGCGCGCTGGCGATATGCCCGCACACTCGCTAGTCTGCACCTCTGTCCTGTGGCCTGAAGAGAGCGACGCACCCGCATGTCGATCAAAGCCGCCGTCTATCACCTGACCCACTACAAATATGACCGCCCGGTCTACCTGCAGCCGCAGATCATCCGGCTGCAGCCGGCACCCCATTCCAAGACCAAGGTGCTGAGCTATTCGCTCAAGGTCTCGCCCAGCCTGCACTTCGTCAATCTGCAACAGGACCCCTACGGCAATTTCCTGACCCGCATCGTCTTCCCCGAACCGGTCACCGAGCTCAAGATCGAAGTCGATCTGGTCGCCGACATGACCGTCTACAATCCCTTCGATTTCTTCGTCGAAGAGAGCGCGGAGATTTTTCCGTTCCAGTACCCTGAAGATATCCGCTCTGATCTGTCGATCTATATGCAGCCCGAGCCGGTGGGCCCGCTGCTGCAGCAGTTCCTCGACAGCATCGACAAGACGCCGATGAACACGGTGAACTTCGTCACCGCCATCAATGCCTCGATCCAGCAGAAGCTCGCCTATGTGGTGCGCATGGAAACCGGCGTCTGGACGCCGGAGGAAACCCTGGGCAATGCCAAGGGCAGCTGCCGCGATTCAAGCTGGCTCTTGGTGCAGACCCTGCGCAATCTCGGCTTTGCCGCCCGCTTCGTCTCGGGCTATCTGATCCAGCTCAAGCCCGACCTGGTCTCGCTCGATGGCCCCGCCGGTACTGACCATGACTTCACCGACCTGCACGCCTGGTGCGAAGTCTACCTCCCCGGCGCCGGCTGGGTTGGTCTCGATCCGACCTCGGGCCTGCTGACCGGCGAAAGCCACGTGCCGCTGGCCGCCACGCCCCATTACCGCAATGCCGCCCCGATCTCGGGCACCGCCTCCTATGCCGAGGTCGAATTCGATTTCGCCATGCGGGTGGATCGCGTCGCCGAGCACCCGCGCATAACCAAGCCGTTCTCGGACGCCAGCTGGGATGAACTCGACGCGCTCGGCCACCAGATCGACAGCGTGCTGGCCGAAAACGATGTGCGCCTCACCATGGGCGGCGAGCCGACCTTTGTCTCCATCGATGACTTTGAGGCCGACGAGTGGAACACCGGCGCGGTTGGCCCGACCAAGCGCACCCTGGCCGACGATCTGATCCGCCGCCTGCGCGAGCGCTTCGCCCCCCAGGGCATGCTGCATTATGGTCAGGGCAAGTGGTATCCCGGCGAAACCCTGCCACGCTGGACCTTCTCGCTCTACTGGCGCCTCGACGGCAAGCCCATCTGGTCGGACGAAAAGCTGATCGCCCGTGAGGGCGTCAAGACCAGCGCCACCCACGAGGATGCCCGCAAATTCCTCGAAAGCTTCGCCCGCAATCTGGGCCTGACTGGCGAGACGATAGCGGAAGCCTATGAGGACCCGGGCGAATGGCTGCTCAAGGAAGCCAACCTGCCCGAAAACGTTGACCCGGCCAATTCCGAGCTGGCCGACCCGGAGGCACGCTCGCGCATCGCCAAGGTGTTCGAGCGCGGCCTGACCAATCCGACCGGTTACGTGCTGCCCATCCAGCGCTGGAACGCCGCTGCCTCCAGCCCCTGGCTGACCGAGGTCTGGAAGACCCGGCGCGGCAAGCTCTTCCTCGCGCCGGGCGACAGCCCGGCCGGCTATCGCCTGCCGCTGAGCGCCCTCAAGCACCTCAAGGACACCGACTATCCACACGTCGTGGCGCAGGATCCCGGTGCCCCGCGCGGCGCCCTGCCCGACCCGGTCGAGATTCTGGCGCGCAGGACTACCGGCATGGAGGCCGACCCGCGCGCTCAGGCCACCGCCGAATTTACCGCCGCCACCGAGCAGCAGGACCGCACCGAGCAGGAAATCAGCGAGATCGAGGGCGAGGTCCGCACCGCCGTCACGGCTGAAATCCGCGACCACCGTCTCTGTGTCTTCCTGCCGCCGGTCGAAAAGCTCGAGGACTATCTGGAGCTTGTCGCCGCCGTTGAGGCCGCCGCCAGACATGTCGGCCAGCCTGTGCACGTCGAGGGCTATGCCCCGCCGCACGATCCGCGCCTCAATGTCATTCGCGTGGCGCCTGATCCCGGCGTTATCGAGGTCAACATCCATCCCGCCGACAGCTGGGACGACTGCGTGGCCACCACCACCGCCATTTACGAGGAGGCTCGCCAGTCCCGCCTGGGCGCCGACAAGTTCATGATCGATGGTCGCCATACCGGCACCGGCGGGGGCAACCACGTTGTTGTCGGCGGCGCCACCCCCGATGACAGCCCCTTCCTGCGCCGCCCCGACCTGCTCAAGTCGCTGGTACTGCACTGGCAGCGCCATCCGTCCATGAGCTATCTGTTCTCGGGGCTGTTCATCGGACCCACCAGCCAGGCGCCGCGTTTTGACGAGGCACGGCACGACAGCCTCTACGAACTCGAAATCGCCATGGCGCAGGTGCCGCATCCGCAATCGGGTCAGGCCGCGCCCCTGCCCTGGCTGGTCGATCGCCTGTTCCGCAATCTGCTCGTCGACGTCACCGGCAATACCCATCGCTCCGAGATCTGCATCGACAAGCTTTATTCGCCCGATGGCCCTACCGGCCGGCTTGGCCTGGTCGAGTTCCGCGGCTTTGAGATGCCGCCCAATGCCCGCATGGCACTGGCGCAGCAGGTTCTGGTTCGCGCACTGATCGCCCGCTACTGGACCAGCCCGCTCGATGGCAGCTTTTCCCGCTGGGGCACCACCCTGCACGATCGTTTCATGCTGCCCCACTATGTCTGGACCGATTTCCTCGACGTCATCGCCGATCTTGGCCGGCATGGCTTCAGGATCGATCCGGCCTGGTTCAAGGCCCAGCTCGAATTCCGCTTCCCCTTTTGCGGCGAGGTCGAATATGACGGCGTTCGTCTCGAACTGCGTCAGGCGCTCGAACCTTGGCACGTCATGGGCGAACAGGGCGCCATCGGCGGTACGGTGCGCTTTGTCGACAGCTCCGTCGAGCGCCTCCAGGTCAGGCTCGAAGGCATCAATCCCGAACGTTACGCGGTAACCTGCAATCAGCGCCCGGTGCCCTTGCGCACCACCGATCAGGCTGGAACGGCCGTGGCGGGCGTCCGCTACAAGGCCTGGCAACCGGCCTCGGGCATGCATCCGGCCCTGCCGGTCAATACGCCGCTGGTGTTTGACATCTATGATCGCTGGACCCAGCGCCCGGTTGGCGGCTGCGTCTACCATGTCGCCCATCCCGGCGGCCGCAGCTATGACACTTTCCCGGTCAACGGCAACGAAGCCGAAGCACGGCGTCTCGCCCGCTTCATCCCCCACAACTACACCCCTGGTGGATTTGAGCTGCGCAACGAAAAGCCTGCGGACGAATTCCCGTTGACGCTTGACCTGCGCCGACCGCCGCGCTTCTGGTAGCGCATGACCATGTCAGACCACGACCACGACGCCCCTTCGGCTGCACCCAGCATTATTGCTGATTATCAGCTGCATCCCGGCGTGCCCGACGAGATGATCGACTCGGCCGGCAATGTCCGGCCGGGCTGGTCCGAATTGATGGCGGCATTCGACAAGCTGGGAACCGCAGAGCTTGGCGCACGCTTCGAGCGCGCCGACCAGTATCTGCGCGATGCCGGCGTCTTCTACCGCACCTATGATGGCACCGAGAGCCAGGAGCGCGCCTGGCCGCTGGCCCACGTGCCCCTGCTTGTCGACGAAGCCGATTGGGCGCGGATCAGTGCCGGGCTCATTCAGCGCGCCGAGCTGCTCGAGACCGTGATCGCCGATATTTACGGTGACAATACCCTGGTCCAGCAGGGCCTGCTGCCGCCCGAACTGATCGCCCAGAACAGCGAATTCCTCCGCCCGCTGGTGGGTATCAAGCCGACCAGCGGTCACTTCCTGCATTTTTGCGCCTTCGAACTCGGCCGCGGTCCCGATGGGGCCTGGTGGGTCCTGGGCGACCGTACCCAGGCGCCCTCGGGCGCCGGTTTCGCGCTGGAAAACCGCGTTGCGACAACCCACGCGCTCAGCGACATCTTTGCCGACATGAACGTGCAGCGGCTGGCCGGCTTCTTCCGCGATTTCCGCGACATGCTGTTTGCCGATGCCAAGCGCGATGGCGGCTGGGTTGGCATTCTCACCCCCGGCCAGCTCAACGAAACCTATTTCGAACACGCCTATATCGCCCGCTATCTGGGCTTGATGCTGCTTGAAGGCGAAGACCTGATCGTCCAGGACGGCAAGGTGATGGTCCGCACGGTCGCTGGCCTCATGCCGGTGAGCGCATTGTGGCGGCGCATGGATTCCTCCTTCGTCGATCCGCTGGAACTGCGCTATGACAGCCGCATCGGCACGCCCGGCATGGTCGAGGCCCTGCGGCAGGGCTCGATCTCGATGATCAATGCCCTGGGCACTGGTCTGCTTGAGACCCGGGCCCTGGCGGCATTCATGCCGCGGCTCGCACAAAAGCTGCTGGGGGAACCGCTTCTGCTGCCCGGTATCGCCACCTGGTGGTGCGGCCAGCCTGCCGAGCAGGCCCATGTCATCGACAATTTCGACAATCTGATGATCGGCCCCGCCTTCGCCACCACACTGCCCTTTGACGACCTGCGCGGCACCAAGCTGGGCGCCACCATTCCGCCCGTCGAAAAAGCGCGCCTTATCGAGCGCATTCGCGCCAATGGCGCTGAATATGTGGGCCAGGAACAGGTGCAGCTGTCGACCGCACCGGTCTATGTCGACGGCAAATTGCAGCCGCGCCCGATAACGCTGCGCGTCTATGCGGCGCGCACCCGGGACGGCTGGTCCATCATGCCGGGAGGGTTTGCTCGCGTGGGTTCCAGCCTGGATACCCGGGCCATTGCCATGCAGCGCGGCGGCCAGGCAGCAGACGTATGGGTTCTCTCGTCCCAGCCTGTCGAGCATGTTTCCCTGCTTCCCCAGGACGGCGAGAAGCTGGTGCGCAGCACGGTAGGCGATCTGCCCAGCCGCGCCGCCGACAATCTGATCTGGCTGGGACGCTATGCCGAACGCTGTGAGGCGACGCTGCGCATCCTGCGGGCCTACAATGCACGGCTGGCCGAACTCTCCAATGCCGAACTGCCGATCCTGACCCACTGCGCCGATTTTCTCGAGACCATCGATATCGACGCCAGCCAGGCCATGCCGCAGGGACTGCTGGCCTCCATCAACAGCGCCGTTCGCAGTGCGGGCCAGATCCGCGACCGTTTCTCCCCCGATGGCTGGCTGGCGCTCAACGACCTGCGCAAGACGGCCCACCGCTTTGCCAAAAGGGTAAGCCTGGGCGACGACTCCTCGCACGCCATGACGGTCCTGCTGCGCAAGCTGGCCGGCTTTTCGGGGCTGGTGCATGAGAACATGTATCGCTTCGCCGGATGGCGCTTCCTCGAACTCGGCCGTCGCCTGGAGCGCGCCATCCAGATCACCCGCATCACCTCCTGGCTGGTCAATGATGCCGCGCCAGACGGCTCCATCGAAATGCTGCTTGAAATCGGCGACAGCGTCATGAGCCATCGGCGGCGCTATTCGGTGAGCGCCGGCGCCCAGAGCGTGGTCGACCTGCTGATCCTGGACCCGCTCAATCCCCGATCGGCCATTTTCCAGCTCTCCGAATTGCGCTCGCAGATCGAAAAGCTGCCCGGCGGCGTGCTTGAGGGGCAGCTTTCGCCGGCTGCCAAGGCCGCGCTCGAGATCGAAACCGAGCTGCGTATCGCCGAGGCAATCGACATGACTCCAGCCCGCCTCGACAAGCTCGCGAGCGACATAATCGCCCTGTCCGGCCTGATCGCCGCTGCCTATCTGGTGTGAAGCAGATGTTGTACGATGTTCGCCTCGAAATGCGCTACCAGTACGACGCTCCCGTCCATGGCGGACGTCATCTCGTGCGCGTTGCGCCCATCACCATGCCTGGCGTTCAGCGCCTGGTGGCCTCCAGCCTGTCATTTGTGCCCCGCCCGGAGCGGAGCAGCACCTTCAACGACTTTTTCGGCAATCTGGCGACCGAGATCAGCTATGTCGAACCCCATGAGAGCCTGCTGATCCGCCTGACGGCGCGCGTGCAGGTTGAAAATCTGGCGCCGCCCATCGACCTGTCGCCATCCATTGCCGTACTGCATGGCCAGATCGCCGGGCTGTGGAGTGTTGCGGCCAACAGCCCGCATCACTTCCTGGCCGCCTCCCCTCGCGTGCCGCTCGAGCCGGCCATTACCGACTACGCCCGGCAGGCAATCGGTTCGGCGCCTTCGGTTCTGGCCGCGGCCAGGGCGCTGTCGCTGGCGATCCATCGCGACTTTGTCTACGATCCCAAGGCCACCGATGTCCGCACCGAACCGGCCGAGGCCTTCGCCCTGCGCAAGGGCGTGTGCCAGGATTTCGCCCATGTCATGATCGCCGGCCTGCGCGGCCTGGGGGTTCCGGCGGGTTATGTCTCGGGCTTTCTGCGTACCAACCCGCCGCCGGGCAAGCCACGCCTTGAAGGCGCCGACGCCATGCACGCCTGGGTACGCGTCTGGTGTGGCCTGGATATGGGCTGGGTGGAGTTCGACCCCACCAATGCCATCATGGCCGGACCCGATCATATTTCGATCGGACATGGGCGGGACTATGCCGACATTTCCCCGATCGTGGGGGTGCTCAAGACGCACGGCTCGCACGAAGCCAAGCAATCCGTCGATGTGACCCAGGTCCAGTAACTGGCTGCCTGTTGTTTCCTGCCAAAGTGGCGGAACCAAATCTGATCGCGTCCGTTACTTCTGCACGCGCAACAGAGCGCAACAAGACGATGGCCAGAACCACAGTGTTCTTGGGCGTCGACCACGGCGGAGGCAGTTATGTCGAGCATCGATTTCAAGGCAGTTGAGCACGCAGGCCGCACAGCGATGGTCTGGACCGAAGGCTATGACGGGCAGACGCATTATGCGGATGTGTTCAAGGCATTGACACCGGCCCTGTTCATCCTTGCCGCTGCCGCCGGGTTGATGCTGGCTATTCTCTAGCTGCGCCTGTTCCACACGACAACAACGAGCTTCGGAGAACGAGCATGGGCTTGGGTACTATCCTTATCATCATTCTGATTCTGCTGCTGGTCGGCGCTTTGCCCACTTGGGGCTATTCGCGCGGCTTCGGCTATTTTCCTTCCGGCATCCTCGGCCTGGTGCTGGTGGTTGTGCTTATTCTGGCTTTGATGGGGCGTATCTGACCGCCCCAATCTCCCAAAAGCGGGCGCGGCCAGGTTCTGGATCCACTTGCGTGGATAGCGTTCGTCGGGCGAGGTTGCCCCCCATCGCCCGTCCGATGCACCCCGATACGTGGCACACGTTTCGGGGTGCATCTTTCTGCCAACTTGTCGACGGGCGGAACTGCTTGAACACTGATGCGTTACTCCAGTATAGACAGACAGGAACATTCTCATGGCAACCACACCCGATCTCGCTCCCAACCGCACCAAGCCAGCCACGCGCAGCCGCGCTGCCAGCAAGCCGCGCGAGGAGCAGCTTGAAGACCAGGTCGCTCAGCTGCAGGCTGATCTCAAGGCCATCGCCGCAACGCTTTCCAAGCTGAGCAGCGACAAGGTCAGCGAAGCTTCCAACACGGCAAAAGAAGAATTCCGCCACATCCAGCGCCAGGGCCAGCATGTGCTGGACGAGGCTCAGGATCAGGCTGGCGCGTTCGAGCAGCAGCTCAAGGACACCATCCGCGAAAAGCCACTGACCGCCGTGGCGAGCGCCATCGGCATCGGCTTTATTCTGGCCCTGCTGTCGCGGCACTGAGCGCCATGAATTTCCTGACACCGCTTGCCGGTCTGTTGGGCATGGAAGTCGACCATGTCACGGACCGCATCAAGCACGCCGTTGTGTTCAACGCCACCATGGTTATCTTGGGGCTGGCTGCCGCTGGCTTTCTGGTGGCTGCTGGCTATATGGCGCTGGCCACCCAGATCGGCGGGATTTACGCCGCGCTGGCCTTTGCTGCAGCCTTCCTGCTGCTGGCCCTGGCGGTCTATCTCGGCAAGAGCATTGGTGATGCGCGCCGCAAGCGCGAACTGGCGGAAAAGCGTCGCTCCAGCGAGACCAGCGCCTTTCTGACTACCGCCACGCTGACAGCCTTGCCGGTCCTGCTGCGCTCGCCTCTGGTGCGCACGCTGGGTCTGCCGGCGGCAGCAATCGCCGCGTTCCTGATCCTGGGCAATAAAGACGACAAGCAGGACGACTGAGAATTCGCGCCGGGCCCGCCTCAGGTGGGCTCGGCGGGCAGTGGCATCCACACATCTGCAGCCACGCCCTCCGGGCGGAATTCCAGCCGCACTTCGCTGTCCAGCACCTTGCTCAGGCTGCGCTCGATCAGCCGGGCGCCCAGGCCATATTCCTGCTCTGCAGCGACCGGCGGACCACCGCGCTCACGCCATTGCAGCGCCAGCCCGCGAACCGGGTGTTCCTCCACCGACCATTTCAGGCTCACCACGCCATCATCGGTCGACCAGGCGCCGTAGCGCTGCGCATTGGTAGTCAGCTCATGCAGGATCAGCCCCAGCCCCAATGCGTGGTCGGCCGGCAGCATGATGTCCTCGCCGTCCACTTCAGCATGGCCCCGATGGTCCCTGAAATTCGCGCCGAGCTGGGCAGCCACAACTTCGTCGAGCTGTACGCCGGACCAATCGCGGTCCGCCAGCAGCACATGAGCGTCCGAAATGGTGCGCAATCGCCCAGAGAAAGCCTCAATGAAGGATTGCGGATTGGGGTTCTGCCGAATGGTCTGCCGCGCCACCGACTGGATCATCGCCAGCGTGTTCTTGACCCGGTGATTGAGCTCGCGCAGCAACAGGCGCGTCTGGTGCGCCGACTGCTTGCTTTCGGTGATATCGCTGCTCGCCCCCATCATGATCAGCGGCTTGCCTTCGGTATCGCGCTGATAGACCCGTCCGCGCATTGTCAGCCAGCGGGCGGCATGCGCCACGCGCGCTTCGGCATTGAAGTCCACGCCTTCGCTCAGGCTTGCATCGATCCCTGCCTGCATCGCCGCGCGATCCACGGAATGGATGGCCGCAAGCACCTGCTCCATATTGATCGGGCCGGCCTCGGGCAGGTCATACATGCGGCGGAAAGTATCGTTGCAGGCAATCTCGCCCGTCCGGATATCCCATACCCAGCTTCCCACCTTGCCCGCCTCGAGGGTCAGCGCATGGCGCCACTCTTCCCGCAACAGGGCCGCCGCCGTCCGCGCACGCACCTTTGCCTGATCCTTGAGCACAAACAGCGCCGATGCGATGCCGGCCAGATCGCTCAACTGCGCCAGCATTTCCGGGTCGACGCTGTCGCGGGGAGACTGGCTGAGCACGCAGAGCGAACCAATCTTCTGGCCCTCCACCATGATCGGCGCCCCGGCATAAAACCGGATGAACGGCGCGGCAGTGACCAGGGAATTGTCGCGGAACCTATCGTCCTGGCGGGCATCGAGCACCACCATGGGTTCGTCACCGGCAAGCGCTATAGTATGGGCGCAGAACGAGATTTCTGTGCTGGTGCCAGTCGTCTCGCCCCAGCCAAAGCGCGCGCGGAACGACTGATGAGCTTCCCCGACCAGCGACACCAGCGCGAACTCGGTCTTGAAAATTCGCGCTGCAGACCGGCTCAGACGATCAAAGTCCTCGTCCTCTTCACCTTCGTGCCCTTCAAATGCCGACAGCACGTCCAGCCGCCGGCGATCTTTGACAACTGCCCATACGTCCTCGGGCAGTCTGGCCCCTTGTTCTGTCACGGCGCGTCCTACTTAACCCAGATTGCCAACCAATAACCAACAAGGCTGGCCAATCACACCAAACGCAGTGCCGGGCCAATTGGTTCCCTCACACCTGGCTCTCATTTCACACCGCCGATCTGGGCAGGATCACCCGCAGGGCACCCGGGTGTATCGCCAGGTCTGTGGTCGGCTCCAGCTGCACCAGCTCGCCGTCGATCACCGCCTTGGCGCTGCGTTTGCGCTTGGGAAACCGCAGTGTGACAGCCTTCACTTCGCTCTCGGAGACCATGGGGCTCGACCGCCACGTGCCGAACAATACCCCGATCGTCAACCCCACCACGTCGAGCGTCGACATCGGCGCCGCGACATAGACGCCGAGCACGCCCTCGTCCAGCCGGTCGGCATAGGGAATGTGCCCGTCGCCCACCCGGTTATTGGAGACTGCAATCCCCGAGACCCGCCGCTTTTCCAGGCCGCGGGCACTGTGCAGCTCGGCTTCGAACACCGGCGGCCTCACGACCGCTGCCGCAATTGCCCGCAGGCTGGCCAGCATTTTCCCCAGCCGGCTGCGATAGACCATGCCCTCGCGGATCCGCACCAGACGGGCATGAATACCCACCCCGAACTGATGAACAAACGGGCGCCCATTGGCCGTGGCGATATCGACGGCTCCCACTTCCCCTGCGGCCAGCGCCTCAAGAGCTTCGGTCAGGTCCAGCGGCACCCCGAGGGCCCGGGCAAACAGGTTCATCGTGCCCGCCGGCAGGATGGCCAGCGGCACGCCTGTTTCATAGGCGATGCCTGCGGCAGCAGAGATTGTGCCGTCGCCGCCGCCCACCAGGAGCGCATCGACGCCCTCGCGACCGGCGGACGCCCGCAACTGCTTTTCAATCGCCTTGCCGGGCACCACCATGCACTCGAGCGTGTGGCCGTGCCGCTCGAACAAGGCACAGGCCTGCGCGCAGAACGCATCCAGGTCCATGGTCCGCAACGTCCCGCCGTCACGGTTTAAAACTGCTACTATGTGCAAGCGCAAACTCCGGTTGGCGCGCTCAAGAAGCGGCCTGTGTACTTTCAATCCCAGGCAAAGGCACGACGACGCTGAGCCCGCCCTCGGGGCGTCGTTCATAGGACGGCGTTCCACCGAACTGGCGCGCCAGCTGGGTGATGATCACCGAGCCCAGCCCGCCTTCCCCCGGCTGTTCCTGTTCGCCGATTCCGGCGCCGTCATCGATCACCCACAAGGTCGGCACGCCCGCCTCGTCACGCTTGAGACGCACGATCACATTCCCGCCACGGCCTTCGGGAAACGCGTGTTTGAGCGCATTGGTCACCAGCTCTCCCACCAGGATTCCGACGGTCGTCGCGTCGCGCGCACTGATCATGATCGGATCGATTTCCCCGATCAGCGTGACGGCCTTGGCGTCTGACACCGTGGTGGCCAGATCCTGCAGGACGGCGTCTATGAACTCGTCGGCGCTGGCCGTTTCCAGGTCATCGCCAAGCCGCAGCCGGCGATGCGCCGAAGCAATGGCATGAACCCGCGAGCGTGCAGCCTCCAGGGCGAGCTTGACCTCAGCCGAATTGCTGCGCAGCAATTGCAGGCCCAGCAGTGATGACACTGTCGCCAGGGAATTGCCGATCCGGTGGCTGGTGTCCTGCAGCAGCGTTTCAACGCGCTGCCGCTCGTGCTCGGCATGGGCACGGGCCTCTTCGACTGCCTGCGTGCGATCCCGGACATGCGCCTCGAGCGCTTCTTTTTCACTCAGCAGCAGAGTGCGATTGAGCGCCAGCACGTTCACATCGCGCTGCGTCCGCCTGATCAGCACATAGGTCAGTATCGCCGCACCGGCGAGCGCCGCGATGATCGAGCCGACCAGCCAGCGCCGCGCGCCATCGATGCTCCAGTTGCGATCGAGCAGTTTCTGATTTTCATCATCAATGAACCGCTCGAGCGCCATGCGAACCGAATCCATGGTCCGCTCGCTGGCCCCGGACTGGATCAGGGCGCGCGCTTCGCTGGTCCGTTGTGCACCGACCAGGCGCATGGCCCGGCCCATCTCCTCCACGCGCACAGCCATGTCGCTGACGATGGCGGCCAGGCGCTCGGCCTGCAGCGGATCGTTCCTCGTGATCGAGACCAGGGAAGCGGTGCGGGTATCAATTGCAGCGGAGGCGCGGCTGTAGATTTCCATATAGCGCTTTTCGCCCGTCAGCACATAGCCAAGCTTGCTCGCTTCGGCATCGGTGAGCGCCAGCGTCAGTTCACGCGCCTGATTGCGCACTTCGTAGGTGCGCGTCATGTCATCGATCTGCCGGTCGATGCCCTGCATCAGCACCAATGCCGCCAACACTGCCAGGACAACCAGCGCCAGCGAGGCAAACATCACCAGGCGCCGGGCCGTCACGGGCCGGGCCCGGCGATGCGTCTTCTCACCGACCATGTCGCTCGCTGTGTTCATAACCTTCCCCGCGCCACCAGCAATCTGCAGCAATCAAGATCCTCGAATTGCCACGGCGCGATGGCCGTTTTGCGATGGCAGCCGCCCTCATATCAGCGGCCGTCGCCCCTCGGGCAAGCCTTCCCACGCCGACAGCGCCATCAGCCCCTCCACATCGACCACTTCGCATGATCGGTCCAACCAGCGGATCAGACCGCGATCGGTCAGCTTTCGCAAGGTCTTGTTGGTGTGAACGATCGACAGTCCGAGCGTGTCAGCCACGTGTTGCTGGGAAATGGGAATGATCAGCTTGCGGTCCGGCGCTATGCCCACCGACATGGCGCGCTGGTGCAGGAACGCCAAGAGATAGGCGGCGCGCTCCATGGCTGTGCGCCGTCCCAGGCTGAGCAGATGGTCGTCAAGCATGCGTTCTTCGCGCGCCGCCAGCCATGTTATGTCATAGCCCAGCCCCGGATGGTTCTGGAACAGCTCGTTGAGCCGGTCCCGCTGGAACACGCACAGCACCAGGGTCGAAAGCGCCTCGATGGAGTGGTCCATTTCCCCGATGATTGAGCCCTGCAGCCCCACCAGATCACCGGGCAGGATATAATTGAGGATCTGTCGCCGGCCATCGGACAACAGCTTGTAGCGGAAGGCCCAGCCTGACAGCAAAGTGTAGAGATGGGAGCTGTGCGATCCCTCCGACAGCAGGGTGGCGCCCGTCTCGGCAACCAGTTCGCCGGTCTTGAAACTGGAAACGAATCTCAGTTCGGGCGGCTCGAATGCCCGAAATCCCGGCAAGGCGCGCAATGGGCACTGTTCACAGGGTACCCGGCGTCCTGAGGTCGGAATTACGAAGCTCACTCGGCACCCGGACGCTAGGAAAAGGATATGAAAGCCTGAACGCGACAACCGCCAACTCGTTCCGGGACATGTCAAATTTAAATGACGTCTTGTCCTTTCACGATCATCACTCGGGTCTAGATGGTGGACCCCGACATGCTCAATGGCCAGACTGTCCTCATCGTTGAGGCGGAATTTCTTATCGCTCTTGATATCCAGCGCATGCTGGAAACGCTCATGGCGGGCCCGATGATCTTTGCCCGCTCACCCCAGGAAGCCCATGAGCACAGGCAGCGCTGGTCGGGGGTCGATCTCGCAATTGTCGAAATCGGCCGCGATCAGGACCCGGCGCTGTCCCTGCTCTCCGCACTGCAGGAATCGGGCATCGCGCTCATCATCGTCACCACCGACAGCACAATGAATCAGGGGCACCCGGCATTTCCCGGCGCCCCTGTTGTCGTCAAGCCGATGGTCGAGGATGCATTCCACGGCGCCGTCACGCAGGCGCTGGATCAGTCATCTAGAACGAATGGTTATGGGTCGTGACCTGGGCGGACAGCGCATCCGGACCATAGTCGGATTCCCCCACGATCTGCAGGATTTCCTGCAACCGCGTACGAGCCCGGCTCACCCGGCTTTTCATCGTACCCACGGCACAATCGCAAATGTCGGCCGCTTCTTCATAGGAGAAGCCGGAGGCGCCGATCAGAATCACCGCTTCGCGCTGATCATCGGGCAACTGGTCCAGCGCCTTCTTGAAATCCTGCATGTCCATCGAGCCATATTGGGCGGGATGAACCGACAGCCGTTCGGTAAAGGCACCATCGGTATCCTGCACCTCACGACCGCGCTTGCGCATCTGGCTGTAAAATTCATTGCGCAGAATGGTGAAAAGCCAAGCCTTGATATTGGTGCCCATTTCAAAGCTGGACTGCTTGGCCCAGGCTTTCATGACGGTGTCCTGCACCAGATCGTCGGCCTTGTCGTGCTTGCCGGTCAGCGAGACCGCAAAAGCTCGCAGGCTGGGCAGCGTCGACAGCATTTCTCGCTTGAAGGTCGTCGGTTCGGCGGTCATGCCGTTATTCTCCATCTCGGGGTGTATTTCCCGACGACGAGGTCTGTTGCTGCTCGGCATTGTCGAGCTTTTCAAGCAGGTCAAGCAATTGGTCAGGAACGCCTTCGTCCTGCACCGCGCCATAAAGGGCGCGCAAACGCGTGCCAATATCCGTGTTCGGACCCAGCCCGTCATCTGCTCGCGCTGCCTGCGTACGCATTCGTTGCTGAGTCAAAGAGTTGTCCTTTGTCATGCCCATCGAAACCGTCAGTTCGAATAAATCATAGCCGCTGGATTGCTTTAATGCGCCATACTCAAAAAAGTTCCGCCATGCAGGAACTTTAAATCTGCAAGGTCGTTATGTAAATTCGTGTGCCACGAGCCTTAAGCGTCACTGGGAGTATAATTAATGACTTTGTCCATGCGGATCGCGCCGCATCTTCCTTATCTGCGCCGGTTTTCCCGCGCGGTTACCGGGTCGCAAACGTCCGGCGACGCTTATGTTGCCGCGACCCTTGAAGCGCTGATCGCCGACATTTCGCTGTTCCCTGAAGCAAGCAATGATCGCATCGCGCTCTACAAGCTGTTCTCCGCTCTGTTCTCGACCTCTGCTGTCCAGGTCCCAGAGCCGGTTTCCACTTTCGCCTGGGAACAGCGTGCTGCCAATAATCTGGCCAATCTGTCCCCGCGCCCGCGTCAGGCCTTTCTGCTGGTCGCGGTTGAAGGATTTACCCACCAGCAGGCCGCTGAAATTCTCGATGTGAGCGAGCAGGAATTTGCCGCGCTGATCGACGAGGCCTCGGTCGAAATTTCCCGTCAGGTTGCCACCGAGATCATGATCATCGAGGATGAGCCGCTGATCGCCATGGATATCGAGCAGCTGGTCGAGAGCCTGGGCCACAAGGTGGTCTGCATTGCCCGTACCCACAAGGAAGCGGTCACTCTGTTTGCCAAGACCCGGCCGAGCATGATCCTTGCCGATATCCAGCTCGCCGATGGCAGCTCGGGCATCGATGCGGTCAATGACATCCTCAACTCCCACTCGGTTCCGGTCATTTTCATTACCGCATTCCCCGAACGCCTGCTGACCGGCGAGCGCCCCGAACCCACCTTCCTCGTCACCAAGCCGTTCAACCCGGACATGGTCAAGGCGCTCATCAGCCAGGCTCTCTTCTTCGATGAAGGCTCGCGCGCAGCCGCCTGATTGCCGCTGGCTGAAAGAGTTGATCAAGGAAGGGCCGGATGTTCCGGCCCTTCTTGTTTTGGGCAGGAACCATGCCGCGCGCGACCCGTTGACGATGCACAATCATGCACAGGAATATCCCCATGCTGTATTATGCACTCGTCTTTTTGGTCATCGCCCTGATCGCGGGCGTACTGGGTTTTGGCGGCATCGCCGGCGCTTCGGCTGGTATTGCTCAGATCCTGTTCTTCCTCTTCCTGGCGTTTCTGGTCATCTCCCTGGTGGTGGGCTTCATTCGCCGCACCTGACCTTGCCGGCGGACGCCGGTGCCATTCATCCTGGCGTCTGCGTCGGCCAGATGCTGTCGATCCGCCCCGTGGCGGCATAAGCCAGCAACCCGATCCATTCACGCAGCGCCACGCTGGTCGTCGTCAGGTTGAGCACGGGATTGACCGTATCGATGCCGAACTGCTCATTGCCCGCACTGCGATAATCGACCGGCCAGGGCACCACCGTCAGCCCCGCCTTTTCAAACAGGCCAACCGAACGCGGCATGTGGAAGGCCGATGTCACCAGCACGACCGGCCCGTCGATCGCCCCCAGCATGTCGCGGGTCAGGTCGGCATTCTCGGCTGTGTTGCGCGATTGCCCCTCCAGCACCAGGCGCTCGGGCGCCACCCCCAGCCGCTGCAGCAGACGCGCCACAATGGCAGCCTCCGACTCGATCTCGCCGGCCATGCTGCTGGCCCCGCCACTGAGCACCACCTTGGCCGCAGGGTAACGCTGCGCCAGCCACAAGGTCTCCACCACGCGGTCTCCCGCATCATTGAGCTCGGATGTGCCCCGCGCCGTGCTGACGCGGCCAACGGTGGCGCCACCAAGCATGATGATGGTCGTGACGGTTTCGGGCATGGCCACGGGTCGCCCGATCCGGTTCTCCAGGGGCCCGATCATCATGAAGCCGGCAGTGGTAAAGGCGCTCACCACCAGCACCAGCAGGCCCGCGCCGCTCACCGCCACGCCCAGCCGCATCCGGCGGCAGATCACCAGCACGCCACCGATCAGGCCCAGCAGCGCGCACAGGCTGATCGGTTGGGCCAGCAGCCAGAACACCTTCGAGAGCACGAAAAACATCAGCCAGTCACCACTTTTCTTTCCTGTGAGCCGATACAACAGCGCGTCGGCAGGGGCCACCGCCAATTCGCGCTTGCTATCTGGCCTGCATCTGCTTTGTTGATGGCAATCAAGATTGCCGGCCTCAAATGGCAATCACCAATCAGGAATGGCCCTGCTCCAGGCAGGCAAACGGGTGAGCATGGCGCAGGCTGAGTCCACGGCTGCAAAGAAACTGCCAGTGGTGGCAATTCGCGATCTGCACAAATCCTTCGGCAAGCTCGAGGTGCTCAAAGGCATCTCGTTCACCGCCAATGAAGGCGAGGTCGTATCGCTGATCGGATCGTCCGGATCAGGAAAATCCACCCTGCTGCGCTGCATCAACATGCTCGAAATTCCCGATAGCGGGTCCGTCAGCATTGATGGCGAGGAGATCGAGCTGCGCGGTACGGGGCCCGATCGCCGGATCGGCGACGAACACCAGATCCGCCGTATTCGCTCCGAACTGGGCATGGTGTTCCAGAGCTTCAATCTATGGGCGCATCTGACCATTCTGCAAAACGTCATGGAAGCCCCGCTGATCGTCCAGAATCGCGCCCGCGAGGAAGTCGAGCAGGCCGCCCGCGCCATGCTGGCCAAGGTCGGCATTGGCGAGAAGGCCGATGCCTATCCCGCCCAGCTCTCGGGCGGCCAGCAGCAGCGCGCCGCGATTGCCCGGGCGCTCTGCATCAATCCCCGCGTGATGCTGTTTGATGAACCCACATCCGCGCTCGATCCCGAGCTCGAGGTCGAGGTGCTGCGCGTCATCAAGGTACTGGCCGATGAGGGCCGCACCATGGTGCTGGTCACCCACGACATGGAATTTGCCCGCTCGGTCTCCGACCGGGTCATCTTTCTGCATCAAGGCGCCATCGAGGAGGAGGGCCCGCCCGATCAGGTCTTCGGCGCCACCAAATCAGCCCGCCTCAGACAGTTTCTCAATGCCGCCAACCACCAATAGACGACACGCCCGGCTCAGTGGGCACCTGCAAGCGTAACTATCCAAGGAGTAACAAATGAAGACCCTCATTCTGGCCGCCGCGGCGCTCATCGCGCTTGGCACCACCGCCCAGGCGCAGGAAACCGTGCGCATCGCGACGGAAGGCGCTTACGCCCCCTACAATTTCCTCGATGACAGCGGCAAGCCCGCTGGCTTTGAGATTGATCTGGCTGCTGCAATCTGTGCCCAGGCCGGCCTCACCTGTGAAGTCATCACCAATGACTGGGATTCCATCATCCCCAACCTGCTCGCCGGCAATTACGATGTGATCATGGCCGGCATGTCGATCACCGACGAGCGCAAGCAGTCCATCGACTTTACGCAGAACTATTTCCCGCCCGATCCCTCGCTCTACATCGCCGCCACAGGCGCTGGCGTTGATCCATCCGCGCTCGAGGGCAAGCGCGTCGGCGTCCAGGGCGGCACCATCCAGGCGGCCTATGCCGAGGAGAACCTGGGCAGCAACAACACCGTGGTCTCCTTCGGCACGGCCGATCAGGCCATGGCCGATCTCGGTGCCGGCAATCTCGACATCATCTTCGCCGATGGCACCTATCTCGAGCCCGTCGTGGCCGCAGCCAATGGCGCCTTCGAATTTGTCGGCGACGAGGTGATGATCGGCGACGGCATCGGCGCGGGCATCCGCAAGGATGAACCCGAACTCAAGGGCAAGCTCAACGACGCCCTGACGGCCCTCAAGCAGGACGGCACGGTCGACAAGCTGATCGCGCAGTGGTTC
>TARA_R110002124_G_scaffold23105_2_pt1 | contig 19688 bp, 18 predicted proteins | sample TARA_R110002124 | Tara Oceans TARA_R110002124 (sample SAMEA4397445) | marine metagenome | biome: Polar Biome; feature: [SRF] surface water layer (ENVO:00010504); material: water (ENVO:00002006), including particulate matter (ENVO:01000060) such as... | depth 5 m | reverse complement strand
CTGCGAAGGCTTTGCCAAGAAAGGATATGATCTCGGACGGACTTTAAGGCAAAATCGCTAAGAAAAATTCAAAAATATGACAGGAAGTATCGCAAAGACTTACCAATGTTTGAGCGACCAGAACCGCTTCCAGTGGAAGCGACATTCGATGCATTTGTTGAAGAGTTCGGCGGCAAAAAAATATCAGACTTGATAACGAATAAGTCACGGATGCCCCAAAATGCGGATTATATTTTTGAAAAATACAACGTAGTAGCTGAGTTAAAGACCTTGGAAGGTATTTATTCTGGCCCCAATGCGATGAAGCAAGTTTCTCAAGCTTACATAGATTCTGGTTGTACGGGTTCCGATCTGATGGGCCTTCTATGGCGAAGGGAACAGATGCCCGAAGCTGCGGCAGTCCTCATAAAGTTGCGCATACGCCGATCTATCGAACAAAGAATAAAGCAGGCAAGAAAGCAGCTTAAAAAGTCGAAGACCGCGTTTGGAAGCAGCGATACCCGATGCCTCATTCTAATAGCGATGGATCAACAGCCCCTTTTTGGCCATCAAACCATGCTGTTCAATTTGGCCAAAATTATGGGAGACAACTATGCTGATGAACACACGGACGGTGTAGTCTATTTCAACCCTAACATCCCGACTAAAATTCATCAGGATAGTATGGAGTTTTCAGGGTGGTATCCGTTCTATCGAGATGATGACGTAAATGCAGAATTAAGTGCCTTCGTAAACCAACTTGGGAGTAGATGGTTGAAATTCCACGGAAGCCATATCGGAGAAACTAACCCAATTTTGGAACTTGAGACATTTGCAGAGATGACGGCAGTGCTGGATGGGCGTTGACCACGCAATCATTTAGCGAATGCTTTAATGGGGATGCTCACAAGTAAGCGGTCGGCGTCGGGGTCAACGCCCGCAGCAACAGCCGCTTAGCGCAATGTTTGCTCTTGGGCGACCCCGAACCAACTGAAAGGCCGGGAAGCCCCGCAGAGGGTCGGAAATCGCAGCCCCCGACAGTCATTCGACATGCGCGGCGCGTTCGTCTAGGCGGGGTTGCCCTTCTGGTGCTGCAAAGGCGGCTGCGGGCGCGTCATGGGCGCAGGATCGTTCATGGCGACCGTTTCCAGTTCCCGAAGGGGCTGCGACCGTCTTGCGACGACGCGACAAGCCATGCCGTGATCATTTCGCCGGACACTTAAGCGGTTTCGGTTTTGGCCTTAACCCCATCGAACGGATCGTGCCGTTTATTGGAGATCGTTGTGCGGCTTTTTCCAGCGTCCTGCCATCTGAATAGCGACCCTGACTTCGCCAACCTGTGGCTTCGACTCGGTGGGAACTGGCCAAAGGGAAAGGACAGTCGGCTGGCCTCCGCCGCTAACTCCTGACCGTCTCTGCGTTCTGCAAAAACCAATCGTAAGTCGCCGCAATCCCGTCCTCCAGCCCGATGCTGGCTTGCCAGCCCATGGCTTCCAGGCGGCTAACGTCCATCAGCTTGCGCATCGTGCCATCGGGTTTGTCCGGATCAGTCAGGATGCGCCCGGTAAAGCCTGTGACGCGCGCGACCAGATGCGCGAGGTCGAGGATCGAGATGTCGCTGCCGCTGCCGACGTTGATATGGCTCAGCATCGGGTCGGTGTTGTCGTCATACACCTGTTTCGGCAGGTCCAGCACAAAGAGCGAGGCCTCCGCCATATCATCGACGTGCAGGAATTCACGCCGCGGGGTGCCGGTGCCCCAAATCACGACTTCATCCTTGCCTTGCTGTGCCGCCTCGTGGAAGCGGCGGATCAGGGCAGGCAGGACGTGGCTGTTTTCGGGGTGAAAGTTATCGCGCGGACCATAAAGGTTGGTCGGCATGACACTGCGATAATCGGCTCCATGCTGGCGGTTGTAGCTCTCGCATAGCTTGATCCCGGCGATCTTGGCGATGGCGTAGGGTTCGTTCGTGGCCTCCAGCGGGCCGGTCAGCAGGGCGGTCTCGGCCATCGGCTGCGCGACGGCCCTAGGGTAGATGCAGGACGATCCCAGTTGCAGCAGTGAGCGTACGCCGGCAGCAAAAGCCTGATGGATAACGTTGCATTCGATCATCAGGTTTTCGTAAATAAAATCAGCAGGGTAGGTGTTGTTGGCATGGATGCCGCCGACCTTCGCAGCGGCAAGTATCACGGTATCGGGTCGCGTTGCCTGCATGAAGTCGCGCACCTCCGACTGATCCGTCAGGTCCAGCTCGGCATGGGTGCGTGTCACCAGCTCCAGCCGCTCGCCACCTTCGGCGCGGCGTTGCAGGCGCGACAGGATCGCATTGCCGACCATACCACGGTGCCCCGCGATATAGACCTTGCGCGCGCGCGATGTCGGCTCTGCCCCCATTCCCTCAGCTCTCCAGCGAGATCGGCAGGTCGAGCCCGTGATCTTTCAGCAGGGCGTGGCGGCGGGCGGTTCGCAGATCGTCGGCGACCATCTCGGCACACATCTCCTGCGCGGTGATCTGGGGCACCCAGCCCAGCAGCTCGTTGGCCTTGGTGGGATCGCCCAGCAGGGTCTCGACCTCGGCAGGGCGGAAATAGCGTGGATCGATGCGGACCACGACGTCACCGACTTTCAGTGCCGGGGCGAGGTCGCCCGCGATCGCCGTAACAGTGGCGATCTCATCGACGCCTGAGCCACTGAAATCCAGCGTGATCCCCAATTCCTCCGCAGACCAGGTGATGAACTCGCGCACCGAATATTGCTTGCCGGTGGCGATGACGAAATCCTCGGCGGTGTCCTGTTGCAGCATCATCCACTGCATGCGCACGTAATCCTTGGCGTGGCCCCAATCCCGCAGGGAATCGATGTTGCCCATGTAGAGGCAGTCTTCCAACCCCTGCGCGATATTCGCCATGCCGCGGGTGATCTTGCGGGTGACAAAGGTTTCGCCGCGCCGCGGGCTTTCGTGGTTAAAGAGGATGCCGTTGCAGGCGTACATTCCGTAGGCCTCGCGGTAGTTCACGGTGATCCAGTAGGAGTAGAGCTTGGCGACCGCATAGGGCGAGCGTGGATAAAACGGGGTGGTTTCGCGCTGCGGCGTCTCTTGCACCAGACCGTAAAGCTCGGACGTTGAGGCCTGATAGAACCGCGTCGTCTTTTCCATGCCGAGAAAGCGGATCGCCTCCAGCAGGCGCAGGGTGCCCATGCCATCGACATCGGCGGTGTATTCGGGCGCTTCGAAACTGACGGCGACGTGGCTTTGCGCGCCGAGGTTGTAGACCTCGTCGGGCTGCACCTCGGACAGGATGCGCGTCAGGTTGGAAGTGTCGGTCAGATCGCCGTAGTGCAGCTTCAGCTTGGGGTTCCGCTCGTGCGGATCCTGATAGATGTGATCGATGCGCTGCGTGTTGAAACTGGACGCGCGGCGCTTGATCCCATGCACCTCGTAGCCCTTTTCCAGCAGAAATTCCGCAAGGTAAGAGCCGTCCTGGCCGGTGACACCTGTAATGAGGGCGGTTTTGGTCATCTGGCGGTCCTTCGGTCTGTCCGCGACGCAAGTGCTGCGCCGGGGCGGATATTGCTCTCAACCGGGCCTGAGCCTCGGGGCGTGATATGGTGATACGTCAGCGATCATCGGTAGGCTAGGGGTGGGAATGCGTTCAGCTGCGCGCCGCGCGGATCCAGAAGGTCGCGAGCACGGTTGCAAAGATCGCGTTGTAGCTGGCCATCGAGAGGCCGAGCATTTGCCAGGCGATCTCGTCACAGCGGATCAGCGGCGCATTGATGACCTTGTCAAAGAAGTCATTCGTCGACAGATTGCCCGCGCCCGAAGAGGTGCAGGTCGACGGCCCTTCCCACCAGCCTTTTTCCACGCCGGTATGGTAAAGCCCGACACTCGCCGTTGCCAGTGCAGCCAATGCACCGAGCCAAGCCAGCGCACGGGTCCCCAGCGCCAGCGCAGCCACACCGATCAGGATTGCCACGACATGCGGCCAGCGTTGCCAGATGCACAGTTTGCACGGCGCCAGCCCGACCACATGCTGAAAGAAGAAGGCGCCCAGCAAGAGAACGAGGGAGCCGCCCGCGGCGACGATGATATGTGCGCTGAACTTTGTCATATGAACCGTATCAAGAAGAAGGCGCCGATCAGCACAATGAAAAACACCGTGAAGACTAGACCGAGTCGCTGTTCGATAAACGCGCGGATCGGCGCGCCGAAGTACCACAGCAGGGTCGCGACGAGGTAGAACCGGATGCCGCGCGCGATCACCGCCGTGATGATGAAGGTCGCCAGCGGCATGCCCGTCCAACCGGCCATGATGGTGATGACCTTGAACGGGAAGGGTGTGATGCCTGCGCCCAGGACCGCCCAGAACCCTGCATCCACGAAGGCCTCGTTGAACTGCGCCATCGAATCGGCCTTGCCCATCGCGGTGAGGATCGGCTCCCCGAGGCTGTCAAAAGCCAGAGCCCCGATCGCGTACCCCAGCAACCCGCCCGAGACCGAGGCCACCATTGCAATGCTAGCGATCAGCCATGCGCGGCGAGGGCGGGCGATGATCATCGGGATCATCAGAACGTCGGGCGGTATCGGAAAGACCGAGGCTTCGGCAAAGGCGATCACGGCCAGCACCCAGAGCGCATTGGGATGTTCCGCCATGCGCAGCATCCAGTCGTAGAGTCTTCGCATTCCGCCCGATCCCTTTTCTTTGGCGTCAACAACCATGGCGGGCCGGGTATGGTCAAGGTCGCGTCGGGGGAGTTCTGTCGCGAAGCTTGCGTATTCGCGCTGGACGATCGCCACATGACAGAGTAGGACATCCGCGCCGGTGGCCTCTGCGCTGACCGGCAAGGGGCCCAAGTGGCGGAATGGTAGACGCAGGGGATTCAAAATCCCCCGGCTTAACGGCCTTGTCGGTTCGAGTCCGACCTTGGGTACCAATGACTTAGCCGTCTTTTCGCAATTTTACAGTTACGTTTGTACATGGGCGTTCCGGTCTCGGGCTATCTCGGCCGCTTTGGCGCGGCCTCCGCTAGAGTTGATCGATTCGCACTGAGGCGGATACAGGCCAAAAGTCGGTGCATTTGTGCCTGAGTGCTGGGGAATTGGTCTCGGATCATCCCGCTAGGGTCGGCTCGATAATCGCCAGGCGTGCTGACCGTGAGAGCTGATGGGCCTGGTTTCCGTCCTCAACCTCCAAGCCGTCCTCTTGGCAGGTTCCTCGACCTCTCCGATGATGACGTGTAAACTGTGCACCAAGGCTCAGCATCCGTGAAAACCCGGATGCCAATGACAGCCGGACCGGACAAAACGAAAGCAGGGAACGAAATTATGGACTTAATGCTGAGCGGAATGACGGTCCTGATCACAGGTGCGTCACAGGGGATCGGTGCAGGCTTGGCTGAGGTCTTCGCCGAAGAGGGGTGTAATCTGCACCTTGTCGCCCGCTCTGTGGATAAAATGGACGCCCTTGCCGCGCATCTGCGCGAAACACACGGGGTCGAGATTACCGTACACGAACACGACATTTCGGCTGCGGGCTCGGCCGATGCCATTTGCGCGGCTGCGGGGGATGTCGATGTGCTGGTGAACAATGCCGGCGCCATTTCCGGCGGCGACTTATGGCAAGTCGATGAAAAGGCATGGCGTGCTGGTTGGGAGGTAAAGGTCTTTGGCTACATCGACCTTTGTCGCAGTTTCTACAAACGCATGAGGACCGCCGGGGGTGGCGTCATACTGAACAATATCGGCAATGGCGGCGAAAATCCCGACTTCCGGTACATTGCGGGCTCCACGGGCAACGCGGCCTTGATGGGTTTTACCCGATCCTTGGGCGGCAAGAGCCTTGACGATGGCATCCGTGTCGTCGGTATCAATCCCGGCCCCGTCGCGACCGACCGGATCGTCAAGCTCATGAAGGTCCGCGCCAAAGAGGCTTGGGGCGATGAAAGCAGATACACCGAAATGATGGAGCAATTCCCCCTCGGTCGCGCCGCAAGTGTGCGCGAAGTGGCGGATCTGTTCGCCTTTCTGGCGTCACCACGCGCGACCTACATCTCGGGGACCATAGTGACCGTCGATGGGGGCATCACATCTCGCAAGTCCATCTAGGGTTTTTCCATCTAGGATTTCTCTGCGACGGTGCTCACGAAAAATCGGAGCGTTGGCAAAACCGCTCAGAGGCCCTGCGCAGGATGTCCGAGGGGTGTGTGGCCGGAACGCGACCGATCAGATAGTGGCGGCGCGCGTGCGCGTGACCCTGCGAAGCCGATAGGATCGCGCAAGAACCCGTGCGAAGCATCGCCTTCACCTCAGCCATATTGCGCATGGATACCCCTCGATTCGGGGCACAAAGCCCACCGTTCGCCATAATCTCGGAACCAATCTTTCGCCGATTTGGTCCATTGGTTCCGATACTTGGACAAGAATGCGGTCCAGAGGGGGTGAGTGTGGCCGAATTTGGGCGGGTTTCGACCTGCCTCGTCTGTTTCCAAATTGGCAACCAAACGGGCGAAAACACGCCGGGGCGCATCACCCAATTAGGTTAAGAAAGCGTTAAATTACTGGGGGTCGCTCCCGGTCTGCCATGGAACGTAGTGGAAACAATCCTCGGATTCGCTTCCGTCTCCACCCCTTAAACCGGTCCAATTGTGGCGCTGGACGAGTTGTCTGACATAAACTTTCCGATGTTTTTCCCTTTGTTCGACTGGTTCGCAGGATTAAAACAAAGGGTGCCCGACTGGGGGGCGCAAGACAGATGGCCATGGGGCGGCCACCTAATGTCATGCATTCGGAAGAATGTGTAGCCTGCGAAAGTCGGGGCCTGATCACTTCGTGGATCAGGGCGGCCGCCTAATGCCATGGGAACCGAGTGTTCGGTTCGCCGTTGCCGTTGGCCTACACAGACGCTCCGGAACTTGGCGATGGAATTGGATGACGGTGTCGCGGCGCGCGCACCGGCCGCAACACCGGAAGGACCCTTGGGGTCTGAACGGATCAAAAGGGTGATAATATGACTGGTTCATACTACTGGAATTGGCAGAACGGCATTAAGCACAAGATTTCCGGGGATGGTCGCGACGGATATGTCGAAGGCACCGACGGCGACGACGTGATTGGCGCGGGCTATACCGATAGCGACTGCGACAAGATCGACGAGAACGACGCGATCCTGCCGGGTGAATCCGGTGATGATGACATCGTTATCGCGGGCAACGGCGCGGACGAAGTCCATGCCGGCGCGGGCAACGACGAAGTCTACGGCGGCGGTATGGATGACACCGTATTCGGTGGATCCGGCGATGACGTGATTTACGGAGATGCGACCCGCGACAGCGCGCCCGGCGGGACCGTCTCCAACTCCGATCGCATTGACGACATCGATGGTGGTCCGGCTGGCGATGACTCGCTCGTCGGTGGCCAGGGCAACGACGAAATCTACGGCAATGGCGGTGATGACACGCTGGAAGGCGACGAGGGCTGCGATACGCTCTACGGCAACTCCGGCGATGACCATATCGAAGGCGGCAGCGACGGTGACCTGATCTACGGCGACGACGGTGGCAAGTCCTTTGGCGGTGGCCGCGAGAGCTTTGAGTGGGACAAGGCACCGGATCCGAACGGATCGGGCACGCCCGAGGATGGCGACAGCCTGGCGGGGGGCTTCTCTCAGGACACCGGCACCGTGAATGTCGCGTTTTCGGTGACGTCTACGAACAAGTCCCCGGAGACCAAATTCCAGACCGAAAATCAGTTCGTTGACGACATCGAAGCCGACGGCAGCGCGGTGGATGAGCACTCCTCCATGGCCTCACGCACCGAGGCGCGCGACGAATCCGCGACCTATGAGTGGGCATTCTCCTCTTCGGTTTCCAACGTGTCTTTCCGCATCAACGACATCGACGCGGATTCCAAGATCACCATCAAGGCCTACGACGCCGCCGGCAATCTGGTCGCGATCAATGTCGCGGGCGAAAACGTCACCTATCTGAACTTTTCGGATGAGGACGGCGTTGGCGGGACCGAGGTGATCGGCCACGTGGGCAACGACACCCACCTCGACAATGACCCTGGGCATTCGGCGCTGGTCGATATCGCAGGTCCGATCAGCCGTTTGGAGATCGAGCACGCCCAGGACGGCGGCCACATTTCCGAGGTCAACATCACCGACATCTACTTCGACGCCGCCGACAGCGATGCGGGCGAAGCGGCGGGCGACGACATGTTGCTCGGCGGGTCCGGCGATGACAGCATCTTTGGCGAGGGTGGCGACGACACCATCACCGGCGGTGACGGCAAGGACGAAATGACCGGCGGCGATGACCGCGACACCTTTGTCGGCGGCAACGCCGGTGACTTCGTCGACGGCTCAGAGGGCGGCGACGATTACGATACGCTCGATCTGTCCGACAGCGGTCCGCTGCGTGTCGAATATGACGATGACAACCCCGAGAACGGGACCGTGACCTTCCTGGATGATGCCGGTCAAGAGACCGGAACCATGCGGTTCGTGAACATCGAGAATGTCATCACGCCTGCCGTCGTCAACAGCGACCCGGTCGCGGTCGATGACGACGCCAGCGGTGACGAAGATACCGCGATCACCATCGACGTTCTCGCCAACGACACGGATGCGGACGGCGATACGCTGAGCATCAGCGCAGTCGGCACCCCGGCGAACGGCACTGCGGAAATCGTCGACGGCAAAATCGTTTACACGCCGAACGACGACTTCAACGGCACGGACTCCATCAGCTATACCGTCAGCGACGGGGCAGGTGGCACGGACACGGCAACCGTCTCGATCACCGTCAATCCGGTGAACGATGCCCCCGTGGCAGTCGATGACGATGCCAGCGGTGACGAAGACACGGCAATCACCATCGACGTTCTCGCCAACGACACGGACGTGGACGGCGACACGCTGAGCATCAGCGCGGTCGGCACCCCTGCCAACGGCACGGCAGAGGTGGTTGACGGCAAGATCGTCTACACGCCGAACGACGACTTCAACGGCACCGATACGTTCACCTACACCGTTTCCGACGGGGCAGGCGGCTCGGATACGGCAAGCGTCACGGTCAACGTGGGTGACATGAACGACGCCCCCGTGGCAGTCGATGACGATGCCAGCGGTGACGAAGACACGGCAATCACCATCGACGTTCTCGCCAACGACACGGACGCGGATGGCGATACGCTGAGCATCAGCGCAGTCGGCACCCCTGCCAACGGCACGGCGGAAATCGTCGACGGCAAGATCGTCTACACGCCGAACGCTGATTTCAGTGGCTCGGATACCTTTGAGTACACCGTTTCCGACGCCAAAGGCGGCTCGGACACGGCAATGGTCACTGTCACCGTGGATGATGACGGACCCGAGCGGGACGGTATCGTGGAAGGCACCGATGATGATGACATCATCGATGACGCCTACGAGGGCGATCCCGAAGGCGACAAGGTCGACAACGAGGATGCGCTGGACCCGACCAGTGGCGACGATGACATCATCGAAGGCTACAGCGGCGACGACAGCATCACCGCCGGCTCCGGCGACGATACCGTCGATGGCGGACCGGGCAACGACACTGTCTACGGCAATTCCGGCGACGACCTGATTACCTGCGGCATTCCCGGCTACGGCCCGGATGGGCTGCCGGATGTGCAGATCTTCCCCGGCACGCCGTTCGATCAGTTCCCGGACAATGATCGGGACCTCGCCTATGGCGGTCAGGGCAACGACACCATCACCACCGGCGATGATCGTGACACGGTCTATGGCAACAGCGGTGACGATGACATCAATGCCGGGATCGATGACGATGAAGTCTACGGCGGCAAGGGCGATGATCTGATCAACGACCCGCAGGGCGCTGACTACATCGAAGGTAACTCGGGCGATGACACCATCATCGCGGGTATCGACACCTTCTCCGATTATGTCGGTGACGATCCGAACCTGCCGAACCCGCTTTATCCTGGTGTGCTGAGCGATCCCAACACGACCGATGGCATGGACACGGTCTATGGCGGTCAGGGCAACGACTCGATCATGACGGGCGACGATGCCGACACGATCATCGGCGGCTCGGGTGACGATACGCTGCATGGCGGGATCGATGACGACTACATCGAGGGCAACTCGGGCAACGACGACATCACCGGCGGGCATGGATCGGACACGATCTACGGTCAGTCCGGCGACGATCTGATCAATGCCGGGGACAGCTCCCTGCTCTGGGGTCAGGAACCCGACGCCACCGATCCGGTGCCGGAGAACGGTCTCGACCTCGTCTACGGTGGCGACGGCAACGACACCATCTACGGTCAGGACGACGATGACACGCTGTTCGGCGGTCGCGGCGACGACATGATCGACGCGGGCATCGATGATGACTCCGTCGAGGGTGGATCGGGCAATGACACGCTGATCGGCGGTCAGGGCGACGACACGATGGACGGCAACACCGGCGAAGACCTGATCAACGGCAACTCGGGCGACGATAGCCTCGAGGGCGGTCAGGGCGACGACACCATCTACGGTGACGGCGGCGACGACACGCTGCGTGGCAATGGCGACGCGGATGAGTTGTTCGGCGGCTCGGGCGACGACAGCATCGACGGGGGTGCCGGAAACGACACCATCACCGGTGGTGACGGCGCGGACACGATGTTCGGGGGCACCAATGACGAGGATCTGTTCCTCGGCTCCACCATCGGGGACAAGATCGACGGCGGATCGGGTCAGTTCATCGACTACGACACGCTCGATCTGCGCGGCTCTGCTCCGACGGATGGTCGCATCAACGTGGTCTACGAATCCAACCCGGAAAACGGGACGGTGGAGTACTACGATGGCGACGACACGCTTCTCGGGACCTCCTACTTCGAGGAAATCGAGAACGTCATCCCCTGCTTCACGCCGGGCACCCTGATCGCGACACCGCGCGGTGAGGTTCTGGTGGAAAGCCTGAAGGAAGGCGACCGGGTCATCACCCGTGACAACGGCATCCAGGAAGTGCGCTGGCTGGGCATGACGAACCTTTCGGGGCGCGCGATGCTGCAGAAGGAGCACCTCAAGCCGGTCCTGATCCAGAAAGGGTCGCTCGGCTACGGGCTGCCGGAGCGGGACATGCTGGTATCGCCGAACCACCGCGTGCTGGTGAACAACGACAAGACCGCGCTCTACTTCGAAGAGCGGGAAGTGCTGGTCGCGGCCAAGCATCTGACGGGTCTTGCCGGGGTGAACCGGGTGGATACGCCGAAAGCGACCTACGTGCACTTCATGTTCGATCAGCACGAGGTTGTGCTGTCGGACGGGTCGTGGACCGAAAGCTTCCAGCCGGGTCATCAGACCCTCGACGGGCTGGGCAACGCGCAACGTCAGGAAATCCTGGAGCTGTTCCCCGAACTGTCCACGGATGCGGGCCGTGAGGATTACCACGCCGCACGTCGCACCCTGAAGAAGCACGAAGCACAGCTTCTGACCAAGTAATGCAGCGCGTGCCGGGCCGTCATGGTCCGGCACAGCATCCGGTCAGTCGGGGGGCACTGGTCGATTTTCAGGGCACGGGCGGCATCTTGCATCGGAACATTCCGATGACGGGTGTGGCGCGTGCCCTGTTTTTGTTTTCGGACGGATACGTGGGGGCGCGGTCATGAACTATTTTCTGGCTCTCGCGCGGTGGAGCGCAATTGTCGCGGTGATTGTGATCTGCGGCGTGGTCTCGGGCATCGGCATCAACCCTTTTTAAAGGGCACGGCGATAGCGGGTCGCGCGTGACGCAACTTTTCGTCCGTCACGGCGTTTTCCCGGCATGTGGTGCAGGTAGCATCCATGCAGAGGAGAGACCCTATGGCCGGTGGATGGTCCCGCGACGGCGCGGTGAGCGAACAGATCGAAGCGACGATCGCGGACGAGTTGAACCGCCTGCGCGCGCGGCAGCTGCCTGCGGGCGAAAGCTTTACCCATTGCGCGGAATGCGACGAGGAGATTCCCGAAGCGCGCCGCAAGGCCCGCCCCGGCGTCAAACTGTGCATCGAATGCCAGCAGGAGCGTGATGCGAAGGTCCAGACGCGCGGTGGGATAAACCGACGCGGCTCGAAGGACAGTCAGTTAAAGTGATGTGGGCGCTGCCGGAGAGATCGGATGCCTCCGGCGGGGATATTTAGGCAAACCAAAGTGTTGGGCCAGAGTCCTCAGGGCTGATGTGCGGCGCGCCATTTGGCCCAGTCTTCGGGGGTGTCGAGATCGGTGAGTGCGTGGCGAGCCGGGAGGGCAGTGGGCAGAATGCTTTCACCCTTGAGGACCGCGCGTGCACCGGTATCACCCGAGAGGCGGCGAAGAGCGGGGAAGAGGCGCGCGGGAAAGATCACGGGATGGCCGGGGGTGCCATCCGACGCGGTTGCGCGGTGCAGCGCATCGGGGTGAGCCTGGCAAAGGGTGGCCATCTGGCGCAAGTCTGCTGTTGTCAGGTCGGGCATGTCCGCGGGCAAGATCATAACCGCCTCCGTTTGCTGAGGCAGGGCGGCGACGCCCGTGCGGATGGAGGCGCCCATCCCTTCGCTGGCATCCAGCACCGCGACAGGTGTGACAGCCAGGCCGGAAAGAGCGCGCGTCCGGCAGTGATCCGGGCCGGGCAGGGCCACCAGCACAAGATTTGTAACCTGCAGGGCGCGCGAGGCCATGACAGCAATCAGCGGACGGCCCATGACCTGTTCCATCAGCTTGTCCCCGCCGCGCATGCGCGAGGCGGAACCGGCGGCGAGAAGGAGGATCGCGAGGCTCATCCCTGAACCCTAGCCCGCGCGGGCGTAGCCGTCAGCCGCAATCGGCGGAACCATGCCGGGAGGGGGGCGTTGATTGCGCAGGGACGGTTTGTCTGGCGAAGGGGACAGGATGCTTCCAACACTTTTCAGACGGCTTCACGCATTTTCCCGTCGTTTGATCGTCCGCGTCCTCTTGATCACCCTTTGGTCGGTTATCGCAATCGCTCTGGCCAAAATTCTGGGCGGGGTCATTCCCCTGGGGTTGAAGGAACGGATCGGCGCGGATTCGGTGGATCACATCCTGTCGATCATCGCCAATTCGATGCTCACCGTGACGACCTTTTCACTGACCGTCATGGTGGCGTCGCACCAGTCGGTGTCATCGCAATGGACACCGCGGGCGCATCAGATCCTGTTGCAGGACACCACCACGCATACTGTGCTGGCCACGTTCGTCGGCGCATATCTCTATGCATTGGTGGCAATCATCATGCGCGAATCCCAGGTGTTCAAGGGGGAGGAGCTGGTGATCCTTTTCTTCATGACCATCCTGGTCGTCTTGATGATCGTGGTCGCCATCGTGCGCTGGATCATGCATCTTGAGCTGCTGGGAAGCCTGATAGAGACCTCTGGCCGGATCGAGAAGAAATCGCTGGAAGCCTATGATCTCAGGTGCAATTATCCAACACTCGGCGCGCATCCGCTCGACGAGGAGAGGGCGAGCCGCCTCAGAGAGGTGACGTCGGACAAGACCGGCTATGTCCAGCAGGTCTACCAGGACCGGTTACAGGATGCGGCTAAGGAGGCTGGGGCGGACATCCATGTGGCGCGTCCGGTCGGTGCCTTTGTTTTTCGAGGCGATATACTGGGCTGGACCGATGGTGGGGACGCCTGCGTGGAGTCGATGCACACAAACATCTCGGTCGGATCGCTGCGCAATTATGCGCAGGACCCTGGCTTTGGACTGTTGAACCTGACGGAAATCGCCCAGCGCGCCTTGTCACCGGGGATCAACGATCCCGGAACCGCCGTGGACATGACCGGGCGGATCGCACGGGTGCTGCTGTCGAACCAGGTCAAGCCGGATCCCGAGATCGTTCACGATCGGCTTTATATGCCGACGCTGGACCGTCACGCGTTGCTGCGCGAGACAATCGGTGCCATCGCGCGCCATGGGAGGGCCCATCCTGAGGTTGTTCTGGCCTTGTCATCGACCCTCGCCGCGCTGTCACGCCATCAGGACAGCGAATTGGCGGCGGCGGCACGGGACCTCGACGCGCAAATTCACAAGCGGATCGATGACGATGTGCTGGAGCAGGTGATCTAGTCAGCGAAGCTCGTCAGGATGGTGGAGGAACCCTCCAGCGTGCGATGGACCGGACATTTGTCGGCGATTTCCAACAGGCGGTTGCGCTGTTCGTCGCTGAGCGGACCCTCCAATCGGACGACGCGGGTAAAGCGATCGGCGCGCGCCTTGCCGCCCGGCGCGGCATCCTGCGCATGCACCTTGTCGTGAGTGACATCGACAGCCACATGTTCCAACGGCCATCCCTTGCGGCGCGCGTACATGCGGATGGTCATGGAGGTACAGGCCCCGAGCCCCGCCGCCAGCAAGCCGTAGGGCGAGGGGCCGCGGTTCGTGCCGCCGTAGGCGAGCGGTTCATCTGCCAAGAGGTGGTGCCGGTCCCCGACAGAGATTTCCTGCAGGAAGCCACCGGGATCCGCTTCTGATATGCGCGTGACGCCTTCGGGCGCGCCGGGCGGCGGCGTGGGCTGGGGCAAGTCGATATAGCGCGCGGCCCAGGCGGCGATCACACGGGCTGCGTAGTCCGCGTCGCTTTTGCGGGTCAGAAGGTGATCTGCCTGATCCAGGGATACGAAGCTTTTGGGATGCATCGCAGCCTGAAAAATTCGCGTCGCATTATCGATCCCGACAACCTGGTCGCGTGGGGCATGCAGTACCAGGAGCGCCTTGTCGAGGTCGTGAAGCGCGGCGTCGAGCTTGCTGCCCTCCAGGTCATCGAGAAATGCCTCGGTGATGGGAATTGATCGCGTGCCCAGCTTGACCGAGGCTTGACCGGTTTCTTTTATCTCTTTGAGACTGGATGAGAAATTATTCGTGACATGGGCGGGATCATGGGGCGCGGCGAGGGTCGCGACAGCCTTGGCGCTGGGGATGTCACGCGCCGCTTTCAGGATCGCGGCGCCGCCGAGGGAGTGACCGATCAGGAGGTCTGGCGGCATGTCCTGATCGTGCATCCAGCGCGCGGCAAGGCGCAGGTCCTCGACATTGGTGGTGAAGGTAGTGTTGGCAAATTCGCCCCCCGAGGACCCCAATCCGGTGAAGTCGAAGCGCAACACCGCGATGCCCATGATCGACAGGCTTTGTGCGATGCGATGCGCGGCAGCAATATCCTTGCCGCAGGTAAAGCAATGGGCAAACAGCGCGTGACCGAGGACAGGTCCTTCGGGCAGGTCCAGTCGCGCGGCCAGTCGGTCGCCGTCATGACCCTGAAACGTAATTTTCTGGCTTGGCATATTGTCCGTCCTCTTGACCGGACCCTTTGTCGCCCACGCCGGTCCGGTCCTGCAAGCCTTGCAAGCCGCGTTGACGCGAAGGTGAGCGGGTGCGAGGGCCCGTGCCTGCCGCATCTGCGGCATGGATCGGGGTTTGCGGGCGAGGGCGGGGCGCCTGCGGTGGCGGTTCAGGGCGCCTGGCTATCGACCCGCAGGTTCTTTGGGTGGAGGGGGCCACCGCCTGCGGGACCTTGGTGTTGAGGGGGTAGACGTGGATGGCCCGCCAGGCCATCATTGCTATTTTGAAACACCAGCGCGGTCTTCGTGATCCATCATATGCGGAGTTCAGATCGGCAAAGGGTCAGCGCGCCAGGTGATCAGAAAAACGGCATATACCCGAAGGTCGAAGCGCCAATCCCCGAGAGCGTCGCCGTTAAAGCGAAGGTATGCGAGGTCACGCGAATATCCTCGCCGCGGATCAGGTTATAGGCCGCTAGCGGAACTCCGATAATGGGGTTCATGATCCCGACTGAGGCGGTCGCGGTCCAGGTGGCGAGACGGCGGGCGGAAGGCATCGGTTCGGGCTCGACCGGCGCATCGGGGGTGAAAATGGCCTTGAGGTCGCGATCACATTGCAAGCCCAGCGGGACATCCTTGGGCATGGATCTGATCAGCGCGTCTTCGGTCATTGGAACGCCGGCGACCATGCCGGGACGAATGCGCCGGGGAATGATGCGGTCGGTCGCGCCGCCCCGTTGACGCAGCGGCGTGAAAGCTGCCTGAAAGCGTATTGCGGAAAAGGTGACATTGTCAGGCGTCCAGTCGACCAGATCGCCGCCGAGGCATTCGATCAACACAGAAAGCGCTTCGGCGAGAATGGCTGTCGGCGCTTCAGGATGCAGGCTTTCGCTGGCGCGCAGGAGGCTGACAGCGATATCGACCCTCGGGCCCTCGTCATCGTTCAGGATGCGGATATCCACGGCGATCGGTCCGGCGACGATGCGCGCCTGGTCAAATCCCATCTCGGGCGCGGCTGTTGGTTGCAAGCCGAATGCGGCCAGGGCCGTTACCACGTGATCGTGCAATGGCTGGATGTCCAGGGCGCTGTCATCGCTGAAGGTCAGGCCGCCGGTGGTCGCGTTTTGCGTGGTCGTGAAGGTCATTTTCTTCCCTCGTTTTCTACTTGGCACCAGTTTTGCCGTCGAATGAGGAGGAAATGGGACGTCGTCGGGCGTGGATCTGGGGTATTTGGGCGAAATCGTGGCTGGCGCGCCGCAGTGTGGTGCGAAGGTGGCGCAGCATCGCTGAAAGCGGCCATTTCGCCCGGATTCGGGTAAGGTGGTTAACTTTTGCGGCGGAAAGGTTAATTCGAGCCGCGCGAACCTATTCGGAAGAGTCTGTCCAATTCTATCGGTAATCGCTGAGTGTCTGGCAGCGCGTCGCGATTCCGGGTGTCAGAATCGAAAACGGGCGCCCGAAGGCGCCCGTTCTGGTCCGAATCCCGCCAGCTTAGCTGGAGTAGTACATCTGAAATTCGATCGGATGCGGGGTCATGTCGTAGGCTTCGATTTCTTCCATCTTGAGGTCGATATAGCCATCGATCTGGTCCTTGGTGAAGACGTCGCCGGCCAGCAGGAAGTCCATGTCGGCCTCCAGTTCCGCCATCGCCTCGCGCAGCGAGCCGCAGACGGTCGGGATGTCGGCCAGCTCTTCGGGCGGCAGATCGTAGAGGTTCTTGTCCATGGCCTCGCCCGGATCGATCTTGTTCTTGATCCCGTCGAGACCGGCCATCAGAAGCGCCGAGAAGCAGAGGTAAGGATTGGATACAGGATCGGGGAACCGCGCCTCGACGCGCTTGGCCTTGGGCGATTCCGTCCAGGGAATCCGCACGCAACCCGAGCGGTTGGAAGCGGAATAGGCCCGCAGGACCGGCGCCTCGAAGCCCGGCACCAGACGCTTGTAGGAGTTGGTGGAAGGGTTGGTAAAGGCGTTCAGCGCCTTGGCGTGCTTGAGGATGCCGCCGATGTAGTAGAGCGCCTCCTGGCTGAGGTCGGCGTATTTGTCGCCCGCAAACAGCGGCTTGCCGTCCTTCCAGATCGACATGTTGACGTGCATGCCGGAGCCGTTGTCGCCCTTGATCGGCTTGGGCATGAACGTGGCAGAGCGACCATAGGCATGCGCGACGTTATGCACGACATATTTGTATTTCTGCAGCTCGTCCGCCTGTTTCGTCAGCGAGCCAAAGATCAGGCCAAGTTCGTGCTGCGAGGTCGCGACCTCGTGGTGATGCTTGTCAACCTTCATGCCGAGGCGCTTCATGGTCGACAGCATTTCGGAGCGGATGTCCTGACCGTCGTCCATCGGGTTGACGGGGAAGTAGCCGCCCTTGAACCCTGGACGGTGACCCGTGTTGCCCATTTCGAAATCGGCATCAGTGTTCCAGGCGGCGTGATCGGCGTCGACTTCAAAGGAAACCTTGTTCGGTGTGACGGCGTATTTCACGTCATCGAACAGGAAAAATTCCGCTTCGGGACCCCAGAACGAGGTGTCGCCGATGCCGGAGGATTTCAGGTAGGCTTCGGCTTTCTGCGCGGTGCCGCGTGGGTCACGTGCATAGGCTTCGCCGGTGTCGGGTTCGACCACCGAGCAATGGATCGCCAGCGTCTTCTCGGCATAGAAGGGGTCGATGTAGACGGAGTCGGCGTCCGGCATCAGCTTCATGTCGGAGGCTTCGATGGATTTCCAGCCCGCGATGGAGGAGCCGTCGAACATGAAGCCCTCTTCGAGGAAATCCTCGTCGACCTGATCCTCGATGACCGTGACGTGTTGCAGCGCGCCGCGCGGATCGGTGAAACGGATATCGACGTATGCCGCTTCCTCGTCCTTGATGAGTTTGAGAACGTCCTTGTTGCTCATTCCCTATTCCCTTCTGTTGATATGCGTATGTTCAAAGCGCGTCCGACCCGGACTCACCGGTCCGGATCCGAATGGCCTGTTCGATGGTGGAGACAAAGATCTTGCCGTCGCCGATCTTTTCGGTTTTCGCCGCGTCCACGATGGCTTCGATCGCGCCGTCGACCTGATCATCGTCCAGCACAACCTCGATTTTTACCTTGGGCAGGAAGTCGACGACGTATTCGGCGCCGCGGTAAAGTTCCGTGTGGCCCTTCTGGCGCCCGAAGCCCTTGACCTCGATCACGGAGAGGCCCTGGATGCCGAACTCCTGCAAGGCTTCCTTGACCTCGTCCAGCTTGAAAGGCTTGATGATCGCCTCGATCTTTTTCATCTCGCGGAACTCCTCACTTATCCCTCGGTCGGTGTCAGACCATGATCGTCTGCCAGCCTCAATTGACGAGCGACAAACTGGGGCAATTGGGGGGCGGAGGAAAGGGTAAGGTGCTAAAAATTATGCGTCTTGCCTAAATTTCAGGCAAATTGTGAAAAGGCGGAGATGACGGCGTCTTGTCTTTGGCTCATTGGCGGGTGTAGCGGCGGTTTGGCCTGTGGCCCGAAATATCACGTCTTGAGAGGATTGGGCAGGGATCGCCGGTCGTGGCATCAAAGCAAAAGGGCCCGCGATTGTGCGGGCCCTTGCAAAAGAATGGCGAACGGTGAGGCGGTGCAATCAGATGCCTCGCCGATCAGCCGTGAATTTCGTTCAGCAGGCGGTGGCCAGCGGCTGATCCGCCTTGGCAGAGATTTCCAGACCACCTGCATAGATGATGTGATCGGTGTCGAAGATCAACTCGTAGACAGTCATCACGCCCTTGCCCATGTCGCGAATATACTCACCGTCGATCAGCCGTTCGGCGGCGACGAGGGCGGTTTTCTTGCCAAAGAGCGCTTCGGCGCGCCAGTCGCGGATCAGGACTTCCTGTCCGGCGGGGATGGTGATGTCGGCGTCGGGGCGGTTGTGACCCAATGATCCGCCGGCGATGTGCACAACGTCGCAGGCGACGCGGCGGGCACGGACCTCCTTCAGCACGGCCATGCCGGAGTCGCGTGTGATGACCCGGTCGCCTTCGGTCAGGAACTCGACCGGCATTTCGCCGTCCAGCGTCATGACCTTGGTTCCGCCAGCGATTCCACAGATCGATTTGATCTGAGCTTTGTTTTCCTGGGTGACTGTGTTCTCGAACTTCATGGGAAGTTGCCCCTTATCTGACTGCCTCTATCTTTTTTCATCAGAATAGGGCGAAAGTTTGCGCAATTCCAGAATTCTGTGGGGCAGGGCGTCTGAACCGACCCGTTTTTTCGCCACATTGTGCCCTCGTTTACGCAGCGGGACGGGCGATGACCTCAGAATAACAAGGAAAACCTTAGAATTCCTGAACAGGCGCGACGTGAGGTCAGCGGATCGGCAAAAGAACCGCGCCCCATAAACTTCTCCCTCGCATCGGACGAAGGCATTTGCTATCCAGCGCCTCAC
>TARA_R110002124_G_scaffold9586_10_pt1 | contig 19704 bp, 12 predicted proteins | sample TARA_R110002124 | Tara Oceans TARA_R110002124 (sample SAMEA4397445) | marine metagenome | biome: Polar Biome; feature: [SRF] surface water layer (ENVO:00010504); material: water (ENVO:00002006), including particulate matter (ENVO:01000060) such as... | depth 5 m | reverse complement strand
CTTGCCCAGGCGCGGGATGAAATAGCGCATCAGCGCGATATAGGCGACGACCCAGACCAGGAACGGCACCGCCAGGCGCCAGTCCGAGGACGCCGCCAGAAACACCGCGCCCAGGAAATAGACGACGACATAGACCAGCATGTCGAGCAGCTTCATGACCACTTCGCGGACAGCCAGCGAGGTCTGCATCAGCTTGGCGCCAATGCGCCCGGCAAACTCGTCCTGGAAATAGCTCATCGACTGCCGGATCAGGTAGCGATGGCTCATCCAGCGGATGCGCTGCGGGAAATTGCTCAGCAGGGTCTGGTGCATGATCAGGGTGGAGAACAGCACCAGGACCGGCATCAACACGACAATCACCAGACCCATGATGGCCAGCTTCCAGCCATCGGTCTGCAGGAAAGTGGTTCTGTCGGCAGCAGCCAGCCAATCGACGATGTCGCCGATAAAGCCGAATAGCAGGATTTCGCTGCCGGCTACCCCTGCAGCCAGCAGCGCCATCATGGCCAGCCATTTCTTGGCGCCGTGGCTGTAATGCAGGCAGAAGGCCACCAGCCCCTTGGGGGGCTCGGTGGGCTCACCCAGCGGATAGGGTTCCAGACGTCGTTCAAACCAACGCAACATTATCGTTCACCATTGTTGTGTCCGAAGGACCATTGCGCCGAACCGAGCGCGCGACCAGCGCAAACAAAGCTGCGGGTCGGTCGGTTCGGCCAGAAGGGCAATGGCCGATCGGAAAATTCGGATATCGTGCTCAATGCGCCCGCAATTGGCGCCGTGTGAGCACGCGCTGACACCGAACGAGCCCCTCTCCCAATGCCGCCCTAATTGGCATACAAGATTGCACCCGTGCGATAGATCACGGCAGAGTACACGAAAGCGCCGAGTCTGCTGTTGCGGCACGGCCACACTTCAAATTCAGACCGACTCCAGACGGATCCCTACATGCGCACCGAGACGGAACACACCATCTACCTCAAAGACTATACACCCAGCCCCTATCGGGTCGTCTCGGTCGACCTTGATTTCCGAATTACCGAGGACGATACGCGGGTACGCGCCCTGCTGACCGTCGAGCCGCGCGACGACACCGCGCCGGGCACGCCGCTGGTGCTGGATGGTGATGAGCTGGCGCTGGAGTCGGTGGCCATTGATGGCGCACCCCTGGTGCAATCGGCTTATGCAGCCGACGCCTCGAGCCTGACCATCGTCGAGCCGCCCCTGCGCCGCTTCGTGCTGGAAACCGAGGTCATGCTCAAGCCGGCCGGCAATACCCGGCTGATGGGACTATACCGCTCGGGCGGCACCTGGTGCACGCAGTGCGAGGCCGAGGGATTCCGCCGCATCACCTATTATCTGGACCGCCCGGACAATCTGGCGGTGTTCAAGGTGCGCATCACCGCGCCACTGGCCCTGGCGCCCGTGCTGCTGTCGAACGGCAATCTGATCGAACAGGGTCAGGCCGGCGACGGCATGCACTTTGCCGTGTGGGAAGACCCCTTCCCCAAGCCGGCCTATCTTTTCGCCCTGGTGGCGGGCGATCTCGGCTCGATCACCGACAGCTTCACCACCGCTTCGGGGCGCCAGGTCGCCCTGGCCATCTATGCCAGCCACGGCAAGCAGGAACAGTGCCTGTGGGCCATGGACAGCCTGAAACGCTCGATGGCCTGGGACGAACGGCGCTTCGGCCGCGAATACGATCTGGATATCTTCAACATCGTGGCGGTGTCCGATTTCAATTTCGGCGCGATGGAGAACAAGGGCCTCAACATCTTCAATGACAAGCTGGTATTCGCTCAGCCCCAGTCCGCCACCGATGCCGACTATGACGGTATCGAGCGGGTGATCGCGCACGAGTACTTCCATAACTGGACCGGCAACAGAATCACCTGCCGCGACTGGTTCCAGCTGTGCCTGAAGGAAGGGCTGACGGTCTATCGCGACCAGGAGTTCACCAGCGACGAGCGCAGCAGGCCGGTCAAGCGCATCTCGGACGTGGTGACGCTGCGCGCGGCGCAGTTCCCCGAAGATGGCGGGCCGCTGGCGCATCCGGCGCGGCCGGACCATTACAGCGAGATCAACAATTTCTATACGCCCACGGTCTACGAAAAAGGCGCCGAAATCGTGCGCATGCTGGCCACGCTTTTGGGCGAGGCCGGATTCCGCAAGGGGATGGACCTCTATTTCGAGCGTCATGACGGGCAGGCCACGACGATCGAGGCATTCCTGGCAGTGTTTGCCGAGGCCAATGACACCGATCTCGAACAGTTCAAGACCTGGTATCTGCAGGCCGGCACGCCGCGCCTGAGCGTCAGCGACAGCTATGACGCGGCCAGCCAGACCTATACGCTCAAGCTGCGGCAGGAGACCCTGCCGACGCCGAGCCAGCCGACCAAGGCGGCGCTGGTGCTGCCCATCAAGTTCGGCCTGCTCGGGCCCAATGGCAGCGATATGGCCTGGACCGGGGTGAGCGGCGGCACGGTGCGCGACGAGATGATCGTGCTCGACAGTGCCGAGGCCGAGATCGTGTTCACAGGCATTGCCAACAGGCCCGTGCCCTCGCTGCTGCGCGGCTTCTCGGCGCCGGTCAACATGGACACCCCCCTCAGCCAGGCCGACCAGCTGTTCTTGGCACAGCACGACAGCGATCCCTTCAATCGGTGGCAGGCGCTGCAGGATGTGGGCATGGCGCTGGCCGTGGCCGCCATCAGGGGCACGCCCTGGAGCGAAGAGGCCGTCAGCGCGCTCGGCCAGGCCATGGCCCAGACGCTGGCCAGCGACACACTGGACGATGCCTTCAAGGCGCTGGCGCTGAGCCTGCCGCCAGAGGCCCAGATCAGCCGCAGCATCGGCAAGGACATCGATCCGGACCGGGTGCACGCCGTGCGGGCAGACCTGCTCAAGGCGGTTTTCGCGCCGCTGGCGCTCGACATGCTCAAGGCCTATCTCAAGCTCTCCAGCGACGCGCCCTATACGCCCGACGCCTCCAGCACGGGTCGACGCGCACTGCGCAACCGTCTGCTGGGCCTGCTGGTGGTCAGCGACGCCGCCGGCGCCGCATCTCTGGCCGCCCAGCAATATGCCGGCGCCCGCAACATGACCGACCGGCTGGCCGCACTGAGCGCCAGCACCCTGTCATGGACACCGGATGCCGAGACCATGCTCGCCGATTTCTACGCCAACTTCGCCGCGGCAAACCCGCTGATTTTGGACAAGTGGCTGGCGGTAACGGCAAGCGTGCCCGAGGACGGCGTGATCGAACGCATTCGCGCAGTGCTGGCCGCTCCCGATTTCCCCAAGACCAATCCGAACCGCCTGCGCTCCCTGGTCGGCAGCTTTGCGATGAGCAACCCGACTCAATTCGCCCGCGCCGATGGTGCTGGTTTCCGCTTTGTGGCCGAGGTCGTGACCGAGATCGACAAGATCAATCCGCAGGTGGCGGCCCGCCTGCTCACCGGTTTCAGGATCTGGCCGATGCTGGAACAGGGGCGCCGCGACGCCGCCAAAGCCGCGCTTGCCGGACTGGAGGCCAAGGGGGGCCTGAGCCGGAACACGGCGGACATACTTTCGCGCATGATGGCAAGCTAAATTGCGGTCAAGATTGGAAGAATTTTTCTTCGAGGGCTAAGTGATTCTGCCGACTCGCAATTTTGCGGGTCGGCCTGCCGACCGCCGTTTTGAGGGTATGGACACGCGAGTCCGGCTGATTCATTGTTCGTTAAGGGCAAATCGGGTCGGACTACCACCCCTCGCAAGGCGGAGCACATCATGCGGTTGGCGGATATATCCGGCACCAGCGCCACTGTTTTGGGCGTTGATCACGAACAAGCGAAACTACACCCATCCAGCAAGAATCCTGCACCGGAAGAGCCTGCATCTCGCAAGGGGGCAACGTCCCCCACCGCGGTAGCGGTGGCACTGACCGCAGTGCTGGCGGCCACCCTGTTCATGGCCTATGACACCGTGCGGACCATTGGCGACACGCAGCACGAACTGGCCGTCATCGGCAGCGCAATAGCCGCCGACCTTGCCGATCTCGAACCCGAAGCCGCCGCCCGGACCGTTCAGGTCCTGCCCAGCCGCTTCAAGGCGGTAGCGCGGGCCAGCCTGAGCCCGGTGCCCGCTGTGAGCGCTGCGCCCACACTGCTGGGCCAGTTCATCCCGGCAGGACAGCACGGCATGCTGGCGCTCGAAGCGCCCCCGCAAGATATCTGGTCCAACATTCTGCTGCGCGGCGGCATCGCCTTCGCCCTGGCGGGGCTGCTGGCGGCCCTGGCCTGGCACCGACGCGGCAAGGCGCCCGAAGGCGGGCGGCGTCGCAATTACGGCATCCTGGCCGCCGCCATTCCCATGGGCGTTGCATGCTGGACCAAGACCGGCAGGCTGGTGGTCTGCAACGACCAGTATCGGGAACGGCTCAATCTGCGCAGCACGACAGTCAGCTATCATGATGCCGTCAGGCGAATGATCGAGGGCGGCTACATGAAACTGCTCAATGAGGACGAGAACAATCGCGTGCTGGAACTGCACCGCAGCGATGGCTCATGCCTGCTGATCGACGAGCGTCCGCTGGGCGATGGCGGCTTCATGACGCTGGTGAGCGATGTCACCGAACGCAAGAAGACCGATACCATGCTGCATGCGATCCGCGAGGAGCAGCGCCAGCTGGCCCGGCGCTACCATGAGGAAAAGCTCAAGGCCGAGGCGGCCAACCGCGCCAAGACCAATTTCCTGGCCCATCTCAGCCACGACATACGCACCCCGCTCAACCACATCATCGGCTTTGCCGACCTGATGCGGCACCAGACCTATGGCCCGCTGGGAGATGCGCGCTACGCGGACTATGTGCAGTCCATCAAGAGTTCAGGCGAGCACCTGCTGGCCTCATTTGCCACCATTCTGGACCTCGCCGAGCTGGAGAGCGGCCACAAGGCGCTGCGGCATGATCCGGTGCCGGTGGAAGACCTGCTCGACAGTGTCATGGAGCGCTTTACCGGCCCTGCGGCGCGTGCCAGGCTGCGCATGACGGTCACCCAGGCCTGCGACGCCATCATTGAAGGCGACCGGCTGGGGCTGGTGCGCATGATTTCAAACATTGTGGACAATGCGGTCCGCTTCACCCCGCCGGGCGGGGCCGTTACCCTCTCGGCATTTGCCGCCAGCGATGGCGTGGTCATCGAAATCACCGATACCGGCCTGGGGATGAGCGAAGACCGGCTGGCCAGCCTGTCCCAGCCTTTCGCGCTTGATGACGCGACCTTCGCCCGCGAAGGCGTAGGCCCGGGACTTGGCATTTCGATTGCACGCGCCATTGCCGAACTCAGCGGCGGACATCTGGTGATCGACTCGAGCCCAAGCGTCGGAACAACGGTGGCTATTTCCCTGCCACTGCACGCAAACAATCTGGAGGCAGCGGCGTAACTATGAACCGGCAATGGCATGAAGCCCATGTGATGCCCAGCAACGCCACGCTCGAGCAGCGCATCGCCTGGCATGTCGAACACACGCAAAGCTGCGGCTGCAGAGAGATGCCCGAGAGCATCAAGCGGGCGCTTGAGGAGCGCGGCATCCCCCTGCCCCAGCGCAAAAGAGACTAGAGCGTGCGCGCCTTGTCGTACCATTGAGCCGCCGCAGCGGTCACTTCGGCGCGCATGGCGGCAAGATCGAGTTCGAGTCGAGCGAAATCGGGATAGTGGGTGAGCCCGGCCAGCAGTTCCTTGAAGGCGCTGGGCCAGGGTTCATCCTTGAGCGGATGCACCAGCGCCGAACTCATCACCTGGAGCACCGTGGAATAGACGCCATGGATTTCCGCCAGGCGCCTGCCCTGCGGCACGAGGCCAACCTCCTCGAGCCGAACAAGGACCGGCGCGATGCCGGCCTGCGGCCGGGCGATGGTCTTGCCCGCCACCAGCTGGCCTGATTGGGCGATAAATTCGAGATCGACCAGCCCGCCTTCGGCCATCTTGAGGTCGAAGGCGTGCCGGGCCGGACGTTCCTTGCTCATCCTGGCGCGCATGGAGACCACATCGTCGATGGTCTTGATGACCTCGCGCGGCTGCGCCATGATCTCGCCGATGGCATCGTTGATGGCGAAGCCAAAGTTGTCATCGGCCAGCACGACCCGGGCACGGCTGAGCGCCAGATGTTCCCAGGTCCAGGCGTTGTCGCGGTGATAGGCCCGGAATCCGCTCAGGCTGGTCGCCAGCGGCCCGGCATTGCCCGATGGCCGCAAGCGCATGTCGGCTTCATAGAGCACGCCCTCGGCCGTGGGCGCGGTGATGGCGGCGACCAGGCGCTGCGTGAGGCGCGTATAGTACTGATTGGTGCTGAGCGGCTTGTCGCCGTCTGATTCAGCGTCAACGGCATCATAGAGCAGGATGAAATCGAGGTCCGAGGCGATGGTCATCTCCCGGCTCGCCATCTTGCCGAATGCCAGCAGGGCCACCTTGCCGCCCGGCATCACACCGTGCCGCCGTTCGAATTCGATGCGGACGCTGCCGAACAGCCGATTGAGCAGCGTCTCGGCCAGCGCGGTGAACTGTTCCCCGGCACCGCGCGCATCCACCGTGCCCGACAGCAGTCCGGCGGCGATCAGGAATTTCTGCTCCTGGCCGATGATGCGCGCCCGGTCGATGACTTCCTCATAGGAACGGGCATCGGCAATGAAGGCGTCGACCTTGGCCACCAGCACATCGCGGCGGGTGACGTCGTTGGCAAAGGCAGGGTCTATCAGACCATCCATGACATGGGCACGGTGAATAACGGCCTCGGACATGCGCGGGGCGGAGGCCATCAGCTGCACCAGGAGGGTACGCAGGCTGGGATGGTTGCGCAGCAGGGCGAAGAGCTGGACACCGGTGGGCAGGCGCGAGAGGAAGTTGTCGAACTTGGCGAGTGCCGCGTCGGCGTTGCCGGCATTGCTCAACGTGACGAGCAGGGCCGGCAGCAATTCGGTCAGGTGGCCGCGCGCTGCCGAGGCCCTGGTGGCCGGATAGCTGCCATAGTGCCACTTGCGGACGATTTCGATGGCCTTGGCGGCATCGCTGAAGCCCATGGCGGTCAGCGTTTCGAGCGTACCGGGATCGTTGTCGCTGCCGGTAAACACCAGATTGCCTTCGCCGCTGCCCAGGCTCTCGCCCTCGGTAAAAAGCTCCGAATAGTAAGACGACACCAGTTCGAGCGCGGCGCGGTAGTCGTTTTCGAACTGCCGCAGATCCGGCTCTCCCATCAGGCGCCCGATGACAGCCACCTCGGCGGCCGTGGCCGGCATGATATGGGTCTGGTCATCGCGCAGCATCTGCAGGCGGTTCTCGACAGCGCGCAGGTACCAGTAGGTCAGGCTCAGCTCGGTAGCAGCGCGGGGCGATATCCAGTTGGCATCGGCCAGCGCCGCCAGGGCGTGGGCGGTCGGCTTGACGCGCAGCGACTTGTCGCGGCCGCCGGCGATCAATTGCTGGGTCTGGGTGAAGAACTCGATCTCCCTTATGCCGCCCGGCCCCAGCTTGACATTGTGCCCCTCGACGCGGATGTCGCCGACCTTCTTGGCAATATTGATCTGGCGCTTCATCGCCTGGATATCGGCGATGGTGGCGAAGTCGAGATGCTTGCGCCAGATATAGGGCGCCAGTTCCTTGAGAAAGGCCTCCCCCACCTGCCGGTCACCGGCACAGGGCCGAGCCTTGATCCAGGCGGCGCGCTCCCAGTTCTGGCCGCGGCTTTCGTAATAGGACAGCGCCGCGTCAAACGAAATGGCAACCGGGGTCGAGCCGGGATCCGGGCGCAGCCGCAGATCGGTGCGGAACACATAGCCGTGGGCCTGGCGATCCTCCATCAGGCCCACCAGCTTCTGGACAATACGCGAATAGGTCTTGGTGGCTTCCGTGGGGTCTTTCAGAACACCCTTTTCGAGATCGTAGAACACCACGATGTCGATATCGGAAGAATAGTTCAGCTCCTGGCCGCCATGCTTGCCCAGGGCAAAAATGGCCAGGCCGCAATTGGCTGCCGTTGCCTGCTCGGGCGGCAACGCCAGAAGGCCACGTTCGGCGGCCTGACGGACCAGCAGGTTGAGGGCCGCATCAAGGGCGGCATCGGCCAGATCGGACAGTGCCGCGCAAGCCTGCGCCGTGGTCCAGGCGCCGCCGGTTTCGGCGATGGCGGCCAGCAGGGCCGTGCGGCCCTTGGCGATGCGCAGGACGGGCGCCAGCACGGCTTCGTCCACGGCAGAAGCGCCCGCAGCATCGACCGTTTCGATGATGTCGATGAAGGCCCCGTCGGGCGAGTCACCGAGCGCGGCGATGAGCCAATCGACATTGTCCTGCGCCAGGGCGAGCAGATAGGGGGCCGACTCCAGCAAGGGCCCGATGGCCGGCACGGCAGGGGCCAGCGCCTGTTGCTGGAAATCCGGCAGAGCAGCCAGCCAGGCGCTGAAAACCGGCGTCTTGATCGGCGGCAGAGCATTCAGTTTTGTGACCATGAAAGAGGGATAGCTTGGCCTGTGCCAGGGGGCAAGCATCTGGGCGATCAAGGCCCCGAAAGGCTCGCCTTGCGTGCCTGCTCGGCCATGGTCGCGGGGCGTCGGCGGAGCGACTTGTTTTCCGCCTCCAGCGACTGGCAGGTCGTTTTGATCATGATGGTTCGGCGCCGGTCAGCTGCCCGCGGGCAAATCGATAACCGCCCGGACACCCGGGGCATTGTCCTCTACATGGAAACTGCCGCCATGCAGCTTGGCCACGGCATTGACCAGTGAGAGGCCCAGACCCGATCCTGCCTCGGAACGGCTTTTCTCGAGGCGAACAAAACGTTCCAGCACCCGCTTGCGATCAATCTCGGGAATACCGGGCCCGTTGTCGGCAACCTCGATCAGCACACGGCCGTCCGCCCGGCGCAGGCCGACCATGATACGCCCCTCGCCGCCGCCGTCGGGCTTGGCGTATTTGACGGCATTTTCGAGCAGATTGACCATGGCCTGGCCGATCAGCTCGCGATTGGCATGCAGGTGCACGGCATCGGCGATCGAGGTCTCGATCACAATCCCCTCGTCTTCGGCCACCGGACCATAGAGCTCGGCGACGTCGGCAACGATGGCACTGACATCTATGTCGCTCAGCGCCCCCGAGGGCGCACCGGCCTCGGCGCGGGCGATCATCAGCAGGGCGTTGAAGGTCTGGATAAGGCGATCGCTCTCGGCAATGGTGGTTTCGAGCGCCTGCTGGCGCGTCTCGTCGCTCGCCCCCTCGCGCAGGGCGGATTCGGCCTGGTTGCGCAGCCGCGTCAGGGGTGTCTTGAGATCGTGCGCGACATTGTCGGTGACCTCCTTGAGGCCCTGCAGCAATTGCTCGATGCGGTCGAGCATGGCGTTCAGGTTGGTCGCCAAGCCATCGAACTCGTCATTGCGCTTGGTCACCGGGACGCGCTCGGACAGATTGCCCGACATGATCTTGGTGGAGGTGTCGCGGATGGTGTCGATGCGCCGCAGCACGCGCTGGGCGGTGACCCCGCCGGCAATGATCGAAAACAGGATGATGCCGAGCACGCCGAACAGGAAACTCTGGACGATAATGGCGGAGAAGCCACGCCGCTCGACCACATCGCGGCCGACCACCAGCCGCATGCCATTGCTCAGTTCGACCGAGCGGACGACGGCATAGCCGGATTTGGCGGGCGGCGGCGGTCCGCGACCCTCGAGCTGATCGGGTGTGTCGGTCAGGGCATTGGCCCGCTCGTAGTCAAAGCCATAGGTGCCCGGCGTGATCAGAACCTCGACCGGTACATCGGTCACATTGCCCAGCAGATACTGGCCGGTGGCATCACCGAGGAAATAGACGCCCGGCCCCGGCGCGCGGGAGATCCGCTCAACGGCAAAGGCCAGAGCGCGCACGCCCTGGTTGGCATCGATGCGCTGCAGGGCCCGCACCTCGCGGTCAATGTCATTGGCCTGCTGGCGCTGGATCGAGACGCTGGACTGCCAGCCGATAAAGGCCAGCAGCAGGATCGAGAATATCCCGAAAATCAGGATGAACGTGGCGGTCAGTCGCACCGTCGAGGTGCGCCAGAGCTGGGCAAAGCGACTCAAGCGGTTCAACAGCCTACTCGCGGATCATGTAGCCGGCACCGCGCACGGTATGCAGCAACGGGCTGGCATGCCCCTTGTCGATCTTGGAGCGCAGACGGGACATGTGAACGTCGATGACGTTGGTCTGGGGGTCGAAGTGATAGTCCCAGACATTTTCGAGCAGCATGGTGCGGGTCACCACCTTGCCGGCATTCTTCATCAGATATTCGAGCAGGCGGAATTCGCGCGGCTGCAGCAGGATGGATTCGCCGTCGCGCTCGACCTTGCGGGACAGGCGATCCAGGCTGAGCCCGCCAACGCTGTAACTGGTGGCCGCTTCCGAGGGGCTGGAGCGGCGGGCCAGCACTTCGACACGCGCCAGAAGCTCGGTAAAGGCATAGGGCTTGGTCAGGTAATCATCGCCACCGGCGCGCAGGCCGGTCACCCGGTCATCGACCTCGCCCAGGGCGGACAGAATGAGCACGGGGGTCTGGTCGCCCTCGGCACGCAGCGATTCAACGATGGACAGTCCATCGCGGCGCGGCAGCATGCGGTCGACGATGAGCACGTCGTAATCCATGCCCGACGCCATGGCGTAGCCGGTCTCGCCATCGGTGGCGTGGTGGGTGATGTGTCCGGCCTCGTCGAGCGCCTGGATCAGGTAACTCGCCGCCTCGCGATCATCTTCGATCAGCAATATCTTCACAGCGGGCCCCGGGGCTATTGTGGACGATCCGGGCCGGCTGGTGCGCAGGACAGCGGATCGATTGGTCTTGCTCCCCTGCGGGAAGACGGCCGGGTGAGGGTGTCACGCGCAAAGCCTGAAGCCCTCGCCCGATATCGTTCGCCTCTCCCCGAAAGGAGAGGCGATGTCGTGGCCGGCCAGCTGGCTGGCCACGACAGTGTTACTCGCTCAGCGGCAGGCCGATAAAGCGGGCCTGTCCATCGCGACTGGCCTTGATCAGGGCGGTGTTGAGCCCCTTGGCCTTGACGGCGTCGATGGCGGCTTCGAACTCGTCGAGCGTGGAAACCGGGGTATTGTTGACCTCGACAATGGCGTCGCCGACAGCCAGGCCCTTCTTGGCGGCAGGAGAATCGTCTTCCACCCCCTGGATCAACAGACCGCCGCTGCCGTCAGCATTGGGAACCAGAGTCAGGCCGACGCTGGACTTGCTGGGTAGTTCAGCAGGCGGGGTCGGCTGGGTCTGGCCCTGGTCGGCAACAGCTTCCTCGTTCAGGGTCTGCAGCTTGACCGACAGCTTGGTCTCGGCACCATCGCGCCAGATAGTGAGCTCGACCGTGGATTCAGGTGCCTTGCCCGCGATGGTGCGGCTGAGGTCGAGCGCGTCATCGATCGGATCGCCATCAACGGCAGTGATGATGTCGCCCGACTTGACGCCGGCGGCGCCGGCCGGGCCGTCTGCGGCGGGTTCACGCACGATGGCGCCCTTGGCCTCATCAAGTCCAACGCCATCAGCGATGTCACGCGTGACATCCTGGATGGAGACCCCGAGATAGCCGCGTGTAACCGAGCCGTTATCGATCAGCTGCTGCACGATCCCCTTGACGGTGGCCGCCGGGATCGCAAAAGCAATGCCCACATTGCCGCCATTGGGGGAATAGATGGCCGTGTTCACGCCAACGACTTCGCCCTTGGTATTGAAGGCCGGGCCACCGGAGTTGCCGGTATTGACCGCAGCATCGATCTGCAGGAAATCGCCGTAATTGGAGCCGCCGATATTGCGGCCCTCGCCCGAGATCACGCCGACCGTGACAGTGCCGCCCAGGCCAAATGGATTGCCCACGGCGACCACCCAGTCGCCAACGCGGCTGGACTCGTTTTCAAACTTGACGAAAGGCAGCTCGGTGCCATCAATCTTGAGCACGGCCAGATCGGTGCGCTGGTCGGTGCCGACAATGGTGGCGACCTCTTCGGTGCCGTCATCGAACACAACCGTTACCTTGGTGGCATCTTCAACCACGTGATTGTTCGTGACGATATAGCCGTCAGCCGAGATCACGAAGCCGGAGCCTGCTGCCATGTACTGGCGCGGCTTGGGCGCAGGCCCTGTGCCGCCATCGCCCTGCTGACCGAACTGGTCAAAGAAGTCGCGGAAGGGATGGCCCTCGGGCAGGTCGGGGAAATTGAAATCGAACTGACGCCCGCCGCGCTGCACCTTGCCGGCGCTTTCCTGAGCCTCGACAAGAATGGAGACCACAGCAGGTTTGACCGCATCAACGAGATCGGCAAAGCCGGCATGCGGCTGGATCGACTCGGGAACGACAATCTGGGCAGCATTCTGCACCTGGGCATTGGCGGCCTGGCCGGTGATGACATAAGCGGTCGAAACACCGCCAATACCAATCATCAGCGCGAGGGCAGACGCCCCAAGCCAGCGACCGGTACGCTTCATGATGGATGGACGCATTGCGAATTCTTCTCCTTCAGGCAAGCCCTCAACAGCTCGCGAACAAGGTATGCAACACCTGAGCTTTCGACGAGGTTGCGCCAACATTAAGGTTTGGCAATGTTGACAACAAGAATGCGGCGCCAATCTAGTCGGTCGTGTGGCGACCCAGTGAATCGAGTGCGGACTGCTCTTCCGACGTGAGGTCAGGCTGAACGGCCGTCTTCCGGCGTCCCAGCACCAGCAACACCACCAGGCCGACAAGCAGCAGGGCGGGCGCGGCGATCCAGAGCAGCAGCGTGTGATTGTTGACGCGGGGATTGAGCAGCACATATTCGCCGTAGCGGTCGACCAGGTATTGCCGCACGGCTTCGTCGCTGTCGCCGGCCACCAGGCGCTCGCGTACCAGCAGGCGCAGATCCTTGGCGAGATCGGCATCACTGTCGTCAATCGACTGATTCTGGCACACCAGGCAGCGCAGGCCGGCCGAAATCTCGCGTGCGCGCTGTTCCAGCACGGGATTGTCGAGGATTTCCTCGGGGCTGACGGCCAGCGCCGCCCCGCTGCACAGCAGCAGCATGGTCAGGGCAAAGGCGCGCAGCCAGCTCATTCCGCCGGCTCCGGGCGCAGCTTGCCGGCGCGGCGTGGCGCACCCACGCGCACCTTGCGATCGGTCAGCGAGACGATGCCGGCCAGGGCCATCAGCAGCGTGCCGATCCAGATCAGGGTGATGTAGGGCTTGTGCCAGATGCGGACGACATGGGTGTTTTCCAGCGGTTCGCCCAATTGCAGGTAGAGCTGGGAGAAGCCGTAGGTCTCGATCGCGGCCTCGGTCGTGGGCATGCCGCTGGCCACATAGGTGCGGCGGTCGGCCAGCGTGTCCCGCGTCTTGCCATCGGGGGCGGTGATGGTAAAGCGTCCCTCATCGGACACGTAATTGGGGCCTGGCAGCTGCTGGTAACTGTCGAAGGCGATTGTATAGCCCGAAAGCTCGGCACTCTCGCCGGGATTGAGCGTAGTGACCAGTTCGGTCTGCCAGGCCGATGTCGAGACAATGCCCAGCACCGTCACGCCGATGCCGAAATGCCCCAGGGCGGTGGAAAAGGCGGTCCGCGGCAAGCCGACCAGACGCCGCCAGCTTTCCTGCAGCGGGATGCGGCCCAGCTTGGTGCGCTCGACCAGTTCGGCGAAAGCGCCGAATGCCACCCAGAAGCCGAGCAGCAGCCCCAATGGGGCCAGCGATATCGAGACGCCGCCGAGCGCGGAAATCAGGATGGTGAAAAAGATCGCCAACGCCGCCGCCCCGATCAGCCGCTGCGCCGCGGCAACGACATCGGCACGTTTCCAGGCCAGCAGCGGCCCGAACGGCAGCACCAGCAGGAGTGGCGCCATCAGGGCGCCGAAAGTCAGGTTGAAGAACGGAGCGCCCACCGAAATGGTGGTGCCGGCCAGTGCATCGAGCAGCAGCGGATAGAGCGTGCCCACCAGCACGGCGCCCACCGCCGTGGCCAGGAACAGATTGTTCAGGATCAATGCGCCTTCGCGGCTGACCGGGGCGAACAGGCCGCCCTGCCGCAACGATGCCGCGCGCAGCGCAAACAGGAAGAACGCGCCGCCGATCACCAGCGCCAGCAAGGTCAGGATGACCAGCCCGCGCGTCGGATCGCTGGCAAAGGTGTGAACCGAGGTCAGAATGCCCGAGCGCACCAGGAAGGTGCCCAGCAGCGACAGCGAAAAGGTGATGATGGACAGAAAGATGGTCCAGATTTTCAGCGCGTTGCGCTTTTCCATCACCAGCGCTGAATGCAGCAGCGCCGTGCCGGCCAGCCATGGCATGAAACTGGCGTTTTCCACCGGGTCCCAGAACCACCAGCCGCCCCAGCCAAGCTCGTAATAGGCCCAGTAGGAACCCATGGCGATGCCCAGGGTGAGAAAGATCCAGCTCAGCATCGCCCAGGGGCGAACCCAGCGTGCCCATGCCTGGTCGATGCGCCCGGAAATCAGCGCGGCGATGGCGAAGGAAAAGCAGATCGAGAAGCCGACATAACCGGCGTAGAGCAAGGGCGGATGAATGGCCAGGCCGACATCCTGGAGCACCGGATTGAGGTCATTGCCCTGCATTGGCGCGGGAACAACGCGGATGAAGGGGTTGGAGGTAAAAATGGTGAAGCCGGTAAAGGCCGCGGTCAACAGGCTCTGGGTAGCCAGGACCAGCGCCAGCAGATCGCTGGGCAGGCGTCGGCCGAAGGCGGCGACCATGGCCCCGAACACCGTCAGGATAAAGATCCACAGCACCAGGGAGCCTTCGTGATTGCCCCACACGCCGGATATCTTGAAGATCAGCGGTTTGAGCGAATGGGAATTGTTGACCGCCAGCAGCAACGAGAAGTCCGAGGTCACAAAGGCCTGGACCAGCGCCAGGAAGGCGACGGTGACCAGCACGAACTGCAGCACGGCAGCCTGGCCGAGCACCATGGCGATGCGCGTGCCTGAGCGCCAGAACAGATAGCCGCCAACGGACGCCATGGTGGCAATGGCGAACGCCAGGATGAGGGAAAAATGACCGAGTTCAATGCTCACTTGCTGGCTGGCTCCCGCCACTCGCCGCTCGCCTTGAGCGCTTCGACAACTTCCTTGGGAATGTAGTTTTCATCGTGCTTGGCCAGTACATTGGTGGCCGTGAACCGACCATCTGCGCCAAGGCTGCCCTCGGCAACCACACCCTGCCCTTCACGGAACAGGTCGGGCAACAGCCCCGTATAGCGGGCGGTCACCTCGGTGGCCCCGTCGGTGACGACAAAGGTATTGTCCTGTCCGTCGCGCACCCAGCTGGCGTCCTTGACCAGCCCACCCAGACGGATCGGCTGGCCGACGGCAACATTGCGGGCGATCACGTCAGAAGGCGAATAGAAGAAAACGATCTGGTCGCGCAGTGCCGTCAGGACCAGCGTGGTGGCGAGCACCAGCACCAGGCCCAGGCCGGCAATCACCGCCAGCCGCTTCTGCTTGCGGGTCCACCCCGCCTTGCGAACCCCGATCGGCATGGTCATGGCGTGGCTCCATTGATGGTGAGGCCGGCGTCGAGTGCCAGCGTATCGAGATCGCCGCGGTCGAAGGCCTGCGGGTAGGCCTTGACGGCCTGGTCGAAAGCGGCCTGGGCGTTGTCGGTGTCGTGGAGCACCAGATAGGCCCGCACCAACTGGGTCCACTCCTCGATCGTGCCGCCCTGATCGGCCAGCCTTGTGGCAAGCCCCGATACCATCTGGTCAATCATCTCGGCTTCCTGATCGCCGAACCGCGCATCCGGACTGTCAGCGGGCACGACGCCATTGTTCTGTGCGGCAGCCAGCCCCTGCCTGGCAGTGGGCAGCCAAGGTTCGGTACCGGTCGAAAGCGCCAGCACGTCGTTCCAGGCGGCAATGGCGGCGGGATAGTCACCCTGCCGGGTCAGCTCGGCGGCAATGTAGAGGCGCGAGAGGACATGCCGGGGGTCGCTGGCCGCGGCAGCGCGCAACAGTGTCATGGCCTCGGGCGCTCCCGCCTCGGGGGCCTCGAACATCAGCGCTTCGGCCAGGCTGGTCTGCAGGTCAGCCGTGGGGCCGGACAAGGCGATAATGCGACGATAGGCGTTGGCGGCATCGGCAAACCGACCGGCCTGCATGTAGACCGGAGCGACGACCCGCCAGCCGCGCAGATCATCGGGATTGTCGATCAGCGCGGCTTCCACGCGTGCGACCGCCTGCTCCAGGTCGAGCGCCGGGACGGCTGCTTGGGGGCGGGCGGCCAAAGGCTGGGACGGCAGGCTGGGGCTGCCCAGCAGTCCATAGGTGACCAGGGCCAGTGCCGCGACACCAAAGAGACCGGTCAGCAGGGGGCCGCGACCCAGTTCAGCCTGCGCCGGTGCATTGGCGGCCGACTCGGCCCTGGAGCGCAGGATTTCGCGCGCCAGCTCGGCCTTGGCGGCCTGCGCCTCCGGTTCGTCCAGCTTGCCGGCGGCCCGGTCGGCATCAATGCCTGCCAGCACAAGGCCAAAATGGTCGTTGCTATCGCTCAATTGGGGGCCAGTTGCGTTGACCGTGCGCAGGCCCGCTGCGAAAAGAAGGGCAGCGCACGCAATGGTGGTAACGGCGATGGCGATAAACCAGAAGATCATGGGCCACGGATGCTTGGTGCCGACACTCGGCAATTCCGGCCCATCTATAACCAGAAAGTGGCGAAAAACCACCGCAACACGGGCTGCAACCGCGGACGCATTGCCACAGGCAGGCCCGAACGCATGAAACAAAGCCGTTTCGACTTCGCCATTTTCGGCGCCTCGCCCCTGGCGCGCCTGCTGGCGGGACTGCTGTCGTCCGTGCACGGCAAGACGGTGCTGCTGCAGGGACAAAGCCAGGGCGTGCTGCGGCTGGCGCGCCGACTGGATCTGTCCGTGGCGGCAATAACCCGGCCGGAAACCTGGGCCTTGCTGGGCAGCTGTGTCCCCCAGGCAACCCGGCTGATTACCCGGATCGGCAAGCGGGCCGCCTTTGCCCGGGTGGACCCGATCATGTTCGCCGATCAGCCTGCGGGGAAACAGGCGCTGGGCCATATGCGCCATATGGCTGCAGCCCATGGCCTGGCGGCCGAGCGCGCGGCGCTGGAACCCGGCCGCGATGGCGTCGTATTGCGCGATGCGGTGATGCTGCTGCGCCCCGTGCTGGACCCGGCACTCGCGCTCTGGCTGACCGAGACCGGCGTGCGGCAATTGCCCGCCGCCGCGGCTGTGGACATCCTGGCCGATGGCCGCGCCCGCTGTGAGCTCGGTGGCGAGACGCTTGAGATCGGCCAGACCATTCTGGCCGATGACGACGCGATCCTTGCGCATCTGGCGGACGATCTGTGGCCGGCGCTGCTGCAACGGCAACCAGCGAGCGCCATTCTCACCCCACCCAGCGACCCGCTTGCGGCCCCGGTAATGTACCAGCTCGACAGCGGGCTTATGCTGCGTCAGCACGCCGAAGGGGGGCTTGCCGCTTACGGCCCGGGCGATATTGCCGATCTGGCCCGGTCGCTGGGCGGTTTCCTGGGCAAGCAAGACGGGTTCGAGCAGGCCGGCCAGTCACACTTCGTGCGGCTGGTGACCAGTGACGGTGCGCCGGCGCTGGGCCGGGTCGCCGGCACCGGGCCGGATGTGCTGGCCGGCTTTGGCACCATCGGCGCCTTCCTCGCTCCCGCCATTGCCCGCTGGCTATGCGGACAGGCCAGCGGCCCCGAGAATGACTGGTTCGCTGCCCGGCTGGTGAACCGCAATGGCGATGACGGTCGGGTCAGCGATATTGGAGATCCACGATGAGCGGGCAGCCCAACCGCCTGCCAGCGGAAACCGCCGGCCCCTTCTCCGGCAGCGCCATCGATCGCAGCCGGCCCCTGCAGTTCCGGCTCGATGGGCGCACGATCAATGGCTTTGCCGGCGACAGCGTGCTCAGCGCGGTGCTGGCTTCGGGCATCGATACGCTCGGCGGCCGAGGCCACAACGCCGTGGCGCTCTCGATGCGCTGTGCGCCCGCGATCATTGCAGCCGCCCAGGTCAAGGACCGGCAGCGCGCCCTGGCGATGGAGCGCACCCTAGCCACGGACGGGGCCGAATATGTAACGCTGGCGTCGAGCCGGCGGCAGCCCCTTGGCCCCGCGCTACGCGGGCTGCTGACGCCGAACCAGTCCTTGGATCTGGACCTGCCGGCCCACGCGCCCCTGCATCTGGCCTGGACGGAATGTGCAGGCGCGCCGGAAACACCGGCAGACCTTATCGTGGTGGGCGGCGGCGTAGCCGGCATGGCGACCGCGGTGGCGGCCGCGCAGGCAGGTCTCAGTGTCCTGCTGCTTGAGGCGTCGCCCCGCCTGGGTGGCCGCGCGAGCCTGTTTGGCATGCTCGATGGCGAGGAACCCGCCGATATCAGCCTTGGCCGTCTGGGCGCGGCAATCGCCGGAACCGAGGCCATCACCGTGCTGACCCACGCCTCGGCCTTCGCCCTGCGCCCTGGCGTGGTGCGGGTCCACATCACCGACAGGGCCGACACCATGCCCTCGGCCCGGGTCGTGGATCTGCATGCGCCCCGCATTGTCCTGGCCACTGGTTCGCTCGAACGCCTGCCGGTGTTTGCGGGCAATCGCCTGCCCGGCACGGTTGGTGTGGCGGAGGCCTATGATCTGGCGCAGAATTATGGGGTGTGGTGCGGGCACAATGCCCTTGTGGCCACGACCAGCAGCGCGGGCTATCGCCTGGCGATGCTGGCCGTTGATTCCGGCATCGCCGTACAACGCATCATCGATGCCCGGCCGCAGCCGCAATCGCGCTTCGTCGAATATTCCAAGGCCTATGGCATCACGCTGGCAGCTGGCACCGTCATCGCGGACGCCCGCCCTGCGCAACAGGGGCGCGGCCTCGCGGTTTCGCCGCAAGTGGCGATGGAAGGGTTTTCACGTGCCGAGCCGATTTTGACATCGGACCGGCTGGTGGTCTGCGGCGGCTGGCAACCTGCTCTGGAACTCTGGCACATGGCCGGCGGACACAGCCGCTGGAACGCGGAGATGCAGCGGCTCGAAGCGGACGCCGGGCCACAGGGCATTGTTCTGGCCGGCAATGCGGCGGGCTATCTGGGCCACACGGCGTGTCTGGCAAGCGGTCAGGCCGCCATCGACAAGCTCCTGAACCGCCCACCGGCGGCGATTGCCGAACTGGCGGTTGATCCGATCTACGAAACGCCGGATGCGCCCTGCCCGATCACCCCGCCCGGCGCGGCAGCTCGTGCGCCTGCCTATCTTGATGCCGGCCGACGGCTGGTAACGCGCCCCGGCGCGACGGCGGCCCGCCGGCCCGCCTGGTTGCCCTGGTCCGGCAAGGTGCACGAGGCCCCCCTCGCCGAAGCGCCGCAATCGCTGGGAACAGCCGAGATCGCGGCGGGCGTGCAATGGGGCGCCATCGCAGCCGACAACGCCGGCCTTATCGCGCGCCAGCGCGTCGCCATGATCGCCATCCCGGCCCAGCCCGGCGACGGCGCCCCCGCGGCCACGCCCATGCCAACGCCGCTGGTGCCGGCATTTCTGAGCGGACGGTTCGGGCCGGCTCCCCAGCTCTGGCTGATCGAGCCAGGCGAAGTCCGGGCGCTGGAGCCGGGTGCGCTGATCCAGCCCGATGCCGACAGCGTCGACCCCGGAACCGCCATCGGCGTGGTGGTGCAGGGCACCAAGGGAGAAAGTATTGCA
>TARA_R110002124_G_scaffold284535_1_pt1 | contig 19723 bp, 13 predicted proteins | sample TARA_R110002124 | Tara Oceans TARA_R110002124 (sample SAMEA4397445) | marine metagenome | biome: Polar Biome; feature: [SRF] surface water layer (ENVO:00010504); material: water (ENVO:00002006), including particulate matter (ENVO:01000060) such as... | depth 5 m | reverse complement strand
CGCTTTTAGAGATATTTTAAGAGATCAGCCGTTTGCTCAGGAAATATTTAACCAGCGGTTCGGTTGGTAATGGCAGAAGAGTTTGATGAACTACCCACAGAAATGATGGGTGAACGCTATGATCCTTTTGAAGACGATACCCCAATCGAATGCGGTTTAGAAAATCCTGACATATGTGAATCTTGTCAGTAAAGGGACAACATGCCATCAGGCAAAGCAACAACCGTTGAAAAATGGACACAATACTTAGCATTAAGAACCGCTGGACATTCAATATATGCAGCAGCCAAAGAATGCCAAGTCTCATACCACGCATGTAAAGACGCTGAAGGCGAAAAAGCGCCACGCAATTTTATCGCAGCAAAAGAAGCCCTAGGAAAACAAGGCCCATCAGGCGTCCCATCATACGAAGATCTCAAACCCGAAGCCAAAGCAGCATATGACAATATAGAAATTTTCGCTCGGCGATATTTTGGTATTGTCCTGCAACCGTGGCAGATAGAAGCAACAGAACGCATCATGCGTCTTATGGAAACAGAATACGAAGAGTACGCTGTTATCAATGCGCCTCCTGGTTGCGGCAAATCAACCTTCTTCGCAAAGGTCTTACCCGCATGGGCCACTGTTAGAAACCGTGCCATTCGTGGCATGATTGGTTCTTCGTCACAAAGACTAGCTGAATGGTACTCTCGTAGGTTAAGATCAGAACTGGATCGTGCACATCCTGTGCGTGCTGAACTAAACGATGTACGTTTAGGCTTAGCGGTGGACGCAGAAGCCACGATCCAAGAAGACTTCGGTATGTTTAAACCAGATTCAACAGAAATCTGGAGATCTGAAGCCTTCACTGTACTACAACAAGGTGACGTTCCGTTATCTCAAAAAGAACCCACATGGTCTGCATTCGGGATGGACTCCGGTTTCCTTGGAGGCCGATTCGATCTCGTGATCTGGGACGATGTATACGATCCGAGGAAGATGCGCTCCGCAGAATCCAGAGAAGATATGCGTCGTTGGTGGGACGAGGTAGCTGAAACACGTTTAGAGCCAGGTGGTCTGCTGATCCTTCAAGGTCAGCGCATGTCCGCTGACGATATCTATCGTTACGCTCTAGATAAAGTCGCCCCGCCCGACGAACTAGAACTTGAGGAAGAAATTGCTGTCGAAGACGCACCAGAAGAATGGCGAAAATACCATCATCTCAAATATCCATCGCATCATGAAGAACTTTGTAAAGGCGATCACAAACCTGACGCCGCACCATGGCCCGAAGGGTGTCTACTTTACCCTCGTAGACTCCCGTGGCGACGACTTAGACACGTTAAAGCGCAAACTCCAGACCGATTTGAAGTCCTGTATCAGCAATCGGACGTAAACCCAGCCAATGTTTTAGTAGATCCGCTATGGGTTTCAGGCGGTAAAAGCAAAGATGGGGTAGAACACCCTGGATGTTGGGACAATGACAGAGATATATGGGAATTACCTCCTGGTATATCAGAAGATTTGTTCGTTATAGCTACAGCAGACCCATCACCATCTAAGTTTTGGGCCTTACAATGCTGGGCATACAACCCTAACTCCGAGTATAGGTACCTACTAGAATCATATCGCCGCAAAATGGATGCTCCAGCGTTCTTAGATTGGAGCCATGAAGACCAATGTTTCTCTGGAGTAGCAGAAGACTGGTGGCAGATAACTAATAAGATGGGTAGACCAATAACTCACTGGGTAGTTGAGGCAAATGCTGCACAAAAGTTTATTATGCAGTACGATCATTTCAGAAGATGGGCCGCATTAAGGAACGTACAACTCATCCCACACTACACACATAGTAGAAATAAGGGAGATCCAAAATACGGTGTGCAAATGTTGGCACCATTATGGAGAGTAGGTCGTATCCGGTTACCAGGAAAACAAAATACAGAAGCAAGACCACATTCCTTGTTATTAGTTAATGAAGTAACTAAATGGAATGCAGAAGGAACTGGTGCTCGCACCGACGATTGCGTTATGGCACAATGGTTTCTTGAACATAACTTAGAAAAATTACATACACCGAGTATAGTTAATACTAAACAATGGCGACCTACATGGCTTTCTACAGCGGAATAATAATGAGGTAATTGTGAAGACCGTAGATGAAATTTTAGCTATCTATTCTTCGAGAGTTAGCATCAACAACTTTGCTAAACAACGAATGCGTACGCTCAGAGATCATTATAACGGGGAAATAGTTGTACCGCTACCAGAGATTGATTCCAACGAACAGTCTGCTGTAGCAAACTTACTAGCGCAAGGTCTTGATCAGACAGCTATGCGTATAGCTTCAACAAGTCCTGACATTCATTGTCCTCCACTTGACAGTCATGTTAAACGTTCCCGTACTAATGCTTCTATTAAACGTCGTGCTTTGTTTGGGTGGTGGGAACACAGCCGAATGGATCTGCAACTATCAAAACGTGCAAGACATTTGATTGGTTACGCAACAACATGTACACAATTAGTTTATAACCCTAGAACTGGATGCCCTGAATGGCATGTACGTGATCCTTTAACTGCATATCCGTCAACATTGTTTGGTCCACAAGACTTACGTCCAAGAGATTGTATCTTTGCATATGAAAGAAGCGTCGGTTGGCTTAACCTTCATTATCCTGAAGCTGCTTTTATTTTAAAACAGCAAGGATTAGCTGATGGTAAAACTGATGCAATGAACAATGATACAGTAATTGATTTGATTGAATACTTAGACGCTGAAGAGACTGTTCTTTTTGCTAGCAGAGCCACAACAGCAACAGAGTTTAGTACATATGGAACTACAAACTCTGCACCTACTGTTGTGAATGTAGAGTTAGAACGTATACCTAATAGATTAGGTGAAACTCCTGTAGTGTTTGCATCTCGCATAAGTCTTGATGCGCCTCAAGGGCAATTTGACGGCATACTTGGTATGTACCAAATGCAAGCTAGGCTTATGGCCCTTGAAGTTATTGCAGTACAAAAAGGTGTGTTCCCAGATACGTGGCTAGTAGGCCGTGCTGGAGAAACTCCTCAGATTGTTAACCCTGCCGATGGGCTTACTGGCGAAGTTGGTGTTATCCGTGGTGGTGACATCAAAGATGTACAGATGCAACCAGGGTATATGACTAACCCAGCTATTGACCGTCTCGAAAGAGGACAACGTTTAACTGCTGGTATCCCTGCCGAGTTTGGTGGAGAGTCAACATCTAACATTCGTACTGGACGTAGAGGTGACGCTGTTCTTGCAGCAGTTGTAGATTTTAATGTTCAAGAATCTCAACGTGTAATGGCTCGTTCTTTACAAGAAGAAAACAAATTAGCTATAAACATTGCAAAAACGTATGCCGGTAATCGTCCTCAAAGCTTTTATGTAAATACTAAAAACGCTAAAGGCAGAGTTGACTATAAACCTAAAGACAATTTTGAGACAACAGATAATATTGTTTCATACTCGCATCCAGGTGCAGACATAAACAACTTGGTTATTAGCGGTGGTCAACGTGTAGGCATGGGAACTATGTCAAAGAAATCGTTTATGATGATTGATCCTTTAGTTGATGATCCAGAGTTTGAGCATGACACTGTAATAGCAGAACAACTTGAGCAAGCTTTACTATCTTCTATACAGCAACAAGCTGCTGAAGGTGTAATACCTCCAGGAGATTTAGCGCGCATAATGAATTTAGTTGCTAATGACAAAATGGAATTAGGAGCTGCTGTTGAAAAAGTTCAACGTGAAGCTCAAGAACGTCAAGCTGAACAAGTTGAAGCTATGGCTCCTGAAGCACAAGCTGGTTTAGGTATGGCAGGTATGGGGGCAGAATCTATGGTCGAAGAACAAATGGTTGAAGAAGAAGTAGCTGCAACTCCTTCATTAGAAGAATTGTTAGGTGTATAAAATGCCAAGGTCTAACAAAACGCAACCTGCTGCTGCCGTTAAAGGACAACAGTACGGAGAAAAAAAAGAACAGCTTGATGCACAAAGTCAAATGCCTTTGCCTTCTATAGAAGGTAGCAACATTAGTCCTAATGCAAATAATGCTCAATCAAGCATGGGGCCAAAAAGATCAAAACCTGTAGTAGGTCAAGGCTTTGGTCCTAGCGAAAGACCTAATGAAGTTATAACTCAAACATCTGTTGAAGAACTTTATGAAGGTGTTGAAGTAAATATTCCACCAGAAAGATCTCAAACTTTAGCTCCAGTAGTACATCAATTTTTAGCATTAGCTAATAACGTAAACTCTGACCCAGATCTACAAAGATTTGTTAGAAGAATACAGAATTTTATTCCTACTAAGTATGACGAGTCGCAATGAGTTTTGGTAGCAGGCTATACAAAATTGTAAGATCGCCTTTTGATATGGGTGCTCAACTAGGTGATTTTGTATGGGATGGTATAAAACGTTTACCTGATGAAGATTTTGATGCTATTGATTCTTTTTGGGAATCATGGCGTGACAATGTAATGGGACAAAGCAGTCTAAGTGGAACAGGTGAAAAATCTGTTATAGGTGGAGCATTCGGACCAGAAGGTGTAATTGGTTCTGTCATTGGAGCATTACCACAAGAAGGCGCACTAGGTACACCCCGTAGAACTGGTGGTGCTATTTGGGATCCATCAATGCAAGCATTGCAATGGACATACAAAAATGGTATTGATAGACCAATCGGGACTTTAGCAACTATATACAACATAGGTCTTGCTGAAAATAATCAGTTCTATAAAGACAATCCACAATACGGAGGGTTAAGTGGATTAAATCCGTTAATGATAATTGATGAAGTCAAACATCGGATTAGTGACGGAACAGGAGAATCAATATTATTTGATTGGGAAACTTACAATACTGTTTGGAATATGACAGATGGTAGAAGTTCAGGGCAAGCTTTAATACTTGCTTTAAGATCTACAAACATTTTAGATCCTGAAGAAGTTAAACAAGAAATGTCAACTGAGTGGTATCAAATAGGAAGCGGTATTATAGATTTTAATTTAAACATTGTTGGTGATCCTGCATTCCTTGCAGCTAAAGCTGCTCGTGCAAGTTACGCAAACAAATTAGCTAAACAAAATTATATGGCAGGTCAACCATTTGCTGAAGCAAAACAAGCTTTAACAGGGCGCACTATAGAAGGTACGCCAGTTGGGTTATCAGGTAGAAATCCTTTTAGTCCTTTTCTTGACTCAGGTCCAATTAGAAGACCAGGCCGTAAAGGCAAACCAGAAAGAGTTATACAAAGAGATACTGCTTTTTACGAAAAGTGGGATTGGAATCCTAACTGGGAAAAAACAGTTCACATACCAACTGTGAATGATGCTATGACTAGTAATGGGTATGTAACTTACAAACAAACAGTACAAAATATTGGGTTCAAACTTTTAGATGAGCTGTCTCCTGAAAGTCAAGCAGAAATAAATCCTCAATATTTAGAATCTGGTGAGTTACCTGTAGATATAGATGCAGGACCTAATGAACTTAAAACAGATTTAAAACTTAATCGTGAAGGAGTAGAAGATCTTGAAACTCCAGAAATACTTGGAGATAGATTACCTGACGAAACTGTAGAAGGTATAGATTTTGTTGTAAGACAAGAACGTTCATTCGCTGACAACACTGCTGAAGCTCAACGTCTTTGGAATGAAATGTCTAGCGATATAGATCTCGATGGCTTTGATCCAATATCTTTACCAGAAGGTATTGATCCATACAGCAGCGCAGGTGTTGACCCATACTTTGAAAAAGGTAATCTTTTTAATGCACATATTACTGGATTAGAAACTAATCTAAACAATTTAATTAACCATCAAGACCAAATAAATAATTACAAAAGTTATTTAGATGATGGTGAATCATCAGTAATGCGATTTGATGATGATGGATTCCCAATATCTGAAGGTGATGCACTCCCAGCATCTAGTGCTGATATTGCTCTTGAAACAGAAATAATGCAAGTACGAAAAGAATTAAACGATGCTCTTAATTTAAAAGCACAATTCAATAAAGCTACAAACAATATTGAAATTGCACACATACGTCGAAAAGAAGGTTTAAAAGATTTAGATGGACGTGAAGTTATACTTCCATATGAAGCTGCACCAAATCCTACTAGAACATTTGTAGACAATTTAGCTTTACGTTTATTGCAAGCAGGTAGAAATGGTGAGCTTGGCCCAGGCTGGAGTAAATGGCCTGTACAAGATGCTTGGGTTTATTCACAACAGCTTGCTCGAATGTGGAATGTTGGAGATGTAACTGGTTCTGCATGGCTTCCTGTTGATAATTATATGAGATTGCGCCTTAACGATCCAAGAGTCGTTGAAGTGTTTGAACGACAAGCAGAACTTTTAGCAAAAATTATGTTTGAAAAAGGCGGAGAAGGATTACAAGCATTACATAACTTTGTAGAACTTAATAGAAGTATCAATATTTATGAAGATGTTGTCAAAAACAAAACAACTTTACTTGGTGGATCTGTTGAAGTATCTGTAATTTATGCTCAAGAAAAATTAATTGAGTTACGAAACCTTAAAGCGAAAATGGAAGCTGAAGATGCTGACTTCTTTAATTCTGTTGGGACTATTGTTAATGAAAATATAAAAAGTATTCAAGCAGATGGATACATTGATACAACAGTAGATGGGATTACAACACGATTAGAAGTTGGCACTTTTAAATTTGATGCAGCAATAGATGAATTGCAAGATCTTACTAAAATTCCTTGGAACGCTATCCTTTCTTTAAGAGAGTTGTATATTAAAAATATATTAGATGCTCCTGAGTTTGCTAAAGGTGTAGGTCTCTTTAACCCAGTTAACAAATATGATGAAGCGTTTAAAGGTTACACAAATGTTATAGAGATGGCTGCTAACGAAATAAAAAGAACAAGCCATATCCCGATTGTTCCAAGAAACATGCTTCCTTATCTTGGACCAGAAAATCGTTTAGGTTTTAAAGCACGTACATTTTTTGAAAACTCTGAAAAAGGTAACACAGCTATAAATAGTAGAGCTTTACGCATAACTGTAGAAAAAGTTGCACAAGGTATAGCTAATTGGCATAACCCTGATCATGCTTTAGCGCAAGTTGAACGAATGTTTAGAGATGTTTCTCGCGTTAGAGGTGCTGATAATATTTCTATTTTAGAAAAATCTGGTTTAAATGTTGATGACATAATGATTCAATTTTTAAATAGCACAGATAATTTACAATCAATGGTTAAATTATTTGATGAAATTGTTGAAAATCTTATTGATAAACTTGTTGACACTTTTGCTGATATACCTCATCCAATTAAAAATCCTAGAGGTTTAGATACTGGAGCAAAAATTGTCAACAAACAACAAGTTGTAGAAATCTTAAGAGGAGATCTTTCGGACGCTAAACGTCTTTATGATGAAGCAGCAGATGTTGCTGAAGCAAAAACATTTGGAAACGCAGATGAAACAACAGTTCCATTTGTTGTAGACGGAGCAACAATAGAAAGAAATATTGCTATTTCTCCTAGCCAGTTACGTGATAGTTCTGTCATTCCACGTTTTGATATGTATGAACGTCTTATTGAAATGGTATCGGGAGATTATAAAACAATTATCAATAGTGATGGTGTTGAAGAACTTGTCCATATTGGTAGCAAACGAGAAGTAGTACGAAACGCAAGAAGACAAGCAACAATGTATTGGAAGAAAAGTGTTCTTCTTACACCACGTTGGCAAATGGTTGTTAACATTGATTCGCTATTAAGAACTGTAGCTACAGTTGGAGCAGCAGCAACTGCAAGTCGTATTGGTGATAGGATAGATAATCTTCGTACTCGTTGGCTTACTAAAGCAGGGATAGATGTTGATGCTGTTGTTGAAAAAGAACTGTTTGAAACATTACAAACCATTGAGCTTGATGAAGGTGGGTTAGGTCCTGCTAATGCTTATGACCGTATACAAATAGAAACTCGCCAATTAAATAATTCAATAGCTAATTTAAACAAAACAGATATGTCTGTTCGAGATTATATAAATAACAATCGCATAAACATGCGAGACGATAATCTAAGAGATGCTATTAATGCTGTAGATTCTGATTTTTTTGAACCTGATGCTCAAGGCAATGAGTTATGGACAGATTTTGAAAGATTCCAAACTATTTCAAATTACACAGACGATACTTTAATATCACCTTTAAGTTTAGAAAACACAAATCTTGTTTATCCAGTTGTTTATTATGGTGGCCCTGCATTTGATGCTGATATGGGTACAGGTGTAGGGATACAAAGTCCTCAACCTGCTCCAATTTTTGGTAACTCAATTTTTCATGGAGCTTACAATGCTCCAAGCAAAATGCAATCTTTTGTTGATAACGCTACAGGCGAACTTATTTTAAAACCATCTAGTAATTTTGATGGTCAACAACGAGGTGTTTCATTTAGTTCAGGAATAGATGAAGCTTGGGATTATGCAGGTCGTACTAAAGGCGGAGGTCCTGGAGCAAGAAACAATGGTCTAGTTTTTGAAATTAACGCAGAAATTATACCTGAAGGTATGCTTGATGTAGAAATTTCAACTGAGTTAGAAGTTTCTTTTTTGCCAGGTTCAAAAGCAGATACTAGAGGCTTAACTGAAATAAGAATTCCAGCAGAAGATTTTCGTGCAATACATATAGCTGACAAAGATACTATTGACACAATTATAAACAAAGACATAGAAGAGCAAACTTCGTTACAAAATATGTCTGATGAAGAATTAGCAGAAGCATATATAAGAACAGAAGAAAATGCAGAAATTACAGAAGCATATAGTGATACTGGAGAATTTGTTCCTAACAATATTTACAGAACTGAAATAAATCGTAGATGGCAAAATATTTTATTTGAACGTATAAATGAAAAACGTGCTGGCTACGATAATCAAATTTCTGCTCTTGCTAGAGCAGTCACAACATCTCGATGGATAAGTAACCAAGGTTTTGAAAACAGTAATCTTATTCCTACTGGCGATGAAATTATTGAAACTCTTATCCCAAGAGAAAGCGGTTCAACTTTTAAAGATGAAGGCGCACAATTATCAGATGACATTCTTGATGTTGATTCTTGGATAGCTGGTGTAGATAATACTGATATAGATCTTGCTAAAGTAGATGCAGAAGCTACACCAGAAATGACTAGAGCAATCATTGAAAATCGGTTGCAGCGTATAGAACGAACATCAGGTCAAACTGGTATGGCTACTGGTCAAAACGTTTTTGTTGCCGCAGTTAATTGGTATAACAAAAATCATGAAATGGGTACTGTAGGTTATGAAATACCTTATGAAGATTTTGTAAAAACAATTATAGATCGTGAATATGCTCAGCGTCGCCGTCAACGTAGAACTGGATTAGCTACAGGGGCTGGATTATTTTTTGCTGGCCCTGCTGGTGCAGCAGCAGCTGGTGCTATTTATAATGCTTATGCACGAGGTAGTTTAGCTAACGCTGCACGAAAACAAATAAGCGATAGTTACGGACAACAACTCCAGCTTGAAGGCTGGGACATGATTAAAAGAATGGAAGATTGGGAAAGAAATCTTGTTGTTGTAAGAACATTAGATGTTCAAGATCAACGTTCAATAGTAAAAGATTTAATGAATCTTGATGAAGATCTTGCTGAAAGTCTTCATAAAACTCTTTATCCAGAGTCAGTATCAATGCCAGATAGTTGGGTTCCAGATTTACCGTCGTTAATGGATGAAATAGACTTAGCTAAATGGTTAGGAGAAAACGCAAAAGATAGACGAGAAGCAGCAAACCTTTTATCAATTCGAGCTGATCTTGTTACTGACTATCAAAAAAATGTTGTTGCAACATTCAAATCGAAAAATCCAGAAACTGCTGGACGGTTTGAACAAGCAGCAACGTTGCTTGAAGAAAGCGGTTACGTTTCCCAACATGTTGGTGATACTAACTTAGGGAATCCTTGGGGAGACACACCACAAGTTATAGCAATCAATGAACGTGCTGTTAGTGCAAACGCTACTAAACGTCAAGTTTGGAGTGACGAGACAACTGCCCAACGTGAATCAGAACGTTATGCAGGGTCGTATCAATACGATATTCTTATTCCACAAGAATCAGCTTCATTTGCAAGAGCATGGAATGATTTTATGGATCGCCATGCTGGACCTAGTGGACCAGCAGGTATTTCTCCTAACAGAGATTTTTGGCGTCAATTCTGGTTAGGCAAAACAAATGAACAAATTATTGATTGGTTGCGTAATGAAGGCCAATCTGTTTTAAATAATTTACCTGAACAGTACAGATCTGTTGAAGGTATTGAAGCGCTTGTTGTAAAAACAAGATTTGAAACACAAAGTCTTATTCCTGATTTGCCTGAGTTTGCTAGAGCAAGATTAAAATTAGCTCAAGGTATTCAAGTCAAATGGGACGTAGATATTAAACCTGTTTTAGATCTAATAAATAAGAAACAAGAACTTTTTCTTAAAGAAGTAATAGACCAAAACTATCTTGCAACTGACAATGGTACGTTTACGCTACCTGGTTTAGGTGGGCTTATACAAAAAGTTTTACGTGACGCTCCAGATCCTTTAGATTATTCTTTTGCTGCACAACAAATTTTAAATCAAAATGTAGTTGAACGTTTACGCAACTTAGAAGAATTAAAAGGTAGCAATGCTACTGGGTTAATAGATTTTGGTAAAACTGTTACTGACTCTTCTTTCTTAGATGGTGTAGAAACAATATCTAATATTGCAAAAGTTAAACAAGTCATTGATAATGTTTTAGATAAAGCGTTTGAAAATTTGACAATGGTTGAAGACATTGTTTCTCGTGGAACATTGTACGAGTCTTTGTATGAAGCACAAATGGCTATGGAACTTCAACCGTATAGACGTGGAGATGGTACATATCGTTTAAATGGAAATGACATTGAAGATTTACGAGCACGTTCAAGACGTAAAGCTTTAAAAGAAACAAAGAATGTTCTTTATGATCTTGCAGAACGTACACGTTTTGAAGAAGTTATGTCAGAAATTTCTCCTTTCTTAGGTGCATGGACAGAAGTAACAAGTCGTTGGATGGGCATTGCTGCTGAAAATCCAGTATTTGTTGCTAGAGCTTTACGAAGTTGGGACATTATTACTGCTGAAGATGAAAACGGAAACAGTATGTTTGTTTTTCAAATGCCTGGAGTTCTTGATGCAGACAATCCAGTGTTACCTGAGATCTTTGGACGAAAAATATTTGGCGATTTAAGCATGTTAGCTAATCAACAAATAGATCTTTCTCCCAAGTCAGCTTCTATGATTGGTGCTTTGCCTACAGGTGGCCCAATAGTAAATGTTGTAGTTACTGAAGTAGTTATGTCTGCGCCTAATCTAATGGAAATCTTTGATTGGCTTGTTCCCTATGGTATAGCTGAAGGTGACAATGCTCTTTTAAGAATAGCTGATGCTTACACTAACTCTGTTGTTAAGAATTTAACTAAAAAGTTTGGTATGGATCAAGACGCTATGATGAAAACTAAGATTCGTGTAAGCCAAGACTATTTAGCTCAACGTTTTCTTAATGGTGAAAGTATGCCTGCACCTGGAAAAGAAACAGACGAGTTTGTAGAAGAAGTTGAACGTCGTACCCAAATGATTTTTGGAATAAAACTGTTACGTTCAGTTGCTATGCCTATAGCCATCCAACAACAGTCTCCTTACTATGCAATTTTAAAAGATTACTGGCGTAAACAAGATGAGATTGGTTTAGAAGAAGCTGATGACTGGTTGCTTGAACAACACCCAGAGCTTTGGGCTTCAACTGGAAGAATAATTGCTAACAATGGTGTACGTGCTGGAACTTTAGAAGGTCATATAAATTATGAACGTCATGAATTTTGGGCCAATCTACATGGTGATGTAGCTAGTGGTTTTATAACTGGTAAAGATGGTGCTGTTGATGTTCAATTTGTAGCTAATAAAGCTGTTCAACAAATAGAAGCAGCATCTGGTAGACGAGATTATTTACCACCAGAAGATGTATTAAAACTATCAGCTATAAAAATAGGTTGGCGTGAATACGGTGTCTTTAGAGAAAGCCTTGATGAAAGGTTGCGTATTAAAGCTAGTGCTGGTGGTTCAGTTAGTCTTAACGCTAAAGATAATTTTTTTGAAGCGGAACAACTGCGTACGTTTGTTGAAGAGTTAGGTGCAAAAAATCCACAATGGTTAATGGAATACGCCAGTCTTGGAAACGTAAATAAACAAAAAAGAATTTTGCAAGCGTATAGAGATTTTAGTGATAGTGGCGAGTTTGATTATCGTGTTGAAATGCCTTATATAGAAATGTTTTTAAACTTGCATGATTCTATTGCAAGAGAAATGATTAAACGTTCGTATGGCACTAGCGATAAAAATTATATGCAATTAAGTTTTAGAGGTAATGAAGATCTTAGACAAAGATGGGATATAGGGAAAATGAAAATTCTTCAGTACCCAGATTTTAGTGATATCTTTGATAAGTACTTCAGCAGAATGGACACTGTTATGACTGGGAATCTTACTAAATCGTTAGTTAGGGCTTAAGATGTCAGATTATGACATATTGTTTAAATCAGTTAAATCATTAGTTACAGGCGTTCTTGATAAATTAAATAATTTAGATAAAGAAACAGACCCAGAAATTGAAGAAGAGTTACAAAATTTTTTAATACAAATAGATCCAGAAAATCCAACTAACTCAGAAGCATTAGCTGCTCAAAGAGCTGCTAATCCTGATATGTACGTTCCAGAAATAGGACAACAACTTCCAGGCCCTAAAGATCCAAGTGGTTCTACTAGAAGTCTTGTAACAGATTCATATTTGTTTTCAACTTTAAGTCCTTCTAACTGGATTGGAGTTGATAACGAACCTGACCTATTGTTAAATCCTTATCGTACAAATAACAGGATGACAGGGACGCAAGCAAATCAACCTGATCTTGATTACCCAGGAATGTTAGGCACTAACTCTCTTGACTATTATGATTGGAGTGCTCCTGGCACTGGTGTATATACACGATCATGGGAAATTGATCCTTCGCTTTTAGCTGATGGTTTTGGAGAATATCAACGTCAAACTATTGAAGATGTTCCGTTTACTATTTCTGATGCAATGGGAATCTTTGATGCACAGACTCCAGAGAAACAACAACAGATTGCTGAAGGTTTAGCTTTAGGACAAAATGGTGTTAACTACATGTTTGAAGGTGTAGGGGCTAACATGTTTAGAAATCCTGAAATGATTTATAATAGAAATAGTGTTAGACAAGCGTTTATCAAAATGGGGGAATCTGCATCAAGAGTAGCTCAAAATTTGTCAGGTGGTTTTGGTGATCTAGGTGATGAGTTTATTCCTGATCTTGATCCTCAGTTATCTGTTGGCGGTTTTACAGACAATCTTTTTGAGATGGCTATCAATGCTGGTGCTGTTGCTAGGTTAGATCCTTCTTATCTTAAAAGCAGAGGTGAGCAAATTTTACCTGCTTTAACAGGTTTAAAAGTTACGCCTGAATATCTTGACCTTATTGCTAATTGGAGTGAAAGCTATCAGTTAGCTAATGCAGGTCAATCAATAAACACAAGTAATTTAGATAGTTTTTTGGTAACTAAAACTGAAGAAGAGTATGCAGACGCTATAGGTATGAAAGACAATCGTGCTGGTGCAAGTTCTTTAGGAAGAGCTTTGGGAGTAAAACGTGACTACTAAAATTGAACTAGAAGAACGTGCAACTCAAATGTTTTATGACATTGGTTTACGTGGTGATGATTTAATTTACATGCTTGAGTTAGTGGAGTTTGAAAGTAATTGGGATACTGCGGCAGATCTTGTAACTGAAAGTGACGATGCAGTAGCTGAAGGTTTTAAAACTCTTCAAGAAAATTCTAGAGGGCTTGTACAAATTAATTTAGACTTAAAGGATAAGGATCTTAATGCACGGTCTGATTATCGTGCATTAAATTTTACTGATGATTTTGGTGGTTTAGGATATAAAAGTTTACAAGAAGCTATACAAGCGTTAGATGTTGAAAATCCTGATGAAAAATTTTGGGATGCAACTCAAAAAGCACTTTCTTTAGTTTTATCAGATCAACTTTATACTCACGGTCCAGATTTAATATTTGACCCTTGGAGATATTCATCAAGAAAATTAGATAAACAAAGAGGTTCTTCAGATAGAACAAATGAAACTATACGATATGAAAATATAGCTGACAGTGTTTTGCCTGAAGATTGGTACGAATCTGATCCAAACTTTGACATATTAAGATATAACAACTTTTCTAATCCTGCTAATTTAGGTATACGAAGATCTAAAGTTGCTGCTTTTCAAAAGTACATAGTTGATAATAAAGATTCAAATTTTGTTATTGATGCACGTACAGGTCCGTCTACTGATGCTGCTGTTGAAGAATTTCAAAAAGAAAATGGGCTTGAAGATGATGGAATAATTGGTGATGAAGTTTTAGAAACTATTGCTAATATTGAAGTTGACCAACAGATTAATGAAGAGGTTATGGCTGATGGTATTCCTCCAGAAAGAACTAGTTATTTTAGTAAGACCAATGTAGACGGCAGACCTATAGCTGTATCTTCTGAAAATACTAATAACAATGTTGTTTACAATGAACAGCTTGATAGATACGAACCTGTTTCTTTTAGTGAAGATGGTTTAATGCCAAACACTGATTTAGCTGATTCGTTTGAAGATCAGTTAAGGGAAGATAATAGAGAACAAAGAAGAAGTTTTGATCCAGGACCTTATCCTGATCAGTTAGATCAATCTGTAGAAGCTGTTAGAAGAAGCGAAGTTATAGATAGTGCTTCTGATGTAGCGTTTGCAGATGATTATTTGTATGACTGGATGAGTAGAAGACCTGATGCAAGTATTGATGGTGTAAACATTGTTGATATTATTAAAGCAAATACTTTAGGATTAAAAGAAGGCACAGAAGATTTTGATAGATGGGTAGATAGTCTTCTTAGACAGACAGATTACTTTAAAAACTATGGTCAAAATCATTCCGATAATTCAACTTTGTGGTACGAAGAAGGGTTTAATGAAACTTGGTCTGTACGTCGTAGAGATTTAGTTAGTGTTTACCAACAAAGTATTGAACGAAATCTTGCAAGACTTAATATAAATTTAAGCGAAGATAGAATATTAGAGTTAGCTAAATTTGCTTGGTTAAGTAATCTTTCAGATCAAGAAGTCAATGATTATATTGCAGATGAAAACATTATTGACTTTACTGGAGGTGCTATAGCTGGTGGTTCTGTTTCTGATAATCGTTCAAGTATAAAAAATCTTTACAGAAAATTTCTATTAGCACCAAATGAAATGCTTTTGACAGAAGCTAGTGAACAATTATTTAGAGGTGACACAACAATAGATCTTATTGAAGATGAGTTAAGAAATGAATCTGCGGATATCTATCCAACGTTTGCAGACAGAATTTTAGCAGGTCGTACTCCTTTACAAATTCTTAGCGGTTATGACCAAATATATACATCTGTTATGGGTGCTAACCCACAATGGGATGGTCAACAAAAAGATGTTGGTATTAAGATAATGTCTGGTGACGCTAATGTTGATGATGAAAAATTAACTGCAAGTAATTTTGCAACTTGGTTGCGTACTGATCCTCTTGTAAATTATGACGCTATGCCTAAAGCAATAAACAATGCTTACAGTTTAGTTAAAGGCTTAGGACAAACGTTTGGAGCGGTAGCGTAATGGCTGATAATCCCAATTTTAAATTAGGTGATGAATACACTGGACCAGCTAGAGGTTCACGAGGCGAAGTTATTAATCAAAAAGATGGCACGTTTGTTGAGGGTGGTGTCAGATATGTTTGGACTGGGCAAGGTAATTTTTTTAAACCTGAAGGTGGCTGGTCTGATACTGATTTTCAGATAGCTGAAGATGCTCGTATTCAAGAAGAGATGAAGTTTGATCGTCAGAATGATCCTAATCTTAGAGGGGTTGTACGTGCTGATGGAAGTTTTCAACCTGGTGTTTATACTGAGAATGAGGCTTTTTATCGGCCACAAATTAAACCTAATATAGAAACAGATAGTAAAGGTAGATTATCTTATTTACCTGGTCCAGTAGATGAAGAAGGTAACCCTACTTGGATTTTTAATAAAGAGTTTAATTCAACACGTTAAACTTCAGGCACTTCTTCAGGCACTTCTTCAGGCACTTCGTACACAGATTATTTAAAAGAATTAAATATGACTAGCGCTAAAGCTGTCATAGGTGCATTCCTTGAAAAATTTGGTTTAAAAGACTTAACTTCTTGGGCACAAGAACAAGCAGACTTAGGTAAAAGTTCTGATGCTATAACTTTAGAGTTGCGTTATGGTACAGATCCAACAGTCCGAAAAGTTTATGATGCTGCTTTTCCTGCAATGGCAAAACGAAGAGCAGCAGGCAAAATAGAACTTACTGAAGTTGAGTCAATGGAGTTGCAGCAAGGTTATGAACAGATAGCTAGTGCTGCTGGTTTAGTAAGTAGTTTTGTAGATACAGCAACTGTTACTGAGTTGCTTATTAATGATGTTTCTTTATCTGAGTTTCGGGAAAGAGTTACTACAGTAGGTGAGTATGTTCGTGATTTATCTCCTGAAGCTAAAGCTTTAATTGATTCTAGTTATGGATTTATGAGTGATGCAGCAATGACTTCCTACATTTTAAATCCTACAAAAGCTAAAGAAGTAAAAAATATGCAACGTGACTTTGATGTTGCACAACTTCGAGGTACTTCTACACAGGCTACTGGTAAAACATTTGGTAAAGATTTAGGTGAATTGTTAGTACAAAATGATGTGCAATCTAGAGAAATTGCTGCTCGTCTATCTCCTTTATCTGGTTTGCTTGATAGCACTATTAGTAGCGATAGTGTAAGTATCGATACTCTTACTGAAGGAACATTTGGTTTAGATGCAAATTCTGTTAACAAAGTTAATCGAGTTAGAGGCGCTCGCAACGTTGGTTTTAGTGGTAGCTCTGGACAATTAGCTACACAAGAAGGAATAGTTGGCTTAGGTAGAGCGACTTGACTTGACTTATAGAGTTTTGTTTGTATAATTGTTTATGTGATTCGGCCCTTGCGGGGTGTGCTGTTTTACAACTTCCATCTGGGGTACCACCGCCTTAGATGTGTACCTAAGGTGAGAAAAATGGCAAACCCAAATTCTACACAAAACACTGATCAGAAGCCAGAGAATTTTCGTCGTGTTTATGAGGATAAAATTAGTTCTTTAAGTCAAAGAACTGATGAACAAGATAAAGTGCTTGCAGAAAAAGACGCTTTAATACAGCGTTTGCAAAATCAGAATTCGTTTCGTGATGCCGGACTTGATACGTCTGATAGATTGAACGAAATGTTTATGAACGCTTATCAAGGTGATATGTCGGTTGAAGCTATTCAAGCAGAAGCTAGTTCGCTAGGTCTGTTAGATAGACAACCAGCAGCACCTGTTCAACAACCTTATGAGTACCAAGATTCTATGGGTGATGAGGCGCAACAAAGAATTGTTGCCGCTGGACAAGGTGGCGATCCAATCGCATTAAAATCATTAGATGATGCTATGAACGGTGCTAAAAATGCTACTGAACTGCAAGCAGTTTGGGAAGCAGCCGGGAATGTTTGGAACGGCGCAGTCTAGTTAGTTAAAGTGTAGAATCTTAACAATTAGGATTTTACTATGGCATATACACCCCCCTTTACAGCGGCTGGTTATACGGGTACTACCCAATTAACTAACCAAGTTCAAAAAGCATACGACTTGATGGCGCATTATGCGTTGCGTTCAACTCCATGTTATGAAGTTATCGCAGATGTTAAGTCAACAAGCCAGAGTCATAATGGTTCTGGTATTCAGTTCACATTTTGGACTGATCTTGCTCAAGCTACTGCTGAGTTATCGCAACATATTGATGTTACGCCTCAAGCATTAGGTGATTCTAAAGTTGACATTACTCTTAAAGAGTATGGTAACGCTGTTCTTACTACCGCTAAGGTACGTGCAACTTCTTTCTTAAACGTTGACGCTGATGCAGCTAACATTGTTGGCTACAACATGGCAGACTCAATGGATAAGATTGTTGCCGATATCGCTAACGGTGGTACTAATGTACTTTACGCTAACGGAGCAGCTAACCGTGGTGCTATTGTTCCAGGAGATACATTTGGTGCTGCTGAAGCCCGTCAATGTGTAGCTGATCTTCGCACACGTAGTGCTCCAGGTTGGGAAAACGGCAACTATATGGCGATCATTCATCCAAATGTTTCATACGATCTTCGTAGTGACGCTGCGGTGACTGACGTTATCAACTACCAACTGTATCAAGGTACAGGCGAAGCAATCAGAGCAGGTTCAATCGGTACATTCAACGGTGTTGAATATATTGAGAACCCTCGCGCTGGTGTTATCGCTGCTGGTGGTACTGCTGTTGGTGGCGTTGCGACACAGGTATTCCAAACACTTATTGTTGGCCGTCAGTTTATGGCTAAAGGTTTCAGTCGGGCACCAGGATTCGGTCCTGAACCATCTGTAGTCTTTGGTCCACAGGTTGATGTACTCAAACGTTTCAACCCAATCGGTTGGTACCATCTTGCCGGATACGGACGCTTCCGTGAGGCAGCAGGTATTCGTGTTGAGAGTGGCGCAACAATTAACGTAGTAGCTACCTGATAAACAGATGAGGCTGGGGGGACCAGGTTTTCCCCTTTCCCTGGTTCCCCCTCCTGAATCTGCTAGGATTGTGTTATGCCTAAAGTTAATGGGAAATCTTACGCTTATACGCCTGCGGGAAAAAAGGCTGCGGCCGCCGCTATGAAAAAGAAGAAGATGAAGAATGCAAAAACCAAACGGTGATGTAGTGATTAAACCAAAGCCTATTCAAGGAACAGGTACTTCTAATGGCTAGTGGTCTTTATAGTAAAACGTTTGCAGATTTAATGACGCAAGATAACGCTGTTGATTTTAATGCTACACAGTTTAGTTTGATGCTTGTTACTGCTTCTTATACTCCTTTGTTTGATGCTCATACAGTTAAGACTGATGCTTCGGGTTCTGAAATAACATCTGGTGGATCTACTGGTTATGTAGCAGGCGGTAAAGCTTTATCAGGTATAACTTTAAGTAGAACAAGTGACAATACTTCGGTGATTACTTGGGATGCAGATAATGTAAGTTGGACTAGCTCAACTATTTCTAGTGCAGCAGGTGGCGTGTTGTATGACAATACTACTGCTGGACTTCCATTGGTTGGGTTTATAGATTTTGGTGGTTCGTTTAGTACTACGTCAGGTACGTTTGAAGTTCAATGGAATGCTTCAGGTATATTCACATTCGATTTGACACCATAGGAGATATGGATGCCTACATCAAATTATCCAACGTCGTTAGATACTACTTCTACTCAGGTTACGCCTACTTCTGCAACGGATTTAGATGCTAGTGGTTTTGAACATGATCTTGTTCATGGTGCTGCTTCTACTGCGCTTATAGCTTTGCAAACAAAACTGGGGATTAGTGCTACACCTGCTGCAAGTGCAGCAACCAATACAGTGTTGACTCATACTGGTAGTGGTACTACTGCTTGGGTTGCGCCTGCTGAATCAGACCCGATCCCTTTAATTCTAGCACTGTCGTAGGAGCAGTAAATCATGGCAAAT
>TARA_R110002124_G_scaffold258410_2_pt1 | contig 19724 bp, 20 predicted proteins | sample TARA_R110002124 | Tara Oceans TARA_R110002124 (sample SAMEA4397445) | marine metagenome | biome: Polar Biome; feature: [SRF] surface water layer (ENVO:00010504); material: water (ENVO:00002006), including particulate matter (ENVO:01000060) such as... | depth 5 m | reverse complement strand
ATGCGCACAATGTATAAACATATTATGTAGAAAAGCCACCGCTTAAAATTACTCAAGCGGTGGCTCTTTTGCATAATCTGCATTGTGCGAATTAATTATATAATTCATTCCATATATCAACCATAAAACCAATCGTTGCTGATATAAATATTCCCATTAAACAGATAATTGAAACATCTGCAAATGTCATATCTTTGCTAGCTTCACTTATCCATATGAGTATTTCATCAATTTCAACAAAAATCTGGTAAATTCCAGATAGTGCTAGTACCGCTATAAATATTGCAGTAAACCAAAAAAATATGTTCATTTATTTATTTTCCTTTGCTATCAAAAGTTGTTCCTGGCACGTTCTTTTTGCTATCAAAAACACGAACCGGCTTTGATTTTTTGCTAGCAATATGTTGTCCAGGCACAAACATATTGCTATCGATTTAGTCTGTCATTAGCAGTTCAGCTATTATCTTTTTTTCTTCAATTATTCTGTGTTGTGCTTTGGTTACTTCAATAAGAATGTTTGTAGAATTACAAAGGTGTAGGCTGTTCAAAATAAGCCATTCGACAGCTTTTGCCTTTGTATTGTGTCCCTCGTTTTCCATAAATTCCTTTAGCGCCTGCTCAACTCTTTCGTCCGCTCTAACTGTGAATGTAGCCATTTTCTATGCTCCAAATGTTGTTGATAACCATTGTTTGATTGCTGCTCTTGCACCAGCTGCTTTTGCTGTTTCTGCTGGCGCGAAATATAATTTCGTGTCGTATCCGCCACCTGAAACAATTACTTCACTTGTTTTGATTTCCCAATAAAATTCGATTGATTCAAATTTCCACCAAATACAATTTTTTGAGTTTTCAGTTTTTACGATGTTTAAGTTTTCCATTTTTTCCGCCTTTGCTATCAATTGATGTTGTTTCCATGTGTTAATGATAGCAAATCCACAGATAATAGCAAGTAAATGCTATCAAAATATGCAAATTAGTTCGATTATTTTTGTTTTTGATTCAAACTTGTTTGAATGGGAGCGGAGCGTGACGCCTTAAAGCATTGATGTTGTTCTTCGATTTATGTTTATGCGTACTTAACTATTTAAACAACCTATTTATGCCACGCCCTAAAGACACGCTTTTAAGCGATCACTTTAGTTATTCAAACAGGCCATAGACGGCCGGAGGCAAAACCAAGTTTTGGTCTATTCTTTTGATGTGTTCGTTTGACGTTTTCTTTTGATGTGATTTTTTGATTTTTTCTTGAAGGTAAAAAACCCCCGTTATGTCTTACGGGGGTTAACTCTACAATTATACTGGCTTCATATGCATGAGGCCGGACTCTACTAGTCTTTTGTCTTTATTTCTTCCTTGAGGATTCGAACACTCTAACAGTGGTTATTAGGGTTTTTTTAGTTCTCTATAATCCTCTTTTTCTATTGTCCTAAGTCCTCTTTCGATTAGCCAATTCAGCACATCTGTATCTTTTATAGGTTCCTTTGTTTCTACAACGGCTTTTACCGTTTCCTTTTCTACTTTTCGCCATACTGCGTCATTTATGTGTTTTGTTGGCATGTTTTCAAACTCCTCATAGTTTCATCAAGCATAAACTAATTTCTTATAAATCTTGACAATTAGATTCTAAGAGTTTAGATTTCGCACATAATATAAATTCTTAGATTGTTAGATTAGTCTTTCAGGTGGCCATTAATGCCTTTATCTATTGTTCACTATCAAGATTTAACTAACGAGGGACAGGGTGTTTTTACCTTTTCACGTTGTTGGGGTGAACACTGGTCAAAGTCTATGAGTCAGCTTAAACAAGATTTAGTTCATGAGTTTGGGAATGATTACAAGTTAATCGATATGGAATCACTTACAGATAGTGAATTCAAAGCGTTAGAGGTGCTTTATGCAAGCGAATAATTTATTAAAGCGTTTTTGGTTGACTGATAAATTTGGCAATCTTTGCCAATCAAAGTCACTCAGAAATGACGATATTATTTACAAAAAACATAAAACTCCTTTACTTCCATGTTTTAGAGATAAATCAGTTTCTTTTGCTGAACGTCTAGGTCAGGTTGGTATTGACCATTTGGCCTTTTCTATTCCTTTTCGCTCATTTCAGCGCCTAGATTCTAAAGCTTGGGCAAAAATGCCAGATTTTAGCACTTACCCCGATACCCCAGAGGGTTTAGACGCTTTTCAAGAACATGTAAAAGAGATTGAACAAATCAGGGTTGAAGAGTTCGTGATTCGTGTTTTAGGTTTGCGCCTTGGTTCTACTCGTAGCTTTGGCCGCTTTTTCTATACCCATTCAAAAGAGCTTTACGATCCAAAAAGAAAGAAAGTAATTGGTTTCGTTGCCTTTGGTGGTAATAACGATACGGTTTATTTTCAGGTTTCCGGCACTGGTTGCAAATATCTTTTTTCACACACTAACGGCCGTAGACTTCATCACTGGTTAGATTTTCTAGGCGTTAAAGATTTGAGACGCTGCGATTTATTTTTTGATGATTTCGACGGTAACTTTGATTGTGGTTATGCAATCGAAGCTTATAAAGATAATGCCTTTAAGCGCAAAAATGGCGGTAGAAATCCTAAAGATATTGAGATTACAGACGGTTGGCGCAATGGTGACAGATTTACAAAAATTGTCCGTGTAGGTAGCCGAACAAGCAAAACTTATTGGCGTATATACGACAAAGCAGAAGAGCAGGGACTTGATGACCAAGTTTGGTTTCGAAATGAAGTCGAATTAAAAGAGGTTTCAATTGATGTTCTTCTAGCTCCTGCAGAATGTTTCGCTGGTATCTGCGCTTTCAGTGAAAGCATGAATTTATCAGATAACTACTCTGTAGATTTATTGTTTAAAGCTAAAAAAACCGCTGTTCTTAATCTTGAAGCGAAAACAGCTTGGTTAAGAAAAATGTGCGGTCGTGCAATTTACGACTTAGTTGAGGATTGGGGCTTATCTGCTGAGGAAACTCTGATAGCTCTAGTCGGAAATGACCCTAGACACGGGGGCAAATTATCTGCTCCTGAATATTACTCTGAATTAATAAGGTTTTAATTATGAAAAAAACTTTCTTTGTTACTGGCTTTCAATCGGCCAAAGGTGTTGGTAAGGCAAGCGGCAAGCCTTATGAATTCGCAAATTTATTTAATCTAACTCCGGTTCGCAATTGGAAAACTGACAATGGTGAAAGTAAATCATCAGGTTTCACTGTTGATGATGACAAATGCCTTAAGGCTCAAATTGCTTTGGTTCCTCAGTTAGCACAATACACTTATCCGTGTTTTATCGAAGCTGAAATTGATATTGATCCAGAAGATATGACCAGCACTATTTTGGTCGATATTTTCGGACATACGCCTTTAGATTTGAACAGTCCTTTTAATCCATCTACATCGGATTCTAAGGCGCAATCTGGTCTTAAGGTTTCATCTTAATGATTTCAGTACTGCCTAACCCAATAATCATGGAACAATTCATAATGAGTTTAGATTCATCTGTGCTAGCTGTTACATCATTCGCGGTTGGCGGTCTATTTACGTATTTGTTTCTTATCTTCTTTTGTCGAGGTAAGAAATGATTAACTGTTCACAATTTACTGCTGAACAGTGTCTAGAATTGGTTAATTTGGCCAATGCTGCTGCTCAATCGTTTGACCCTGATGTTACTAATCAGATTTTTTTATCATGTATAAAAATGTGGTCAATTGGTTTGGGTATCGGAATAATATTTAGCTTAATTCGTAAGCTAAAATAATTTTTATAACGGGAATGTTGAAAATGAAAAAATTAAATGGTTTGTTTGCTGCTGGTATCGCGTCTCTAAGTGCTGTTGCTGGTTCTGCTATGGCTGCTGTTGATGTTGCAGGTGTTACAACTCAGATTGCTACCGCTGAAGCTGGTGCTCACTCTGTTGGTACTGTTGTAATTGGTGTTGTTGCTGGTCTAGCCGTTGTTGGTATCATCATCGGTTTAGTTCGCAAGCTTTAATGGAAATTGTTCTCGGTTGCTCCCAAGCGATTTGTTTCGTTTTGGGAGTATATACAGCAAACATATTTTAAAAAGGCTCTTCCAAATGAGGCTATTAACAACTTTCGGGCTTGTAATAGCCTCTTTTTTTATCTCTTTAGCAAATGCATCTATTTATGATGTGGCAAGTTATAAATCACCTAAAGTTCAATCTAGTGATACAGGTGATTGTTCTATTGGTGGTCGTATGGAATCAGAATCTTGTGTATCTAGAGTTATGTCCACAGGTAGCTATCCTGATAGGGGTTGTGATGGTTATACAACTGCTTATATGCTTAACACTAAATCACCTGATGGTAAAAGCTTTCAGCTTCAATATATGAAAGATTATTGTCAAGGTTCTGGTCGAACTGGTAATGCAACATCAACACTTGTAGGTTATTGGTCTTATGTTGGCCCTTCAAATACTACTAGCTGCCCTCCTGATGAAAGTCCTTTGTATAATCATGAATATGATTCAAATGGTGATGGTAAAATTGATTTATGTTTTAATCCTTCTGAATTAATTGATTTATCAGATTGTTCTTCTGCTCCTGATTTTTTAGCTAATTCATCTGGTCAAACAGGTGATATTTGTATGACACAATCTGAGGGGCAACAATGTGGCTATATAGCTGGCTCTAATGGCTCAATGGTTAAAAGTTCTTCTGTATCTTGTTATGAACCTTTGACGCCTGTTGATGATTTTGGGGGCGATTTGCTCCCAGATATTCCAACTAATCAATGTTTACCTTTTGGTAGTGGTTTTGCTTGTAGCGCCAAACCTGATGAGGTTTGTTATGGTGGCGTTTGTCCTACTAATTGTGGTTCTGTTAATGGTCAATTTGTTTGTTTTAATGAAGAGCCGAAATTACCAGACCCAACAAATCCAACCGACCCTAGTAATCCTTTAGATCCTACAATTGGCGACCCTGCTAATCCTGACCCTGTTGCACCCAATGACCCTACAAATGCATTATCAAATGACATTGCTACAACAAATAATCGTCTTGGTGACTTAATACAGTTAACAAGAAATAAAGGTAATGATGTTATTTATGCAATTAACAAACAGACTGGTGATGTTGTTGGAAGTATTGGACAAACAAATCAGTCTTTAGATTCAATTAAACAAATGCTAAGCCAACAAAATTCATCAGGTGAATTAGTTGCTGCAGTTGATAGAAATACTGGTGAAGTCATTTCAGTTATGCGTGAATCACAAGTTAAGTTGGCTCAACTTGGGGATAATATTCTTTTAACGAAAGATATTCAGCAAGGTGTGCTTACGGCCACTAACGAAACCAAAGATGAAATTGTTCGAGGCTTCGATAATGTTATTGAGTTCATGAAATCTGTTGATACTCCCGACCCTGAAACAGGTGAAAGCGATATGGACAGATTATTAAAAACTAATTCAGACGGTTTTGCAGAAGTGCAAAGACTTATGGATGACTTATTAAATTCGCCCGGTATTCTCGCTCCAGGTGGTGGTTCAGGCACAGACCCAACAGATCCAACAGAGCCAGAAGAACAGGCGCCTAATCCAACTGATTATGTTTTTGACAAAGCAGCTGCACAACAACAAATGTCTACCGCTTTTGATACAACTCAAGTCGATGCTGATATTTTGCTTATTAAACAAAATTTAGGCGATACCTTTAAACAGTTAAACGGTTCTTTCAAAGATACGTTTAGCGTTTCAGTTTCTTCTAATGCTGGTTTGCCGTCTTTAGGTGTTATCAAGTTTGACGGTGGTCAAAGGGATGTAAGTTTAGAGCCATATTCTGAGCAAATGAATATGATTGGTCTAGCGTTGTTATTTATGACAACAGTTAGCTGTTTAATAATCATTTTTAAGTAGGGGTTATTATGTTTGATTTCTTCGTTGATATTTGGCAGTCGGTATTATCTTTTTTCGGTTTTATTGAATTTTATATTGTTAACTTCGTCGATTATATTGATGACGGGGTTCAATTAATTATGAGATATGGCACATACCTAACTTTTTGGATTGCTGAGCAGGCTGTTGTTGTTGCTTTTGATATAACAACTGAGTTTCTACAATCTTTTGATTATTCAAATAAGGTTAATTCTGCGTGGTCGCAAATACCAAGTGCGCCTAGGCAGATATTGTCATTTTTGAAGGTTCCTGAATGTGTCAATCTCGTTGTTGCAGCTTTGGGTACTCGTTTCACGCTTAAGTTTGTTCCGTTCATATAAGGTTTAATTATGTCTATTAAAGGTTATTGGGGCGGCAATGGTGCTTACAAGTCAGCAAGTGCCGTCGAGTTTGATATTATTCCTGAGTTATTAAAAGGCCGTATTGTAGTTACAAATATTCGCGGTTGTACGCTTGAAAAGTGTATAGAGCAGTATCCAGAGATACCCGATACAGCAAATGTCATTTATATAGACACCTCTGTTGCTGGTTCTATGGATAAATTACAGACTTGGTTTAGATGGGCTCCTCATGGCTCTTTGATTGTTCTTGATGAAATACAAAATATTCATCGTCAAGCATGGCGTGAAAAAGACTTACAAAAGTTTATTTTAAAAGTCGAGGTTAACGGTGTTAAACGTGAAGCCACTTATGAAGAGGCTGAACAATTAGGTCAGCCATACGATTTTTTAGATGCTTTTACACGCCATCGTCATTTTAATTGGGATATTGTTTTTACAACGCCCAATATTAAGTATTTACGAACAGACATAAGAAACACGACTGAGATTGCCTATCGTCAAGCGAACGGGGCTTTACTTGGTTTTAAAGGTCGATTTAAGCGGAGTATGCACGATGCAGATGAAAACAAACCCAATGCAAATTCACTCACTCAAACACTCAAAATTAAACAGAAAACGTTTAAGTGTTACGATTCGACTTCTACGGGCAAAGTACAAGATACTCGTGCGGGAACAAATATTTTTAAATCGCCTCGTCTCATTATGGCGTTGGCATGTTCAATCGGAGCTTTCTGTTATGCCGTCTTTAGTGGGGGATTTGATGCGTTATTCAATCCTCCAAGTTCGGCACCTGCTGAGATTTCTCAACAAGCAACTAGTGCGGTGTCTAAAGATGGTGTTAAAAGCGCTTCTGTGGGTTCTCAAGATGCTGCTGTTCAGGCTGGCCATACTACTATCAATCTTTTATCTTCTGAACCTGTGCCTGTCGATACCAATATCATAAGCAATGATGTTTTTTCGTCTTACGATGCATCCATTACTTATTTTGAGGGTTTTAGTTCTGGCAAGGTTATTTACTTTTTAATCGAATTCGATAAATGGAAAGAAAATGGTAAAGCGTTTAGTTTGTCATCCGGTGAGCTTCTTAATATTGGGTATAGGTTTAAATGGCTTTCTGAGTGTGCTGTCATGTTATATTTTGGTGAATCTGAGCGCCTTATAACGTGCTGGCGTCCTAATGATGCTAAATCCCAAATAGATGCTAAAGAGTCTTTTAATGACGGAGCAGCGGACGCCCCTTAAGGGCGGGAGCAGCGACGGGGAAATAAATAATGAATAATGATTTTGAAGATTCACCTTTAAAAATGATTGCCTCACTTTTAGATATAATTTGGAATGTAACTATAGAGATTTTGCTTTTTAGTGCTTTGGTCAAATATCTGTTCTTTTAAAATGCGCACAATGTATATTATGTTAAATAGAGTATTTGTGTAATCTAACTAACTTGCCGCCTGTGTGTGGCTTCTCAAACCAAATGACTTTTGTCTCACTTAGTGACTTTGGCGTTTTAGTCTATTTAATCAGATGGTTATATTGAAACTAACGATTTCATTGCACAATTGCGGTGCAATAACCTATTCAGAGCGCTTTTTGTTGTCAGTTTATACCACCTGACTTTTTCAAATCCTGTGGTATTTTTTTAATGAGTTTTTCTCAGTTGGTGATATTGATAACTGACGTGTATTATTCCTTTAATAAAGCCTACAAATGCAAACAGACTTTTGTAATACCCAAGCCACGATCCATTTCGTAATTTTTTAAGCCCTTAGTTCAGACTCGGGGTTAAATCTTTGCTTATAGGTTTTCTTTACTCTCTCAAACCACGTATAGACTATCTCTCGAGTTTCATTTGTTGCGATTGCATTACGTATCCCGGAGATTTGATCCAATTCAAGCATGCCTGTTGGCTTATTTACTTTCACCCCAATTGTCACTCTTTGGGGATTTTCCATTTTGAATGCGCAATAATGTCCTGCGACAATCCGATTGTGATAAACAGCGATACAATGTTTTTGGATAACCCCTTCATTAATAAGATCATCATAATTTTCTATGGCTACAATATTCGGCTCACTAGGGATAAGTTGTGGGTATGGCATATCAGCATCAACAGGTCTTGGTCTAGATGCTACTCGCCTAGTATCATTACGGAGATCTATCCATTGTTGATGTAACCTTTCAAGCTCATCCAGTGACGAAAGCTGTCCAATTCGTTTTGCAGGCTCATTTATACCGAGTGCTAATCCAAGTGCTATGGTATCGGCTAAACACGCACGTAAAGGCCCTCTTTTGAGATTTTTATCATTTGCTATCCAATGGCCTAATTTTGTACAGGTTAAAAATGGGTATCGGTTATCCAGGCTTATGGTCACATAGTTTATTGTTTGGTGATGTTTAAAAACTTTGTAGCGACACATTGTTTTATCTAACAGCTTTTTCAAAAACTTTAATTCTACATCTCGCTCAAATTTGAGTGTTAACTTGTCTATAAATTTAAGTGTCGCTTTTGCGTTGTCGTAGCCGAGTTCATTGAGAATGTCGCGTTGTCCGAGATGACTTAACGCTAACGCTTTGTCATTATCAATCGGGTATTGCTCACAAATAAGTACCAACAACAATGGTCGCATTAATAACAATTGAGCCGCTTGCTCACTATTAGCTGCAAGCCACAACAGCTGATATTCATGTTCAGGAAAAGCCTTTGTAACGGTTAAATATTGTTTAGGGATCTGAGCTAACCATTCATCGCCTGATGAAAACTGAGTGATGAGGTTTAATCCTAATCCCAGCCCTCCTTCTAATCGCTCTTTATTTGTTCCAAAGACTCTAAAGGCTTGTAGCTTTTGCTGCCAGCTATGCAGCTCTATGTCATAGTCAAAGCCTAGGTCAGAAGTTTGTATCGTCAGTTGTAAATCCATTTTGCTACCTGTTGATGCCAAATTGATATTAGTCCTATAAAACAAATTGAATACCTTAAGGCTAACTCATACTTTTCTGCCGGATAAAACCTCTAACATGAGCGATTCGTGTTTTTCGATATTTTTTAGTCCTTGCCCCTCAGGGCCCCATTCAGGGTAATTCATCATAATCGCCTGCTTTAAACTCTCAGCGCGGTGGTTCTCACGGTAGAACGACTTCTTATCCGCTGGGGAGTAGTTATTTAACCGAGAATTACTGCTTGGCGAAATCAAACACAAGTTGCCAAATCGATCTACATTTTCCATTCCTCGGGCTTTTGCTGATGCACCTGATGGATCTGTTTGTGGGAAGTAATGCTCGACAGATGTACGGAATGAAAACTGGAATTCATCAAAATGTTTACCAAGTTTGTCCTTACCTACCCCATCAAAACTTTCACCACGGGAGAGTCGTTTCCACAACAGATAGTCTAAGCGGTTGAAAATAAAGTTCTGAACAGCCGTACCTTCATGCAATACTGACTCTTGGAAGTAACCGTCCATAACACAGATTTCGGCAAGGTAGTTATCGCTTAACGACTCAAGTGCTTTAACGTAAGCCTCGCCATTTACCTGTAAGTCGGATGATTGTGCCAGCTCGCCTAGTTCTGCTAATGCACTATTGAGCCAGCGTTTATAAACCATTGCAGGATTAGAAACATGGAACATAGAAAGAAGCATCACTAGCTTTTGGTTGGTTTCTAGGTCTTCATCATTGCCAAATGAGTTCAAATAGCTAAAGCTCTTAGAATACTTCTCAAGCGTCAACAAGCTCCACTTTTCATCAAAATCTCGCTTGATGATGTAGCGGTCAAACAACACTCTATATTTCAGCAGATTGAAGACAAATTCAGTTGGGTTAACTTTGGGGTTTTGCTGTGAGTCATAGAATGCATCGAGTAACTTCTTATCATCTAGTGACACATTACCATCAGGGAGCATAATTTTTAGTACATGAAGAAGGAAGTTAGAAAAGTCGATTATCGAATCAAATCGCTCTTCTTTCTCAAACTCATCATTAGTGCTCGACTCCTTTAACGTTCGACTACAGATAATAGCTTTAAGTGATAGACCGCTCTCCAACGATTCCGACGCTAAAAATTGAGACTGGATAGCATCAAAATCTTGTGGAAATGTGCGCCATTGCTCACCAAAAATCGCTGTTCGTTTTTGAGCTTCAAAACCTAGCTGAACATAACGCTTCATGTCCGCACTCGCATCCCACACAGCAGAAAAACAATCGCGAGCTTTCGCATTCTCACCGAACTCAGACATCATTTTAGCCTTAAGAACTTCGTGTTTTTCCAACTGCTCACCACGGTTGTTCATTATCTCAAAATAATGATTCAAATCGGTATCGTGGGGGACGGCAACACGCAGGATCATTACATTATCGAGTAAGTAATTGCAGAAACGCGCGATATCTCGTGGCTGACCATTAGCTTGTTTAATTTCAAAACAACGCTTAATAATCTGATAAGCAGAATGGATATTTGGCTCTTCCGATTCACCGCTTGCTTCATTGCAGTAAAGGTCATCAAGTGCACGTACAGATTTAGGTCTGCTATCAAACGTTAGGTTAAGCGTGACATTCTTGAAATCATTAAACTCAAGTTGCCCAACATTCTTAAGGTAAGCGAGTAAAATTGACAAGGTGGTATGACGTTGTTGACCATCAATGGTTTCATACACCTTTTGTTGATGGCTCGCTTCATTGTTACGCACATAAACAACCAGACTGCCAAGAAAGTACTGTGACGCCTCAGAAATTGAAGCATCACCAGAAGCATCGTAGATATCTTGAATCAACTGTTCAATCTCCGATGCGCCCCAAGCGTAATTACGCTGATAAATAGGGATGACATACTGCGTACTAGGGTCAAACAGCTCTCTAATTTTTAAAGGCTTAAGATCGTCTTTACTTGCCATTGCCTTTCCCACTGATCATTGCGTTCATCGACTTCTCTACCTCAACCGCATTTTTAAACCGTGCAGGAGTTCGAACAGGCGGTTGAAAGTTCAGGATTTGTTGCGGATGAATGGCCTTTCTAATCACACGAAAAAGCCCTTGAGGTGACTTAGCATGATTATCAACCGACTCCATACCAATGCTCATGTATTCCATACGCAAATAGTAGCTCCAGCGATAACAAATCTTTGCTGCTTTATCTAACTCGATATCACCAAACTTATCGTAGTAATGCATGACTGAGCACATAAACAAGTTCTTTACGTAGGTGTCACCCTTGCGACTATATCCTTTATACACAGTGTACTCGGCAAGGAAATCTTTTAACAAGCCATTTTTACTACTGAACAACTTACGATGTATCGTCATATAGTGTTGAATGTATTCGAAAAAGCGCTTACCGTTGATCATCACCTGATCAACTTGAAATGGGTATGGCTTATTTTGCTTATCCCACTTACGCATCGGGTCTGCATTGTACAATTCAACAGCATAGTCCAATGCCAGCATAGATTCAGCGAAGGCATAGTGGGTGTTATCTAGGTTAATACCTTTAAACACCTCAATATTGTGGCGGCTAAACTGAATACCGTAATCTCCTTCTATCCAGCGGCGCAGCCTGAACAAAAAATCACCCATAATGATGTTTAAGTTAGCAGAGTTGTCATCAGGATTAACACCTTGCTCCCATTGTTCAACTTGTTGCAACCGTTCACTTTGCTCAGTTGATTCCATCATTTCACGGAGGTGGTAGGCTTTTAATAAATCTTGTGGAGCAAGCGCTTTACCGCGAGAGTTTTGTGAGTCAAAAAACTGGAACGCTTCGCTAATATTATTCAAAGTCACTTCAATCAGCTCACACTTTTTAAGAACAAAATTCAGTAGCTCTTGCTTCTCTTTCTGGTCTAGCGCTGCAAAACGCTCGTGAATAATTTGCGCGTTGTGTTTGAGGTTCTCAATGCTGAATGGCGAGGTAAAGTGATGGTCTAATAACGTTGGAGAAAAAGTATCAAAGCTCTCATCCAGTGCAGCACAAATAAGCGTTAAGGTGAGCAAACGCTGCTGCCCATCCACGATATCTAGTGAAGCTTGTTCACCTTCACCATGTTGATGCAGCACCACCGTACCAAGCCGATAACACGACTTGGTGCGGTGGCTAAAGATGTCATCAATCAACTGATTAACGTTCTTTGGTTGCCACTTGTAAGGGCGCTGGTAATTCGGAATCGTCAACGTTCCACTTAACAGAGTCGAAATCGTTTGGGCTTGATTAGAGACAATTGCCACTATTATACCGCCTGTTCGACAATGGCGTCGGTGAGGTAGAGTTGGGTGGTTTGAGCATCACTTAAACGGGCTTTAAGTTGTTCGCACAGTGCCATAAGCTTATCGACTTTAGCGACTATGCGATATTGTTCTTCTAGTGGAGGTAATGGAACTGTAATATTAATCATTCGAGTTAAACCTAAATCTTTGTTCCCAATACCATGTGTATACTTTTGTGATTGGTCATAACAAAGAGGACTATTAAGTGCCATAGCAACATATTCATTAAATAGCTTATCCAACGGTAGTTGGAGCACGGCAACATGAACCCAAACACTAAATTCAATATCAATATCATTGACCTTCGCTACACCTGTAGTACCACCTTTTGTATATAAAATATCACCTTTTTTTACCCTAACTCTTTTACAAAATGATTCATGATCCGCTTTTGAAACATATTTTGCCGTCGATACATCAATTGCAACAGACGATATATTTCGTGCAGAAAGAAAAGTCACCCCTTCACTTTGCTCAACATATTGTGGTGAAAAATGAGGGCCATCAGCAACAGTATGACATATGTCGCCAAGACGTATCCATTGCCAACCTGCTGGCATCTCAAAAGGAAGCTCTAAATCAGCTAAAATTTTCATTGATTTAGGCTTACTGATTTTCTTGTCTTTAATCAGTTGAGCTTTTTCTGCTTTGATCCGCTCTAGTAGTTTGGCGGCGGGTTCATCGTTTGGATCTTGTTGTACCAACTTGCCCATGACGGCGAGTTGGAGGATGGTTTGTTTTATGGTGTCGATACTGGCTTCAGTAGTGAAAAGCGTGTCGAAGTGTTCGGCGACACGTTGCCAGCTGTCTTCAAAGCTATCATTAAGTGCAGGCTCAAGGCTGTCAGCCAAAGAAGGCTCTGGGCAAGCTGATTGGCTATCTTTTTGCTGAGTGATGTTAGGCTGTAGCAGTGCATTAAGCAGGGTTTCGACTAAGGTTTGGTGTGCTGAAATACTCGCTTCTGTTTGCGCTTCAAGGGCATCACACAAGCTCATCAACTCATCGACTTTAGCGACGATGCGATGTTGTTCTTCTAGCGGGGGAACGGGTATATTTATTAAAGCTAACGATTCCGAATTTAATGTCGCACCCATGATAGCATTTTTCTTATTACCATCATTGGCGCGATTAGGCAAAATTCTAAATAGATAATCTTGAGAGATCCCCTTATACGGAAATATCGAAATTATGGCTTCATTGTGAAATGCATCTATGTCGAGTATTGAGACTTTGCCTACTGTAAGCTTAAAGCTCATTAGCATAGTTCCTTGCGGAATAGCTTCTTTTTTAAACACCTGGTCTCGTGCGTCAATACTAATTTTTTTGGTTGTTGTGCTAACTCTCCCAACGTCATTCAAATCGGCAATACTCACCCATGGAATACCTTCTTCGGAATCATCCCAGAAAGCCATATTTTTTGTAGAAGGTGTCCTCCCAGGGCCATAGTTTGCTATTTCTGAAAATTTTGCCCATTCCCAACCTTGTGCTAATTCAAAAGGCTTTTCATCTTCACCAATCTCAGGCAAAGGCTTTTGTTTTTTAAGCTTGCCCTCTTTCACCAATTGCGCTTTTTCAGCGGCAATACGCTCAAGCAATACTGACGCTGGTTCATCATTCACATCTTGCGGCACTAACTTGCCGCGCACGGCTAACTCTAAAATCAACTCACGCAGTTTTTTGATGCCATACAATGAAAACTTATTTGAAGTGCCACGACCTGCAGAGGATTTTCGCTCAATGGCGGTCGTCCAAATATCAATATGGTTGGTGATTAAGCTTTCTGAAGAAGTACTATCTAGATTATTCGCTTCGCCCGTCCTTTGGACGTTCAACGCACTTTGTGCTTTTGTCCCGTCTTCACTGGAATGACGGTTTAACATTGGATCAGTCATTACTTGCCCTCACCGTCTGATGACTTTGAAGGTGACGATAATGCGGCTGACAAAATGCCTTTTAGTTGATCCCGCAGTACTTGAATATCGGCTTGCTGTTTGGCGTAATCGCTTAGTAACGTTTGTGGGTCATGGCTAATGACTTCGCCTACATGTGGGTTTTTAATGTCGAGGTTATAGTTACGGGCAATGATGTCATCAATTGAGACTTTCCAGGCTTGCTCGTTTTCAACCCGCGATGCAAAGCCGTCGGCCTCATTACCCCACCATTCAAGTTCTGTTTCGAACTCTTCAAACTTCATCGGTTTGGTTTTGTTGTAGTTTTTTACCCCTACTGGGTATGGATGCTCGTAAAACCAAACATCTTTAGTTGGCGTGCCTTTGGTGAAGAACAAAATATTGGTTTTAATGCCGGTGTAGGGATTAAACACGCCATTAGGTAAACGCACTATGGTGTGTAGATTACATTCATCCATTAACATTTTTTTGATTTTGGTTTTAACACCTTCACCAAACAAGGTGCCATCTGGCAATACAACTGCTGCACGCCCTTTCCTTGCTAGCACCTCAATAATTAACTGTAAAAACAAATCGGCGGTTTCGCGGGTTTGAAACTCGCTAGGGAAGTTTTTTTCTATGCCGTCTTCTTCGGTGCCACCAAATGGTGGGTTGGTGATAATAACGTCAACTTGCTCGTCCCAACTTGAAAGGGGTTTGTTTAAGGTGTTGCCGTGTCTAATTTGTACTGGCACTTCAATGCCGTGGAGCATCATGTTGGTGGTACACAATAAATGCGGTAACTGCTTTTTTTCCACACCAAATATTTGCTGTTGCAGGGTTTGATGGTCGTCTGCTGTTTTAACGTAGTTAGCTTTAACGTGATCAAAGGCGCAGGCTAAAAAGCCGCCCGTACCGCACGCTGGGTCCATAATCGACTCACCCAGTTTGGGGTCGGTTACCGCGACAATAAACTTAGTAATGGCGCGCGGGGTATAAAACTCACCCGCGTTACCGGCACTTTGTAAGTCTTTTAATATTTGCTCGTATAAGTCACCAAACAAATGGCGCTCGTTTGAGTCGGTAAAATCAATCTCGTTAAGCTTGTTTATCACCTGGCGCAGTAACGTGCCGTTTTTCATGTAGTTAAACGCATCTGAAAATGCCGCTTTTACCACAAAACCCCGGGGGTTTTTATCTATTGGTGCAGTGAGGTTTTTAAGCTGTGGGAATAGCTCATCATTTACAAAATCAAGTAACTCATCACCGGTAATGCCTTCATTATCTGCCGCCCAGTTGCGCCATAAAAACGCTTCAGGGATTGGCTCGCGGTAATCGTCTAGTTCAAGCTCTAACTCTTGTTCTTGGGCATCAAATACTTTTAAGAACAGTAACCAAGACATTTGCCCTAATCGCTGGGCGTCGCCATCGACACCGGCATCTTTACGCATAATATCTTGGATGGATTTAATTGCTGAACTGATAGACATAGTATTCTCTTAAACGGTTACTGCGGCTGTTATTGGCCGCAGTATAAAATGATGTTGTGTTTTATTTTTAACAAACAGAGCTCATATAAAAAGCTAATATAAAAACGAATACAAAGTGCTGTTCCAAAGTGCTTATGAAAAGAACAGATGCTAGGCTGATTGCTGATGAATTTGATAAATCTGCGCTTCTAATTCACTGATGGCTTGCTCGTATTCTTGTTTGCCACCAAAGCCTTTTTTAACGATCTCACTCAAATTACCGTAGTTGGTAAATGGGGCGACTTTAAGCACTTGCATGTTTTCAATTTCTTGCACGCCGACATCAGCATATTTTACCAGTAAATTCTGCAGTACGGCTTGTGCAGTGTCGGAATATTTAGTGAAGTAATTGCGCTTTTGCACATTGTTTGCACGATCTTTTCGAGTTAATGCTGGTTGGTCATACACCACATGACAAATCATATCGAAAGGGTCCATTTCTTTACCCACTTCTTCCTCAAGTGCCGACCAAATAATGCCTTCTAATGCAAGTTCATCAATCACAGCTTGTTTGCGGTCAGACTCATTCCAACGTTTAACAAACTCATCGAGTGAGCTGAATTGTTTAGCCATGGTTTTGCGGGTGTAATCTTTAAAAGATTCGGTGACTAATTTACCGTCGCTGTCGTAATATTGCACTCGTTCAGCCACTTTGCTGACAGTCACACCCGACACGCGGTACTTGTTGATTTTACGAGTTTCACCTTCGTCCCATTCACCATCGTCAAAGCTACCATCGCCTTGAGGATTATTTATCGTGTCATTTTCAGTCGCATCAGATTCATCATCTTGGTAGTCACCTTGATTGTCTGCCGCACCGTTATTACTAGTTAGATCTTCGTCAACAGAGTCGATATCAACGCCTTCATCTTTGATATCTTCAGGGGTCACTTTAATGATTTTTTCTGGTGTACCGTCAAAGCGTTCGTCGGCAAATAATTCGGTGGCCTTTTTAAAGTCGAGAATGGTGAACCACAGCTTTCCGTATCGGTCGTCAATGCGGGTGCCACGACCAATAATCTGCTTAAATTTGGTCATGGACTGAATATTTTGATCCAGCACCACTAACTTACAGGTTTTGGCATCTACCCCTGTAGACATTAGTTCTGAGGTGGTGGCAATAACAGGATAGGCTTTTTTGGGATTAATGAAGTTGTCTAACTGGGCTTTACCAAGCTCATCGTCACCGGTTATTTTCATCACGTACTTTTCATTCTTGGCCATTTGCTCAGGGTTGAGATTGGCAATAGCGCGGCGCATGCGATCGGCGTGGTCAATATCGTTACAAAACACGATAGTTTTGGCCATCGGGTCGGTGCGTTTTAAGTAGTTGGTAATGGTTTCGGCAACTAATTGGGTGCGCTCATCAATCACCATAGTGCGATCGAAGTCTTTTTGATTATAGATTCTGTCTTCGATAACTTCACCGTTGTTATCGATTTGGCCTTTTGTGGGGCGCCAACCTTGTAGATCGACATCAATATCGACACGCACGACTTTATAGGGCGCTAAGAAACCATCTTCAATGCCTTCTTTAAGTGAATAGGTATAGACAGGCTCACCAAAGTAGTCGGAGTTTGATACTTGGTCTGTCTCTTTAGGGGTTGCTGTAAGACCAACTTGGGCCGCGCTGCTGAAATATTCTAAAATTTCACGCCAGGCGCTGTCTTCTGAAGCGCTACCACGGTGGCACTCGTCGATAATGATTAAGTCGAAAAAGTCTGGGTCGACTTGTTTAAAGGCTTTTTGGCTTTCTTCTGGGCCGGTTAATGCTTGGTATAAGGCTAAATGAATTTCAAATGCAGGATCAACCGTGCGCCCAGTGATTTTGGTCATTGAAGTGCCAAAGGGCTGAAAATCATTAATGCGAGTTTGGTCTACCAAAATGTTGCGGTCGGCTAAAAACAAGATGCGCTTTTTAGCGCGGGACTTCCATAATCGCCAGATGATTTGAAATGCGGTGTAGGTTTTACCCGTACCGGTCGCCATGACAAGTAACACGCGGTCTTTACCCGATGAAATGGCTTCAATGGTTTTATTAATGGCTTGCAGTTGATAATAACGAGGGTGCTTACCCGTGCCATCATCATGATATTCTTGATTGATAATGGGTAACTGGGTTTGGGTATAACCTTTCCACACGCAGTACTTAGTCCATAATTTTTGTGGTGATGGAAAGTCTACTAAGCGGATTTCTGTTTCGAGTTGGTGCGCTTCGCTAGTCCCTAGCTTGGTTTTATCATGGAAGATAAAGCCATCGCCATTGGAGGCAAAAATAAAAGGAACTTCAAGCAAACGGGCATAATCTAGCCCTTGCTGCATGCCTTTACCCACTTCATGCTTGTTTGCTTTAGCTTCGATAACAGCCAGCGGCATACTGGGTTTGTGATACAGCACGATATCAGCAGACTTAACCGTTTTGCGCACACCCAATTGACCACGCACAATGACTTTACCATCGCGCAATTTCACCTCTTGGCGAATTTGCGACATATCATCCCATCCAGCATTTTTGATAGCTGGCATGATGTATTTGCTGATGATGTCTGTTTCGGTAAGCTTGGCTTTATTGATACTCATACGAGATCTAGATCCTTCTAGCGCGATTGCAAACGGCAATAATATTGAGTTTGCCACATAACCTTGTTAACACCAATGATTACATACAGATACAGAACTTAAAAATGTAAAAGCGTGATTTTGCGTAAACATTGAGATTGTTTGATGTTGATGAAGGATATTGATATGAGATTGCACATAATCTCACTTCACCAGGTTATCTCATTAATAAAATGACACACAAGTATTGTGCTCTGGCTCATTTTTGAGTCTAAGACACAATACCAGTATGTTATTTACTGGGACCATCTATAAAAGTAGGTCAAACTAAACTGTCAGTGAAAATTAGTTATTGTCTAACATACGGCGGGATAATGCTGGAGCATCAAGTTTTATAGGGCCTTCATGCATCGTAAACTTAGATTCAATTTCACCGTCTTCACTTTCGTGTTTAATACAAACGCTGGTATATGAGTTTAACCAAAGTTTCTTTTTACCTGCGGTGAAAGATAGTCCATTGTGATCTTTGCCCTCAATTTCTGTTGGAAAGGCCCAGCCGCTTTTTTTCAACTCGGTAACAGTAAAAATTAAGTGAGCCATCAGCGGTTGTTTTGAAACAATTTGCTCATGAATATGAGGCCAATGTTCTCGATCTCCTTCAGAAGCTCGCCATCCTTTGACTTCTTTTACGTCATTAAGTGATTCATAAGGATGTGAATGAAAGGTACCGACTAATTCCAGGTGGGGCCAATACTGTTCAATTAGTTCTTTTTTTGCTTCAACACTTTCTAAATTTGGCTGGACCCAATCCTGATGACGAACAGCAGAAGTCTCAATTGTCGCAGTTGTGACAATAATTTTGCTCACGCTATCTGCACTTTTTGAGGGAATAACGTAACCCCAAAGTAATCCATATGTTTCAAGCCCAGAAGAGGCTTTCCCTCTAGGCGTTTTATGCTCATGATCAAAAGCTTCGATAGCTGATGACATGAGTACAGGAAGAACTTGATCTTCGACAATAATTCTAATTGGATTGCTTGCAGTATAATTTTCCATCAACTATCTCCTTGTTTACTTATAAAAATATAAGCCTTGTTAAGAATATCTTAAGTCACTTTTATGCCCTAATTTTTTACACAAATGTAGGGACTTCTGATATGTCCGCATCTAACCATACATTAGATACAAATGAGTATTTGGGGTAATACTAAGATCACTAATTTTATGAAGGCCCGTAAATTTCCAT
>TARA_R110002124_G_scaffold16313_5_pt1 | contig 19761 bp, 16 predicted proteins | sample TARA_R110002124 | Tara Oceans TARA_R110002124 (sample SAMEA4397445) | marine metagenome | biome: Polar Biome; feature: [SRF] surface water layer (ENVO:00010504); material: water (ENVO:00002006), including particulate matter (ENVO:01000060) such as... | depth 5 m | reverse complement strand
CGGTCGCAATGGAAGAAAACGTTGTAGTTGTAGCTCTTTGGGTGCAACGCAGTTTACGGTGTAGATCACTTCGAGCAACATGGTGCCTGGCGCGACACCTTTCAAGTTGATGGTTCCCAGTGCAGCGTTGCCGAGTTCGGTGGACTGCACCATCTCCATCGCCTCCAGCACCATGGGGTGTTCCCATGTAAGAAACTCCATGTCTTCACGCGCCAGTGCTTTCTCGCGGCTGAAGGTCACTGTGGTGCCATCTTCCCGTACTCCTGGAAAATAGCCGGTGAGCATGTGCTCAGATGGGCGCAGGATCAAGGTCTGGTCAGAGTGATGCTCCTGGTCGACGCCAAAGGTCTCGCACAGTGCATCAAGATACTCCGTCAGTTCCCCGTTGGACTCAAGAGCGAGGATTTCTTCTATCAGTTCCGCGGCCACCTCCGGCTTGCAGGAATTGCGTTCCAGTAGTTTATCGCGGCCCTCGCGCAATTCCCTGCGGGTTTTTGCCGTGAACTCTGCGCTGTCCGACAGCAATGTCGAGAATGCGTCGGTGCGACGATGCAACTCGGGGAGCAGGCGATCTTCAAATGCTTCGAAAATCATATACCCTGCAGAGCAACTTTCGCGAAACAGGTTCAAGCCGCTGTCGTACCACTCGAAAAGGGACTGCTGCGCCGTGCCTTCCAGGTAGGGGACATGGATATCGACGTTGTTGTCCTGCCCAATTCGATCGAGGCGCCCGATCCGCTGCTCCAGTAAATCGGGATTCAAGGGTAGGTCGAACAGTATCAAGTGATGGGCAAACTGGAAATTGCGTCCTTCGCTGCCGATCTCCGAGCAAACCAGTGTTTGCGCTCCGTTGATTTCATCCGCGAAATAGGCTGCGGCGCGATCGCGTTCGATGATTGAGAGGTCTTCATAAAACGCGCTGGAGCGGATACCGGCGCGCAGATGCAAATGGTGTTCAAGTGCCACGGCTGTCGCGGCATGAGCGCAAATCACCAGCACTTTGGCGGGGCGCAAGGCTTTCAGGGTTTGCTCCAGCCAGGCCACCCGGGGATCAAAAGAAAGCCAGCTATCATCAAGGTAAGGTAGCTCGGGATACAGCTTTTCCTTCAGGTCGACCTGGGCAAAGGTGTACTGCTCGGGCTCCGGCAGTGCATAGTGATGCAGCACCCGCTGAGGAAAGCCGGCGACAGCCGCCCGCGTATTCCTGAACAGCACACGCCCGGTGCCGTGTCGATCGAGAATCTGTTCGATAATGGTTGATGCAGGTGCTTGCGGGTTTACACCAGCGGGTAGCTCATCGATGGTTTCGCCGGATTCGATGGCATCGGCAAGTTCACTCCACTTACGGTACTGCTGTTCCTCTTCCTGAAAACTTTTCAGGTCATGAAAACGCGAGGGGTCGAGCAGGCGCAGGCGGGCGAAGTGGCTTTCCTGGCCAATCTGTTCGGGTGTGGCTGTCAGCAAAAGCAGCCCGGCCGTCTGCTGGGCCAGCGCCTCCACAAAGCGGTAGTCTTCTCCGGATTCCTGTGCTGACCAATGTAAATGATGAGCCTCATCAATGGCCACAAGATCCCATGTCGCTGCAAGCGCCTGTGATTGTGCCTCCGGGTGTGACAGAAAGAGATCGAGGCTGCACAGTACCAGTTGCTCGGATTCGAAAGGGTTTTCCGAGGTGCTTTGTGCCAGCCGGTCGTGATCGAAGAGAGAGAAATGCAAATTGAATCGGCGTAACATTTCAACCAGCCACTGGTGCAATAGACTTGGCGGAACGAGCACCAGTATGCGCGAGGCGCGCCCCGTCAGCATCTGTTGCTGGATGATCATTCCGGCTTCAATGGTTTTACCCAATCCGACTTCATCGGCCAGCATCACACGGGGAGCGTGCCTCTGGCCGACCTCATTGGCGATGTAGATCTGGTGGGGTAGCAGACTGGTCCGAGAACCGATGAGCCCGCGGACAGCGGAGCGCTGCAGCGCGTCTGTATACTTGAGCGTGGCCACCCTGAGTGCAAACTCACCGTGCTTGTCGAAGTGACCATTGAGCAGACGCTGTTGCGGTGTCGTTAGCTGGACAAACGCGTCCAGTTCAAGTTCAGAGACGACGGCTTCTTCACCGTGGTGATCTTTGCCCACGTAAATCAGCAGGCCCTGGTGTTCTTTCACTTCAGTGACGGACACTTCGAGGCTGTTCACGGTTGAAATGTTGTCTCCGGCCTTGAATCGCAGGCGCGTGAGAGGTGCATTGTCGATAGCGTAGGTGCGCTCCTCTCCAACCGCCGGAAACGACAGCGTGACGCGCCGTCCCTCCAGATCAACAACGATACCAAGTCCTAATTGGGCATCCGCGTGGCTGACCCAACGCTGTCCAATAATGTATTCCATCAATGATTTTAACCTGTGATTATCGAGCGAGGTGTAGCGAAAACGGCGATAGTTTATCACTGAAACAGCGAAGAATCTTGGACATCTTGGTTCGCAGTCATGTCGCTGCGTCGAGCGTGTTACATGGCAGTGATTAAGCGCCGTTGAAGAAGAGATTCCGGCTGTTGCGGTTCACCCGGCACAGTAATTCTTCAATCTCAATGTCTTTTATCGCCGCCACTGTCTCGGCGATAAAAGGCAAGTAGTAGGGTGCGTTGGGTTTGCCGCGATACGGCACCGGTGTGAGATAAGGCGCATCGGTTTCCAGCACTAGTTGCTCGACCGGTGTGGCGGCGACTACCGCACGTACATTGTCTGCACGATTGAATGTGGTAATGCCGTTAAAACCGAGCATAAAGCCTTCCGCGAGGCAGAATTCCGCCAGTGCCAGACCTGAGGTGAAGCTGTGTATTACACCCTTGCGCGCCAGTGTGCTGCTGTAATTTCGCAGTATGTCACGGGTGTCGTCATCGGCTTCGCGCGTGTGGATGACCACCGGGAGGTCGAGTTCAACAGCGGTTTGCAGTTGCTGTTCGAACGCTTTGCGCTGCACTGTGCGGTCGGCGTGATCGTAGTAGTAATCCAGGCCGATCTCTCCTATGGCGACAATACGCTCGTCAGCGGCGTGTGTGCGAATAATCGCATCGACCTGCGGGTTGTAGGAGCCTGCTTCGTGTGGGTGTATGCCCTGTGTGCCCCAGATGTACTGTGAGGAATTCGCGAGTTCCATCACGCGGTGCAAATTCTCCGCTGATACCGCAATGGTGATTATGCGTTCGACACCCACCGCCAGGGACTTCTCCATCGTGAGGGCCAACTCTGCCTGATCGAGGTAGTCAAGATGACAGTGCGTCTCGATAATAGGGGTATTGAAGCGTGGGATGTCACGCCGGGTTTTCTTGCTCATAATGTCGTCTTACCGCATATCTGTGCTGCCCGCTGTTATCCGCTGGCGCAACTTGCGCTCTGGCGTCGGGCGCAGTTCGCGGATGGTACACGTGATCCGCTCCCACAACCAGTTGTGCAGCGGCGAGTTGGATGTGCGCTTATGGGTTACCAGAGCATGGTGAATATGCAATTCGGCTTCGCGCGGCAGGGGGAGGCCGGTAATACCCGTCGTCACGCCTTCCTGCTGCAGGATATACGCGGGGGCAGGCATGAAGTAGTCACTCTGGCGCAATAGCTCCAGTGCAGTCAGCAAATGTGATATTTCCAGTGTGGCAAGCGGATGGTCGGCGATGTCCAGGGTAATGCCTGTATTTTGCTGAAACTCGAACTGTTCCTGGGTTGAGGCATAGAGCCTGATCAGCGGAAATTGCGAGAGCCGTTCCCGTGTCAACTCCCGGGCCGTCAACGGGTGGTCTTGGCGTACCAGAATAGCCAGCGGACTGCCGCCGAGGCGCTCTACCCTGAAGTCGCTGCTGTAGTGCGCCTGTTCGATCTGTATCGCGAAATCGAGGCTGCCGAGCGCAAGTGCCTCCAGTTGGTTCTCGATGCGGGTAATCACGCGAATACTGAGTAGCGGCGCGAGATCACTCAGTTCGGCCAGAAGGCGGGGCAGCAGAGTCAGGCCCACATGCTCTGACAGTGCGAGGGAGACCTCGCCACTGGCAGACCTGGGGTCGAAGTCCGGCCCTGATAGCAACTGCGAGATATCGCCAATGATCTCGCTCAATCCGCTTGCCAGTTCCAGTGCCCTCGGCGTGGGTTGCATACCGCGGCTGCTGCGTGTGAACAAGGCATCGTTAAACAGTGCGCGCAGTCTTGTCAGGGTTTTACTCATTGCAGGTTGAGTAATAAACAGGCGTTCCGCAGCCCGGGATACACTTCGCTCCTCAAATAAAACCTGTAGTGAAATCAACAGGTTGAGATCGACTTTGCTAAATTCTCGAGTATCCATTGCAGCTTGTATGAATCCAATTCATGTTGAGCATATTTAAAATGCATTAGATGCATATCATAGCTTACTGTAGGATGGGTGCAATGTCGGTTATGCCCTGGGATCCACGGGCGTACCGATCACCCCACCGGTGTTCAGTGGAATCCCATTGAGGTCCTCATTAGTATTTTAAACCCGCTTATGGCGGGTTTTTTTTGCTCACTGTTTCGTACTCAGGGGCAATACCACCTGTCGCTGGTGACTGAGGTGGCCTGCGTGATGGTACCCGGCCCAGCCCCGGCGCAGTTGTCAGGCAGGTGCCTGCACTACTTGAGTTTCGGTTTGGTGACGCCACCAGCGCGTCGCCCAAGTTTCGGGCGGGTGCGCGCGGCCGACTTCCCGGCCTTTCTGCGCGGAGATGCCCCGGTTTTAGCCGCAGCTTTGTTTTTTGTTGTCGTCGACTTTGCTGCAGCACTGGGTGTCGCCGGTGCTTTTTTGCGAAGTTTTGGTGTGGGCTTCCCGGTGCCGCGAACCACAGCCGGTGCCCGTTTCGGTGACTGTATTTTTGCTTTCGCTGCTACCGCCGCACTTTTCGGGCGCCGCGGCCCCAGCTTATGGGCGGCTTCGTACAGTTCCTCGTAGGCGGCGACAAGGCAATCGTGATAGAACTCCGGGTCCGGCATGATGTCCCTGTCCGCGAGCACGGACAGGGTTATTTTTCCGGAGTAGCTGAACACCAGGTGGAAGATGCCCATGCCGGGTGTCAGTACGCCCAGGCCGTAGTAATCCACCATCCTTGCACCGGCACAGTACAGCGGGAAGTTCGGTCCTGGCACATTGGATATACAGGTCGAGATATTTAGCGGTATGTGCCTGGACAACTCGTTGCGCGACCAGAAGCCAGCGACCGATTTGGAAATCACCGGAGAGAAGACACCGGCGAGTTTGAGCGCGTCCACCATCGGGCTGGCTTCGCCACTTTCCTTGGCGGTATCTGTCGAGTGCTTGATCGCCAGTAGCCGTTCCAGCGGATCACTGATATCGGTGTGCAGGGAGGCGAATATCGCCCCTACCTGGTTGTTTTCCTCGGTAGAACTGCGCCGCGTGCGCATATTCAGCGGTAAAGTGGCTGCCAGCGAGCCCTCCGACGGGGCCTCATTTTTCGCCGTGAGGTAGCCTATCAGCGCGCCGCTGATAACGCCCAGTGCAACATCATTGACCGTAACGCCGACGCTATTTTTGATGTCCTTGAAACCCTCCAGTGGAAACTCGGCGGCATCGAAGACCCGGTGTGGGCCAACCGGTCTGTTGAGTATCGTTTTGGGAGCGCTGACATCCGGTGCGGGGATTTCCTTGCGCGCGATATCCAGCGCATATTTGCCCAGGTCACGCGCTGTCCTTGCAGTACCGGTGATAAACTGGAACGTGTTTTTTACATTGTTGATTGTCGCTTTGGTCATCAACTCACCGACTGAGGGAGTGGTGTCAACCAGGCGCGGCTGGGCATCGGGATCGCTGGAGTGATCCGGGTTGGGGACCAGGTCATGCAGAGCCGTCATAAAGGAGGCGCCACCGGCACCATCGACCAGTGAGTGATGCATTTTGGTGTAGACTGCGAAGCAGCCTGCGGGGAGGTTGGGTATATTGTCCAACCCTTCAATAATATACGCTTCCCACAGCGGGCGGGACATATCCAGCGGCCGGGAGTGGAGGCGGGCCACCTGGATACACAGTTGTCGCCAGTCACCGGGTTCCGGCAGGGCGATATGCCGCAGGTGAAATTCGACATCGAAGTTCGCATCTTTTACCCAGTAAGGTCTATCCAGGCCGCCGGGAACTTCGACCAGCCGGGTGCGAAATAGCGGCAGGTCGCTCAGTCGTCGTTCAAAGCTGGCGATAACGTCCTTGAAGCGCACAAATCCGCCCGGCGCTGTAGAAGGGTCGTAAATACCCAGGCCGCCCACGTGTTGGGGGGTGTTCGTTTGTTCCAGATTGACAAATGCTGAATCGAGTATTCCTAACTGTTTCATAGTGTCTCAAGGCCCTTGGCAGGCATCCAGTGATACGATCTTTGAAGGTAGTTCAGTTCAGGGATAATGCCACGGACTCCCTGTCCGAAACAGGTCAAGTTCCGACATCGCCGACGGAGCATGGTGCAGCGGACAATGTCGGTTTTGCAGGTACCCATAGGCACCTTGTATACCACCGTGCAAACACGGCGCGTTTATATCATTCTGGCGTTCGGGTGGCCACAGTCGCTGGTCAAAAAATGGCCAGCTGGCCAACTATTTCGCAAAATCTGATACGCATTACGCCAGCCCGTTTGCGAGTGGATGTGAGTCGCATTATGCATTCTCTATGATCAGCAGGGCTCCGCCGGCCTTGATCGGGTTACTGGTTTTCCACTCGATGATTTCTGCGTAATGCCTTGTCTCACAGCGCTGCGCCAGATCGAAGAAAGGCGGTCGCTCCGGATCCGCGATCACGATGTGTTTCACCCCGGCCTTGACCGCCCGGTTCACCAGATTAAACACCGGGTTCACAAGGTCATCCCAAAAACAGATGTCGGCTGCGATCAACATATCAAATCGCGACAGCTGCCGCGTGCTCAGCGTTTCAAAACGGGCGACCTGCGGCGTAGTCGTAACGCCGTTGAGATCGGCTGTGGCGTGCAGGAGCGGGAACACATCGGGGTCGGCATCGACGGAGGTGACGTCAGAGCCCAGTGTCGAGGCGCACCAGATTCCGGAGATTCCCCAGCCGCAGCCAATGTCGATCACAGTTGCATGGTGCGACGGGCGGTGGGTATGCAGGTAATCGATTAACAGCAGGCTGGATTTCCACAACTTGTTGCCGTGAATCGAGGGTGTCACACCCTGGCGGCGAACCCTGCGGATGGCCGGATGCGCGCTGGTGGGCATGGTGACACCGCGAAAGCGGTAGCCTGTTCGCGGTCTGCGGGCTGTCACAGTGCGATCCCACACTGTGCCGAGCAATGTGAAGCATACTCCGTGCGGTTCGCGGTGATCAAATCAGTCTCCCTGGATACCAATGGCGAGGCTCGACAGTGTGTCACTGTGGTGTCCACCGTGCCAGCCCGCGGTGCGGTCCAGCAACGCGCAATACCTGACTGGCGCCTGCGGGGCGCCTGCGATACGATGGCCCTCGTTGCGAACGCCATTTATGAGGGACCAATGGACAGGTCATCAATTGTAGCCATAAGACAGAGCGTTGAGCTACTGGAGAAGAACAAGCCACAGCAGGCCAGAGCCAAACGCACCTATGAATCCATCCTCGCGGCGGCAGCCGAATTGCTTGTGGAAGTCGGTGTGGAGAGAATTTCCACTAACCTGGTGGCCGAAAGAGCGGGCATCACGGTACCCGCGCTCTACCGTTACTTTCCGAACAAGTATGCAGTCCTGAACGCGCTGGGTGCGGCGCTGATGGACAAGCAGAACGACGTATTCCAGAAGTGGTTTGATCACTATCTTGCGTTAGGTGATCTGCAACTCCTGCTGGACAATGTCTACGAATTAATGAGACGCACCTACGATATAACCTATGAACAGGTTGGCGGACTGGAAGTGGTGCAGGCTCTGCGCGCTGTCGGGCCGTTGCAGGAAGTGCGTCTGGCGTCCCACCGATTGGTAGCCGGGCAGCTGGCGGTGATCGTCGGGCAGATGCTGGGGCGGCCCGTTGACGACCTGATGACTATGCAGTCCCGACTGACCATAGATGCCAGCTACGCCATCGTGGAAATGGCGCTGGAGGATGAGTCACTGTCAACTGAGGTACTGCTGCAGGAAGGTGCGCGCATGATGCGGTTATACTGGCAGGGTTTTATGGAAAATGCAGGTGACGCCGATCACTCCTCGCCGACAACGTCCTCTGCCTGAGGCCCTTTCTCACTCTCGGCAACGAAAAAGCTGACGCTCTGTCCGTCGCGCAAGCCGCGTCGGCCCTCTCCGCGGATGGAGCGAAAGTGGACGAAAATTTCCTCGCCGTCATCTTTCACGATAAACCCGAAACCCTTGGAAGCATTGAACCATTTTACCGTGCCGTGCTCGCGACCGGTGTCCCCGTCGGTCAGCTTTTGGGGCGGTTTCCTGGTGGCAGCCCCTGTGCTGCCGGCCGACTGCTGCGCGCCGACGATCAATGCGGTGGCAGCTGTTGAGACAAAAAAGGCGATCAGCAGGCGGGCATCAAAAATTTCGCCTTCAAATAAAAGGTTGACCAGGGTAGAAGCGATAATGGCGATGACAAGACTGACAAGTAGTTTGGCGATAAGACTCATCGGTTCCTCCCAATGATTTCCGTGTCAGGATGGCACGAAATTGAAGCCGGGTATCTTAGCATCATTCCTGTTGCAAGGTCTGCTACTTAAATAATTAAGTGGACCTGAAGTGCCTCCGCACAGCCAGTGCGCCGGGGTGTCCTGGACAGGATTGTCGCCGGCGCCAGCAACGAATGTTGCAGTCGCGGAACCTCTACCACTGGTTCAGAGCTTGACCACGTCTTCAGCTTGCAGGCCTTTGGGGCCCTCTACAAGGGTGAACTCCACACTCTGGCCCTCGTTGAGTGTGCGAAAACCGTCTCCCTGGATGGAGCGGAAGTGCACAAAGACATCGTCTTCGCCTTCCTGTCTTGTGATGAACCCGAACCCTTTGGCATTGTTAAACCACTTGACGGTGCCGTTGTGTCGATCGCTCATACCACTGTACCTCGGTTTACACTGTTGCTTTTATTATGTCGAGCCGCAATCGCTGGCCAGGAGTGCACGCGAGATCAGATACTGCGAATGCGTTGTAACTGATCCTGTAGTGTCTCCAGTGCCTGCTCCTGTGCCTGCAATTTTTCTTTTTCCTTGTTGACCACGGCGGCGGGTGCCTTGTCGACAAACGCGGCATTGCCTAATTTTCCTCGCAGCCGTGACAGGTCATTCTCCAGTTTTCCAATTTCCCTGTCCAGCCGGGTAATCTCCGCGTCCTTGTCGATCAGTCCTGCGATGGGTACGAGGATCTCCAACTCGCCCGCCAGCGCCGTCGCGGCCATCGGCGCATCTGCATCCTCGGCCAGCCAGCTTATCTGGGCCAGTTTAGCCAGCTTTCTGAGGTATTGCGAGTTTTGCCCCAGCCTGCGCTGGTCATCGGCAGTGCCATTGCGCAGCAGGACGGTCAGTTCTTTTCCCGGCGGGATATTCATTTCGCCACGAATATTGCGTATCCCGACAATGACGGCTTTCAGCCATTCGATATCGGCGCTGGCAAGCGGGTCGATTTTGCTGTCATCGGCCTGTGGATAGGGTTGCAGCATGATGGTGGGACCAGATTTGCCCGCCAGAGGTCCAACAGTCTGCCAGATCTCTTCCGTGATGAAGGGCATCATCGGGTGCAGCAGGCGCAGCCAGGTTTCAAGCACCCGGATGAGCGTCTGGCGCGTGCCGCGTTTTGCTGCCACCGGAGCCGCATCATCCCAGAGCACCGGCTTGGACAGTTCCAGGTACCAGTCACAGTATTCGTTCCAGATAAACTCGTACAGGGCAGAGCTCGCCAAGTCGAAGCGGTAGTTTTCGACCGCGCGCGCCACCTCTGCCGCCGTCTCCTGAACGCGGCCGGTAATCCAGCGATCGGCGAGGCTCAACTCCACTGCCGCGCCGTTGTCGATACCGCAATCCTCACTCTCACAATTCATCAGCACGTAGCGCGCCGCATTCCAGATTTTATTGCAGAAATTCCGGTAGCCCTCGATACGGCCGATATCGAACTTGATGTCGCGGCCGGTGGAGGCGAGCGAGTAGTAGGTGAAGCGCAGCGCATCGGTGCCGTACGATGCCAAACCGTCGGGGAACTGTCGACGCGTGGCTTTTTCGATTTTGCTCGCGAGCTGGGGTTGCATCATGCCACTGGTTCGCTTGGCGACCAGTTCCTCCAGTGAGATGCCATCGATGAGGTCGATAGGGTCAATCACATTGCCCTTGGACTTCGACATTTTCTGGCCTTCGGCGTCGCGCACAAGCCCGTGCACGTACACAGTGTGAAAGGGTACTTCCTGCCGAAAATGCAGGGTCATCATGATCATGCGGGCGACCCAGAAGAAGATAATATCGAAACCGGTCACCAGTACTGAGCTCGGATGAAAGGTTGCCAGCTCCGGCGTCTCTTCAGGCCAGCCCAGCGTGGAAAATGTCCACAGTGCCGATGAGAACCACGTGTCGAGTACATCTTCGTCCTGGCGCAGTGCGATCTCCTCTCCCAGCCCGTTTTCGCGGCGCACAGCCTCTTCACTTTCACCGACGTAGAACTTGCCGTCGGCGTCGTACCAGGCGGGGATACGGTGGCCCCACCACAGCTGGCGGCTGATGCACCAGTCCTGGATATCGCGCATCCACGCAAAGTAGGTGTTCTCCCACTGTCTGGGCACAAACTGGATATCGCCGTTCTCGACGGCGGCGATAGCCGGCTTCGCCAGTTCCCTGGCGTCGACATACCACTGGTCGGTGAGATAGGGTTCGATGACAACGCCGGAGCGGTCGCCGCGAGGGACTTTCAGGCGGTGATCTTCCACCTTGTCCAGCAGCCCCAGCGCCTCCATATCGGCGACCACTTTCAGGCGCGCCTGCTGTCGGTCGAGGCCGCGGAAGGCTGCTGGTGCTGCGTCACTGATCGCCGCATCATCGTTGAAAATATTGATCATGGGCAGGCCGTGCCTGCGGCCGACTTCATAGTCATTGAAATCGTGGGCAGGTGTGATCTTCAGGCAGCCGGTGCCAAACTCACGGTCGACATACTCGTCGGCGATAACCGGGATTTCGCGGTCGCACAGTGGCAATTTGACAGCCCGCCCGATCAGGTGAGCGTAGCGCTCGTCGTCGGGATGTACGGCTACGGCGGTGTCGCCCAGCATGGTTTCCGGGCGTGTGGTCGCTACTGTCAGGTGGCCTTCGCCCCCCGCCAGCGGGTAGTGGAAGTGCCACAGATGGCCCGCTTCTTCCTCCGATATCACTTCAAGATCGGAAATCGCCGTGTGCAGTGACGGGTCCCAGTTTACCAGCCGCTGTCCCCGGTAAATCAGGCCCTCATGGTACAGTCGGATAAACACTTCCTGAACCGCAGCGCTCAGCCCCGGGTCCATGGTGAAGCGTTCGCGGGACCAGTCGAGAGAGGAGCCGAGTCGTCGCAGTTGACGGGTGATGGTGCCGCCCGACTCCTCCTTCCACTGCCAGACTTTTTCAATAAACTTTTCCCGCCCGAGGTCGTGGCGACTGATGCCCTGGGCCGACAGTTGCCGCTCGACTACCATCTGTGTCGCAATGCCCGCGTGATCCGTGCCTACCTGCCACAGCGTGTTGTGGCCCAGCATTCGGTGGTAGCGTATCAGTGCATCCATGATGGCCTCCTGGAAGCCATGCCCCATGTGCAGGCTGCCGGTCACGTTTGGTGGAGGAATCATGATGCTGTAGGGCGTGTCTCCGCCCTGTGGGGCAAAATAGCCGCTGCTTTCCCACTGCTGGTACCAACGGGTTTCGAGTTCAGCGGGTTTGAAGGTTTTATCCATAAATCGGGAATCCGGAGAGTGTAGACCGTGATGCCGACCGGCAAGCGGCGGGCGACGTGAGCCGGGGATTATACGGTAGTCGAGACGTGACCGGCACCCCGGTGGCCAGCACCAGACCCTGTATTGGTGCCGGCGTCATGACAAACCAGCGCAACGGATCGGCGCGCGTCAGAGATCGTGTTTCTCCAACTGGTAGCCGCGCTCCTTGTAGAACGTCCAGGACTGTCGCAGTGCGGCCAGACTGTCGGGCTCCTGCGTGACGACTTCGGCGACGCGGGCAAAGCGACTGAAGAACGGTGGGATCGCCAGTTGCAGGTTGATCAGCAAGTCGTTGTGACCTTCCGGCTCCTGTCCCCAGCCTATCGCGACCGTATCGGCGTGCTCCTGTCCGAGCAGGCCGTGGGGGAGAAAACTGGCGGGCCGATAGTGCCACAGCAGTTCATCCAGCTCACAGGCCTGCGCTTCATCGGCAGCGTTGATAAAGATGCGATGCCCGCGCTGGAAAGCCTTGTCGGCCAGGCGTGCTGCGACGTTAAGGCGCTGTCCGGGCGCGGCGCTCTGCACCACGTAAAATCCTACCAGCGTCATTGCCCGGCGCGGTCCATTAGATACCGGGTGAGCAGTGCCACCGGTCGTCCGGTGGCGCCCTTGGGCGTGCTGTCCCATGCGGAACCCGCGATATCGAGGTGAGCCCAGTGATAGTCTTCGGTAAAGCGCGACAGGAAGCAGGCGGCCGTAATGGCGCCGCCTCCGGGGCCGCCGATATTGGCAATATCCGCGAAGTTGCTCTTTAGTTGCCCCTGGTACTCGTCCCACAGCGGCAGTCGCCACGCGCGGTCATGGGTCTCTTGACCCGCAGCCAGCAGTTGTTCCGCCAGTGCGTCCTCGTTGGCGAACAGACCGGTTGCCTGTGAGCCAAGCGCCACTACACAGGCGCCCGTCAGCGTGGCAATGTCGATGACTGTTTCCGGCTTGAAGCGCGCCGCGTAGGTAAGGGCATCGCACAGCACCAGGCGTCCCTCGGCATCGGTGTTGAGCACTTCAATGGTCTTGCCGGACATGCTGGTGACGACATCGCCGGGCTTGGTGGCGCTGCCGCTGGGCATATTCTCTGCTGCGGCGACGATTCCAACGACATTGATCGCCAGCCCGAGTTCCATGACCGCACGCACGGTGCCAAAGACACTGGCGGCACCACCCATGTCAAATTTCATCTCGTCCATTTTGGCGCCGGGTTTCAGAGAGATACCACCGCTGTCAAATGTAATGCCCTTGCCGACCAGTACATGGGGCTTGTCCGATGACTTGCCGCCCTTGTAATGCATCACAATAAGCTTGGCGGGCTGGTCGCTGCCAGCGGAGACTGACAGCAGTGAGCCCATGCCCAGCTCGCGCATTTTCTTCTCTTCCAGCACGGTAACGCCAAGCTTGGGATTATTGCGGGCCAGCTTTCGCGCATGACGGGATAAGTAGGCAGGTGTGCACACATTGCCGGGAAGGTTGGCAAGATTGCGCGCTTCGTTGACACCCATGCCGATGGCATTGCCCTGGTGCAGGGCAGTGCTGGCGGTGCGTGTCGGCAGCACCCCGTGGACATTGACTACCAGTTTGCCGAGCTTCCACGGTGCTTTCGGTTCGGAAACGGTTTCCGTGTAGCGGTATGCCGCTGCGACGAGGTGTCTTGCGAGGTAGCCGAGCGTCCACACGGCCTCTTTCTCTTCCAGATCCAGTGCCGCCAGATGCAACATTGCCTCGGTCGCCTGTTTGGACTCCAGCGCGCGATAGAGCTGTTGGCAAAACTTCCTGGCTGCCTCGCGATCGAATTTTTTCACATCGCCACATCCGATCAACAGGATACGCTTGCTATTGCCGGCGCCGGGCAGCATCAGGCTCTCGCCGGATTTGGCGCTGAAATCCCCCAGCGCAAGCGCAGCCTTGATGGCGCCGGTTGACGCTTTATCCAGCTTCAGCGCCGCACCTGACAATTTCGCACCGTGAAACAGTGGCACAATAGCGCATTGCGTGGTGGCGGTGGCGGCATCTTTGACATCGCGCGCAGTGAATGTCATTCCGGACATAACAACTCCTCTGGCATAAAACGTACTAGTTTAAGTGCAGCGGCGACTAAACTGAACCGAAAAATCCTGTTGCGTTCAATTTGTCAGCTGTGAATCCGATTTCCTGGCCGCCGCTTTCGGTAGCAGGATCAATTCGGTGCGTGAGAGATAGTCGTGCCAGTACCGATGATTGCGATCCACCAGGCACCACAGGTAGCCGAGCCCGAGGCAGGCCGCAGACAGCAGTGCGCCGCAACACCGTACAATGGCTTTGCCGGCTGAAGGGGGATTGCCCTGATAATCCACGAGTTTGATGCGCCATGCCTGCATTCCGAGGGTCTGGCCATTCTTCAGCCAGAACAGGCAGAAAAAGCCGAATACACTGCCGACTGTCAACAGCTGTACCAGATGGGCATTCAATACCTCCTGTTCGCCACCTGTCGAGCGCACGACCACCGCCAGCGCGGTAGCATTGACCACTGCCACCAGGGCCACCACCAGAAAAGTATCGTACACGATCGCGGCGAGGCGCCGCAGCAGTGAAGGGGAGGGATGAGGCTGATGTTCTGTCATGCCGACGAGTTTACCACTTCCCCACGCAGCAGCATTAACGAAATGTAAATTGAGTGGCATTTCCGACGCGTGCTACATTGACCAGAGATATCAGAGGTCGAACGCATGAACGTGTTACTGGTGGAAGACGACAGACAGGTGGGGGATTTTGTGGTCAACGAACTGCGCGCCGCTGGCCACAGTTGTGTTTACACTGGCGACGGTGAAGCGGGGCTGCAGGCCGCCACCAGTGCGCTATTCGACGTGATGGTGATAGATCGCATGATGCCACGCATGGACGGCCTGGCACTGATTAACACCCTGCGGCAATCGGGAGACAATACCCCGGTGCTGGTGCTGAGTGCACTGGGTGATGTGGATGACCGGGTACAGGGCCTGCAGAGTGGCGCGGACGATTACCTGGTGAAGCCGTTCGCAATGGCGGAATTGCTGGCGCGGCTCGAGGTGCTGCACCGGCGCGTCGTGGCGCCGGGTGCCGATACACAGACCAAACTCGTAGTTGGCGATCTGGTCATGGACTTACTGCGACAGCATGTGCAGCGCGGCGAAATCGTCATCGCATTGCAGCCACGCGAATATAAATTGTTGGAGTACCTGATGCACCACGCAGGGCAGGTGGTGACACGAACGATGCTGCTGGAGCATGTCTGGGGCTATCATTTTGATCCCCAGACCAATGTGATTGACGTGCACGTATCGCGGTTGCGACAAAAGATCGACAAGGATTTTGACTATCCACTGCTGTCTACTGTGCGGGGCGCCGGCTATCGCCTGGGCGCGGCGCTGAGCGACTGAGCACAATACGGTGCAAATCGGGAAAGTAGTCAGCAGTCTCACCTTTCGGTATATCGCCAAGTATGTCACGGTGCTCAGTGCCTCCGTGTTTGTGGTGCTGGGCGCGTTCTACGTGTTTTTCAGCTACACCTCGTTCAAGGAGCTCGGTGAAAACGTGGTGGAGGAACTCGATACGCTGCAAATCGTGTATCGAGGGCAGGGGCTGGGCGGCGTGGATCAGTACATAGCGGATCAGACCGCGTCGCCCTCGGTCAATCGTTTTTATTATCTGGTAACCGACGAATCCGGCGCCAAAGTCGCGGGTGATTTGCCGGCTGCACCGCGGTACCAGGAGTTTGAAGATGGCTGGCTGGGCTTCGAGATGGACTTGCAGAGCTGGGGCAAGTCTGTTGATGTCGATTTCGTGGCGCTGCCGATAGCGCTGGGCGACGGCTACCGGGCCATGGTCGCCAGTGACTACGCCGATATTGTGGAACGCGCTGAACTGGTGTTCCAGACGCTGTTCAGAGTCATGGTGGCGACGCTGATACTGGGGATTAGTGGCGGGTTTTTCAGTGCCGCCAGGGCGTTGGATCATGTGGAGTTACTGAATCGGGAAATCTCTCGTATTGTGCAGGGTGGCCCTGGGCAGCGCCTCAAGATCGAGGGAGAAGCGGGCTATTTTCGCGCTCTCGCCATTGTCATGAACCAGATGCTGGAGCAGATGGAAACGCTGATGCAGGGTGTGCGTCGTGTGTCCGACAATATAGCGCACGATTTGCGTACACCGCTGACGCGGATGCGCAACGACCTGAGCCAGTTGCGTGATAAAAAGGCTCCGGTAGATGGTCGGCAACTGGAGGGGCTGATTGAGGAGTGCGACGACCTGTTGTCGACATTCAACGCGCTGTTGCGCATTTCTGCGCTGGAGTCTGGCAGCCGCCTGGCGAGCGGGAGCGAGGTCGAACTCGGCGCACTGCTGCGCGATGTGGTCGAGTTGTATGAACCGCTGGCGCAGGAGCACGACATTGCGTTGGAACTGGACGCCCCGCAACCGGGGCGATGCAAGGGGGAGGCTGATCTGCTGTTCCAGATGTTCGCCAATGTGCTCGACAATGCGCTCAAGTATACGCCCGATCACGGGTTGATCCGGGTTCAACTGCGACCCGGTCGCGATGGTGTCGGCCACAGTGTGATTATCTCTGATTCTGGGCCAGGCATTCCCGTGGTGGAGCGCAAGAATGTTTTTCGGCGTTTCTACCGGGTGGAGTCCAGCCGCACCGAGCAGCCCGGGCACGGCCTGGGGTTGAGTCTGGTACAGGCCATCGCCCAGTACCATCACGGGTCGGTGGAACTGGGCAGCAATCAGCCGGGCTTGCAGGTCAGGGTGACGCTGCCCTGATTGCTATCGCAGCGGGCTGATGGCAGCCGCGGTTAATCTTCCAGCGAAATATGATCGGTGCTGGGTGCGGCGACCTCAGTGGACCGGCGCTGTTGTCTCTCTTGTTGTGGCGCATCCCCGGGCGGCAGCGCTGCAAGATGCGACAGGTCCAGCGACAGTTCTGATGGCTCTGGTGCGGCGCAGTCGCTGAAGTCCGTGCCGGGAGCTGACAGCGCCAGCCCCTCCAGGTTGGGCGACACTGGCACGGCCGACGATTGCAGGTTTGGAATACTGTCGCCGACGTTGGCCATGCTGAGGTGAGCAGTATCCGGTGCCGCAGGCGGTGGCGGCGCTTCTGCGGACAGGCGTTCCGCGGTTTCAGCAGTCAGCCCTGAGGTATCCACCTCGCGCACGATCGGCTCCGCGCGTTCATGTTCGCGCAGCACCTCGGTCCCCGGCGGTGCCAGTGCGATGCCGCCGGTCTGTGCGGCGGGCACCTGCTGGCTGTTTGTGGGGGAGGGCGGCTTCGCCGATTCGGAGCGGTAGCCCGTTTGATCCGGAGCGGACGCCAGTGCGGCGATTTTTTCCGCCGCTGTCAAAGGTTTTTCCGCCGCTTGCGCCTCGACGCGCTTGATCACTGGGATTGCGCCCGCGCGCTCCAGGGCTTGTTTATATTTCAGCGCTGTGGTCTTGTCGCAGTTGCGCTTGATCAGCTGGGGTTTGCCGCAAAATAGCTTTTCCAGCGTTGCCGCATCCGCATTGAACACACGAGCCATGTTCTCACGGACGCTGTGCAGTGCAAACCCGTCGACCACCTGGCCGGCGAAATAAATATTGTAGCGCTCTTCCACTGGGCGGCCCCTCCCCTCGTTGCTTATCCCGGAGTATACCGCTTACCCGCGCCGTGGTCTCGTGCACTTGACCTGGCCGAGGTGGCGACACTGTGACAGCTGTGCGCAATCCTGACCAATCACCGGTGCTTCTGTTAACATGGCCGGCCAGATTTTTGTGACTGCGAAAACTATGAGCGACCGAGTTCCCACTCGCTTTGTCAAGACCCTGCTGCGTATGGTTGGCGACAGGGGCTACGATTTCAGTGCGATACTGGATGAGGCAGGTCTCGATTTCGATCCCCTGAACGCTTCTGATCCCGCCTATCGCGATGAGATCAGTGCGATGCAGTACTCCCGCGTATACCAGAGTGTGTTGAGCCTGTTACAGGATGAAACGTTCGGCACCACGGGTAGCGAGTTGGTGGCGCCAGGGGCCTTTCGCATGATGTGCTACTGCATTATTTCCTGTCGCAATCTGGGGCAGGCAATCCAGCGCGCATCGGAGTTTTACCGTACTTTTTTTGACGAGCGAAGCCAATTGTACGCCAACTTCAGCGACCAGATCGCGCGTGTCGGTTATCGCACTATCTCACGGCAAGAGCGACCTCGCGTGGCGGTCGCCGACGGTTACGGCCTGTCGCTGTGGCATCGCTTTTTTGGCTGGTTATGTGGTCGCCCGATCGAGCTGAAGCGGGTGGATTTCAGCGGCGACCCCCCGCAACACCTGCAGAAGTATGAGGAGTTGTTTGGTTGCTCGCTGTATTTCAACCAGGTGAACGACCTGCTGTATTTTGACAGCGCTTGTCTGGCCTGGCCGCTGGTGCACACCGAACACTCCCTGCGGGAATTCTTGCGCACAGCCCCGTACCAATTGCTGATGATGGAGAACAGCGCCGAGGGCAACAATCTCTCGGCACAGGTGAAAGCGATGATAGGTCACGAATTCAGTGAAGGATTTCCGGGTTTTGAGACCATCAGTCGCGCGCTTAATATGTCGGCGCCCACACTCAGGCGTCGGCTCAAACGCGAGGGCACGACGTTCCAGCAACTCAAGGATGAGGCGCGCTGCGAGGCGGCCAAGCTCTGTCTCGATCGCCCGGAGTTGTCGATTAACGATGTGGCCCTGCAGATGGGGTTTACCGATCCCAGCGCATTTCATCGCTCTTTCAAAAAGTGGACACAGCAGACGCCCGGGCAGTTTCGCAGCAGCCGGCGCGCGCGCAAAAGCTGAGCGCCCCCTGTCCCCGGCACCGAGGCTTCGCTATAATTCACGCCTTTGATCTATTTGATTGACGGGTAATGCCATGACTGTGCAGCAGGATATTGAACAGCATCTTCAGTCCACCTTTGCTCCAGTGGAGATGGAGGTGACCAATGAGAGCCATATGCACAGTGTGCCAGCCAATTCAGAAACTCATTTTCGGGTGGTATTGGTCACGGACGTGTTCGCTGGCCGCAGTCGCGTAGCGCGCCATCAGCAGGTTTATGCCGCGCTGGCTGTGCAGCTTGCGGGGCCGGTACACGCCCTGGCGCTGCACACCTACACGCCCGAGGAGTGGCAACAGCGCGAACAGCCCGCACCGGCATCGCCTGAATGCCTCGGCGGCAGCAAGGCCGAGCAGCGGTAGGGTTTTCGTATGTCTTCTTTCGTCGTTGCAGCCCTGTACAAATTCGTCGCGCTGGATGACTACCACGCCCTGCGCGAACCCCTGCTTGATGTCTGTCTGGCAGCCGGCACGCGCGGCACATTACTGTTGGCCAGTGAAGGTATTAACGGCACGATCGCCGGCACGGCCGAGGCCGTCGACAGGGTGTTGAGCTACCTGCGCAGCGATCCGCGACTGGCAGATCTCGAGCACAAGGAGTCGCGCGATGCCGTGATGCCGTTCTATCGCATGAAGGTTAAATTGAAGCGGGAAATTGTCACCATGGGCGTCGCTGGAGTGGACCCCAACGCCCGTGTCGGCACCTACGTGCGCCCGCAGGACTGGAACGCGCTGGTCGACGATCCCGAGGTTCTGCTGATTGATACCCGCAATGACTATGAGTGCGACATCGGCAGCTTCCGGGGCGCCATAGATCCTCGCACCGTGAATTTTCGCGAGTTTCCCGACTATGTGCGAGCCAACCTGGATCCAGGTGTGCACAAGAAAGTGGCGATGTTTTGCACCGGCGGTATTCGCTGCGAAAAGGCCTCCGCCTTTATGTTGAATGAGGGTTTTGAGGAGGTCTATCACCTGCAGGGTGGCATCCTCAAATACCTGGAAGAAGTCCCACCCCAGGAGAGCG
>TARA_R110002124_G_scaffold96572_1_pt1 | contig 19767 bp, 11 predicted proteins | sample TARA_R110002124 | Tara Oceans TARA_R110002124 (sample SAMEA4397445) | marine metagenome | biome: Polar Biome; feature: [SRF] surface water layer (ENVO:00010504); material: water (ENVO:00002006), including particulate matter (ENVO:01000060) such as... | depth 5 m | reverse complement strand
GGCAGCACAGTTTCTTCATGAGACGGTCAGCGGGTTGGAATCTCAAGCTCGGACCAACGTCGGCCCAATGCTATTACCAGCCACAAACCTGTCGCCAAACGGCAGTGAATTGCTGGCGGCCCTCAACACCTCCGATGTCAAAAATGTTTTGCTATCAGCCCGCTGTCGTTGGACCTCGAAATCGGGAAAGGTGAGGGATCGGTGCCGGCCTCTTACCAGCGATCATCGTCAAGCCTTCAATAGGAAGCTTCGCGGCATGGCTGGTCGCAAGGCCAATCTCAAGACGCTGACGAAACGAGACCTGTGTGGTCGCCTGTCACTGTCGTGGTGTCAGCAGAGTTCTGACTTCATCCTAGAAGAGGTTGAACGTGGCCGCTTACCTGCACCGATTAGCCTCAATCCCGTCTTGTGGTCGAGTGCCGAAGTGGACAGTGCGCTGAAGGTACGCCGAATCCAACACGCGGCGCTAATTGCCGGTGTGAACTCAGATGATCCGGACGCTTGGAAGGGCAACGTCGCTGCGTCACACGCGGTTGATCACAATGCGCTCAAGAAGGCCTCGATCAATTGGATCACGCCCGCTATCCGCAACCTCAACCGGCCAATCGCTTATGAAATGACGCTTTCGTTCCCTATAACGGGTCCAGATGCCGACAAGTCGGATGCCGCCCTGTTCAATCACCGGCATGATTATGAACTCAGGCGCCTCAATAACCAACTTCTGACAGAAGCCTACCGTGCCGTCGGGTTGCGGCGGACCGTTTCAGAAGGATATTTTCACATCATCGTACCTGAGACGAAATCAGCATCGGGATCGCCTCGGCGTTGGCATTGGCACAGCATCCTGTTCCTGAATGAAGAAGAGTTCTCAACCTTTCTCCGAATTCGTCCGCTGATCATCCGCCGCATCTTGAGCCACTGCAAGAAGAAGGTGGCAAGGGCGCAAATTGAGTTCCAGCCAGTGGATTGTCGTTACGTGCCATACGCTTTGAAGCACGCCGCTGACAATTTGACTGATATTCGTACGAATATTCCGGGCTTGGCCGTAAATACCTGAAAGAGAGGAACTGCCTAGGTTTTCTTGAATGTGCAGACGTGGCGTATCCTGCTGCACCAGCTTCATCTCGCCCCAACATAGAGTATCAGGATGCGTTCAATGGAAAATGCGTCCAATTATAAGTGTGTCTGAAACAATAAGACCAAGTATTACAACCGTTTCAAAGGATCGAACAAAGTCTATCTCTCATTCTCATATCAGTATTGCTCAGGATAATCTCATCATCCGACATCTGATACTTGTGACAAGAATGATGATGAGACGATCATACTCTCCTGATCAACAGGTATTTCAATCATGAACGTGCCAGTAACCCCACGCTTATGGTCGTGCGTAACGGACTGGTCGGTGATGATGATCAAACCTGACTGAGCGAGGATGATAGAGAACCGGTGTGACGGTGAAATAAGACATCCAGATCAATCGGTACCGAAAATATCTTTATCTATTTCTGATCGCAATAGTTCGAACTTGAAAGTAGATCGATCAGGATGCCGACGCTCGAAAAAACGCAGTATTGCTTCATGTTTATACAAATCATAATACAGTTATTCCGTTTAACCATCAATATCACAAACAATAGTTCAACGCATCGCCAACAGTGTAAAACAACAACACGAACTTATGCGGTGATGATATTCACGAAGATATTCACCCTGACCGTATTCCAGATGATTTTGTATCGTGGTGGTCTGGTTGAAACCGGTTCTAGATCACCGGTGCACATTTTGGAGACACGATTTCAAATCATAGAATCAACGGGTTGATATAAACGCCCTTACTGTAGGCGACCAAATTACCGGCCACGTCTGCGATCACCCGTCCAATGTCATATTATAGAACTGAGTGGTGATCGGCTCCATGGTTGAGATACAAAATCAAACCAGTGTTCGCATCATTACCCTGCTGTTTTGAAATCGTTGATCTTTGCCTTTGCCGTTCAGGTATAGGTTTCTATTGGGCGATCAAGAGGGTCGTTTCGTACAATCGATTCTGAAGGCCTTGTGGCGTCCTGTGTGATTTTATAGGCAGAACGTCATCGCTAATCAGAACCATGTGCCCTGACGCCCTCTTGGTCGCCCTATAGATATTGCTAGAAGCTATTCGATCTCCATTACGGTTTGATCGAACAATTAACAGAAGACCTGATTGAGTCTGCAAGCTCTATTTGTACCAATATCAAAATGTACCAGTTGATCGATATAGAAAATAAGCCGGGATTTCACACATCACGGCAATCTATCGCAATGCCGGCAACTGGCAGTTTTCACCAATCACATTCATTAGATCAATAATAAGCATTGTCTGATTTCGACGATGTTGTTGATTGTATGCAGGTTTTTCGGTACAAAGAAAAAAATGACCGATTACATATAATACCCGGTTGAATGTCCTATTTAGAATCGACGGCGATGTTGTCGTCCTTTTTAATAGGAATAAAAAAAATGAAAAAGAAAATTTCGACTATGGATCAATGCCGCTTTGTTATTGATCAAATAAACCGTGCTATGCAATGTGCGGTTCCACTAAACGGATTTCAGACAAACTCGATGGGTTATTGTCTTAACGGTCGTGCTATAGTGACTTTCACGGTCACACGATCTCTGAAAGCCCTGATTGTTAAGTTGATCGACCCCAATCCGGAATACGCAGAGTGCGGTGATCCGCGTCAGAACATCTTCCGCATTGATCTGACCGGTGATGTTTTCGTTGATGACGACATCTTGGAAGCGATTGCCGAACATCTGATCGATCACCGAGACCGCCTCCAGAACCCATGTGAAGCTCATCCGAGTGAACGGTGTTCCGATTGCCATCTTCGAGAACAACCGTGCATGGGCGGCGAGAGCGTCATTATGGATAAGGTTGATACATCACAAATCCATTTCCCCAGTGAACTCTACGCTGAAATCGTAGAGATACTAACTTCATGGGGTTTCGCTTGCGAGTATGCCGGCGCGATCAACTCGCAATGGGGATGGATGGGCACGACGTCTCTGAGCATCCGTCAGGTCCACGATCATGTAGATGTCGTTTTCGAAGATTGGGTAATAGAGAAACTGCTTTACGAAGCCGGGACTCGATACGCCTGCCCGACGATTAGCTACATAGAGCGTGGCGCATTCGGATTGCTATGTGCACAGATGGTGTCCGCGTTTCCGGAGCACAACCCGGCCGCCGTGCATGCCGAAATGTCGATCCCACACGGAAACTGCTAGCCGCGATGATCCAGAAGACTAACTCACCATACTGACGCATAGGCGTGACGATGAGCCGGATTTCCATTTGCTCATCGTCTCGCACCAACTTGCTTCAAGTTTGAAGCGAGTGCGACGCTGATTCCGTGAACGCGATGCGGTTTCAGACCTCATCAGAGCTATCTGCGTATGTCCCGGATCATTTCCCCGCCCATTCTAGTAGATCGTCAGATTTCCCGACGCCGAGGATGAATCTTCGAAGGTCGTCATGTTCCGCGTCCGGCGATCCAGCCCCGAAACAGCACGATAATACCTGCGGCGATATCCACGCCCGGGATTTTCGACGTTGATTGAACACTGAAACATCATTCCCAACTTGGGGAAGTTTGCGTTAGCGTGCCCATGCAACCGGGGAGGGTGTCGCTTGTCGTTCGTCAATACTGGATCTTTCGACCATCGGCCGAGTTTGTCTAACGCGGACAGCCACATGTCGCTGGGTGCGTGGATCTAATGGGAGCGCCGATGCGAACCTATCGTTTGTCCTTTTCTACCGGCGGACTTTTTGTCGGCGAAAGCGCTGAACTTGCATCCAGCTATCTGAATGAACGGGATTGGCAGGCTGTGTCAAAATCCGCTCGGCAATCCAATGTCCTGCAATTCAGAACACCGGCATCGACCGAACGAACCGTTCGCGAACTGATCGCCAGATTGAAGATGCTGTCAGACCAAGAACTCGAGTGGCTAACGGACGATGGCTCATCGATTCAACGCTTGATCCTTTGGCTGTCTGTGTGCCGGCTCTATCTGTTTGTCGCTGAATTTATGACCGAGCTGGTTCAGGAGCGTTTCAGCGCCTATCGGTTTGATCTGACTCACGACGACTTTGATGCCTTTCTGGATAAAAAGGCGGAGTGGCATGATGAAGTCGCAGCGCTCACGGTAGGCACCCGCAAAAAGATCCGCCAGATTCTGTTTCGTATGATGCGCGAGGCGGGCGTACTGACTTCGGACAATCGGATTGCCGCGCCAGTTCCTACGGCGTCAGCATCCAACCTGCGAGATAGTTTGAATGACAATGAGCGCGCCTTCGTACCGGGCTGGAGGCTTTAAGCGAGATCGATATGAAACAGGTTCGCAAAATCTCGTCGCCCAGTGATCGCCTTGACCATCTTGTCCGCGTGATATCGAGCCGCCGCTTTCTCAAGATGGAAAGCCTGAATAACGAAGTGCCGTTTTTCATCTATCCGTTTGACGCAGCCGATGCCGTCCGGGAAGCCGGCATGTTTGAAAAGCTGCTCAGGCAATTGGATGAGAAAGGCGTGTCAGCGCTGACTATCAATCTTTATGACCTCGCCATCGAAATCTTGGAAGGCCGGGGAATTCTCGACCGGTTGATCGATATGGAATCAGGCCTCGAGAAGGACCAGCTCAAGGAAACCCTGCAGGGCGTGCTGGATCCTGAAGCCCATTTGGTGCCGGCAATTCAAAACAAGGCTGAAGGGCATGAGTTCGACGTGCTGCTGATCACGGGCGTTGGCGAAGTGTTTCCATACATCCGGTCCCACAATGTCCTGAACAATTTGCAGCGCGTCGCAAAGGGCTACCCGACGGTGATGTTCTTCCCGGGGGCCTACACGCACGAAATGGCGACCGGGGCTTCCTTGGATCTGTTCGGAAAATTGCACGACGACAAGTATTACCGCGCTTTCAATATCCTTTATGTCGAGGGGACGTAAATCATGGCTGATGCGATCGAGACCATTTTCGAGAAGCCGATTGATCGGCAAATTGATGGGGTCATTAAAGCCGACGACGAAGCCAGCCTGAAAATCGAGCTTCAGGAATACGTCCTCACAAATGAGATCGAGCGAAATTTCGCTAAATTCCTCAATGCCTACAACAATTATGGCGTGGCCAACGGGGTCTGGATTTCCGGGTTCTTCGGGTCGGGTAAATCCCACCTTCTGAAAATGCTCGCCTTGGTGTTGGAGAACCGCGAAGTCGATGGCGAAGCGGCGCTTTCATTCTTCGAGACCAAGTTTGCGGACAATCCGATTGCCCTTGCCGATTTGAAGAAGGCGGTCGCGGTTCCATCGAAGAGCATTCTGTTCAACATCGACCAGAAAGCCGATGTGATCAGCAAGAAGCAGGTCGATGCCATTCTGGCGGTGTTTCAGAAGGTCTTCGATGAGGCCTGCGGCTATTATGGAAAGGTCAGCCATGTTGCCGCTTTCGAGCGCGATCTGGACAAGAATGGTCAACTCGATGGCTTTCGGACTGCCTTCGAAAAGCGTTCGGGGCTGGCGTGGGAACGGGGCCGTGAACAGGCGGCGATGGAAAAGAGCCATATCGCTGGCGCCTATGCGGATGTCAGCGGTAAATCGGAAGCCGACACCAAGGGCATCTGGGACGATTACCGCAACCATCACGCGGTCTCGATTGAGGATTTCGCGGATCTGGTGAAGGCCTATATCGACCGTCAGGAAAAGGGGTTCCGCCTGAACTTCTTCGTCGATGAAGTTGGCCAGTATATCGCCGACAATACCAAGCTGATGACCAATCTTCAGACGATCGCCGAAAGCCTGAACACCAAATGCAAGGGGCAGGCTTGGATTGTCGTCACGGCCCAACAGGAAATGGCGGAAATCATTGGCGATATGACCCGCCAGCAGGAAAACGACTTCTCTAAAATTCAGGCCCGTTTTGAAAACCGCATGCCACTCAATTCCAAGGATGTGGCGGAAGTCATCCAGAAGCGATTGCTGGCCAAAACCGAAGCCGGCCGAAACACCCTGACCGCGCTGTATGATCGCGAAAAGAACAATATGCGCACCCTGTTCGATTTCACGGACGGGTCACGATCGTTCAAGACCTTCAATGACGCCGAGCATTTCGCATCGAGCTACCCCTTCGCACGATACCAGTATGATCTCTTCCAGTCCGCCATTCAGGAATTGTCCAAACACAATGCGTTTGAGGGCAAGCACAGCTCGGTAGGCGAACGCTCCATGCTGGGTGTGTTTCAGGAAGTCGCCAAGGGTATCAAGGGCCTTGAAGTCGGCACGCTGGCCAGCTTTGACCGCATGTTCGAGGGCATTCGGTCGGCCCTGAAATCAAGCGTTCAACATTCCATACATCAGGCCGAGATCAATCTGTCCGATACGTTCACGGTCCGCGTCCTGAAGGCGCTGTTCCTCGTCAAATATGTTCGCGAATTCAAACCCTCGATCCACAATATTTCGATCCTGATGCTGGAAAAGCTGGATGGGGATCAAAAGGCCCTTCTCCAGAACGTCGAGCAGGCACTGACCCGGTTGGAGCAGGACAGCTATATCCAGAGAAATGGCGACCTGTACGAATTCCTCACCGATGAAGAAAAAGACATCGAGAACGAGATCAAGGCGACATCGGTTGATCCTGTCGAGGTCAGCAAAGAGCTTGATACGCTGATCTTCGACAACATCGTCAAGAGCCGGAAAATCAGCCATGCCACGGTCAATCATGATTATTCGTATACGCGGAAAATCGATGATCAGGCCCAAGGCCGGGAATACGAACTGACGATCAATGTGATCACGCCTTTCCATGATCATTCGGGCAATGCGGACTATTTCAAATCCACCAGCCTTGATCGCGATGACCTGACGATCGTGCTCGATGAGGATGTTCGCCTGCTCAATGATGTGAAGGCGCTTCTGCAGACGGAAAAATACGTCAAGCAATTGCACACCGGCAATATGCGCGACGATTTGCAATTGATCGTTCGCGACCGGGCGGACCAGAACAACAAGCGCCGCAGGGACGTCATCGGGCGACTGGGAACGCTGTTAGGCCGGGCACAGTTTGTGGTTCGCGGGCAGATTATTGATATTGGAGGGGAAGATCCGGCGGGCAGGGGCATCAAGGGTTTTCAAGCCCTTCTCGATCAAACCTATCCAAGCCTCACCATGCTGCGCGGCGTGTCCTACACCGAAACCGGTCTGACGAAGAATTTCGAGCAGGCCAAGGACGGTTTGTTTGGCGATGGCGGTTCAGCGGATCTGACCGAAGCGGAACAAGCCGTCTTCAATGCGATTGTTCGCGACCAGACCAAGGGCTTGCGCGCCACGATAAAGTCCGTTGTCGAGCGGTTTGAAAAGAAACCCTATGGCTGGCCCTTGGCGGCGATCCAGAACCAGCTGGCCATCTTGGCGGGGCGAGGGAAGATCGAAGCGAAAAGCGACAGCAATCCGGTCGAGGGCACCAATTTCATTATCGCATTGCGGAATACGCATGGCTTCGGTCAGGTGATCCTCGAGCCACAGGTCGAATTCTCGCCGGCCCAAGTCCGCCAGCTGACCGATTTCCATAATAGCTTTTTCAATGACGTCACCTCCATCAATGACGCCAGAACGCTGGCGCTGGATACGATCGAGAAGCTGGCCCGCGAACGCCATGAGCTGGAAATTCTGAACGCGAAAGCCGATAAATATCCCTTCCTTGATCAGCTGGCGCCGATCATCGCCCAGCTGAAGGATATCACTGGCAAGCCGTATCAATGGCTTCTGGAAGACCTCTCAAGAGAGTCTGACAAATTGCTCGATGCCAAGGAAATGATTGTCGGCCCGATCCGAAGTTTCATGGAGGGCTCGCAGAAGGATATCTATGATGCAGCCCGCACCTTCCTTCGCAATGAGGACGCCAATTTCCATGGGCCGCTGAAGGCGGATGCACAAGACATCCGAACGGCGCTGGAAGACAAAGGCGTTTTCCGCGGTGGCACGATGCAATCGCTCAAATCCCGACTGGAAGCCTTGCAGACCAAGGTGAAGGCCAATGTCGACAAGGAGCGGGCCGCGGCTTTAAAAACGATCGAGGGTCTGAAATCCCGGTTTGAATCCGAGCCCGGTTTTGCCCAGCTACCGGCAGACAGGCAGGCCAATTTCAGCAATGCGTTTGACGCCATGTCGTCGCAAATCCGTTCCGCTCCGTTGATCGCGGTCATCCGCGATCATTTGCGCCAGTTTCAGGACAACGAATATCCGGCGATGCTCGGCCAGATGATGCTGGTGGCGGACGGCGCCGGTGGTACAGGCGGTAACACCGCGGCCGATAGCGATGCCGGCGTGACGGAGGCGCAAATCATCGCGGTTCGGGCCGTTTATGTCTCTCCGCCCAAGGCCATTCTGGCCAGTGAAGCCGATCTCGATGGCTATCTGGCGGCCTTGCGTAAAAGTCTTCTCGAACAGATCCGGTCCGGCAAGAAGGTCAGCGTCTAGATGGAAACGACCCAGTTGAAGAAATTTGCCCAAACGGCCCGCCGCAGCCTGATTGAGCAGGTGCAGGCCAAGCTGATGGCGGTTTTGGCGGAAACCAGTGCCGAGCGTCGTGAACATCCCAAGGCGGTCAAGCAGCTGGAGAAGGAATTGGCGGCGCTCGGGCAGGAGCAGCTGATCGAGAAGGTCGCCTATGTCTGGTTCAATCGTCTGAGCGCCCTGCGCTTCATGGACGCCAATGGATATAACCGGATCCGCATTGTCTCGCCGACAGAAGGCCGCAGCCAGCCGGAAATACTGGCCGAAGCCTTGGGTGGCTATATCGATAGCGACATGGTTTCGGCATCGATCGGTAGCAGGATTTCGGCCCTGCTCGATGGATCATCGCCCAGCCGTGACCCGCAAGGGGAAGCCTATCGTCTGTTGCTGGTGGCAGCGTGCAATTGCTGGCACCGCGCCATGCCTTTCCTGTTTGAAGCGATTGCCGACTATTCCGAGCTCTTGATGCCGGAAGGTTTGCTGGCACCGGACTCCATCCTGTCGCAAATGCGCGAGACGATGACGCAAGACGCCTGTCAGGATGTCGAGATCATTGGCTGGCTCTACCAGTTCTATATCTCGGAAAAGAAGGACGAGGTTTTTGCCGGGCTGAAGAAGAACAAGAAGATCACGGCCGAGAACATCCCCGCCGCGACACAGCTTTTCACGCCCCACTGGATCGTGCGTTATCTGGTCGAGAATTCCCTCGGGCGGCTCTGGCTGCTCAACCGGCCCGGCTCCAAACTGGCCGAGACGATGGAATATTATATCGCGCCAGAAGAGGCCGAGACCGATTTCCTGAAACTCGCCTCACCGGAAGCGATCCGGATTTGCGACCCGGCCTGTGGTTCAGGCCATATGCTGACCTATGCCTTCGACCTGCTTTACGCAATCTATGAGGAAGAGGGTTATGACCCGGGCGACATTCCCGGCTTGATCCTGCAGCATAATCTGACCGGCATCGAGATTGACGACCGGGCCGGTGCTCTGGCGGCCTTTGCGCTGGCGATGAAGGCGGCGGCTCGATTGGGGCGGCGTGGCTTTATGCGGATGGTGGGAACGCCGAATATCTGCGTGCTGCAGAATGTCAGCTTTACTGAAGCCGAGATGCACGCCGTTGCCGCCGTGGTGGGCAAGGATTTGTTCACCGATGAATTGCGCGAGACGCTGGGCCAGTTCGAACAGGCGAAGAATTTCGGCTCGCTGATCGTGCCGAAATTGCGTGATCCAGCCGAGGCCCTACGGATTGCGGAGACGCGGGATTTCAGTGGCGATTTGCTGTTGAAGGAGTTGCAGGCGCGCGTATTCACCTTGTTGCACATGGCTGAAGCACTAACGCCCAAATATCAGGTGGTGGTGGCTAATCCGCCATATATGGGCAGCAAGGGGATGAACCCAGCTCTAACCACTTTCGCAAAAGAGCGCTATCCTGATGGAAAATCTGACCTTTTTGCGACATTCATCGAACGATCCAGTCAGATGGGCATTGGTCGAGGATATTCGGCGTTGGTTACGATGGAAAGTTGGATGTTTTTATCATCCTACGGGAAACTGCGCAGAAAAATTCTCGCAAATTCCGCTCTCCTATCGATGGTGCACATGCCATACTTGGGCAAGGGTGGAACCGCCATGGGTATTAGTTTTGGCACATGCGCCTTTGTGACCAGACGTGCCCGCGATATTGAATATCACGGGATTTACTCTTGCGTTCGTTACTACGAGATGACCGATGAATTCGTTCCTATTACATTCCCTGTGCGGAATGAAAGGTTTTCAGTAGCAAGTTCAGAAAACTTCCTGAAAATCCCCGGTGCCCCGATAGCGTACTGGGTAAGCAACAAGCTTGAAGGGGCTTACGATTCGCACAATCAGATCTACGAAAGCTCCATTTCCGAAGGCCAAAACATTACGGCGAACAACGATAGGTACCTTCGTCGGTTCTGGGAGATTTCGGGAAAGGCGTGCAATGTTAAATGGCGATTTTATGCAAAAGGAGGCGATTATAGAAAGTGGGGCGGAAACATGGAAATGGTTGTGGACTGGTCGCCGTCGGCTCAGAAAAACTATCGGCGCGATAGTTCAGCTAGAATAATACCGGAATATCTACAATTCAGGAACGGAATTACTTGGACTTTGGTTACATCATCGGCACAAAGTTTCAGATACTTGCCTGACATCGCCACTTTTGACAAGACTGGTTCGGCTATTTTCTTCACGAGCGAAGATATTTTACTAAAAACACTATCGTTTCTAAACTCTTCAGTGTCGCTTTTCATTCTGCGCGTTCTAAACTCCACGATGAGTCTGCAAATTGACGACGTCAGACGCTTGCCATTTGACCCTCAAAAAAGCCCGGTATCAACTGAACGGTCAACATCGCTTATTGCGTTAAGCGCTTCCGATTGGGACGCGTACGAAACCTCTTGGGATTTCAATACACTACCTCTTCTGCAACCAAAGAATCATGCCGGCACGCTGGAGGCAACCTACAGCCGCGTCCGCACCCATTGGCAGGGCATGACGGACGAGATGCGAACGTTGGAGGAAGAGAATAACCGCATCTTCATCGACGCCTATGGGCTGCAAGACGAGCTCACGTCAGAAGTGCCGCTGAAAGAGATCACCCTCACTTGCAACCCCGCCTATCGCTATGGCGGAAAGAACACCGAGGCCGAGCTGGAGGACAAGCTGCGCGCCGATACGATGCGCGAATTTATCTCCTATGCCGTTGGTTGCATGTTTGGTCGCTATGCCCTCGACAAGCCGGGCCTCATCCTCGCCAATCAAGGTGAAACCATCGAGGATTATCGCCGGCTGGTGCCGGACTCGTCCTTTGAGGCCGATGACGACAATGTCATCCCCATGCTCGATGGCGACTGGTTTGCCGACGATATCACCGAGCGCTTCCGCAAATTCCTGCGTGTCACTTTCGGCGAGGCTCATTTCGCGGAGAATCTCAAATTCATCGAGGATGCGATCGGCAAGGATGTTCGCAAATATTTCCTGCGCGAATATTACGACGATCACGTCAAGCGCTACAAGAAACGCCCGATCTACTGGCTGTTCTCCAGCCCCAAGGGCTCGTTCAACGCTTTGATCTATATGCACCGCTATCGGCCCGACACGATCAGCGTCGTTCTCAATGATTATCTGCGCGAATACCGTTCCAAGCTAAACGCCGAACGCGGGCAGAAGGAACATCAGGTCGTTTCCGGCACCGCATCGGAAAAAATCAACGCCCAGAAGCGGATTGATGAGATTGCCCGTATTCTCGAAGAGCTCGATGAATATGAGCGCGACATTGTTTATCCCTTGGCGACGGAGCGCCTTCAGATCGATCTCGACGATGGTGTGAAGGTCAATTACGCGAAATTCGGCAAGGCGCTGAAACCGATCAAGGGGCTGAACGCTTGACCGACAAGATCGCCCAATCTCTTTCCGCCCAGTTTTCCAAGCATCGCATCGTGTTCTGGTATGACGCCGAACAGGATATGCGTGAGGAATTCGATAGTCTCGAGATTGACGGCGTCACCAAGCTTGAAATCGACAATAATGAATTCGGCCTGAAATACCGGATCCTGCGGCAGGAGCCCGAGCGGAATTTTCTGATCTACAAGCATGGTCCCAAGCCGGCCGAGATGATCGATAACTGGCTGTTGGATGTGGAACTGGCCCACACCGAATTCCGCACCGATCGGGTGCAAGGATGGCTGGTTGAGCTTGGGCTGGGCGTACACGCCGGCGATACCCTGAAAGCGCATGAAGCCTTCTTCCGTTCGGCCAAACGTCTCGAGGCCCTGAAAGACCGGCTAAGTTCAGACCACACAGACCGGGCGCTGCGTCTGGGCATGGTGTCGGTGATCTTTGATGTGCCAGCGCGGGCAGAAGACATCACCGAACAAATCCTGTCCGATCTGGCCGAGGGCGAACTTGAAACCCCATGGAAGGCGCTCGAACGGTCCAATCTGGTCGATGCCGTCTGGGACATGCTGTCGCGCGCCTATGGATACAACGCCGAGGATCCATCGATCGAGGACTTCGCGCTGACCCTGTTCAAGTCCTGCTATGCGCTGGAACTGGGCGAAGCCGCATCGCTGTCGTCTGACGTGCTGGTGATGTTCAATCGCTGGAAGTCCAACAAGCATTTCGGCGAGGCCTTCGAAAAACTGTCCACTCGTTTTGCCGACATTCTGGGTATCGAGGCCGATCTGAAAAACCGGGATTTCAGGGCCTTGGTAAATGTGGATCACTTCGAGGTGGTCGAGCGCTGGCTTCTGAAAAACCTGATCCACGAGGTCGCCTCAAAAACGATCTCTGTGCAGGACATCACCGCCATTATCCGCAAGCGCCGGCGCCTGCACTGGTCTGCCAAAGACTACTACACCCATGTTTATGATGCCGTGGGCTTTGCGGCGAAGTTTCAGGATGAAATCAACCGCATTCATATCGGTATGGAGAGCGCGTCCGATGGCGTGCGGCAATATTCTGAAACCGGTTTCCGGATCGATCAGATCTATCGCAAATATGTCTATCACGCTCGCATGTCGGCACAGGCAGGTCCGCTTTCCACGCTGACCGAGGAAATCGAGAATCTCTATTCCAACAAATTCCTTCTGCCGCTGAACGATGCGTGGCAGGCCAAGCTCGATCGGCTAGCAAAATGGCAGGTTGAAGGGTTCCGATCGCAACGGGATATCTTCGACAAGTCCGTGCGGCCAATGCGCGACAAATCCATCAAGGTTTGTGTACTGATCTCTGATGCGATGCGGTTCGAGATCGGTGAGGAATTGCAGACCCGGATCCGGGCGCTGGACCGGTTCGATGCCGAGCTGAAGCCGGCAATATCCATGCTGCCAAGTTACACCCAGCTTGGCATGGCCGCCTTGTTGCCCAATACGACGCTGGAAATTGATCCGAAGACCACGTCAGCGATCGTCGATGGCATGCCGGCGTCCGGCCTCATCAATCGCCAGAAAATCATGACGGCCAATCGACCGGATGACCGGTGCAAGGCGCTGAAGTTTGATGAGCTGATGAAATACACCGGCACGGACGCCAAGGCGCTGATCCGCGACCACGATATCCTCTACATCTATCATGACCGCATCGATGCGATCGGCGACAAGACCGCCACCGAAGCCAGCGTGTTTGAAGCCGTGGAAGATACGTTTGACGATCTGGTCAAAGCCGTCCGAAAGCTGATGTCCGCAAATGCGACGAGGATCATTATCACCGCGGATCACGGTTTTCTTTATCAAGATCGTGCTCTGGCTGACAGTGACTATTCAAGCGCCACAATTGCCGGTGCCGATGTGGGCAATATCAATCGCCGCTTCGTTCTGGGTCACGGATTGAGCGCGGATCCGGCGATGAAGTCTTTCACATCGCCAGAGCTCGGCCTTGTCGGCGAAACCGAAGTGCTGATCCCAAAATCCATCAATCGATTGCGGTGCAGTGGAGCCGGTAGCCGTTTCGTCCATGGCGGGGCGAGTTTGCAGGAAATTGTCATTCCGGTTCTCACCGTCACGAAATCCCGGCAGAGTGATGTCGCGAATGTCGATGTCGATGTCATTGAGGGCAGCAGCCGCACCGTCTCCACCAACCAGCTTGCGCTCCGGCTCTACCAGACCGAGGCGGTGACCGAGAAACGCCATGCGCTGACGCTGCGCATCGGTTTCTATTCCAGCGAGGGTGAATTGCTGTCGGATCAGCACACCGTCACCTTCGACTCGGCGTCTGAAAATCCACGCGACCGCGAACACTCGATCCGCTTGCTGTTTGCCAAAGCGGCCGACGCCTATAATCAGAAACACATATTCCTGAAACTCGAAGAGCCGCATGCCGGCACGAGTCATTTCAAGGAGTACAAGACGTTCCAATATCTCCTGCGCCGCAGTCTCGGCACAGATTTTGACTTCTAGGAAGGCCAGCGATGACGGCGCTCGACGATAAGATCAACGAACACTTTGCCGGGCTGGTGGTCCGCAAGGACCTCGTGAAAACGGTCAAGGGCAATGCGATCGTTCCGTCCTACGTTCTGGAATACCTTCTGGGCCAGTATTGCGCGACCAATGACGAGGCCTCGATCCAGTCCGGCATCGAGACGGTCAAGGAGATCCTGTCCAAACACTATGTCCATCGCAATGAGGCCGGGCTGGTTCGGTCGAATATCCGCGAGAAGGGCCGATACAAGGTCATCGACAAGATTTCGGTCGCGCTGAACGACAAGAACGATACCTACGAAGCGACCTATTCCAATCTCGGTATCAAGAAGGTTCTGGTCGATACCGCCACTGTCAAAGCCCACCCTAAACTTCTGGTCAGCGGCGTCTGGTGCATTTCCGACGTTGAATATGAACCGTCCGAAGACAAGCAGGTTTCGCCTTGGATATTGGGCACATTGAAGCCCATCCAGCTGTCCAATTTTGATTATGAATCCTACATCGCGTCCCGGCGGCAATTTTCAACGGATGAATGGATCGACCTGCTGATTCAAAGCATCGGGTTCAATCCGGATCTGTTTGGAAAACGCAGCAAGTTGACACAGCTGATGCGGCTGATCCCCTTCGTCGAGCGCAATTACAATCTGATCGAGCTCGGACCCAAGGGTACTGGCAAGTCACACATCTATTCCGAATTCTCACCGCACGGCATTTTGATATCCGGCGGTGAAGTCACCGTGCCCAAGCTGTTCGTCAACAACGCATCCGGAAAACTGGGTCTGGTCGGCTATTGGGATGTCGTGGCGTTTGACGAATTTGCAGGCCGGCAAAAGCGTGTCGACAAATCGCTGGTCGACATCATGAAAAACTATATGGCCAACAAGACCTTCTCACGCGGCGTTGAAACGCTTGGTGCCGAAGCGTCGATGGTTTTTGTCGGCAATACCAAGCACACCGTTCCGTACATGCTGAAGCACTCGGATTTCTTCGATGAGCTTCCGGAAAAGTATTACGACAGCGCCTTCATCGATCGGCTGCATGCCTATATCCCGGGTTGGGAAGTCGATGTGATCCGCGGCGAAATGTTCTCGAGCGGCTATGGCTTCGTTGTCGATTATATCGCCGAAATCCTCCGCCACCTTCGCAATCAGGACTATTCCTCGCTCTATGCCGACAAGTTCACCCTGTCGTCTGACATCTCGACGCGTGATCGGGACGGGATCAACAAGACATTCTCCGGGATGATGAAGATCCTTTTCCCGGAAGGCGTCGCCACTGAAGCCGAAATCGAAGAAACCCTGAAACTCGCCATCGAAGGGCGCAAGCGGGTCAAGGACCAGCTCATGCGGATCGACAATACCTATCCACGGGTCGATTTCTCATATGAACGCGCCGATGGCACCAAGGTCGCAGTTCAGACTCTGGAAGAAACGGAATTCCCGAAATTCTACTGGCGCAAGGATGTCGCGGATCTGGATGAAGCAGAGCAAGCCGGTCGGGATCAACCACCGGAGCCGGAAATCAAGCCCGAGCAAGCGGCCATAAGCAATAAGCCGGAAACCGGCCATCGCACCTTCATGGAGAACCAGAAGGGCGTCACATTCAAAGAGCTTTTTGGAACCTATCTGGCGGACGCCCACACCGTCGACGTGACGGATCCATACATCCGCTTGTTCCATCAGCAGCGAAATCTGATGGAATTGATAGAAGTCATCATCAACCAGAAATCGGTCGAGGATGAGGTTGCGGTGAATCTGATGACCTGCCGCGATGAAACCTACCCGGATCGGCAACAAGAAAACTTCGAGAAAATCAGGGATAATGTATCGGCCAGCGGGATCGCTTTTTCATGGTCCTATGACGACACGAACTCAATTCATGCCCGACACATTGTGACCGATACCGGCTGGAAGATATCTCTGGATCGCGGGCTGGATATCTTCCAGCGGTTCGAAATGGGTGACGCTTTCAATCTCGCCAATCGAATGCAGGAATATCGTCAGGTGAAGGCGTTTGAGATCACGTATCTGCGACAGGAATATCACTCCTAGGCGGATGATCAGCGAGTACCATTTCACCAGCAAGACGCCGCTTAGTGATGCTGTGATCGAAGCGCTGAATGAGAAGCCGAAGATATTGGAACGCAAGACTGTCGTGGAACGTGTGATCGACCGGTTGCGGGAATTGATCCAGACATTTGATGAAGGGATGGGGTAGGGGCCGATCCTATGACAGCGATGCATCGCGTGACTCTCGTGACTACGGGCCTTCTGCTAACAGCTGGCGAAACCGCGGCTGGCTATCGGTTCGTGCCCTACAGCAAGGCCCGGGCGTATGATGCAATGGCTCTTCGGCTTAGCGGCGTGTTGAATGACATTTTCAATTTCCACTACGCTTTTGCCGAGGAGTTTAGGGCTCCCTTCGATCAAGCCGACCCAATAGGCCTCATTGTTTCCCCATGGATTGGCGCGCCTGATTTCTCAGTGGCGAAGGATCAAGCAGAAAAAGAGATCGCAGACCTTCTGCCCTTTGTTGAGTTTGCTCGGCTTGGCAGGGCCAGACCGTTTGCTTACGTGATCGAAACGCTCCAACCCGGACAGGCTTCCGCGAGCATTAGGCTGGCACCGGTCCAATACCCCTACAGAGGAAACATGATCAGGGGTTGGGGAAACGAAATTGGTGGTCTCATCGATGGAACCCGATCAGCCGTCGCCAAAAGCCCGGAGCTGAAGACTCTCACCGAGATGGCAGTAGAGGCCCGAGAGGATATCCGCTTCGAGACATCGATCACGCGCTATTGGGCGGTGCTTGAGGCTTTGGCAAAACGATGGGCCAGCAATTCAGATTTTGATGACAAGGCTATCTCGAACATTGTTTGGAAGGGAACGAACTACCAACGCAATCTGAAAGCCGCGTTATGGTGCGTCTGGTGCTATTGCCATCAGGGCTTCTACATCCCCGTCCATCTTACTGGACCAGAGCACCCTCTCGACCACCAATTACGCGCCAGCTACTATACTCGCAATCTGATCATGCACGGCGCACTCAATGTCTCTAATGCGGATGTTGAATCCAAATTGGCGGCGGAATTCAAGGCCAAGCCCTTCCCGCATCAGTGGTTTGGTTTGCAGCACATCGTCGAATCCGCCCTGCGACATGAAATGTGGGAGCGTGACTAAGCGCCTTTCTCAGACGACGGCTGTTCAGTCAGTGCCAAAAACGACCGTTTGTGACGCATCTATCTGGTGACCACTGGGTGACCCGAAATCTATCCACTCGTTGTGTCAAAAACCCTCTTGAAATTCCAAACTGTGTCACCACTTGAAGAAGCCGTTTATGACACAGGAGAATTCATGAAGGTCGGTTACGCACGAGTCAGCACCGAGGATCAATCAAACGAGATGCAGATCGCCGCTTTGAAGGAAGCCGGCTGTCAGATGATATTTGAAGAGTCCGCATCCGGTGCACAGCGTGATCGGCCGAAATTTCAAGAAGCTTTGAAGTACCTCCGCGATGGTGGTGGTGATATCTTGGTTGTGTGGAAAATGGACCGTCTCGCGCGCTCCCTCCGACAGCTAATTGAAACCGTGGATCAGCTTGGTGAACGGAATATCGGCTTCATCTCTTTGACCGAGGATATCAATACGACAACAGCCGGGGGACGGTTGGTGTTCCATGTCTTCGGCGCCCTTGCAGAGTATGAGCGCGCACTGATTGGAGAAAGGACTCGCTGCGGCCTTCAAAATGCGCGCTCAAAAGGGGTCAGGCTTGGACGCCCAGCCGTAATGACCGACGATCAGATCGAAATGGCCAAGAAATTGAAATCTGCCGGTGGTCACTCGATGCAGTCAATTGCCGATCAGCTTGGTGTGTCGCGGTCGACGCTTTATCGGCGCCTGAATTGCGAATTCTGGGAGGCTCCAAGAATCAATAAAGGGGCCGAAAGGCCCCTTTAAAGAGATGCTAGCCGATGCCTAGCTTAATGAAATTCGTGCTTACCACTGGCCCCACTAAAGGCGCTGCTCGGACCCGAAGGGATTTCTCCCTCCCTCTTGTTTTGCGACCGCAGGGCAAAAGTACGGTCGGGATAATCATCCAACCTCTATTTAGTTAGAGAAGCCTTGATAATTCGTCAAGCGTTTCTCAGCGAACTTTCAGCCGGCTCATAAAACATATCCCACTAACGTTTTTCGCGCCACTTCGTTCACACGCTAACATCGTGGAATTCAGAGTGGCGCCAGAAGTCATCAAATCATCGGCGACCAAAACGTGCTCATATACAGATAGATCGGCCTGCTCTCTCGCAGCAATTGGGTTCACATAGGTCCGGATTTTGTTGTCCACCCGTTTCATAGAGATATCGGTGCCTTCTGGCAGGCTGCGCCATATCCTAAGTTGATTCTCTGCCGCTCTCAGTTTGCCCCCTTTGAGCGCAGAGATGGTCAGTTCCAACTCGGCGATAGCCTCCTTAACCGTCGCTTTGCCAAGCCAATCTGACGCAATGAGGTCCAATTTGAAGGCCCCACGCAGCAGTTCTCCAAATTCGTCGTTGAATGCGTTCGAGGATGGACAGATAATCAGTCCGTCAAAATCGCTCTCGATCTTTCGTATAATTGCTCGAGCGCGATCAAGGACGATTTCTCGATGGCCCTCCTTGAACGTGTAAGCCCTTAGACCCTTTAGAGCGTAGATCAGTGGGTTTCCGTCATCTCCGTGATCCCGATCCTGAACACGTCGAAGCACATAATGAACCGTTTTTCCGGAAAGGGTGGCACGGGTTGGGTTTTTAGCTAAATCGGTTACTACTTTACGTGAGTGACCGTCATCGTGTTCGACGATTTTACCGTCGAGTAGATTTATCCCCAATTGCGCTCCTCACATCGTTCGCATCTTTTCAGCATCCTGAATCGATTTCGCAATCATAACGATCAACTCAAAGATGAATAGGAATCAATCCCTGCAACTGGCATTGACGCTTGGATGGGAGTTCTGATGAAGTTGGTTCAATAGAGTCTAGCCCCTATGACGCGTGGGCGTCAAAAGGCACGATCCAGTTTCAGTGAAGCTGGTATAATGGCGAGGCGGTAGGCGTCATATGGGCTTGGCCTATTGAAGTCGAACAGGTCGATGACTTTCCCCGGAGGCCGCCTGCGTGCGAAAGGACAAGGATTGCCGACTATCGTCGTGCACTTGCGACGGGTTCCGACTGAGCGACTAAGCTGCATGTTGCGCGGGCGACGGGCTTGTTGACGTCGGACTGCCAGGTGATCACATCG
>TARA_R110002124_G_scaffold10704_1_pt1 | contig 19823 bp, 14 predicted proteins | sample TARA_R110002124 | Tara Oceans TARA_R110002124 (sample SAMEA4397445) | marine metagenome | biome: Polar Biome; feature: [SRF] surface water layer (ENVO:00010504); material: water (ENVO:00002006), including particulate matter (ENVO:01000060) such as... | depth 5 m | reverse complement strand
AGCGCGGCTCGCTTGGCAGCCCCCACCTCGCGCAGTGCTTGGTTGAATACAGCCTCAGAAATAGAATTTGCTAGAGCATCGTCGACTATAAACTCTGGGTCCTTTTTTATAGTCTCTCCAATGATTTTTATGGCATTTCTTGTTTCCAACAAAATCTTTCTACGGGCCTCTGTCGCTACATTATCCGCATCTTTCAGCTCGGCGTGTAGCTCACGCCAAGCTTTGCGTAACGTATTGAGAGGACGCTCGTTTTTTTCTGCCGCTATCCTGTCGCCAGCTACTTGCTTTTGACCTGTCATTACATAGCTGGCCCGCATCTGGCCTAGACCACCTAGTACCGTTTGGGACTGTGAGCTGTTGATTAAAAATGAGCCAGTAAGTTTTTTGCCAGCGGCCTCGGCCTCGCTGAGGGTACTTTGAGCTATCTCTACATCTATAATTAATTGTGCGGGGGTCTTTTTCTTTTTGCGTTTCTGGTTGTCGACATCCTTCAACGCCTTTTCCGCAGCGTACACCGCAGACTTGGCTCTCTTAATGTCGTCGATAGCTGCTTCAATAGGCTTTAGTTCTTCTGCGTATCGCTTTGCACTCTCTGGATTAAACTGCAAAGTATTTTCGCTTTTACTATCAATAGCAGCTTGGTCAGTTCTATCTTGAGCAGTTTGGATTGCAGACTTCTTAGTCCGCACACCATCTTGAAGCTCCATATCGCGCTCTACAATTCGCTGAGCCTTTTGGAATAGGGCTGAACTTCGGCCACCCACTCCGTATGTGCCATCAAGATTTTTGATTATAGTGCGGCCAATATGGGGCGCGTTCTTATTCGGAATGTCGCTTGTCTCAATAGATGATGAGTTGCGGCCATTGCGTTGACGAATAGATATTCTCTGTGTCGTATCTAATTTATTATTTAGCTTCCTGATATTATCATTTTCACGACTAATGATCTCGCCAACTTGCAAACCCTTGGTGACATAAGAATTTTTAATGTCGGCGATAACGCTTGCAGCTTCTGCAAACTCTTGGATTGCTACAACGTCCTGAGCTTGCTCAAGGGACAGTACGCCCACACCCTGCACTGTAATCTTACGGCCACGGCCAACGAGGGCAACGTCTAGCTCATTATTCGCTATGGCTTCGTCGAGCTTATTGGTGTCAATGATGATGTTCTTATTAAATTGAACGGTCATACGCTGCTTGTCTGGGTTGGAAGCAGGCAGTTTCTTCATGGCTTCCAGCCAATCAGAGCGGGCTTCCGTCATGCGGGCCAGATTTTCTTCGGTCCTTGCGATCTGCTGTTTTATTGCGGTGTTGCTTCGACTTACAATGTCGTCCTCACCACGCATGGCTCTATCAACGCGGGCATCAAAGGCATCCTGAGCCATTCGTCGAGCTTGGGGTTCAGTGACATCTCCTTTAGCAATTAGCTGTGTAAGATATTGACGCTTCATGCTGTTCATGCTGATCTTGAATTCGTCATCCAAGCTGTCAACAAAAGCCTCAATATCGCTCTTGGATGCTGTACCCATACGAGCGGCTTTAATTTTCTTGGGATTGTAAAATCTCTTTACGGCCATGCTGGCGAAGCCAGAACCGTAGGTTTCCACTAAAATGTTTACGGCCTCTGGGTCGGTTACGACTAATCTTGTGCCATCTATAGAAACCTTTGCCTGTTGGTAGGCGATGTCGATAAGCCCGTCAGCCTCAATCCCCTGAAGGTATTCGTCGTATGCCATTTTAGATAGGGCTTCATCTCCAAACAGTGTGTCGAAGTAGGCCTCGTTTAGTTCTAAATTCCATCTATCAGGACTATAGAAGATTGTACCTTCATCAGTAGTCACGTCCTCAAAGCCCGCAATTCTAGCTTCGACTTCTTGGCGGGTATATTCTATTTGGAAAAGCTCGACGAAGACTTCCTTTATCTTCTCGTCCGAGCCTTTAGAGCGCCTGTCTTTAGGCATCTTAGACTTAACAAACTTGGGGCTGAACCCAAGAACATCTGTTAAATATTCGACGCGCTGCTTGTAGGCTTGTGCGGGAGCGGACTGGCTAAACAATTCGTACTCAGTCGTGCCGCTAGCTGCCAAGTCTTGCGCGTCTTTTACCTGCTGTTCTTCTAAGGCTATTCTTGTGTCTGCCTTTTCCTTCAGGCTTAGCTGGCTCTCGTTAAGCGCTGAGTAAACATTTAAGTCTTTTTCCTCTGCGCTATTCAAGCTGGTTTCTCTAGCGTTCTTTGCTATCTCAAGGTTGCGCTTTTCTTTATCTAAACCTTTTTGCAGATCGCCACTTTCTTTTGCGTTCTGAGAATTCCTTGCTGTGTTTTCCTCTTGTACCCTCCTCAATCCTTCAAGGATATTCTGGGTTCTCGCCTCAACTCCATCTTCAAGGGCCACGCCGTTAGCCTTTGCAACCCGAACTGCGTTAGGACTAGCCAACGCATCGTCTGTGCCGTCGAGGTTTATAAGAAGGGCTTTAGCCTCTTCGTCGATGTCAGCCACAGCTCTACGCTTTTCAATTTCCTCCGTCATGTAATCAACAGAACGATCAAGCATCTTAACTTCTAAGTCTAATTCTTCTCTCAGCTTTTCGGGCGCGTCTTCGCCTCGTAATAAAGCGGCCTTCCTCTCAGCGTATGCAATTCTCTCCGCCTCTTGCTTCAGACGCGCTGCCTCGTCTTCAGGTCCTAGCGGAGCATCATCAGGACTGAGTGGAGTATCATCGCCCTCGAATTTTTTAAGAACTGGAGTGTTGAGGGTTCTAAATATGCCAGTCGAGGGGTCGCTCTCCCCGTCTTCCATCTTGAAGCCGTCTCCTTCGGCCTTAGTTTTAGCCGATGGATCAAACTCAAGCAGTAGTTGAGGAACCTCAGTGGCATCCGCCACCCCCTGCATCACGGCTTCGTCGGTTACCTGTTGATTATCGACGACCTTTCGCAGACTTGCCTCTAGTGCAACTGATAGCTTTTTGGCTTCTGCTTGTGCAGCACGAGTTTTTGCGGAGGCGTCCACTTTGCCTGATGCAGCTTCTGCTTCGGCCTTTTGGCCAAGGCTAAGCTCAGAGGCTTTCAGGTCTTGAAGTCTGTTGATCCCGCTTCTCAGCCTGTCAGCTTCTGTATCCGCTACGGCGGCTGCTTCGACTTCAAAGTTCGGCTCATCAGCATCAACCTTGGCGGCCTCAAGTGAGGCTAGACGAGCTTGGGCCTGCTCCATAAGCGGGTCAACCGCCTCAACAGGTGTGGCATCTACCTCTGGTACATCAATTCGATCTGCCTCACGGGTGGCGGCTGCTTCTTGCCTAACCTCCTGTCGGCCTTCGATTATACCCTGACTAATTGCGGACTTGTTGCCCTTAAACGGATTTGGGGCAACAGCACCTGCCGCGCCAAATACGCCACCTAAAGCTCCTCCGAGAACCGCGCCACCGCCAACAGCCATTGCGCCTTGAGCTACGCTGTAACCGTCCTGAAGGCCTAGCTCTGTGTTTCGAGCTTGTATCCCAGCGTCCAAACCGCCCTCAACTGCACCAGAAACTATAGCCTCATTTCTAGCGCCTCTGTAGATACCACTTTTGAGGCCTTCTTTTAATGCTTCCCGACGTAAACTTTCATTTGCTACTTTACTAAGGGCGGTAGATGAAGCCTTTTTCATAACCTGAGACGCGGCAAGCTTTGCCGCTTGGCCACCAGCTCCGAAACCTATTAGGTTAATCGGGTCAGCTACAGTAGCGAGCGCGTTTGTAAAGAAACCAGACCAGCCATCGCCGCCTTCTTCGTAGAAGTCAGGCATAGCGTCAAAGACTGACTGTAGTCGAGCAAGCCGAGTAGACTGAACATCGTTGGAAGTGTTCGCGTCGTAGACATCTTTGCCAATCGAAAAGCTGTTCATGTTCCGCCAGCGGCGGTCGTTCATAAAGTAGTCGCGCACCTCGTCGACATTGGAAAATGAAGCCCCGTCTCGTTCGCGGTAGTAGTCCATCGCATCTTGAACAAAGTCTTGTCGACCAAAGATGTTTCTTGCGGCTTCTTTTGATAAATTTGCTGCGTAACTTAGCCCACTACTTGTTTGGCCTGAGCCTGATGTATTTGAGTTACGGGCAGCCAAACGGCTTTTTATATCATTAAGTCTATCGCTCACAGCGGTACTCCAGTTTCCGTTGTCTATTCGGAACCATCATACCGCTGCATTACGAGTTGGTCGTCCTCAGTTGATTACTGTGTCGTTGGATCGTTCATAGCTTCAAGCGCTCGCTCCATTACCTCTGTCCTTGCTATTTTTAAATCACCAGTAAACAAGCCATGAGTATATTGGTTGCCATCCTGTCTTAATTCATTGAACCATTTTTGCGGGTCCGCAAGAATTTTTCTGCGTTTACCGACGCTAAGATCATTAAGCAGCCATTCCGTTACTTGGGGGTTGCCAAGCATTGCATTTAAGACTGCCTTTTGATTCGGCGAGTAGTCCAAGTTCTCAAAGGCTTTTTTATACCTAGCCCTTACTTGACCATTTGTTATTTTTATTAAGTTGCTTCGATCAGGCAAAAAACTGTCTTGTGGCAAGGCATCTTGTGTTGGCGGCTGCACCATTCTATAACCAATTGGGTCTTGGCTAAGGCGGTCCTTAGTATATATTGCCCCAACCAAAAAGCCTAGCTCTTCCACCTTGGACGGATTGTCGTATTCAGAGTTTACTGAAAAAGTAACTCCGTATTCCCCCGTAGAGCTGAGTAAAAATGTAGGGACGCCAGCGGGGACTGCGGCTTTAAGATTGTCTATGACCCGTCGGACTTTAATTTTGAAGTCTATGGCCAACTGAGCGGGGTCCTGTCCTGTTACGTCCAGCATAGACTTAACCTCTAAGCGCCCAACTTCTTCGTCCATAACAAGCAATAGTTCTTCAAGGTCTTTTACCGTCTCTTGAATATTCTTGCTAGCTTGATCTAGCTCGAAATCTGGTGCGTCTACTGGCAAGCCCGTCATCCTACCTTGCTCTATATCTCCAGCGGCAGTTATCTCTTCGGCTTCGGCGTTATACCAATCGGTCATCCTAGTGCCGGGCTTTAAGAGGTTGGCCAGCGCGAGCATTTGCCGCTTACGAGTTAGAACATAGCCGTTCTTATTTTGCAGGCCCGTTAAACCATTTCGCAGCGCGACCTGCCTAACCAGTTCTGAGACGAGTTGTTCATTGCCTACAACTTCTTCAATGCCCGCATCATCTAAAGCTGCTTCAAGTTGCATGGTTACACCTTGAAATTGATTGGCTCTCACTAAATATTGTGAGTTTAACTGAGACATGATTTGGTATCTTATATTGCCTTCACTTGAGTAAGTTGACAGCATCAGCGCTTGCGCTGCCTTAATGTCCTCAAATTCTTGAGCGGCTGCCTCGGAATATGATTTGGACTGTGTATTAAACTCCACGGTTAAAAAACCTGCGGCCTGCATTTCAAAGGCCTTATAGATTTTTTGGAAATCGCTGTCAGTCTTATTAATAAATGGGGGTAGATCGTTCATCTCCCTAATCACATTAACCCTTAAAAAGACATTATCCTCTCTGTTGGCTGCTGGGTTGTAGAAATTTTTAAGCTCAGGGTCTGTGTCTATCGCGCCTAAAGCCGATATTTCGTTTGCTGAACCCTCAACAGAGTTAGCTCTTCTGACCCTAGAAGTCAGAGCTTGTGTCACACCTTCTTTAAAAAGGTCGTAGGCTCTTGTCGTGGTGCCATCTGCGTTTTGATAGCGAGGACTTGTAAAATCTATGCGGGTTGCCGCCATAAATTTTTCAACTTCTCTTTTAATATCTTCAGGCTTTTGTTCTAATTGTTCTGCTTCTTCTTGCGTCATAGCGCTTATTTTTACTAGCGTTTCTGCTTCCATTGCCTCGTCGTCGGTAGCCTGTGTGGCTCTAATGGGGGACATCAGAGCTTCTCTTACAGTTGCAATGTCTTCAATGGATGGGTTCGTTACGTTATTAGCTTTTAATATCCGCAAGACTTCAGAGGCGATTACTTCTGGAGGGGAGGCCGCCGTAATCGAGTTATTGTCTGATCCAGCGGCAACTGCCGCTGCGCCCACAGCGCTCGCGCTCCACTTAGTCCATTCACGCTGAATGAGTGATGTCATCTGTGACTTGAAACTACCTTCAATGGTGAGGTTATTACCCATTACAATTTCGCCATCGGCCAGAAGGGAAACTATGGCTGAGTTTACGTCTGTTGCTGTCTCAAAAGTCGCAATCAGACTTTCCTTGATCTTTGCGGTTGCACTGATCTTGCCAGCGGTTTTTGCCTTTTCATTTACGCCTTTGAAAAACCGCTTTAGAGTATTCCTTTGGTGTTTTGGAGCGCTGGCGACGTAAGCTACCTGATCGCTTTGGACTGTCATATCTGCAAGTCCTTCACTCATTATTGCTTCTTGCGTCGATGTTCTGTCTTGGGCTTGGAAGTACCTTCTCACAACACCTTCCCCGTGTTCTGCTATAGCTTTTTTGACAGCCTCACTTTCACCCTTCAAAGTGTTCCAATCATCATCATTATCAGAGTTAGTTCCTGTGATATTCTTTAAATTCCCAAAGCTATCTTCTATCTCTAGCTGGTTTTGAGCGTAGGCTGCGGTTCCTATTTGCTGTTGTATCCGTTGGTTACTTAATACGTTGCCTTGCTCTTTGACTTCCTTGTCAGCCTTGATTGCTCCAAGCCTTTCTGACGTAGCGTTTAAAACATTCTTAGAGGGCAGGCCCTGTCCAAAGTATACATTTCCGCCAGCCAAGGAGCGCTTCATACGCTCCAAGTCTTCTGGCTTGGCATCAACACCAAGCTCAGATTGCATTTTCACAAAGGAATTAAATGCAGCCATGTTATCGCTGCGTCGTCTTTTATTGCGATCTATACCGTCTTCGTATGACTGGCCAAACGCTGAACCCAAACCTGCCATTTAGCTATTCTCCCTCTGCGGCTGCCCGCATCCTTTTAAGTTCTTCCGGACTAAATTTTGCCTCAAGGAAATTTTTGTACCTTGCGTCGCTACCCGCCCCTGCGTCGACTGGATTAGGCTGGTTGCCATATGCGTAACCCATGTTGGGAGCGACCTGCTCTCTGAAGTTAGCAAGTGTACGACCCAACTCGCCTTGACTTTCCGCGCTTCGGTCGCCCGCCTGTGTGGAGAACTTATTAAAGTTAGTCCCCACATTACCCATTTGAGCCACTGCATTATTAGTTGCGAACGGAGTTTCAAAATTAATCGCGTTGGATAGGGTGTCGCTTAATTCTTGCTGACTTTGAACCCTGCCGTAGTTCTGAGCGTCGGCAAACTGTTTCGATCTATTTATGGCTGCATCAAATGCTGCTTGATTTATCTTAGGAACTACATCTTGTGTCCTACGGATTAAATCAGCTTGCTCATCGGAGCGCTGGGTGGACCTGTCCATACCCCGTCGAATAGCGTTAGCCTGTCCAGTCGAGGACGAATTGATGACTGTGCGATCAAGGTCATCCATAGCGGTCTGTCTGAATGTATCATAGTTTCTAAGAATATCTTGTCCGTCAGTCATTGCGAAACCGCCCATACTGGCAAGGTTATCCTTCAGAGTTTCGTCGAGGTCGCTTACCCTACCAAGAACACGTTCTCGAATAGCAGCTTCGTCAGCGGCTGTTTGCTGTGCCATCTGCAATTGCCTAGAAGCAATCTGACGCTCCATCTCAGAGACTTCAGCCTCGAACTGGTCCGACCGCCTCTTGTTTTGGTATGCGTATCCCACGTCGAAGATAGCGCCAGCGCCTTGTATCTGCGCTTGCTTCCGCGCACTTTCCTCATCATCCCCGCCGTAAAAGCTAGAATAGGCACTTGCTATTGCGTCTCCGTATCCCATGCGTTTCTCCTAATTACCTAAATTTAGTGCCAAAGCCCGTGCGCTTATTCATCAGGTTGCCAGATATATTACCGCCGCCATTTGCAAAGGCCCGTGCGCTGCCGGGGGTAAAGCCGCCGCCGCCGTTCGCTGCTAGTCGATAGTTCACGTCGTTGTTTATTGCCTGTCCGGGCAGTGGTATTTCTCCGCCACCCATTAAGTCAGAGTTAGCTTCGTCGACGACTTCGCCAGTCTGCTCTATTGATCCATCGGGTAACGCCTGTTCGATTACGCCGTCAGTGTTTCCAGCTAATCGACTACCAAAGTTCTCGCCGCCCTCACCCGTAGCGTTTGCTGCTTGATTTCCTACGACAACTTTTTCGAGGTCAGGTAAGTCTCCGAAGCCTTCTGCCGCCTGCTCGTACTCTCCGCCAAGGAAGTTAGCCTTCCTGTCCGCGTTGCCGAAGGTGTTAAAAAACTGCTCTACGTTTTCACCTCCCATAATCTCGCCGACACCTTGACCGTCACCCATGCCGGGAATGGCACTGGAACCCGCTTCACTAATATACTTATACTGATCGCTTGGCCCAGAACTTCTATCGCCAGAAGAAGGTTGGCTGCCACCGTCGTTTGTAATAAACGTCTGCGCGAAGCCACCGTTAGCTTCGGGGGTTGGCGTTGAAGGCGTTGGCGTTGGGGCGACTACTGCCGCCGGAGCTGGTGCGCGTCTTGATGGTGATCCACCCATTGTATTTTCCTATCCTATAACTACGCCTACGCGCTTGTCGTTTAGATCGCGACGCCGACTGGCATTTCTACGGTCTATATTGCTTACTGCTGACACAGTACCATTTCCGTAAACTCTATTCGTCCCACCTTGCGTTACATACCTAACGCCGTTGTTGTCGGGCCGAGCATTAAACAAAGGATTAGTCCCGCTGCTTAAAGTCTCGCCGCCACTGATGGAAGTTACTTGCTGTGTGTTTGGATTAGCCCTGTTCTTATTAGCTTCCAGCCACGCCTCCCAGTTGAAGTCAGAACTTTCCGCACCCAAGTCAGCCGACACGTCAGCCAATCCAGCGTTATTTAAAGTGGAAATTGATTGGGGCAGAGTGCTGGGTGCATCTGGGGCCGGAGAGCTATTGCCATCGCTGCCACTATCTGAAATTCCAGATAGGCTAGAGCCGAACCCGCCGCCCTCCATATCCTTATTCGTCTTGCTCTCCCAAGGCGAGCTTATCCCGCTGCTCATAACGCCAGAGGGGATACCTGACATAAGGTTTCCGACTATATTTCCTACGCCCTCCGAAGACGCAATTCCCGTAGCCATCGCGCCCATCATCGCTTGGCCTTCGCTACCTGTGCCGTCGTATATTGCCTGACCTACCTTCGGCGCGGCGTAGCCAGCGGCTGCGTCTCCCAGTATGCCGCCAAGGGCGTTGCCATAGTCGAAGCTCGATGTGGAAGCTATACGATCATATCCCGGCACTTGAGCGCCGTATGCGTTCATCGTGTTGTAATCAGTACCCGTCGCAAGCGCTGTACCTACTGGGCCTAGCACTGTACCAAGTATCATGCTTTCTGCGATATTGGCAAAGCCGTCTCCAAAGCGCTGCCCAAAGGAGCTTTCGCCTATTTTCCCCGATGCGTCGGCCTCTAGGTTCTTTTTAAACGGCTGGTTATAATACTTGCTTAGTTGGTCAAAGTTGCGTCGCTGTGCCTTTTCGTTATATTTAGATCCCTCAAATGTTTCTCTGAGAGTTGAGCCAAGCGCTGAGCCTAGAGGGTCGTTAAAGGTTGAGCCGGGGAAGTTGTATATCCCAGAACCAGCGTAGTTATTTCTCATAAAGCCAGCTAGGCTCTCAGCGACTTCGGCATTTTGAGCTGGGTTTGCTGGTCCTATCATTGGAACAGCGTTTGTTGGCGTGAAGCCTTCCTGAAGGTAGCCGCCAAGTCCCAAGCCAGCTTTGACAAAATCTTGATCCAAAGTCTCTCGGCCAACTTGACGGGCGTTATACTCTGCTTGCGCTTTATCATACGCGCTATTGTATCGGGTCGAGTTGTCGTGGTCGTAGCCTGCTTGCGCGATTGTGTCAGAATATTTTCTGCCCAGCACGGGGTTGCCGTTGCCGTCCAATACTGCGTTGCCATAGCGATCAACCACACCTTTATCGCCACCTTCGTCGAAGCCAGCTCGCTTCAACTGGTAGTCGGTGTATTCACCAACGTCCGCGTATTCTGCGCCGGGATTTTCTATCTCTGGATAGGTGACGGTACTAGGCCTAACCTTTGGCTGTAGGCTTAATTCCATGCCGCCGCCGCCACCGCCGTTATTCTTAATTACTTTTTTTTCACTACCGCCCCAACACATTTAAACATTCCTCTGAAAAATATAACCAGTCTGCTTGTAGCCGAAGCGTTCTGCGAACTTGTCCCAACGATAATCGACGCCATTGTTGCACGGCATAAACAACATGACTTCGGCTTCCATGTACCGCGCCCAATGCTCAAACTTTTTCATAAACCGCGTCGCCGCAGATGATCCCCGATGCAGCGGGTGGATATACATGCACTGCTCGACAGCCAACTTCGTCGCGCCAAAATAATGCGCGGATAAGCTCGCCAAGAACCAACCGACTATGCCGTCATCATTTACAGCGACGAGAGATAGCTTTTCGCCATCAGCGTAATAATCCGTAAGCATGGTTCTAACTTTATCTACGTCGTAGTCGGAATGGCTGAACACTCCTTCAGCGTGCATTAATGCGCCCATTTCTGCGAGTGCGTCTATGTCTTCAAATTCAAGCTGCCTTACCGTAATCATACCGCTCTCCCGAACATAGGGCCAATGTATTCATAGCCCAGACGCTTAGCTATATTATTGAAACCTTCGTGGACACTGACCGTCGGGGCAAAGAAAATATCCTTGCATCCTTTTCGTTTTGCCCAATTACGAAACTCACTCATAAAGGTCATTGCGACTTTAATGCTCCCACGGTGGGATGGGTCGATATACATAAGTTGCTGCTCTGCAACTATGTCGTCTCCGAAAAAGGTATCAACAGCGTTGCCCAAGAAGAAACCCGCCACCTCCGTTTCGGATGAGGCTTGATAGACTAAGTAGAGACTGTCCTCATCATTGAGGGCCTGCTCTGCAAACCTAATCATTTTGTCTTGGTTGAAGCCGTAACCTTTGTAGTAGCCCTCTGCGATCATTCCTATCGCCAAGGCCACACACGGTTCCACGTCCTCTTTTTTAGCCTTGCGGATCATACCAGTATCATATTCCCAAAGCCTCTGCGCCGACCTGCTCCCTGCATTGAACGAGCAAACGCGCTCTGCGTAGTCGGGCTGTTATCGGTAACGTACCTATACTCACCCGTGTTCTTGTCACGAATTCTAGTTTGGTATGTGACGCCCTGTGGCATAGCCATAGGAACCAAGGGCGCTATGGGAGCCGACTGTGGTAGCGTCGCCGAAAGGTTAGCCGCTTGGTTGGCCGCGAACTTATTCTTGTACTCGTCAAACGCTGTGACTGGGGCCATCCTCAAAGAAGCCATCGGAGCTGTGTTTAGTCCGGGGAACGCTGGGGGCGCTGGTGCAAGCATGTTGCCCACGCCAAGTCCTATTGTCCCGCCCTTTAATCCCATTTGCCCTATGGATGTAGCCGCGCCAAGCCCCGCGCTTAGTAAGTTTTTAAAATCCATGCCTTGCAGCTCTTTAACATATTCGGACGAGCTTGGTGCGTTGTTCGCGATGGTTTTTTGCTTCTTGTAGTCGGGCTGCTTATCGAATTTTTTAAAATCATTAGCGGCCAAGTCGCCTAACTTAATACCACCGTAAGTGCCTAGACCTGCGCCAGCAGCTCCGTATAGAGCTGTTTTATTGTCCTGTCCGGCCAACTTGCCGCCCAGATAGGTTACGCCACCAGCGGCTGCTGACTTGGCCCAGTCTTTGTTGGCAATGTAGTCGGCAGACTTAACGCCGAAATCCACTGCCTTTTTTCCGTAGTCTCCTAGCCTATCGTACCAAGCGAATTCCTGTGCGCCAGTCGTAGGATTGTAACTGCCTTCCTCTGATCCAACAATGTACTGCTCTGGATCAGGGACGCCCATCTCTGCCAGCACGTTCATAGCTGCCATCGCAAGCGAGGGGTTTGCCGATAAAGCCTGCTCAGGAATAACCATGTCACCAGTCTCGGTGTACGAAAGAGTGTCGTCTCCTCCGCGCATAGCTTCTTCGTGGATTTTGTCATTACGCTCTAGGTCGTCCCGATCAAAGCTATCAGGTCGCATTGTTTTTTGCTGCATTGGCTGCGTTGGCTGCTCAACACCATATTTATTTGCATTACTGGAAGGCATACGCCCCATTCCTTGCATAGGCCTCATTGCGGGCATTGGCTGCTCAACAGGATATTTATTTGCATTATCGCTGCCAAGACCACTAAGGCCAAGCATTTCTAAAAGATTAGCTGTTGCTTCGTTTAGTTCAGCGTCTGAAACCCCATCCATGCTGGTTGCGACGCTACGGCTCATAGGCCTATCAGATGCTGTAGGATTGTTTCTATTAAGCCAAGCCTCCAAGCCATTTATGCCCATTTCTATATCTGGTCTTTTATAAAATTCGCTCATAATAATCCCCCCTATACGTTGACCGTTGCGGCTGCGACTACGACCTCAAGAGACTGGCCACTGGAATTGTTAGTCACGATAAGCTCAATTCTTTTACTGGCCACAGTCCCATCAATTTCGATGACCGTTGCAATGTTGTCAGACTGCAAACTGCTAGTCGCAGAGAACGTACTACCTACTGCCGTGCCATCGACTGAGAGCTGTAGAGTGCAAGTGCCAGACGAGAGCTTGTACGCTAGGCCGTCGATGCGGATTGTCTGTTTCCAGATGCGAGATAGGTAGTAAGTCTTATTGCCAATGTTCGCGCTGCTGTCTTCGTGGACAGAGAAGAATGGGATCGAAACAGTCGAGAAGGTTTCGGGAAGCTGGGTGACTGGTAAGTTGCCTGAACTGTCGAGAGTTGCGACGCCGTTGGCTGCGCCCATGTAAGTTTTTGGGACAACGGAACTGAAGTCGATGTCGCCATATTGCAAGCCTGTGCCTGTGCCGTTCACGCGCACATATTGGTTCGCGTTCGTCTGTACGAATGTAGGCAGTGAGCTTTCTGGCGATGTCTCTAGCCACTGCGTACCTTCGTAGAACTTCAAGATAGCTGGGGCGAGAGACGTGTCGAGCCACAAGTCACCCGTTGAAGGGCTGGTCGGGGTAGATTGCTGGTACACAATGTTGGCTTTATTAACCAACGTGGTTGCCAAAGCGCTAACCTTTGACTGTGGGATTTCGTTGTCGAGGACCGCGATCTTTCCAAAGTTTATAAAGCCAGAGGCGTTTGTGTACTCATCTTCAAACATCATACCAGCAACTGTCTTGAGGGACTGGTTCTCTACCGTCATAACCGTAACCTTGTCGCCAGTAGTTAGCTGGTTCGACGTGTCGACGAAGGTGATTGTGTCAGAGGTGGAAGATGAAAGGTAGTCCGCACTTCCTCCGGGCTGCTGTAAAATTCCGTTGCGCCAGACTAAGATTTTCTCGTCGTCAGTGTGAACGAACGAAACCAGTGTAGTCGAGCCAGAGATTTCATTATCGACGCGACGAAAGTTTGTGACCGATTGAGCGCGTACAGCGTAGACGGATATTTTATCGCCCAGCGCCACAGCGGGAGAAGCAGTCGCCAACGTGATTGTATTCGCAGTGGTATTAAATGCGTACTGAGCCGCCGTGTTGGCTGTCGTGGTTTCATGCAAAAGAAGGCCGTTGCGATAGACGACAATATCTTCTGTGCTTGGGTCGAACGAATACCCCAAGACGCTTACTGCGCCTCCAACTACTCCTGTTGCAGTTGCATCTGATCCAGAGCCGCCTGTGATAGTTACGACTGGGGCCGCCGTATAGCCGCTTCCCGCAGAAACAAGGGTTATCGCTGTCACTTCGCCCCCTGCTGATATTGTTGCGGTGGCTGTAGCCGTGACGCCAGTAACTTCCTGTGGTGCTGCTACCGTAACGGTAGGAACCGTAGCGTAGTTCGATCCAGCGGCTGTAACACTAAGTGACGCAAGTGGGCCACCGACAAGCATGTCCTTGCGACCAAAGAAGAATGGGCCTTCGACGTTACCTACTGAAGCTCCAGCCGTACCGCGAAACTGCTCCACGTCTGCGATTGTAATCCAGCCAGTTTCTGCTCCGCTGTATTGACCAACTCGGTATTGAATACCCGCAGTTGCGTCCAAGCGCATTTGCACTGGACCGTCGAACACGCCCTCTTCGTTAAAGAGAGTTGCCATCAACTCAGAAAGAGTTTTGTCGCCAAGCTCAGCCGTGTTGAGGTAACGGATTACGTTCTCAAAGTCCGTGTGTATGTTGCCAGAATTGACATAGTTCTGTGGGTGTTGCTGTCTTAAACGTGCCATTTTCTAGCTCCTTACTGTGACTGCGAAGCCGATGATTTTCAACAGCCCCTTACCTTTTGTGGTGAACCGAAACTGAACACCTCGGTATCTGTGTTCAAACTTTCGCTCGTACTGTCGATTGAGGGGTACGTCAGGAAATTTGTTTTCCACTCCGTCACCTTCTATCAAAAATTGCATTGCAGACAGGTAGCGACCACGTTCGTCGAACGCTTCAATCTGAAGCTCGCCCTTACCTGTTGCTTGTAGGATAAAGCTGTAGCTTTCCTTTGTGTCGTTGATCGCACCCTGCCATAATATAGGGGTGTCGACGATCATCTCTGGGCTGTTTTCCACTAAGTCTTCGACGCTGCTTCGGTTCCAGATGCCTCCGGGTGTTCCGATCAACGTAACCCCACCAAGCTGACGACCACAGGTCATATTTAGAAACTCACCAGTTGACCATTTGCTTTCGCCACCCTTCATCGGGTTCAGCGATAGCGTTAGCCGCTTGGTTATCTGCTCGGAGAAAGGAAAAAAGACATGGTACTGACCGTCGTCTTGGTCGAAGAACGCACTGATAGTCTCATGGTTATCAACGTGGCTGAGAAGTTCTCGGTACACTAAGTCGATCTTGTTCGACATTGGGATAGTGTAAAGCGTCACGCCGTTGGTTTCTGACCGACGGAAGGAATGAACCCCGTCTCGCGAACAGAACATAAGATCAGAGCCAGCGTTCTGAATTGTATTGTGAGAGATGCAGCCAATGTTGACGTTCATCTTATCCACGATAGCCCACTGCGTGTAGTCGGGATGGATGTCGTAAGCCACGGTCTTGTCATTCGTGAAGACGGCTAGTCGAGTGTTCTCGAATACGCCCAGCCCTGTGATCTCGTCAGCCGTACCGATGATGTTGCTGAGGTCTATGTCAGCGCCTTTAAGGACACTGGCCGACGTCGGGTCTTCGTCGGAGGTGAAAATGCTCTCGTTGTCTACTCGGCTAAAGTCTACGATTGTTCTTTTTCCCGGCATGCCTGCAATGGCCAGACGGCGTTGGATAGATACTGCAAACGCTGGTCGAGGGTCGCTCGTCGCTGTAATGTCCACCCACTTAAAGCCATCGTACATATACATTCCGTAGTCGCGGCTCGCGAACAAAACCTTATTATTAAATAATGTCGACGTAACAACCGCGCTCTGCGGGTACACTTCGGTTTTTATATGTTGGCGCTCAGACTTGAGGGACGTACCTCCGCCGTCAATCTGCGCCCAGACGCAAAGATCACGACCAAAAAAATTCAGGTGCTTAATGTACTTATTAGTTTCTGTGCGACTGATAGCGCCGGGATCGCGCACAAGTGTGCCACGCCAATCGGCGTAGCCATCTTGGATGCGAAACATGTGCTGCTTCTTGCCTGTGTCGAGCGCCCCAATATCTCGACTAGCGTCGATACCTTGAAAGTCCTCATAAGGATAAACTTTTACCTTTACTCCACTAGGCGCGTAAGTCGTAGACAATAGTTATCTCCCTGTGTTGTACGACTGGGTGCCAGCGGGGCGCTGAGAAACATCCCACGGGCTAACCTCGATTTTGCCAGAGCCGTATTTACGGTGGTAGAGAACCCTATTCATCATCTTAAAATACATGGGGCCGTAGGCTTCAATCTTGTTTGACTGTTGCTGGACCGCGTAGTGATACAGCAATCCTGAAACCATTATGTTGTCGGGGATCGGCATGACCTCAGAGGGGTGCGTGTAGTAGTTGATTTCTGGGTTATCCCAATAGGGATGGCCGCGCAGGTCTTCTATGACGAGGTTCGCAAATTCTATGAACATCATCATTACTTCGCCGTCGACGGTTCCGGGGTGCATGTCGCCGTATCGACGTAGCGACTGCATAACCAGAGCCTCAAGGTTTGAGTATGGCGAGTTTAGGTGTGGGTTGTTGCCAGAAAAACGGTTGCTTCTTTCGCGGCCTTGGGCATCTTCTCTCCACGCCGTGTCGGATGTCTTGATGCTTGCTGCGTCAATATTCCCACGAAGGTCCACAGCACCCACAACCGACTTTAGGTTTTCGTCAGTATGACGAGGCTCGTCGTTAGCAGGTAGCGTTCCCTTGATGGTTGCGCTGTTATAGACCCGTGGTGCCATTAGTCTTTGTTCCTAACTATGCGGCCTTGGACGACAAATTCGTGCATCGCAAAGCGTTCGGCTAAGTTGCTAGGTACGGACCACGTTAAGTATTCGCGCTGCTCGCACCACTGTGGACGGATTTCTTCACCAACTACGGTGATCGGGAAAGGTGTTAGCTCCTCACCGCTGGACACAAACAAAACCTTATTTGGGATTGCTCGCTTATTCTCTACTGCTGCTTTTGATTTGCTGTCGACGACCTTGGCTTTGGCCGCTCGTTTTTCAGTAAGTGACGACATGTTCTCTCCACATAAAAAGGGGCTGCAAGTGATTACAGCCCCAGTCTACAGAGTTTTTAGGATCAGTTCGTCCCCGCTTAGGAGACGGAAGTCCAGCCCTTGATGCGGTGGTGTACTTTTGTCTGCAACATCTCAAGACCACATTCAGTCTGGTACATGTGCTTAACACCATCGAAGTCTGGATTTTGGATGTCACGGATCAACTGAGTGTCCCGTCCCTGCATGTAACGATATTTGATTTCGTTCATGTCGAGGATAATCATCTCTTTATCCATAGTTGGAACCTGACGGAACATCGGGTGCATATAAACCAGTAAGTCGCCTGCATAAGTCGTGTAGCGTGCAAGTGAAATACCATATGCGTTGTCGATCTGAGTTGGCTGCCAACGGTTCTTGCCAATTTCCATCAAGTTGGAAATTACGCGAGCGCCGCAGAAGGCTACCTTTTCAGAGCCGCCATATGCGAAGATGTTTTCGATCAGAAGGCGATCAAATTCTTTCTCCGTGATGACGTTTGACGAAGCACCGTATGACGCACCGTCCGTTACTGACGTGATGCTGTTACGCAGACCGCCTGTGAAACGAAGTGGTGAAGCAGTCGTAGCATTGACCTCTGCACGCTTGCCGAAGAACATGGCGCGTTCGATGTCGCTCATGTGCATCTTGAGTGCTTTGGTTAGCTGCTCTTGCTCCTTGTCGCCAGTACGCAGGTAGGTGTTCTGCAAAGTACCTGTGATCTGAACGCTCGACTTAAAGATTTGCGTAAAGTTGAAATCCATAGTTGGATCAAAACTGATCGCAGTCGGGGCTGAACCACCCTCTGTATCCGCAAATCCACCAATGATAACATTAGCGTTATCACCGATCTGGTGAGCAGTGCCACCAATGTTGCGCTCAACAGCGATTGAGTGTCCAGCAGTCGGAGCGGCAGTTGCACGCATGACTTCGCCAGTGTCGACGTTGACGAGAATTGTTCCCGGCACAACAAAGGTTTCATCATCAGCAGCGTCCACGACGAAGGCGGCAGTCGAAGTCGATGCAACAGCACCGTTCACTTGCAGCTTACGATCTGGAAGTTCGTCACGATAGTGATTGAACTTAGGGTCATCCGTGCTTTCAGAACCTGTCATGGACAGCAACGCCTGAAGCGGAGCCGAGCCGTTTGGTTCAAGAAGCGTAAATAATTCGCGATAGTTGGTGGGGCGGAAGTCGGTTGTAAACTGACCTGTTCCCCGAAGGCCTGATATGGCAGTCATGGCTAATACTCCATTAGCGGAATGGTTAAAAGGGGTGGGCAGCTATCGGTCCCGTGGCTTCAGCGACTAAGACGTGCGTACCGTATATCGAAAGACGTTCGGGCCGTAGCGCGAAACTTGCCTGTCTTTTATATTAAAGCAGAGTGGGAGGGGCCTGTCGTCCCCCCCCATATATTATTTAAGCAAGGCCTCGCTTGAGCATAGCCTGTGAGGTCAATGCGTCCATAAAGCCTTGATCCGCACTGGGCGCTGGTGCGCCTGCGGCACCGCCGCCAGAAGGCATAGGATTGATAGAGCCAGTGAAGGCTTGGCGCTTTTCGTTCATTGCACGAAGACGTGCCATTTCTGGCTGGTCCCGATTAGATGCGAAGTCCTGTCCGACCTTCATTACAAGCTCTGGGTCCAGAAAATCCTCGTCACCGTAACCACGGCCATAGGCGAACTGGAAGAAGTCATCCTGTGCTTCGTCGGGCAATTGCAGAGTTGACTGCATTACATTCAAATTGTTTGCAGCCTGCTGACGGTACGCTTGGTCGGCGCGAGTGTTTGCGCTGTTCAAAGCATCTCCGGCCTCCCTGTTTACACCTTGGGCCTGAGCGATCATGTCTTCCATCATCTTTTTCATTTGACCATTCTCACCCTGAAGCTGGGTAATAAGGTTAAGACCTTGGCGGTACATTGGAGGAAGCTTGACGGCGTTATCGTTTTCCCATGCAGAAATCTCATCTTCTAACTGCATGTTCTCGTTGTTGCCGTCGGGACGATCTGGCGTCTGGTCGTGGTTGCCACCCATCTGAGGGTTTCTTGTGTACGCGGCAATCGACGCCTGAAGGAACTGGGCCATGTCGTCGCCAGAAACGTCATGTCCTTGCTGTCTGGCGTTGGCCATTACGTTTTCTATAAGCTGTAGAGCTGGCTCCATAGGCTTGTAACGGGTCGCGTTCTTGTGGTTGAGGTCTTTGTATCGACTGCTCATGCCAGCGATCTGAGAGGCGGACATTGTTTGCTCGCGCCCATCCATATTGATCTTGATAAAGGCTTCCTCTTGGAGAGCGTCGCCTTCGGTTTCAGGACCAGCGATTGCTTGGGCCTTCTCCATATTCGTTGTGGGCGTTTCAGCTTCTGGTGGAGCTGCTTGTGGTGCCATTGGGGGTGCTGCTTGTGGTGCGCTGGGCGCATCACCAAGTTGTGCTGCCGCTAATTGAGCGATCATTTGGTCGTCTGCTTCTGCCATGTTCTTTTCCTTCCAGCCGTAGCGGGATTGTTTTAGAGGGCCGTAGCGCTCTCTTTAAGCTCGCCTCTGTTGGCAGCGTCCATCAAAATATTGTTGTTCAAGATTTGGCTGACTACATCGGGGAGTTCGATAAATTTCCTAGCAGCCCACATGGAACCACGACGGAAGTGCATCTCTTCCTCAGTCATGGCTGGGCCATCACAGAGTTGAAATGCGGCTTGTAGGATGGATTTCTCCATCTCTTCCTTGACCACCTCCCAGCCTTTCGACTTGAGCATGGTATCTATTGCGAGTTGTCTTTGCTTGTCTGTCATTTGAAGCCTACATATGCGCCCACAGTAAGCGCACCGAGCAGTGCAATGACGCACCACTTAACGACCGCCTTGAAGACTGTTGATTTAACTTCGCGCCAGCCATCTATGAGCTGGCGCAGTTCTCTTACGTCGTGAGGGGCGTTGTCGTCAGACAAGCCTATACGGGTCAGTGCTTCACGCGCACCTTGCTGGGCCGCTTGTTGCAGCATGGCTTCGATCTCTGGTTTAGACAATCTGTACGTCGTGACCTCGGCCATGCTGTTTCCTTTTAGGCGGCTTCGTATGTCGCTTT
>TARA_R110002124_G_scaffold128157_2_pt1 | contig 19828 bp, 36 predicted proteins | sample TARA_R110002124 | Tara Oceans TARA_R110002124 (sample SAMEA4397445) | marine metagenome | biome: Polar Biome; feature: [SRF] surface water layer (ENVO:00010504); material: water (ENVO:00002006), including particulate matter (ENVO:01000060) such as... | depth 5 m | reverse complement strand
TGAAGGGGTGAGGAAGCAGCTACCTGATGGGCTTGTCCGCCTTCCTCGGAATACTGAAGATCCGCCTGTGGTTGTCGAGACTTGGATTTGAAGCCTTGCACTTGGCTTTCAGGTCGTGGGCCGTGCTACTGCCGATTTCGAGCGCTTTACGGGCGAGTTGTCAGATCTAAGGTTGAGAACTCAAAGATAGACCATTAGCTTAAGTCATCCAGCTGAATCCTAAAGCCGATAACCTGCGGGCGGTGGGGGGACGCGCTAACAAAATAGGCTCAACGCTCTAATGATTACAGACCCACATAATGGACTGCTTCTTTTTCAAAAAGCACTGCTGAACGGTACGATTAAACCCACCAGATGTAAGATCAACCGCAAGCTGTACTTCCTTCGCGATAGGCCCACTCCAGATACGATTCGCATTACATACGCGATGATTGTAGGTCGTCAGGTAAAGGCTATGGCGGTGTACATGGAAGAGGAGCCGTTTGAAGGCAAGCGCGTCTTTGGCGTTGGGTACTCGGTAGGTATCCCTTTCCGTAGGAAAGGGCTTGCAAAAGAGATGCTGTTGAGCAGTTTGGAAGAGTTTACTGCTTTGCTTAGTAAGCAGTTGGATGAGCCTGGCTTCTACCTGGAAGCGGTAGTCGGTGTCGATAATGAGGTCTCGAAGAGTGTTGCTAAGCAGGTATTCAATGATGAGCCTGATAAGATCGCTGACGGTGAATCTGGTTTGCCCGCGCTCCATTATCTGAAGCTCATTTCCTAAAGAAACGCCCTACCTACTATTGAAGGGTAGGGCATAGGCTCTGGGGTAGATTCAAACAAGGTTCGTCAAAATCACGACTATGTGCCCATCACTTGAAGGCCAAAATTGGGTTTTGCACTGCTCAATGATCTGATTCCAAAATACATCAGGCATTACCCCTGCCTCAGATCCATCCCCGGATAGGTCGGGGTCTACAAAGACTGCCGTATCAGAGAAATCGCTAGCTTCCTCGCCTTTGGTGTGCCACGACATGATCGTTTCGGCACTGTTCAGCCAGGCCAAGAAACTCTCGTCTTTAAACCAGTTAGGTACGTTCAGTGTTAGTGCCCGGCGTGTGCTCACGCTTTCAATGCTCAGGTTATTCATATCAGTGTCCCTTTGGGCTTGTCAGATCTCGCTGACTGGTTAACGTAGAGCTATTGTCACCTGCGATAGGGTGTGTCAGGCCGCGCTGAAATGATGTTGCTGGTAGTCTGGAGGAGGGCTTAAGTTCGTGTAGGTGCGCCAGGATTTACTGGCGCGCCCTGATCATTGGCTCTGTTTTGTCGGTGCGCAGTTTGGATCTGTCGATGCCTTAGCTGGAGGCGTAGTTAGCAGTTCCTTTTTGGTAGCGATGCAGCTATCAATCTCTCCTGGTATCAGAGCCGTTTTGTACCCAACGTAACCGATAGCCAAAACGCCAACGATGCAAGCAACTAGTATTGCGATCTTTATCAATCCCATGGTTTTCTCATTTCAAGGTGGAACGCTCAGAACTGAGTTTTCGGCCCGGATATCGGGAACCCAAAATCAGCAATGCGTCAAAAGTACAATCGTCACGAACTATCAGAACCTTAAGCCTTTTTTTGCTACGGGTTAGCTCCCTCCGAATTAAGTGGATACCAACATCTGATTGTTGTAGTTGAACTGCGCCTCCCGCAGGGCCAGAAGGTAATCACTCAGCTCTAATGGTCCTGACTCCAATACGTTGTAAATGGCCTCGTCTACCTGGGGCCACAGTATTGAGTTGGCAAGCACCGGGTTCTTGAGTTCCTTCACTGCTTGCCAGAGCCTCGCTGCGACCTCTTGATCTACGCTCTGGCCACTTTTGCGGGCAGAAACATTTATCGTTGCATAGAGGCTTGCTGGGAGCCTGTAAGTACTCGCGATTTGCTGTTGGCCAGCTGCTTCCATGCAAACCCTGGGAAGCTGGGCTGGGTATTGAGCCGTGCTCCGCTTCAGTAAGTATACGAGCTGTGAATTGAAGTCCCTCACTTCGTCCTTGGCTATCGCTTTTAACGCTACGCACAGCGCTTCAGGTAGGCGAGCATGCAGCAGGTCAGGATTATCCTGGTGATCACATTCAAAAGTCATTCGTAATCCTGATCGTCTTCGTAAGAATCGTAGCTTGGGCTGAGTTTCCTGCCGTCAGCCGTCGCGGCCCAGCATGGCTCTTGGGTTTTGTCTTCAACGAGGCCGCGTCTCTGAAGTGCCTTCATAGTAGCCAAATTACAGACCCGAGATCCGTTGATCTCAACGCCAGAGCCTTGAGACACGCGAGCAACCCAACCTTGGCTGAGGTAAGCCATTACTTTCGACTGCACTGGTGTAAGTGGCGGTTTAATGCTTGAGTTTTTCTTGTTTCTCATGGCCCACCTTTAGTACTCGCGTTTGAAAGTTACGTTCGCAAAAAAGCCGCCGATTATGATCACGATGACACCAGATTTCTTGACCCAGTTTTCCAGCCAGAACGGTTTGAATTCTGATTGGTGAAAGAACGAAATATTCTCTTGGCTGAATTCGAAATACCTAAATTCCAGATAGTTGAACAACCCTACCCAAAGGAACGCTTCGGCAATTGGCCAGAGCGCGAAAGGGGACATCATTAGGAATGGCGAACCATTGCGGAATGGACCACTTTTGTCGTCATAGAACCAGGCGAACCAGATGAGTAAACATGCCGAGAAAAGCGGATAGACTCCCCATTCAAGGGGACTGGCTCCCTCGGAAATGGTGAAGGTAAATAACAGTGCTGCCTGGATGGTTATCAACCACGAAATTAAACTCTGCATATGGACCTCAAATCCTATCGATAAAATTTTATTCAGTGATGTTTTGGCAGTGTGGGCAACCCCAATAAACAGCCGTTTCTTTCTGGTATTTAGTTGAATAATTGCCTTTGCCTACGGGACAGATCGGACAGCTCCGCAGGATCAAGCATTCGTTCTCAATTGCCGGCGTATATCCGCCGATCCGCATGGCCATACCGAAAGGCCAAATAACAGGATCGCTAAGCACTTTGTCCTCAGTGCTCATTTGCTCATACAGTTTTTGGCCTTGCTCCAGGAGTCCTTGCTGAATGCGCATTGGGTTAACCCTTGTAAATTAGTGAGTGGTCATAATATGTGCCACACGCTAGTGTCATTTCACTTTTTGGCTAAAGCATTCAGCTTTCGTTTTAGCGCATTCAGCTCTGCCAGTGCAGATGAGTACTCTACATTCAACTCTGCGAGTTCTCTGGGATCGGATTCAGTTTTGAGTTCATTTTCAAGCCATAGAATCGTTTCCTCTGTATCAGCAATTGCGAATCGCGCTGCCGCACGCTTCGTGGTGTACATCCCGAAAGGCAGGCTTCCCCCCACTGAAAACTGTTCTTTGTACCCAGCCCAAATTTTGGAGGCCCAAGAAAAGGTTCCGGGTTTCCCTTTTACTTTTACCCACGTGAACTGGTTGCGCTGGCATAGGTTTACTTTTTTCGGTTTTGGTGTCGGGTCCCAGCTTGGAACACCGCCCCGGCTTAATGAGTTTCGCTGTGCTCGTATGGTGCGAACAACCCACTCAGTAACCCTTACTTCAACGTTCCCGGCTTCGTTCGTTATTGCAAATACTCGATAGAGAACGCCGCCTACTTTTATGATCGTCGTGGGATACGACTGTGCCTTTGGTAGCTTATTCATCATTCCTGAATCCCTATTTCTGTTCTTCGCCTTTGGCCGGCCGACTGAACAGCTGCGCAAAGTAATCATTCCTTGTCCTGTGGCACGAGTGGTCGCTGCACCCGCTCTCATGGCAGCGGGTGAGGTCGCAGACAGCTCTGAATCCAGTTCCGGAGCAGTTGCCCCAATTAGGGCCCGTATGTTCAGTACAGCGGTAGATTTCACCTGGCTTGCCATAATGTTGATTGAGGAACATTCCAGTGCCTGCATCAGGTACTTGGTTCAATCCACGCATAACTAATCCTAAAGCTCGTCACAATCAGAGAGCTGGCCGGGTAGTGGCTTCTCCAGGTTATCTAGACGCATCGCTTCAATGAGTTCATTGAGAGCCGCGAACGTACGGGGGCTTCGACGGCACTGCGAGACAAACTCAATGGCCGGTGCTAGCTCGTTCATCCGATCAGGGGATGTAATTACGCTTATGAGAATGTCGCCCTCGTTATCACGGCAAACAGATAGCTTTCCTTCCTTGCTCATGTCTTCCGGACGATGAATAAGCATTGGTAAAGAACCATGCACTGACGACTCAGTTGCGGCCAGCGCAGCTGCATACGCTGTTCGTGCCTTCTGCTCAATCTCTTCTGTTAGCTCATCAACCACGCTAGCGTTTTCATCCTGCTCACAGCGGTCCAGAGCAGCAAGGATATTACCCATCGCATCGAGTAGGTCTTTGAAGTGCCCGCTTGAGTAACCCATTGAGAAATTCCTTTGGCTATTAGGTTGAACCGATAAATCTGATTTGGCTGTGGCTGACCAGCGGTAATAACAATCATCATTACAGTAAAGTGGTTGTGTCATATCCCAAATTTGGGCATTCATCATGATTTTCTGCTGATCTTTAGTCAGCGCCAGATACCAGAACTGGAAACGAGAGCTAAAGCCCTGCGCGAATGCAAATAGATTTGTGATAACGAATGACACAGACCATTAGGGCTCACAATTCATCTATCGGTTAAATTCAAACAGGATAGAAAATGACTACTTATCATGTACTAAACGAACACACGCTTTGCTACAAACAGGAAGGGTCCACCGTGTACGGTGTATTGGCTGGCAAGCCGCAGCTTGGTGGTCATGACTGGAAAAATGGCTCGATATCCGTTTCACGCCTGGATGATTTGCGTGACGCCACACTTGAGGATTTTGAGTTTTTTCGTGTGCGTCCAAACGGGCATATCTGCTGAGTGAGGAGCGATACACAATGACGTTGAAAGTTGAAGTTAGTGCTGTGGTGGTAGGTGTCCACTCTTTCTTTGCCGGTGGCAATGAGGTGGCAAAAGTAACCGTTCTTGGAAACCCAGATGGTCCCATGGGCATGGGCATTCAGTGGTCACCAGCGGCCGTGTTTGAGCTCGATGCCGGCATGGACATCTATAGGGTTTTGAAAGGGCGCCTGGAAGCCCCTAAGGCCCTCCAGTTCCGTGCGGACCTGAAGCCAATCAATGCTTCTGGAGGGTATGCCGTTCACCTGCTGGAGGTTGTTGGCGGGCTACCAGATTAGGTATTTTGGTGCTGAACAACCAGTTCACTCCAGCTTGTAGTGCTTCGATCATCCCAGTCCAATCCGAAACACACTTTCACTCGGTTGCAGATAGTTTCATTGGCGCCGTTGATGACTATTGTCCCTTTCCCGAGAAACCGCCCAAACAGCTTCCGTTGATCCGTGGCCGTCATCTTCCCAGACCATACGCTAAGACAGCTCCCTGTATTCTGCTGAAGGAAGGCCGTCAGGTTCTCCACATACTGATAGGCATTCATGCTCGGATCTCCGGCTTGTCAGAATCGGTTGATCGTTGTGACCAACCAGAGTGCTCATTCTCGGTTAGAAATCGGTGTGTCATTTTACTAAAGCCAACGGCGCTGCAATGACACGGCAATTGATCTGTGATGATTGCACTCAATAGGACGGGAAGAGGCCAAAAGACAATGAACCAAACAGATAAGCTCAATAAACCAGAAGATTTGATGAGCCTCGCCAGCGCAATGAAAGCGGGACTCTTGTGCAGAGTGGATACTAAGACGCTTGCACGTTCGATTTCATTCTCAGCCCCAACGATTCCAGCTGACATTCGCCGCTGTGCTGATGCAATTCTGGATCGCGTTATCTCTTATTACGACGTCATCGAATACGAAGGCCCTGACTACGCCTTCAACAAGCCATCGAGCTTATACCCGGCAGCACGAGGGACAGCGTTCTTTTATGATCGGCCTAATAATAATTGGCTTCTACCCAGACTTGCGTGTGGGGGAGGTGCTGACCAGCAGAAGCTTTACGAAGGCGCTGGCGCCTTAAGCCTTGATGCTGCTTTTTATGTTGCGGCTCATGAGCTTCAGCAGTTCGTACCAGAGTGTGCTGACTGTTTGCGTCAGGGCGTATTTGTGCTGCGCGCAGCGCTTTATGATCGCAATCTCAGCGGCGTTAATTGGGTCCAGTCGTGTCGCCGAATCAAAACCAAGGGGGCGAGGAAAATACTCACAAGGATTCGATCAGAGAGGGTTGCGGCGTGTTTAGGCGTTGCAACTGATAGCCGGCCGGCAATCACTCCGGAAGGCTTCCCGGCATCGCATATTCAGGAAGTGGAAACTAGTCGAGCAACCAACCATGCGTAGGTCAGTGGAGCAAGTGGAAGCCCTTGGAGTCCCGACGGGATGTATTGTGCGATTCAGTTACAGCTTAATCTGCGGTCACACAGTTCATGGTGATTATCGCTACTGGCGTAAGGGGAGGCACACCCAGGCGGCAAGCGTCATTTGCAGAAAATGCCAAGACGCAAAAAAGTTACCGGTAGCTAATTTCCTCGTTTCCCAAAAGGAGAAGGGATAAACATTGATGTCGCATCAGCCTTATGTGAAAACCGCAGAGATCGAGGTCGAAAGCTTTCGAGCGAGCTTGCAAAGCACAAGTCGATGATGCTCTCTGATTACCAGGACGGTTCAGAAAATGATTACTGGCTACAGATGGAGTGGCTTGAGCGTGAAGCGGAGTTCATGAAAGCCAATGGCTGGACCGACGCCGGCAGTTGAGCTCAGCCTGAAAGCCGGTCGGCGCCACGAATGGTGCCGGTCTCTAGCGGCCCTACCCAGTAGTAATACCTGAGGCTAGATCTGGTTTGCTGTGGCATATTCCTCTGGTGCCAATCGTATTATCGGTAGTTCGCCTTGGGTTATCCAGCCACGCATCCATGATGGGCCAAGGTCGGTATCCGGGCGCTCATCAATAGGCCTTCCCTGAAGCCGTGCAATTCGTCCTGCAACGAAGACAGGCACGTCGCTTGGTTCCGCCTTTCGAACTAGCCCGGCCGCAACAAACCCGTCAATCCAGACGCCATACAACTGCTGGCCAGAAACATACTCGCATTCGGTGAAGCTGCTTGCTTGGAAGCCGCGTTGCCAAGCATCTACTTTATTTTGTGTCCAGTAACCCATGACGTATCCCTGCTCTGGTTTAGTTCCCTCAATAATGCCCCCCGTTGGGCTGTGTCATGGAGGATGACATCAAGGGTACGTTCCACTGACCCCCCGATTCCCAGCGGTGGAAGTCGAAGTAGGCGGTTTAGTTTAAGCGCAAAAAAGTACTGGCTGCTTCGATGACACAGCTTTAACGCATTGATACTGGAGCCAATCAAACAGCAGACTAACTGGGAGTTTTAAAATGGGATCAACAGTATCAACAGCAAAAATGGCGTCTGCCTTTGAAACAGAAGATGGCCCGTTTTATGTGCTCTTCGAAGAGACCTATGAAAAAAACTGCTATCCCCGTACGCCTCGTTGGGGCTGTGTTGGCTTTGGACAAATTCAACACGTCATGAAATGGATTTTCCATTCGGCGGCATCATGTGAAGGAGGAATGCTTCAAGGTGCTGGTGGGCGCTATATCACCCCGGAGGGTTATATCGCTAGTTGGCTCAAGGAGTTGGCTTGCCCTGTTTATCATCATGACCATGATGTAGAGCTCGAAACTAGTAGTAGCTATCGTGCTTCAATTCCGCAAGAGAAGCTTCAGACCGCACTGGCCACGCTTGCAGAATCAGGTCGTCCTGATATTGCCGAAAAGATTGATGCCGGAGAGGCAGTGAGCCTTTCTATTCATGAAGATGGCACATTCCTTTGCGAGCTGTACGAAACACTATCTCTTGCTCCATGGCGACTCATCGAACCGCACCTGGTTCCCCTAGACAAAGACCGACGCGCAGAACTTGGATACCGGCCGGCAAAGACCAAAGGTTTCGATATGACGATGCCAAGCTTCCGCAAGATCAGCAGCACCGATCATTCAATGCTCAAGCAGATGCCTGACAAGCGATGGATCTGCGATGGGTGGTGTAGTGGCTACATGAACGATTACGTTAGGGGTCTGTGGAATGCTGAGCTCAATGAACCCGGTAGCTATCGTGCGCGAATCAAAGCCTACAGGGCGGCCATGAAAGATGCCCCGTTGATCCCCAGCGCCGGCGTTGAGATTCGGGTTGATACATCGGTCGAGGTGGATAAGTACTCAACAGATGTCGTGAATCGGGTCTTGGATGTCATGGAACACAGACGGGAGGGCACAGTAGTGCGTATTCCTGTGCCGGTAGCCAAGCCATTGGATTACCATGCCACCATACTTCCAGTTGAGTGCACGAGCTGGTTTATTCCCAGTGGCGATGAGATGGTTCAGGCCTCACTTTTTAACGCCTAATATTGCGTCAGCACCATGGTGCTGACCTGACCTGACCTGACCTGACCTGACCTGACCTGACGGAGATGACTATGTCCACCTGGCTTGAATTTAGATGCGAGATTAAGGGCTCCTGTTTCACGCACCCCGCAGACGAAGGGAAATGCTGGAGCAATAACAACGTCGGGCCTATGGACATGGCCCAAGACACTCGCCGGAGTGTCGTTGAAACGCTTCAAAGAATGGAAACCCATGCCGTGCAATCAGGTTGGGTGAGAACAAAAGAGGGTTGGGTCTGTCCTGTGTGCATCAAAGGTATTTGAGTCGGGCGGGCATCCCAATATTCGAAACAGTAATTTGAGATCAAGTTAGGTGGCAACAGCAATGAATAATCCTGGTAACCCAGAAGTCTCTGGCGCGGCAGCGTCCGCAGGTGAACAATGCGAGCATGTGGCTGCGTGGCGCGTTGAGTTTGAAAACGGCGACGTAGAAATATGGCCTGCAACGTCTATCAAGGGCCGTCCTAGCTTTGGTCGCTGGGTAACTCCGCTAGTGGTCGGTGGTGAGACTCCGCTAGTGGTCGGCGGTGAGACGATTGATCTGCAAGCCAATGAGAAGGGCTTCAAATGAAGTATGTGTATTTTGTCCTAGCCGCCCTAGCCCTGCTGGCTGGATGTGCCTCACCAAATTCATCAGACAGCCCACTGGATAATGCGGGGTATCGTTCAGCCCTGGAGCAGCAGCGTCAGGGCGCACGATCTGTAACGGTTTATAAGCAAGTGCCAGCAGACGCAATAGGTGTTCGGCCTGTAATGGCTGCGTTCTGTAGCAGCAACCCGAGAATGACGGGCAATGATGAAAATTACATCCTGACGGGGCTCAAGCTAGAAGCCTACGCTCTTACCTACAACGCTATAGCCGACGTTAATATTCAAGACATCCAAGATCCAAATAGTCGTTGTCGGGGAGCCACTATCGGCGGCACAGCTAAAGCTTTCTCCACGCGCCACTGATGACATCTCAAGGGCCTGTTAGATCCGGGTTTGGGCTATGAGAAACACCTTTCATCCGGATTTCACGGCGCCTATCTGTGCTCCAGCAAGGAGCAAAAAACCTAGAAATTGCAGATCTCAGTAAATAAGGTAAAAGGAGTTCCCAATGAACACTGAGAAGCAAACTGAATCTGCAACAAAAATCGTAAAATACTGGTCATCCCTCAAGACCCTATCTGTGAAATACAAGCCGTGGATTCTGAACGTGGTCAGGGCCATGTGTTGGATCTATAAGGCATGGCCGCTGCTTGACCATATCGTCAAATGGCTATTCGGTTGAGCCTATCAAGAAGGGGACGCACGCCCTGGGGCCCAAGCCTTGGAGCTGGCTGATGTGCCTCACAATTGTCGCGTTCATGCATTTGACACAGCTAGTGCCAGGTGATGATTAACTCATCAACCAAGGAGGCAACTATGCCCGGCAAAACAGAGCAAGATCAGATGGAAATCGAAAAACAGATTGCGTGGGTAAAGTCCCGGCTCGATGCTGAAGGGCTCCACTATGTTGAGGTGCCCGCTCCAGTACTGATCAGTATTCCTTCGCTGGAAATTGATGGGGAGCTGGATCTCGATCTGTGGCTATCCTTCGTGCGGTCCAAGATTGGTGGTGACCTCACAAAGGGCTATTTTTTCCGGCACGCAGAGAACGCATCTGATGGCGGTCAAATGTACGTGTATGACCATCTGAGGCCCGAGACCCAGCACCTTCTTCTATGGGGGGAGGGCGCCACTGATCAGCCGTTTAGTTGGGAGGATACATTCGAGTGGTCCCACGTCGCTTGGTCTGACGGTTGGGACTATGGCGATGATTACTGCTGCTCTGAGCGTATTACCTTCCTGCTGCGTGAGCTGAATTATAAGCTTGTGGATCTGCCACCCGCGCCCTGAGCTTCATTTCTGAATATGGCTGGAGCCTGTTGTACGGTCGGCGCCGGCCATAAAGTCATCGTGGGTAAGCCACTAATCTCAGGTTGTTCCAGAGCCAGTGGCGACCAGCCGGCCAAGCTCAATTTTCACTAATGAAGGTTGGCGATTGCACAAGCTGTCGAAATCCTTGCGTCTAGCAGCCTTGGGGAGCCTTTCTGGCACCCAGCCATTGCGCCCCCAATACAGGTGAGGGGCTGGCGCTCCAGCCGTCTCAGAATTGCTTGCTCGCCTTCTGATAATGGGGTCTGACACATTCTATTTTCCTCGGTTGCGCGACTGGGGCCCCAGACCGTCAGATCTCAAGCCAGGTACACGTTCGAACTCGCGGCTGTCGAAGGTGGCACCCGCGCCACCGAAGATGGTTCTGGCGCGCCCAGCAGAAATTACATCGACACGCGTCAAGGCAACAAGAAGTGCGACTGCTTAGGGCATCCACACAGCCTGACTACGATTGCTTTTAAAAACAGCTCCTTGTACCACGACAAATCTCCCAGGGTATACGGAATGCTGAAGTCAAAGGATCAGGGTTCGGACTCACCTAAAGCCTTCTTTGCTTCTAATCGGGCGATGTGTCGAGGCGCAAGCTGTGAATTTAGATCATCCGCAACGTCATCCGCGCTGATGACTGCAAGCGTCTCAGAGCAGTAGTTGCAGCCAAGCACAAAATGGCATTCGACATCGTGGGTGTTGAGCCGGTTTTGCTGAACACTTGATCGGTTATGAATAGTGGTAAACCATGCAATGTCGGTACTGAGGCATTCCTTGCACTCACTGATCTCGTTTGGCTTTTGCTTTGACATAGGTTGGTCCTCTCTATGGGCTTCAGGCTGGCTCGACTGATGTTGTCTAGCTTGTCGGTAGAGACTTCTTACAGAGCGCCTCATCGCGCATCTTCTGTACTCGCTCGATCTCTTCAATGGGGTGAACGGTGCCACCGCTATTGAATGCCAGGTAGTGACTCAACAGATCCGCACGACTTGTGAAGTCCAAGATTGCGACTCGGACAGTGTTGCGGCGCGTTCTGAATCTGGTGTCTTCAAACTCATCAAAGGTCATCCCAAAAGCTTTGATTTCTCCGCGCATGAATTTGGTGACGGCCGTATAACGCTGCAAACCATCGACGCACTGTAGACCCCTTGGCAGGTCAGTTTCAGCTTCATCGAGACCCCAATTTGCGCAGTTGAACTGAATCAGATAACCAGAGCTGGGGACAACGCCTCTGATACAGGATTCGATAAAGCGGACCTGCTGCTCTGTGGTCCACACATGGCCGCGCTGGAAGTCGGGTGTAAGGTCAAAGCCGCCGTAGTCGTTACCAAGTTCATACAGCGCCTTCTCAAGCCGCCACCATTCGAAATGGCACTCCCACTTGAACGCATGCAGCGGTTGGATAAGCTCGATCAGTTCAAGGTCTCGTGCAGTGTCTTGGCGTACCATATTCAAAGTCTCGTACTGGGTATCGTTTGGTGCTCGGTAGGCACTTTACTTATGTGTTGCAAGCAATTGGAACTGCGTCACCAGCTTCACAAGAGCGTTGTATGCATCCGCCTGGCCACGGACGAACGCTTGATTGAGGTCGTTGCTACTTGTGATTAGTGCAGGCTCAAAGTCCAATTCTGAAGTGTGTGCGCCCAACTGGTACACCTGCTCAATGATTGCTTGGCGCCTTGCTTGTGCACTAGGTAGCAGACAGTACAACTCGTAGGCGCTGCGGATCTCGATCAGCTCATTATGGCTCGGGATTGATGGCACCAGCGGTACGGGCTTCTTTTCTGTCCCCCAAGGCTCGCCGCTGTAGGCATGGGCGCGGAAGGCCTCACGCATCCAGGCAAAGGCAGGTCCGTTCTTCAGAGCCAGCTCAGTCATGCTTGTAAAATAGACCTCACCTTGCATGTAGACCGAGTGATCATCTGAGGCCGATGTGTACCAATCCGTTTTCAACAACGAGTTATGAAACGCTGCTAAGGCCTGGATGTGATTCTCGTGGCCCGCTACGTGTTGGATATTCATGTTGGTCATAACTCGTTCCCTTGATTGCTGCGTGATTGCTGCGTGATTGATTCGATAGGCACAGTTTCTCACTCGCCTGGCTGTGTCATTTCGACCGAATCAATTATTTCGAAAGTGTGTGTTCATCTTCGGCGCCCAGCTAAGGGCGCGAGGATGACCAGTGCGTAGGCCTGATCTCAATTGCCGAATTTGGCGATCTCTTCAAATTCAAGGTCGAATGCGTTGTCTTCCATGTCTACGACCCGCACGTAATTTGGGAATAAGGCAAGTACGTTCCCTGTGAAAGAGTTGCTGTGGGGAGAGTCATTAAGGCAGGGGTCAGTAACATCAACCTCCATGCCGGGCTTCAGTTGACTCCGGAGCACTGTTTCCCAGATCTGATCGTCTGAATAACCAGCCTTTCGAATTAGCTCCACCTCACCCTTGAGGCCCTTTCGTTTTGCATTTGTAGTGAGCAAAGAAACGGCGTTGTCGAGCATGTTGTCTAGGGCGCCCTGGGGCAGATCTGAATTGAGCAGTCGGGTATCCACGGTTTTCTCCAATGCGGTGTTGTTTGACTGGAGATATTAAGCGCCTGGTAGGTGTGTCATCGCGGACAGATAGAAAGGATTGATGTGGTTGGACGCTTGATGCTCGGCCCCCAGATAGGGGCGCGAGGAGGGGCTTTGTAGTGCGTCAGGCTTCAGCACGTGGCAGGGAGATCTCGGCAAAATCAAGGTCGAATGGGATGCCGTCCTTGTTACTGACCCGCACTTTCGTTTCAGTCGCCCGCTCAACGGTCCCTGAGAATGCGCAGGAGTGTGGAGAGTCATCGAAGAGGGGTGCTGTAACGTTCACTTCCATTCCGGGCTTCAGATGCGCCATCAGACCGATTCGGTATATCTGAGCAATAGTAAAGCCGGCATCATGCAGTAGATCCATCACAGCTGCTGGTCCGCCTTCTTCCAAAGCCTTTTTTAACGAAGCGGCAGCGTTGATGTAATCCTCGTCCTGGGTGTCAATAGGCAGAGGTTTGTTGGGCAGTCGTTTAGGCATGTTTTATCTCAAGTGGGGTTTTAATTGACTGGAAAATCTTAAGGTCCGGGTGTTTGTGTCATCGCGGTTAATCAATAAGCAGTCATAGACTGCCGCGCCTAGGCCTCAGCCCCCAGTGAGGGACACGAGGAGTTCCTGTGTGCTGAAAGACGGCTCCATGCCTCGTGGTACTTTCGCACCCGTCTCAAGTGATAGTCGGTGAGCGTGCCCAGGCGAAGCACATTGATGTTGTCCTCGATGTCGGCCATCTTTACCTGAACCGCAATGGGGTTCTTCGATAGCCGGGTAATGTAATCGCTATACGACTCACCCTTGACCCGCTTAAGCGCCACAAGAGCTTCTACAGTCGTCTCATGAATACCAGCCGCAATGAGGTACTCGCGGGTGTAACCGGTGTCTTCAAGGACGTCATGCAGTAAAGCCGCCACCTGATGTGAGACGTCTTCAAACTTCATCATCAAACGAAGAGGGTGGAGAATGTAAGCCTTCCCGGCATCATCTACCTGGTCTTTATGAGCTGAAACGGCTAGGTCCATAGCCAGATCAACCTGCATTGGATCTGTATTCATCTGCACCGGTGGCGGTTTCCTCGAAAAGTTGATCTTTGGTGTTATCAGCAAACTAGGTCGAGAGTATGACCACGTTGAATGCTGATGCTGACTTCCTGTCCCATGCACTCAGCTTTTAACTCATAGCTGCGCCCGGACGGCGTTATCTCTGTTATGACCGCTCGGACTGGCTGGTCTTGGATTGGCAAGACTATGCTGTCACCCACTGATGCAATTTCTACTGGTATGTTCACGTTCTTATCTCCTGTTGGCGCACATTTTATCGGACTGACTGAGACTTATGTGTCCAACTCTTTGCACTTACTGCAAGATCGGCACGATGACCGAGCGTCCCAAACACTGGTCGCCGTTATCACGCCCGCACCACTTGGTCAGGCGCTTCAGCCATTGGGGTGCCGATCAGACTGCTGACCCTGAGGATTTCACCCGGTGAGACCGCTCTTAGCATTTCGGATCGGCCCACCCGGATGTACTCATCGACCGACATCGACCTCCAGTCAGGATGTGGCTGCTCGCTGCAAAGCGTCCATTGATGTTCAGGGCTTTCGCGGCGGTGCACATAAACACCTACCGACTGATGCAAACCCATGCCAGTGAAAGATTGTGCAACGATCCGGGCTTCTGAGCCGTCAGCCCGCGTTAATACTTGCGTTACTTTGGTGATGAGGTTGTGACTGGTCATTGTTCCGCGCCTGTAGCTGTAGGTGATTTGCCATAGCTTATGGGGCAATGGAGTGTGTCACCGACAGGCTGCGGATAATTCGTTGAGGATGCGTGAGGGGCCAGTCCTCTTTAGCGTAAGGTTTCTTTCAGCTTTTCTACCGCGTCACTGTAGAGCTGGCGCCGCCAGTTCCGGCCTGTGTAGTTTTGGCGATCATTGATAGAGACGATACCCAGACCGAACGACCTCATGGACTCGTTAACAGTGACGAACACTTTGTCTCCCGCAGCTGTGGTCCCGGTGATGATAATGCCGTAGGCATCAGGCTCAGCAGTCCAATGGTTCGGCAGTTCAATGGGTAGCTTCATACGGCAGTCTCAAATCCAAAGTGTGGTATTGGGGCTAAGATTCGGTGCGCACCTGAGCAGTAATGTCCCGTTCTTCCTTCTACGTTTCGATGGTGACAGTACCCTGCCTGGCCAAGCTCTATGGCTTGGCTTCAGGCTGGATGAGGTTTTCGGTCGTGACTGGGTTAGCAGTCAATAGATCAAGCAGCTCGACGGTCTCCTGGCGTACTAGCTCTTGCTCGGCCCTTGCAGCGTCCCCGCGCGTCTTGAATCCTGCGTCCTTATTCCCCTGTACATGATCCCAGAGTATGTGCCACTTGTGGTCGTCCATGGAGTAAAAAACGCAGCCTACCGTGCCGTTAGTGTGCTGTAAGTTTGAGACGTACCAGCCACCGCCATGCCACTTCGTGAAGCAAGGTTTCTGATCGCCTCCATCCAAGGCATCTGTAGCATTTGTGATTGACAAGCAAAAAGCTTTTGCGGAGCTCCCCAAAAACTGAATACTGACAAACAATTGAACCTCAACGCCATTTCGTTTCTGGAACGCCAAACAAATTAGCGCGCCGTTCTGCTCTACCCACTGCGATTGCGCATACCAGTTGTGCTCCTGTTTTCCTGCTTCAAACTCGCTCTGGGCGACAGCGATGCGAACTAGCTTCAGTGCACACTTGTCGTCAGTGCTGATAGTCTTTGGCTCGAATCGGAGCTGAGCGAAGCCGGCATAATCGACGCCATGACCATCTGGCATAATCCAGCCATCACGCATGGCACCCATGCTTTCGAACTTGCAGCGCACGCCGAGGGATTCTATTTCTTCAACGCTATATTTTGTCTCGGACATCGTTATTACCTCTTCTCCGTCAATGATGGATAAATTATCAACGCCAGAGAGGTGTGTCAGCGAGCGAAGCTGGGGAGGGTGGTGCCACCAATTACGAAGTTAGCTTTGCTGGCGCCGGCGAAACGATTGGTTGTGAAACTTGTGCTGCCTTAAGCCTGCGAGCTGCTCGAATCCCTGCCTTGGATCTCGAAATCCACTGATTGCCGCAGCTTTGGCACTGGCAACACACTCCAACCTCATCGGCGGTCAGGCCTATTACTGTGACTACATACGCCTGGGATTCAAGGTCGGTCTTCCTGCTGATCTCGCTTGATGATAATGCCCTGCACTTTGAGCAGAAGAGCGTGCGTTTGGGGGCTGATCTACCCATGGACAGTAATCCTTTAAAGCTGGTTCTTAGAGTGGGGTTCTACTCGGTTAAAACGGGGCTAACGATGGACTTTATAACCTTCGACGTTAGTATCTACACACCGGCGTTGAGCCCAGTCAGCACTCAAATTATAGATATTGAATGAGGGAAGTATGAAAAGGACGTTTGCGATTTTACATGCCTTGTTGCTAGTAGGTTGCAGTACTGGGGCAATCAATACGCCTGAATCCCAAGCTGGGGGTCAGGCACTACAAGAATGCCTTTCCTCAGTTGATCTCTACAGAATGAGCACGTCATGCTTTAAATCTGAGCTGGTGAACCCTGATAGCGAAGCTTTCGTAAAGGCGACGAACCACTGGAATAGCGCTTTGGCAAATATGCCCGTTGATGAGCAATTACTAGCGCATGTTCTTATGAACAACATAGAGGGTGCTAAGGCTGCTATAGAGAGTGGTGCGAACGTAAATGCCACATTTACCAATCGCATAATTGTTGGCCCAGACGCGCTGTCCCCCGAAACCCAAAAGCCGGTTTTACAAATAGCGGCCGAAGATCTAGACATAGAAATGGTTGAGTTGTTGTTGGTTAACGGTGCTAATCCGAACCTGCGACGGGCTGATACGGATGTGGATCTATTCACAGGCCAAGTGCGCAATTATTCATATCGAAATATGGCGGACGGTACGCGCATCCATGTATCAGGACTCGATGTTCTTGAGCTCGCCATTCAATACGGCTTAACACCGACAGCAGTCTCGCTTGAATGGCTTGATCAGGCTCTAAGCGTCACCTATGGCTCAACAGGTCCCGCCATGCTTGCTGCTTTTGAAGAGCTTTGGGCACGGGCTACGCCTGCGGTAAGACGTGAATATGTCGAAATTAGCGCCGCGAACAGGGCTAGGGCAGCTGATGCCGCTTCGCTGCGGTCGGCTGAACGCTATAAAAGGCGTGCTGAAGCTGATGCTTTGATGCAACAGCATAACGAGAGCTTGAGGAGGATCGGCACGCGAATTTGCAAAGAAGAGCAAGGTAATCTTTCTCGAATTCTTTACACTGGCTATGTCGTAGGGCTGGCTGCTGAAAAAGTGCAAATACGAGTCAGTAATGCAGTGCCCGAAAGCGCGCCGTCAGTCACGCTCGGTGGGTTCAGAGAGTCGATCATCTGGGACTACCCAAGCTCTTGGTACATGTGCGAGTAGATTTAATCGTCCTAGATTGGCTTTGCCGCCGCCCTTTAGCGTAGGGCGGCATGTTACCCCTTCAGCTCTAACTCGCATGCTGGCCTACCAATCATGCCCCCATCATGTGATCAACAACCCCGTAGGCCCATTTGGCACCGTAGTCGGTTGATCCGCTGGCGTTGGCTTCAGCTCGTTTTACGTTAGCTAAGGTGGGTACTTTCAGCCCTCGCTTCTGCGCCTGGGAAACCGCCTCTTTGTGAACAGCATTGATCTCAGACGAATGCCACTGCTCAAAGCCCCGGCCATCTCGCTTTGCCGCCTCGACACTAAACGCCCTGTAGATGCTTTTGGCAGGCTCGGTTTTCGGTGCAAAAATATCCATGGTTAAACTCTCTAGGGCAAAAGTCGTGATCAGTTGTAGGTTCAATACCGAGCAGTAGGGCTATCAGAATAGCTCTGCTTGCATGGCGCCTGAGCTCAGGGGGGTCCTGGCCAGAAAGCCATTGTTGATTGCACAAGCATCAATTTCAGCACTCATTTCTTGCTCGCACGCAAACCTAGTGCCGGGTCGCAAAATAGGTTCAAAAACGGAGCTGGCTGTTTGCAGGCTTACCCTGCTATCGGCCGCGAGCGTCCAGTACTGGTTGATATCGCATGTGTTGACCATTCCATAACGTTCGAGTGTGGCCGCTACGATCCCTTCATGCCAATCAGGTAGTCGGATCTGTATGCGTTTTTGGTAATCAACACAGATTCTCTTCCAGCCATGTTCGCGATGCTCATCACCGACCGCGAATGAAAACTCCTTTGCTTTGCGATAGCAGGCGTCAGCTGCATTGAGTAATTCCTCGTCGCTGACTTCCAAGTCTTGGACGCCAGCATCTGAGGTGAAACCGGTATGGCTTGCCCACTTACCGTGGAGGCAGATCCAACGCTTGGAAACGCAGATCTTCCCGGTAATCCCGCCTATGCACGCATCTATTGTCCGTTCATGAATTGTCATAGATCACGCATCCTTACTTTGATACTCACAGGGGCGCCTGAGATGCCCGTCATTCAACAGAAAGGCTATGCATCGCCCAGTTATGCTTGAAGTGGCTATTGTTGCGCCTGGGCCGCTCAGCAATAGATAAACCAAGGATTAGCTCACTTAGGTTTAACAAGCAGCCCACGTAACGGGTCATTAATAACAGTCAGGCGATTTTCTTCAGACAGTTGCCACCATGCCTTGAGTACCTGCGCTACATTCGCGTTTGGGTTATTTCCCGCTACCTTTTCAGCTGCTTCGGTCCAGGCAAAAAATACGCCACCATGCTTTGCCGACAAGAGTGAGGCGTATTTATCCCGATCCTGGATTATCCGGTCAGTTGCTGCATTTAAAGCGTTTAGCGTGTTCGTCAAATCATGGCTCATTGTGCTCTCTCCGTATTCAGTTGATGGTTTTGCCAGTGGCTGATCTTGACCAGCCAGTGCAAGGCATATTCTAACCCTTGGCATCCATGTACCTGTCAAAAGCTTCTGAGTATGTCAAAAGCCCTAACGCTTCTCGGTCGAGTCGTTCACCGCATAAGGTGCAGAATTTGTATTCACTGACGAACCCCGGATGGCTAATCTGGTCACGCTGGCCACGAACGTTGAAGTCATCTACAACGGCCATGAAGTCCATCAGCCGCGAGTTCCAGTCTTCGGCATTCAATTCCAAACTGTTTCCAGAAATGATACCCACGGTGTGTCTGCAACTAACGGCCACGATTCTCTCCTTAGCCGATTGGGCAGCAGGTGATTGGTTCGAGGTATCCCTCTGCCTCTTCGATTGCTGATTCGAGCTCGTCATCTTCAATCTCAATATCGGGGATCGAGTTTGCCGCTTCCCTTACGTTTTCCGCCCAGTCTTCCAGCTCGGAAACCTTCTCATCAAACTCATCTGCGAGGGCAGACTCGCTGAAGCTTTCGCGGATGTTGTCAGCGCTTTCCTGGTACTGACTTACAACGTCGTCAATCTGGTCCGCAATGTTGTTCAGCTGATCACTGACCTCTTGAAACGCAGCCTTGAGGGCGTCGGTATCCTCCGCTTCGGGAATGGTAAGGTCTTCCAGCTCCTCACCCAGCACCAGGGCATTGGACAGCTTCTCGTTACCTGTCAGCTGGGAAGGGCGGGGCCGGGTCGCGGAATAGTGTTTACCGCCGTATCGGAATGCCCACCAGTAGTAAGGCTCACCAGCTTTTACGGCCGGGTTATCCTTGCGTGCTTTTTTTACATAAAAGGCCTTAGCCATAACGAGCTCCTAGCTATCTTTCTGGTTGGTGGTAGCCCTGAGTGGGCGCTTTAGAAGCAAGTCCATGCGGCAATTGGCTGTGATGCGTGAGGCGATTTCCAGAGCCTCAACAGCACCGTCAAAAGTCATTTCTTCTCGGACACTCTTCGCACACTTGCGCAATT
>TARA_R110002124_G_scaffold55222_1_pt1 | contig 19830 bp, 17 predicted proteins | sample TARA_R110002124 | Tara Oceans TARA_R110002124 (sample SAMEA4397445) | marine metagenome | biome: Polar Biome; feature: [SRF] surface water layer (ENVO:00010504); material: water (ENVO:00002006), including particulate matter (ENVO:01000060) such as... | depth 5 m | reverse complement strand
TCGTCCCCGAGCGTGAAATGGCGGGCTAACCCCCCGCTAACGCCTCAAATCGCCGCCTTGCGCATTTCGTCCAGGTAGATTTCCCGCAGGCGCGCGGCCACGGGGCCGGGGGTCCCGCCGCCCAGCGCCGTGCCGTCGATTTCGACGACGGGCATCACGAAGGTGCTGGCCGAGGTGACGAAGGCCTCGTCCGCCGCCTGCGCCTCACCGATGGTGAAGGGGCGTTCCTCGACCTCCATCTGCGCCTCGCGCGCGCAGCGCAGCACGGCGGCGCGGGTGATCCCGTGCAGGATGTCGTTCGACAGGTGCCGCGTGATGATCTTGTTGCCCTTGACGATATAGGCGTTGTTCGACGTGCCCTCGGTCACCGAACCGTCCTGGACCAGCCAGGCATCGTCGCAGCCGGCTTTCTTGGCCATCATCTTGCCCATTGACGGATAAAGCAGTTGCACCGTCTTGATATCGCGCCGCGCCCAGCGCAGATCGTCGATGGAAATCACCTTGAACCCGCGTTTGGCGGCCGGGTTGTCGGCCAGCCCCGGCTTGTCTTGTGTGAACAGCACCACGGTCGGCGCGGTGGTTTCAGGGTCCGGAAAGACAAAATCCCGGTCCGCCGGGGCGCCGCGCGACACCTGAAGATAGACCAGACCTTCGGTGATATCGTTTTCGGACACCAGATGGCGGTGGATGGCCAGCCAGTCGTCCGCGCCCAGCGGGTTGCGGATGTCCAACTCGTCCAGCGAGCGCTGCAAGCGGGCCAGGTGCCCGGCGAAATCGACCAGCTTGCTGTCCAGAACGCTGGTCACTTCATACACGGCATCGGCCATCAGGAAACCGCGATCGAAGATCGACACGGTCGCCTGATCCTCGGGCAGGTATTCGCCATTGACATAGACGGTGCGGGTCATCGCGGGCTCCTGTAATCTGGTTTCGCGAGTTCTTTTACCGCGCAGGGGCAAAGATCAAGCCATTCATGGGCGATCAGTTGCAAAATCATCCGCCGCCAGCGCCCCTGCACGCAGAAAATGCTGCAAGACAAGCGCGACCGATTGCGCATCGCCCAGCGCGTCATGCGCCTGCGCGCCCCCGCCATCGACGCCGAAATGCGCGCACAGTGTGTTCGACCGCAGGGTCACCACCGTTTCCGGGGGCACCCCGGCCTTCACCAGCAGGCGAGTGGCATTGCCAAACCGCGTGGCCGGGATGGGCGGCGCGATGCCGGCCAGGTAGCACGAAATGCCCAGCGCGAAAATCTCGTCATTGCCCCAGGCCCAGGCCATGTCGCTACCGCCGAATGCCGCCAGATCGCCCAGCGCATCGGCAAGTTCGCGGCCCTCGGCGTTCAGTCGTTGGTCCGTGATGCCTGTCAATCGCGTGAACAGCGGCGACAGTGGCCAGCGCGCACCGGTTCGCGTGCGGGGGATGACCAGTTGCTGAAAGGTGTCGAGCATTGGAAATCCCCCCTCCAGCCCCAGCCGCACGGCGCCGATCTGCACCAGCACCGGGTCCGGATCATCCGGGCCACACCAGAAGCGTTGCGGCGCGCCTGCGTCGGTCAGAAATTCGACATCCCAGACAAGTGCGGTTTTCATCGCCTATCCCCAAAGCTGGAGCACCGGCGGGTGCACACCCTTGTCGTCGAAAAGAAGCGGATGATCGCGGTCCTCGGCCAGCAGCAGCGGGCCGTCCAGATCGGTCACGGCGGCCCCTTGCGCCACCAGAACGGCGGGCGCCATGGCCAGCGAGGTGCCGACCATGCAGCCGACCATCACGTCCCAGCCCTGCGCCCGCGCCGCATCGCGCAGCGCCAGCGCCTCGGTCAAGCCACCGGTCTTGTCCAGCTTGATGTTCACCATGTCGTATTTGCCAACCAGCCCCGGCAGGCTGGCGCGGTCATGGCAGCTTTCATCGGCGCAGACGGGCAAGGGGCGGGCGATCTCGGCCAGCAGGTCATCCTGCCCGGCGGGCAGGGGTTGTTCGACCATCGCCACCCCCAGCCGCAGCAGATGGGGGGCGAGGTCGGTATAGACTTCTGCTGTCCACCCCTCATTGGCGTCCACGATGATACGGGCCCGGGGCGCGCCCGCGCGCACCGCTTCCAGCCGCGCCATGTCATCCGGGGTGCCCAACTTGATCTTCAGAACCGGACGATGCGCATGGCGGGCGGCGGCGGCGCGCATGTTGTCGGGCGTGTCCAGCGACAGGGTAAAGCAGGTGATCTCGGGCCCTGGTGCGGGCAGCCCGGCCAGTTGCCACACACGCTTTCCCGACGACTTGGCAGCGTGGTCCCACAGCGCGCAATCGACGGCGTTGCGCGCTGCCCCGGCGGGCAGCGCGGATTGCAGATCGGCGCGGGTGATCCCGGCGGGCAGGCTTTCGATCTGCGCCGTGACCGACTCGGGCGTTTCGCCGTAGCGGGCATAGGGCACGCATTCGCCCCATCCGGTGACGCCGTCGCGGGTGATGCGCACGGTCAGGACATGCGCCTGGGTTCGCGATCCGCGGGAAATGGTGAACACTTCGGCCAGGCGGAAGCTTTCGGCGGTAACGGTAATCATGCCCGATCCTTTGTGGCAAGGCGTTGCGGGGCAAGGCTGCGGCACGGCAGCGCGCCCTGATCCCGGAATTGTCGCGCGGGTGTCAGTCCTCGTTGATGTCGCGGTCGATCTTGCGCACCTGCCCCTTGCGAACCCCGACCACCGCGCGCAAGGCCAGCCAGGCGATCAGCGACAGCACTGCAAAGACGATCAGCGCATTGAAAGGCGAAGCCCCCATCCAGCCCGAGCCGGGCAGACCCAGCCCCATGATCCCGCCGGTCAGCACAGCACCCACCGCGAAGCCGGCGAAGAAAAAACCCGGCGCGAACAGTTCGACAATGGCCAGAACCAGCCCGGCCGCCACCCATACCCACCAGATCGCGGTCATGATCCGCGTCCTTTCAGCATCTTGAAGGCATCGCCAAAGGCGTCCAGCGCCTGCGAGGGCACCAGGATCGTCTGCTTGCCGTCGCCCACCGCGACCTGCGTCAGGGCTTCAACCTGGGCCAGCGCAACCTGATACTGAGCCGCTTCCAGGCCGTTCTTGGCGATCGCCTCGGCAATCACGCCGGTCGCATAGGCCTCGGCATCGGCGCTGACGCGCTTGGCCTTGGCGGCCTGTTCGGCGGCATAAAGCTCGCCATCGGCGCGCAGTTCGACGGCGCGGCGCGCGCCTTCGGCTTCGGTTACGGCGGCGCGGCGGGCGCGTTCGGCGTTGAGCTGCTGAAGCATCGCGGCGCGGGTTGCTTCATCCAGGTTGACGTCCAGCAATTCGGCGCGCGTCACCTCGATCCCCCAGTCATCGACCACGTCGGCGATCGACGCGCCGATCTTCTGCGTCAGGCGGGCGCGGTTCGATTGCACCTCGTCCAGCTCCATCGTGCCGATTTCCGAACGCACGATCCCGGCCACCGTGGTCAGGATGGCGGCATCCACGTCGCGGATCCGGTAGACCGTCTTTTCGGGTTCCATGATCCGGTAAAAGACCGAGGTTTCGACCTGCACCAGCACGTTGTCCGTGGTGATCGCATCCTGGCGCTGGTTGGGCAACTGGCGTTCCAGGATCGACACCCTGTGCGCCACCTTGTCGATGAACGGCACGATCAGGTTGATGCCGGGGCCAAGCACCGAACGCAGTCGGCCGAACCGTTCGACCACGTATTTCTGCGATTGCGGCACGATCCGAACGCCAAGGAAAATCGAAACGATGATGAAAATGGCCAGCAGCAGCAGGATGATGCCGCCGCCCGTAAGGAAGTCGAGGGGCATGGAAAACTCCGGGGTCAGGGTCTCGTCAGGTTTCACGGTTCCGCCGAAACAGTCAATTCGCGTCCACTATGCGAAAACCTAAGGCCGAGGGAAAGAGCCTGTGCTTGCAGCGGCGCCCCTGCCCCTGTAGGGGAAGGGGCAAATCCCCGTTATTTTGGAGCACGGCACATGGCTTCGTATCAGTTTGTCTATCACATGGACGGCGTGTCCAAGACCTATCCCGGCGGCAAGAAGTGTTTCGAGAACATTCGCCTGAACTTCCTGCCCGGCGTGAAGATCGGTGTGGTTGGCGTCAACGGCGCCGGTAAATCCACGCTGCTGCGCATCATGGCGGGCCTCGACAAGGACTTCACGGGTGAGGCCTGGGCCGCGAAGGGCGCCAAGGTGGGTTTCCTGCCGCAGGAACCGCAACTGGACGAAAGTCTGGATGTGCGCGGCAACGTGATGCTGGGCGTGGCGGCGAAACAGGCCAAGCTGGAACGCTACAACGCGTTGGCGATGAACTACTCGGATGAAACCGCCGACGAAATGGCGCAGCTTCAGGACGAGATCGACGCCGAAAACCTGTGGGATCTGGACAGCCAGATCGATGTGGCGATGGAGGCCCTGCGCTGCCCGCCGGACGAGGCCGCCGTGGCCAGCCTGTCGGGCGGCGAAAAGCGCCGCGTGGCGCTGTGCCAGCTGCTGCTGGAAGCGCCGGACATGCTGCTGCTGGACGAACCGACCAACCACCTGGACGCCGAAACCATCGCCTGGCTGCAAAAGCACCTGATCGAATACAAGGGCACCATCCTGTGCGTCACCCACGACCGCTATTTCCTGGACGATATCACCTCGTGGATCCTGGAACTTGATCGCGGGCGCGGCATTCCTTACGAGGGAAATTATTCCGCATGGCTGGAGCAAAAGGCCAAGCGCCTGGCGCAGGAAGCGCGCGAGGACAAGTCGCGCCAGAAAACGCTGGAACGCGAACTGGAGTGGATCCGTGCGGGTGCGAAGGCCCGTCAGGCCAAGCAGAAGGCCCGGATAAACGCCTATGAGGAAATGGCCTCGAAAACCGAGCGCGAGAAGATGTCCACCGCGCAGATCATCATTCCCAACGGCCCGCGCCTGGGCGGCAAGGTGATCGAGGTCGAAGGGCTGAAAAAAGCCATGGGCGACAAGCTGCTGATCGAGGATCTGTCATTCTCGCTGCCGCCCGGCGGCATCGTCGGCGTGATCGGCCCGAACGGTGCGGGCAAATCGACGCTGTTCCGGATGCTGACCGGCGAACTGGAACCGGACGCGGGTAGCGTGACCTATGGCGACACGGTGCAACTGGCCTTCGTGGATCAGTCGCGCGACGCGCTGGACCCCAAGAAAACCGTGTGGGAGGAAGTCACCGACAGCCTGGAAGTGCTCGAACTGGGCGACATGACGATGAACTCCCGCGCCTACTGCTCGGCCTTCAATTTCAAGGGCGGGGACCAGCAAAAGAAGGTCGGCCTGCTGTCCGGCGGCGAGCGCAACCGCGTGCATATGGCCAAGCTCTTGCGCGAGGGCGGCAATGTGCTGCTGCTGGACGAACCGACCAACGATCTGGACGTTGAAACGCTCCAGGCACTGGAAGCCGCGCTGGACGATTTCGCGGGCTGCGCCGTCATCATCTCGCACGATCGTTTCTTCCTGGACCGGTTGTGCACGCATATCCTGGCCTTCGAGGGCGAGGCGCATGTCGAATGGTTCGAGGGCAATTTCGAGGCGTATGAGGAAGACAAGATCCGCCGCCTGGGGCCGGACAGCGTTGAACCCAAGCGGGTGAAATACAAGAAGTTCAGCCGCTGAAACCAGGTGTCGGAACGTCGTTGCCACGGCGGATTGCGCCGTAGGGTGAGGTTTCACCCCACCTTGATGGTTGCGGTGGTTGGGTGGGGTAAAACCCCACCCTACTCGCCAAACTGTCCTTCGGGCATCATCCCCGCCCAGTCCGGCTCAACCATTCCGCGCCGGATATCGCGGTGGATCGAAGACAGCGGCCAATCCACCGCCCGTTCGACCAGCCCGTGCTTCACAGGGTTCATCCAGCAATAGCGGATATGGGCGGCGAAATCGGCTTGATCGCGGATGTGGTGTTCCCAGAACCGGCGTTGCCAAACTCCCGCGTCGCCTTTTTTCACTTTGGATCGTGATCTGCGTAGGGTGGGGTTACACCCCACCGCGGCGCCATTGGTGGGGTGCAACCCCACCCTACCCGAGGATTTGACCGCCCGCGTAAACCGCGCCTTGATAGCGCCCCACCGCATACCATAATCCCGGTCGCCCGGCGGCAATGTCCAGACCGCGTGCACATGGTCGGGCAGGACGACAAAGGCATCGATGCCGAAGGGGCGTTCATTGCGGGTTACGGTGACGGCTTCACGCAAGGCATCGGCGTAGCGCAGCAGAATGTCCCCACCGCGCCCCGCCAGGGCGACCGAGAAGAAGATGCTTGCGCCAGTGACGCGGGGGCGGCGGTAATTGGACATGTGTTGACCCTGCCGAAGCAGGGTTAACACTTGGTTAGCAGCGAATGCCCTCTCCGAAAAGAAGCTCCGACCGAAAAGAAGCCCTCGCCAGTCGCCTGGCCGGGGCCGTTCTTCTGGCTGATCCTCAGGTCAGGTCGAACCGATCGGCGTTCATTACCTTGGTCCAGGCCGCAACGAAATCGGCGACGAACCGGCCCTGGGCGTCATCCTGAGCGTAAGCCTCGGCCAGCGCGCGCAGTTGCGAGTTGGAACCGAACACCAGATCAGCGCGCGTTGCCGTCCACTTCGTCGCACCGCTGGCGCGGTCGGTGATTTCGAACACGCCAGGCGCGTCGGTCACGGGCTTCACGGCGTTGCCCATGTCCAGCAGGTTGACGAAGAAGTCCGTGGTCAGAACGCCGGGGCGATCGGTCAGCACGCCATGCGCCACACCGTCGGTATTCGCGCCCAGTGCCCGCATCCCGCCGACCAGAACGGTCATTTCCGGTGCCGTCAGGTTCAGCAGTTGGGCGCGATCGACCAGCAACTCCTCGCTGGGGCCGGTGAAGCCGTCGCGGGTAAAGTTGCGGAATCCATCGGCGAAAGGCTCCAGAACCGCAAAGCTGTCGGCATCGGTCTGCTCGGCGCTGGCATCCATGCGGCCCGGGACGAAGGGCACGTCAACGGCATGACCGGCCTCCCTGGCGGCCGCCTCGACAGCGGCGCAACCGCCCAACACGATCAGATCGGCCAGCGACACCTTCTTGCCGCCCGATTGCGCGGCATTGAAGCGCGCCTGAACGCCTTCCAGCGCCGCCAGAACCCTGGCCAGCGTGGCGGGTTGGTTCGCGGCCCAGTCCCTTTGCGGGGCCAGGCGGATGCGCGCGCCGTTCGCGCCGCCGCGGCGGTCCGATGCGCGGAAGGTCGAGGCCGACGCCCAGGCCGTGCCCGCCAGATCCGCGACTGAAAGCCCGCTGTCGAGTATCTGCGCCTTCAGATTGGCGATATCGGAGCCGTCGACCAGCAGATGATCCACCGCCGGGATCGGGTCCTGCCAGATCAGGTCCTCGGTAGGTGCCTCGGGACCAACATAGACCGATTTTGGCCCCAGATCACGGTGCAGCAGCTTGAACCATGCGCGCGCAAAGGCGTCCGCGAAGGCCTCTGGATCTTTGGCAAAACGGCGCGCGTGCGGCTCCAGCTTCGGATGGTAGCGCAGCGACAAATCCGCGGTGGTCATCATCGGGCGATGGCGCTTGCCGGGGTCATGGGCGTCGACAACCATGTCTTCGTCGGCAACATTGGTTGCCAGCCAGATATGGGCCCCCGCCGGGCTTTTCGTCAGTTCCCAGTCATAGCCGAACAGCACCTTGAAATAGCCCATGTCCCATTGCGTCGGGTTTGGCTTCCAGGCGCCTTCGATCCCCGAGGTAATGGTGTCATACCCGTTACCGGTGCCATGCGAGGACAGCCAGCCAAGACCCATGGCCTCGATCGGGGCGGCCTCGGGCTCAGGGCCGACGGCGTCGGCGGGGCCATTGCCGTGCGCTTTGCCGAAGGTGTGCCCGCCGGCGACAAGCGCCACGGTCTCGGCTTCATCCATGGCCATCCGGCCAAAGGTTTCGATGACGTCATCGCCCGATGCGACAATATCGGGGTTGCCGTCCGGTCCTTCAGGGTTGACGTAGATGAGGCCCATCTGAACAGCCGCCAAGGGGTTTTCCAGATCGCGCTTGCCGGAATACCGGCTGTTGTCGGCCTTGCTGTCGGCCAGCCATTCGGTTTCGGCGCCCCAGTAGACGTCTTCTTCCGGCTCCCACACATCGGCGCGCCCACCAGAGAAGCCGAAGGTCTTGCCGCCCATCGATTCGATGGCGACGTTGCCGGCCAGCAGCATCAGATCCGCCCAGCTGATCTTGTCGCCGTATTTCTTCTTGACCGGCCACAAGAGGCGGCGGGCCTTGTCCAGGTTGCCGTTATCGGGCCAGCTGTTGAGAGGGGCAAAGCGTTGCGTGCCGGTGCTGCCGCCACCGCGACCATCAAAGGTGCGATAGGTGCCCGCGCTGTGCCAGGCCATGCGGATGAACAACGGGCCGTAATGACCGTAATCGGCGGGCCACCAGTCCTGGCTGTCGGTCATCAGCGCGTGAAGATCCTTCTTCAGTGCGTCATAATCAATCGACTTGAAGGCTTCGGCGTAATTGAAGCCCTCGCCCATCGGGGTCGATGTCTCGGAATGCTGGTGCAGGATGCGCAGGTTCAGCTGGTTGGGCCACCAGTCGCCGTTGGAGCGACCGCTGAAAAGGGTGTTGGGGCTTGCCCCGTGCATGACCGGGCATTTGCCTGTGTCCGAACCGTCCATCTGTATCTCCCTGGATGCTGGGTATCTGTTTGACTCGCGCGTCTGGGCGCCGACGACTCGGGGCCATCCGCCTTTCCGAGTCCCAGACTAGCGCAGGTCGACGATTAGGATAAGTTTTATTTTCTGATAATTGTGATAGTTTGCGCTTATGAACAACGTAACCTTGAAACAGATGCGCTATTTCGAGGCCCTGGCGCGGCACCGGCATTTCGGGCGCGCGGCCGATGTCTGCGCGATTTCCCAGCCGGCGCTGTCGATGCAGATCAAGGATCTGGAGGAAACGCTGGGCGCCGCGTTGTTCGAGCGGCAGGCGCGCCAGCTGGGGCTGACCGGCCTGGGCGAGGATTTCCTGATCCGGGTGCAAAGCATCTTGCAGGCGGTAGACGAATTGTCGGACCTGGCCCGCGCTTCGACCGATCTGATGGCCGGACGGTTACGATTCGGCGTGATCCCGACAATCGCGCCCTACATGCTGCCGGCCGTCATTCGCCGTTTGTCCGACGGGCACCCGGAACTGGACATCCATATCCGCGAAAGCCTGACCCCGACCCTGTTGCGCGAATTGTCCGAGGGGCGGCTGGACGCGGCCCTGGTGGCGCTGCCGGTGTCGGAACAATCGCTGACCGAGATCGCGCTGTTTTCCGAGGATTTCGTTCTGGTGCGCCCGGCAGAGGACGCGGACAAGCCTGTCCCCGATGGCGAAACATTGCGCGAAATGCGGTTGCTGCTGCTGGAAGAAGGGCATTGCTTTCGCGATCAGGCACTGGCGTTCTGCAATCAGCGCCAGATGCGCCCGCGCGAATTGCTGGATGGCAGTTCACTGACCACGCTGGTGCAGATGGTTGGCGCCGGACTGGGCGTCACCTTGATCCCGGCGATGGCGGTGGACATCGAGGCGCGCGCAGCTGGTGTCGCGATCGCGCAGTTCGCATCCCCGGCGCCGGCGCGCACGATCGGCATGATCTGGCGCCGCACGAGCCCGCTGGCCCGACAGTTCTCTCAGATCGCTCAGATCGTCCGTCAGACGGCGCAATCGCTGAATTGCCGGCTGCATGACATCTGACACCAAGGCCCGGCAACGGCGATAAAGCCTGCGCGCACGAGGCGCGACGCAATGCAGCGTTGTGCGTTTCGCTTCTGGATTTCACCGCAATAATTCGATAGCCAACGCCAAACGCATTGTCGGCGCGCCAGCGGGACAGGCTGCTGCGCAAAGGAAACAACAGCATGGCAACACAAGATTCCGCCGGTGAGGATGAAATCGACCTGGGCGAACTGGTCAGGAAACTTTGGAAAGGCAAGCTTCTGATCCTCGTCGCCGCGATCATCGGCGGCGCCATTGCTGCTTTTGTCATCGCCAACACCAGGCCCACCTATCAGGCCGACGCGTTGTTGCAGCTGGAGGAAAAGACCGGGGCGTTGTCCATGCCCAGCGCCCTGGCCGGGTTAGCCGAGAACGATCCCAGAAGCGTGACGGAAATCGAGATCCTGCGGTCGCGCATGGTGCTGGGCCAGGCGGTGGCCAATCAGAATCTGGATTGGTCGGTGCAACCGGATCTGGCGCCCGTGATCGGGGTCATGGCCTCGCGCTATGATCTGCCTGTGATCAACGACCTGCTGCCCGCGCGGTATGCGCGTCCCGGCGAATCCGTCGAGATCGAGCAACTGATCGTTCCGCCGGAATGGGTCAACCTTGACTTCACGCTCGAGGCCGCGGAGGCCAACACCTACCTGCTGACCACGCCCCTGGACAATGTGATCACTGGCACCGTGGGTCAGGCGCTGACCTTGCGGGACCAGGGATTCACGATCACCGTATCTGCGATCAATGCGCCCTCGGGGCGGCGCTTTACCTTGAAGCAGATCGACGAGATCAGGGCGATTTCCAGTTTGCGATCACGTCTTTCGGTCAGCGAACGCGGGCGGTCGTCCGGTATTCTGGAGGTGCGACTGAGTGGCGAGGACCGCATCGGCAATTCGCGGACCCTGAATGCCGTTGTCCAGGCGTATCTGCGGCAGAATATCGACCGAAGCGCCGCCGAGGCCGAGAGCAGCCTGACCTTCATTCGCGAACAATTGCCCCAGGCGGAAGCCAATCTGCGTCAGGCAGAGGTGGCGTTGAATGACTACCGACAACTATCGGCGACCATCGATCTGACCCTGGAGACCCAGACAATTCTGGAACAGATCACCCGCATCGAAACCGAGATTTCCGACTTGCAGCGCCGCGAGGCGGAACTGGCCAACCGCTACACCCCGGCGCACCCGGCCGTCCGGCAGGTCACCGAAGAACGGCAGCGGCTGGAAGAGCGGTTGGCGCAACTGCGCGGTCAGGTGGGCGAATTGCCGGAAACCCAGCGCCAGATCCTGAACCTGACACGCAATGTCGAGCTGACGCAGCAGATCTACACCGAACTTTTGACGCGCGCGCAGGAAGTGGAAGTGCTGCGCGCCAGTACCATCGGCAACGTGCGCATCGTCGATATCGCGGCGGCGGGCACCGGGCCCATCGCGCCGCGCGCAGCCGTGTTGCTTGCATTGGGCCTGATTCTGGGCGGATTTGCCGGGATCGCGCTGGTTCTTGTCCGCGGCTGGATGAACAAGGGCGTTCAGCAACCCGCCGATCTGGAAAACCTGGGCCTGTCGGTTTTCGCGACGATCAACCGCAATGTTGCGACCGACGCCATGAGAACGCGCAAGGGCAATCTTCCGATTCTTGCCCTCGAATCCCCGACAGACCTGACCATCGAAGCCCTGCGAAGCCTGCGAACCAGTCTGCATTTCGGCATGCTGGACGCAAAGACGCCGACGCTGACCATTACATCCTCGCATCCGGGTGCCGGCAAAAGCTTTCTGGCGTCGAACCTGGCGGTTGTCGCGGCGCAGGCGGGGCAGAGCGTTTGTCTGATTGATGCCGACCTGCGCCGTGGCCATCTGCGACGCTATTTCAACGTGAAACGGGGCGTTCCCGGCCTTACGGAAGTGCTGTCCGGTGATATCGGCTTTGCCGAGGCGCTGGTCCAGGGGCCCGTCGAGAACCTGGTTTTCCTGCCGTCGGGGCGCTATCCGCCCAACCCGTCCGAGATCCTGATGCGGGCCGAGTTGTCAAGACTGATCGAAGCCTGCGCAGAAAACTTCGACCTGACGATCTTTGACGCGCCGCCGGTTCTGGCGGTGACGGATCCCGTAATCCTGTCCAAGTCTACCGGGTCAACGATTTTCGTTGCGCGCCACGACCAGACGCCGATCGGTGAAATCGAGGCCGCGCTGAAGGTGTATTCCGCAGCCGGCCTCAAGTTTGCCGGCGCCGTGCTCAACGATTTCGACCCCAAGAAAGCTGGGGGGTATGGGTATGGGTATGGGTATGGGTATCGCTATGAGTATCAGCAGCGCAAGGAGTGATCACGCTGCTTGCCGCGTGTTCACGGACGATGCCGGGGCAAGACGGTGATGACCGGGTCTGCCCTGCGCGACAGGGGTGCGATTGCAACGCGTGGATGATTTGCTGCACTTGTAAAATGAACCGAAGGCTTCCTGACAATGCGTCGAATTCGGCTCGGATCGGCGATCCATGGCCGAACGCGCGGGCGTCGGACAAGAAATCGTTGAAACATTCGAACAATTGACGCAGCGTCGTGCAGGTCTGAATACATTGGGACACCAAGGCCCAACGCGGCGCCTGCCGCGTCGCAACAAATCGATTGCGCAACCATTGCGGTAGGTCGCGGATGTTGCTCGCACCTGCGGCATCGGCTACCAAGGAGTAGTTTGATGGGCTGCCCGCCCGAATTTTAGTGAATGGTCCATATTATGAATCGACCAGCAGATTTTTTTCGCCGACTGAACCGCCCGCAGAAAGTGGGTTTGCAGCTGGTCACCGATTGCCTGCTTATTGTTGCCTGTTTCATCGCGGCCATGGCATTGCGCCTGGAGAGCTTTGCCTTTTTCGGTGACGTGCGCGTCTGGCTGCAACTGGCGCTGGTGCTTCCCATTACCCTTGTCGCGTTCTCATCCCTCGGGCTGTATCGCGCGATTATCCGTTACATAACGGGCAAGGCATTGGGCGCGGTCGCCATCGGCGTTCTGATCTCGGCGCTTGTCATGAGCATGAGCAGCATGGTTCTTGATGCCCCGGTGCCGCGTTCGGTGCCCGCAATCTACGGCTTGTTGTTGTTCTTCACGATCGGCGGTGTGCGTTTTCTGGTGCGCAGCCTGTATCGGCGCCCGGTCAACCGGCACAGGAAGCCGGTGATCGTCTATGGTGCCGGCGACGCGGGCCGACAACTGGTCAACGCGCTTTTTCAAATGCGCGAATACCTGCCGGTCGCGCTGATCGACGACGATGCCAGGCTCCACAATATGACCATTGGCGACCTGCGCGTTCACGGTCCCGAGGCGATCGGATCGATCATCGACAAGACCGGTGCGCGCGACCTGCTGCTGGCCTTGCCCAGCGCCAGCCGCCAGCGCCGGCGCGATATCATCGCATCCCTGGCGGGATACAAACTGGAAGTGCAGACAATTCCCGGCATGTCCGACATTGTCAGCGGCAAGGCCAAGCTGAGCGAGTTTCGAACGGTCACCCCCGAAGATCTTCTGGGCCGCGATCCGGTGGCCCCTCGCGACGACCTGCTGAGCAAGAACATTGCCGGCAAGGTGGTTCTGGTTTCAGGTGCCGGCGGCTCGATCGGCAGCGAATTGTGCCGCCAGATCCTGGAGTTGGATCCTGCCGCCCTGATCCTGTTCGAAATGTCCGAATTCGGGCTTTATGCCATCGAATCCGAACTGCGCGAGACTCTCGAGCGCCTGGGCAAGACGATGCCCTTGTATCCCATTCTGGGGTCGGTCCAGCACCCCAAGCGCATCACCAATGTGCTCAAGGCGTTCAGGGTTCAGACAGTGTATCACGCCGCCGCCTACAAGCATGTGCCGCTGGTCGAGGAAAACGTCGTCGAAGGCATTCGCAACAATGTTTTCGGCACATTCACGATCGCCACCGCGGCGCATGATGCCGGGGTCGAGAACTTCATTCTGATTTCAACCGACAAGGCCGTGCGTCCGACCAATATCATGGGCGCCTCGAAGCGCATGGCCGAGCTGATCTGTCAGGCCAAGGCAAAAAGTTCGACCACTACAAGGTTCTCGATGGTTCGGTTCGGCAATGTGCTGGGCTCCTCCGGGTCGGTGATCCCGCGGTTCAAGGCGCAGATTGAAAAGGGTGGCCCCGTCACGGTGACCCACCGCGACATAACCCGCTTCTTCATGACGATCCCCGAGGCCGCGCAACTGGTCATTCAGGCCGGCGCCATGGCCAGGGGCGGCGATGTGTTCGTTCTGGACATGGGCGAACCGGTCAAGATTCTGGATCTGGCAAAGTCCATGGTTCGTCTGCACGGTCTGATCCCCTACGTCGTCGATTCCGTCGACGAGATCGATTCAGCGCGCGGCGACATACCGATCCGCATCACCGGACTGCGCAAGGGCGAAAAACTGTATGAAGAATTGCTGATCGGCAAAGATCCGGCGGGCACGCAGCATTCACGCATCATGACGGCTTCCGAGGTATCCCTGGAATGCGACATCCTGAAGCCGATGCTGGACCGGCTGATGAAAGCCTGCGAGTCCTTTGACGTGCAGGGAATTCGCAACATTTTCCTGGAGGCACCGCTGGCCTACAGCCCTACCAGCGCCGAAATTTCGGATCTGATGTGGCGTTCGACGCAGCCGATGCAAAACCAGAATTTGCGTGTCATCGAAGGCAGCAAGAATTCGGAAACGCGCTTTCCAAAGCTGACCCCGTAGACAACCCCGCCCCTGCTCGAAGCTCGACTGGCGATCAGCCCGGGAGCATCGCCAAATGACACCAGCGCACCGGTCCCGAACGGACCCGTCTGGCGAAAGAGGGTGCCGATCGGATCCGGCCAGCAGCGATGGGCACAGTCTGACGCGTCAGACGCTGTGGCAGATGTATTTCAGTTCCAGGAAATCCTCGATCCCGAAATGCGAGCCTTCGCGGCCCAGGCCCGACTGCTTGACGCCACCAAACGGCGCCACCTCGGTCGAGATGATGCCGGTGTTCACCCCAACGATGCCGTATTCCAGCGCCTCTTGCACCCGGGTCACGCGGCCCATGTCACGCGCGTAGAAATAGCTCGCCAGGCCGAAGATCGTGTCATTCGCATAGCCGATCACTTCCTCTTCGGTGTCGAACCGGAACAGCGGCGCCAGCGGGCCGAAGGTTTCTTCCTGTGCGACCTTCATCGACTGCGTCACACCCGTCACCACCGTCGGCTGGAAGAACGAGCCACCCAGCGCGTGCCGTTTGCCGCCGGTCAACAGCGCCCCGCCATGGTCCAGCACGTCCTGGATATGCTCCTCGACCTTGTCCAGCGCCGCCGCGTTGATCAGCGGGCCGGTGGTCACGCCCGGTTCCAGCCCGTCACCCACGCTCAGCCCGTCGACCGCCGCCTTCAGCTTGGCGGAGAAGGCGTCATAGACGCCCGACTGCACGTAGATCCGGTTGGCGCAAACGCAAGTCTGGCCGTTATTGCGGAACTTCGACATCATCGCGCCTTCGACCGCCGCGTCCAGATCGGCGTCATCGAACACGATGAACGGCGCGTTGCCGCCCAGCTCCATCGAGCATTTCATCACCTGGTCGGCGGCCTGTTTCAGCAGAATGCGCCCCACCTCGGTGCTGCCCGTGAAGGTCAGTTTGCGCACGATCGGGTTCTCGCAGAATTCCTTGCCGATGTCGCTTGAGCGCGACGACGGAACCACCGAAAACAGCCCTTTGGGCACGCCCGCGCGCTCGGCCAGAACGGCCATCGCCAGCGCTGACAGCGGGGTTTCGGCTGCCGGGCGGGCGACGAAGCCGCAGCCCGCCGCCAGCGCCGGGGCCACCTTGCGGGCGATCATTGCGTTGGGGAAATTCCACGGTGTGATCGAGGCGCAGACCCCGATCGGCTGCTTGAGAACCATGATCCGCTTGTCGCGCTGGTGGCCGGGGATGGTTTCACCGTAGATCCGCTTCGCGTCCTCGCCAAACCATTCGACAAACCCCGCGCCATAGAGGATCTCGCCCTTGGCCTCGGCCAGCGGCTTGCCCATCTCGGCGGTCAGGATTGTGCCCAGGTCATCGGCGTTGGCGACCATCAGGTCATACCAGGCCCGCAGGATCGCCGCGCGCTCCTTGCCGGTGCGCGCCGCCCAGTCCGTCATCGCCGCATTCGCCGCGTCAATCGCGCGCGCGGTCTCGGCCCGGCTGACATCGGCCACCTGCGCGATCACATCGCCCCGCGCCGGGTTGGTCACGGCAAAGGTCTTGCCGTCGTCGGCATCGACCCACGCGCCCGCCACATAGGCCCGCGTCTCCAGCAGCGATGGGTCCTTCAGCAAGGCGGCAAGATCCGTATGGTGGTCCAGCATGGTGTCCTCATTTTTCTCAGCACGGTGGCACCGATCCAAAGCACATTGCACTTGGCAAGGCAATGATCTGCGCGGCTCCGCACGGAGCCAAACTTTACGTAAAGGGCGGCACGCCGGTATTTCGGTGTTGATGGAGCTGGACTATATTTCCCTTGCGGATGCTTTGGGGGAGCACCATGTCCAATCTGATCCTGAAGGCCGCGCTATCTGGCGTTCTGGTCGCGTTGATTTCCGAAATCGCGCGGCGCAGCCCGGGCTTCGGCGCCTTGATTGCATCGCTGCCGCTGGTGTCACTCCTGGCGATGATCTGGCTGTGGCGCGATACCGGAGACCGGGCGCGCATTGCCGATCATGCGCAGGCCACCTTCTGGCTTGTATTGCCGTCGCTGCCGATGTTCCTGATCTTGCCCTGGATGCCGCGCCGTGGATGGGATTTCTTTCTGGCGCTGGGGCTGGCCAGCGCCGCCACGGTCGTGCTGTATTTCTTCATGCTACGGGTGCTGCCCCGGCTGGGCATTGAAATCTAAAGCTTTGCGCTGATCACACCGGTGTTGAACCCGCCCATCCGCAGTTCCCCGAACAATCGCTGATATTCGATCTTGGGGCAGCGGTTCTGGACAAAATCCAACCCGCGTTCGTCGCACAGCCTTTGCGCATACGTGCTGGTCACGCCGATTTGCAACCAGACGGTTTTCAGGTTTGGCAGATGCGCGATGGCGTCATCGACGATCGGCGGCACATGATCGGAACGCCGGAAGATGTCCACGCAGTCCACGCTATCGGGGCACTCCGCCAGCGAGGCGACTACCGTTTCGCCAAGCAAGGTCTGCCCTGCCAGCCCCGGATTGACCGGTATCACTTTGATCCCGCGTAGCCCCAGATAGCGCGCCACGAAATAGGACGGACGGACGGGGTTGGCCGAGACGCCGACCACCGCCACGGTTTTCAGGCCACGCAGAATGCGGCGCAGATCGGTGTCGCTGGGGGTGTCTCTGGGGGTGTCGATCATCGGCGTTCCCTCGGGTTGTCGAGGGAACTGTCGCGTATCGCCCCGCCAAGGGCAAGGCTTCGATCCGGCCGAATAAAGAACGCCCGGCACGAAGCCGGGCGCAGTTGGGAACGAGGGACAATGGAGGAAACGAGAGAGTTCCTGCTCAGCGCTTCATATCCAAGGATATGGGCATCTTGTCGCTTATTGAAAGGCGCTTCGCGGTATCGTGAAGTCGCGTGAAAGCTCGTGTCCGCGCCTTTCCCCAGCCGTATCAGCGGGCCATCGTTGCCGCATACAGCGACACCGCCGCCGCGTTCGACACGTTCAGCGACCCGAACTGCCCACCAAAAGGGATGCGCACAAGCTGATCGCAGGTCTGGCGGGTCTTTTCGCGCAAGCCCGGCCCCTCGGCCCCCAGAACCAGCGCCACCGGCCGATCCCCGGCGCCCCCCAGCGCGGCGGCCAGCGTCATGTCGGCCTCGCCATCAAGCCCCAGCAGCGTGAATCCCATGCGCTTCAAGGCCAACATCGATTCGGCCAGATTGGTGACCCGCAGGTAGGGCTGACGCTCCAGCGCGCCGCTGGCGGTCTTGGCCAGCGCGCCGGTTTCGGGGGCCGAATGGTGGCGCGGGGCGATCACCGCGCGCGCGCCGAACACTTCGGCCGAACGCAGGATGGCGCCCACATTGTGCGGATCGGTCACCCGGTCCAGAACAACGACCAGCGGCGCGCCGGCACCAGCGGCGCAGACATCGTCGAACCGGCCCCAGTCCAGCGGCTTGACCTCCAGCGCCGCGCCCTGATGCACCGAATCCGGGGCCAGCGGCGCGGAAAACTTGCGTGGATCCTCGATCTCGGGCTCTATGCCAGAGGCGGCGATGGCATCTGTCAGTTTGTCGGCGGCGTTCCGGGTGGCCAGCAGCCGCAGCTTCTGCCGCGCCGGGTTCTGCAACGCATCGCGCACCGCATGAAGGCCGAACAGCCACAGGGTTTCATTGGCCGCACTGCGCCTGGCGCGCTCTTTGTCGATGACCCAAGTCGGCTTTTTCATGCTGCATCCCTGCCTTTCGCGGCGCGCACAATGCGCCGCGCGCTGCCCGGGCGCAAGCCCCGCGCCATTGGGTTATCCGTCGAAATCCACGCCCTCCTCGCGCAGAATGGCCTTCAGTTCCCGCAGGTGGTTCTGCGCGAATGACGGGTAGGATTCCCATTCCCGCGCGGTCTTTTCCGCCACCGCATCGGGCAGCACGCGCAACGGCCGGCCGGTTTGCAAGGCACGGGTATAGGTTTCGGCGGCGCGCTCGAAATAATAGAGCCGGTTGAAGGTCTCGGCCACGGTTTCACCGATCACCAGAATGCCGTGATTGCCCATGATCATCGTCTTGACCTTTGCGTCCGCAAGAAGCGCGGCGCAGCGCGCACCCTCATCGCCCAGCGCCATGCCGCCGTATCCGTCATCGATGGCAACCCGGTCATGAAACATGGCCGTATTCTGGTCGATGGCGGGCAGGCGCGAATCGGCCAGACTGGCCAGAACCGTGGCATTGATGGAATGCACATGCATCACACAGCGCGCGTGAGGACAGGCCCGGTGCACCGCGCCGTGCAACCCCCAGGCGGTGGGGTCGGGGGCATCGGGGCGCTCCATCGTCGCCGGATCATCGGCGTCGATCTCGATCAGGTCGCGCGCGCTGATCCGCGCAAAATGTCGCCCGTTGGGATTTATCAGGAACCGTCTGCCGCTGTCGTCGATGGCCAGCGAAAAATGGTTGGCCACGGCCTCGTGCAGGTTCAGCCGTGCAGTCCAGCGAAAGGCGGCGGCCAGATCGCTGCGGGCCTCGGCCAGAATATTCGGAAGCATGGGACACCCCTTTCGATTCGCCAGCCCATCCTGCCAGATTTCGGCGTGTTGCGCAGGGTCCTGTGAAGACGGTCAATCCAAGGGCAATTCGGCCTTGACGCGTGATCCTGCCGCCTGTAATTCCCCCCCAGCGTCGGGCGACGTGCTGCAAGGTGCGGCAGCGGACTGTAACTCCGCCGGGGAGACCCACGCCTGGTTCGATTCCAGGGTCGCCCACCAATAATCCCCTAAAAACAGCACCTTAGCGACCATAAAACGGGCAGACCCCCCTATGGCCCCCGGCTGTAAACGGCCAATATTCCACGAAAAAGGGCCGGTGGCGCGCGGCCCCGGCCCTGTTTGCGGTCGTCAGGGGGCGACTCAGCCCTTCGCTGCGGCCTTCTTCTGTTCGGGCTTGGCGTCCGCCTTCGGCTCCGGCTTGGCCTTCGGCGCGAGGGGGTCAACCGTGGGGTTGGCGCAATACCACTTCGCGCTGGTCAGCGCGGTTCCCAGCTTCGTGGTCTTGCCAAGGCGCGCAGTCAATTGCGCGTCGGTCCACTTGGCCACTTCGGCCCAGAGCGGGTTTTTCTCGGAGTTCTTCGTGGCGTGGGCACGAACTTCGGCAGCGAGGGGGTGGGTCATGGCTTTCTTCCTTTCAATCAGGGAGGCCCTATTGCCTTGCTTAGAACGATTCTAGGCCATGCGATTCGGCCGGTAAAGCCCTAAACTATTGGAAAGTCTGGTAATTTTATGGACGAAGGGCCGAGGGCATTGCCCCCGGCCCCTGCCAGCGCACCGAAATTGGCTAAAACTGTGCGCCGTTTGGTCGCTTCGCCCGGAGTAACGGCAGGCGCGACCAGACCTATCCGCTATCAGACCTCCGAGCTTTGCCGGAAGCATGGGCTGAGCCCGGCGACGTT
>TARA_R110002124_G_scaffold57700_8_pt1 | contig 19872 bp, 12 predicted proteins | sample TARA_R110002124 | Tara Oceans TARA_R110002124 (sample SAMEA4397445) | marine metagenome | biome: Polar Biome; feature: [SRF] surface water layer (ENVO:00010504); material: water (ENVO:00002006), including particulate matter (ENVO:01000060) such as... | depth 5 m | reverse complement strand
TCACCCCTGATATTGTCAGGGCGGAGAAATCCTATTACATAATCCAGGTTAAAATTGAAATTTAACTCATTCTAAGTTAGCTTCAAATATGTAGATACTCTACAGGGCTATAAAATTAGTATCAAATCATCAATTGTCGCTTTTCTGCTTCTGTTAACTTACCAAACCTCAGGTAAGCTGTTATTGATACAATAAGCAAGACAATCGTTACTACATAAACCCAATAAGGAACGGGAACAGGATCTCCTTTGGCGTAAGAATGCAAACCTGAGAGGTAATAATTCACTCCAAATGAGGTCATAATTATAGCACTAAATGCCCATAAACTTGCCAGATTGTAAATTATGGCATTTCTACTTCCAGGAATTAGTCTCAAGTGAAGCACCACAGCATATATTAAAACGGAGATAAGCGCCCATGTTTCCTTAGGATCCCAAGCCCAATACCTTCCCCAACTCTCATTTGCCCATACACCGCCAAGAAAAGTGCCTATTGTCAAAAGGAACAAACCTACAGTGATAGACAATTCATTGACAACGATTAACTCTTTCATGGAAAGCCACCACCTAGGGTTAGGACTTTTGGGTTTGAACACAAGTAAACATAAACTTAGTAAGGCAATAATTGCTGAAAGTGCCAATGGTGCATAGCCACTAACAATGATGGCCACATGGATCTTTAGCCAGTAGGAGTGGAGTACTGGCATAAGGTTGGTGATTTCTGGATTGAGCCAATCCAAGAAACTAACGAAGAGTAAAGTGCCAGAAAACAATAGTCCCAGAGGAACAGTAAAGTGGGATTTTTTGCCAAACACTAATCCAAAAAGGAGTACCCCCCAAGCTACAAAAACCAACATTTCGAATCCATCACTCCAAGGTGGGTGCTTGGCAATGTACCAGCGAAGTGACAGATGAAAGGTAAATATCACCCAACCTATCCAAGCAAAAACGACACCTAATTTCCAGCTAGGTTTCAGACTTTTACCTGAATAAAACAAGGCTGTAATCGCAAGGCCTAACATCATTAATCCAAGCAACCAAAAATATCCAAACAGGCGATTTCCTAGTTTGAGTTTATTAAATAGCAACTCACCTTCGATTTCAGCTTCACTGGGATAAACAGCCTTACCGGCCTCCCTTTGATACAGGTCTATGTAGTCAAATGTCTCGTTTGCCTTTTCCCAATTTCCGGTTAGTAAGCCTTCTTTTAAATTACTTAAGTACAACTTTCCAATGTTTTGTACGAAAATGGCGTCCTCTTCTTCAAAGCCACTGGTAAATTGTGAACTGGTGTACCAGGTTTGGTTATTATCCAAACGGTTCGGGTATAGTTTCAGAAAATCTCCAATTAATACCGCATAAAAAATATTAAACCTTTCATCGGTTTTAAGCAGTTCTTTATGGCCTTCATTTCTTTCCGAAGGTTTGAGCAAATTGGCCTTTTCTACCAAGTCTGACAGTAGGTAATTGCCCTCCTCGTCAACAAAATCCATAAAACTAAGCTGATCAACAGGTGATTTTTTCAGTGCCTTAAAAACGAGCAAGGACTTTTTTTGGTCAATTTTTATTAAGGGTAAGCGACTAAAATATTCAGGTTGTAATTGTACGGCTAGTAAAAATTGTTCAGGGCTAAGGCTTAGGGTTTTATCTTTGACCCGAATTGTTATTTCAGCTTTGCCACTAAGTTTACGAGTGATTTCATTGGCCAAAGTATTCAACGGTTTCATGCGTCCGTCTAAGTCCTGAACAATAAGCCTTCCATATGCTTCTGCTTTTTCCTTTGGAACCACAAAATCCTCTGGAGAAACATTTTCCTGACCCACAGCAGCAAATGAGAATAAACTTAAAAGGACAAGCAAGCTACTCCCTGCTGATAGTTTACCGAGTCGTCGCTGCATAATATTGAATCGGCTGTTTTTGGCAAAAAGGGTCAGTAACATTCCAATACCTAAAAACAAATAACCCAAATAGGTCAGGTAAGTTCCTGGCTTGTCCTGATTGATAGTGAGTACTGTTCCTTGTTCATCAGCATCGTAGGAACTTTGATAAAATCGATATCCCCTATGATCCAGGACGTTGTTCATAAAAATCCGATAAGGCCATGATTCCCCATTGTCCTGAACCATTACTTCACTGGCATAACTTTCAGGGCTTTGGGAACCCGGATAGCGCTTGAGTTCAAAAGTGTTGAGGTGTAGAGAAAAGGGAAGCATTTTGGCTTTAGGTCCATAGGTCATGTGATAAGTCTTTTCCCCAATTTCAAAAGTTACCCATGAAGGTTTGTAACTTACTTTTGGAAAAAAGCCTGAAGCCAACTTATTCTTCTCACTATCAAAAAGGCTCATCTTTAAACCATCTGCATAGTTCTTTGCCACTTCCAAATCTTCCTCAGGTACATAGTTTAGGCTTACATTCTCCTTTATATCCCTTACCACTAAAGCACCCCTTTCCCATTGATATAGGGACCTAAGTTTCAACCTTTCTGCCGTATTGGTATGCATAACACCAATTTGTTGACTGGCCATTTCCATCACTTGCAGATGCACATTTGTAGCAAGCATCCAGCCGGAATCACTTCTATAAATTCTTAACGGAGCGATTCCGTTTTCATTCATTTCAAGACTCAGATCACCTAGAAGCAAAGATTCACCATTTCTCAATATCTGGTCTTCTCTTGTGCCTTCTTTTATATAGGAAAGTACTAAAATGGTTTCATTTCCAGGTGCAAATACCCGCTTGGCAGAAGGAACGTATTCCTCCAGTACCAGTTCTAAATCCTGACCTTCTAAGGAAATAGCATAAGTGCTTGGATCGAATGTTTTAGAAGTGAATTCAGCTCCTTGGCTGAAATGAACACCATTTCCACCCTCTATTTGCAAGTAATTGTTACTGGTGTAGTAAATATTCTCCGAATTTCCAGTTCTAATATGAATAACGCCTTCTTTACTAAATAATCTAGTGACTCCAGCACCAATAATGATGACGATAAATGCTAGATGAAAAATCCCTAATGGTAGCTTTTCTTTGCTTAATAATTTGTATTGCCCAATATGGGCTATGAAATTAATACAAAGCCAGATCATTATTAATTCAAACCACCAGGCTTCATAAAACAATGCCCTGGCAACAGCAGTACCGTGATCATTTTCTACAAAAGTGGCAATACCCATAGCTACAGCAAGTATAAAAAGGAGTAGCACGGATACTTTGGTGGAAAGAAGGAATTTCATAGGGTTATTTTAAAGGGGTACACCAATAAATTTAGCTTTATTGTTTGGCCTGAATACAAACATAATATAGGCCCAATTCTGATTGGTTTTAAGGCTTCCATTGTCCTGAATATGTTTGAAGGTGTCAGATGCAATGAACTGACTGTAACCTGCTTGAATGGATACGGATTCACTTATTACCTTGCCAATCGATAGGTCAATCTCTGATCCAAATCCTTTATTCAGCTCAGTACCAGTATAGCCTTCCTGAAGAATGGTTGCAGTACTTGCAAAATGGTGATAATCCCCCTGTATCCAAAATCCAGCATCAAAATTGTACCTGGTTCTTAAGTATATGTCCCTCAAACCCCTTGAGTTAAAGTGATTGCCTACATAGAACAAATCCATAAAACCATTGAAGGCATGATTGGTACCATATAGGGGAGAGAATGATTTGTTTTTTTGTTGGCTATTTGTAGGTGTTCCACTTAATAGCTCAAAGCCAGCAGTGGCAGTGTATTTTGAGCCTGTCTCCTTGTTTTCGGTTAAGGTCTGGGTTATATGTGCACTTATATCGTACGCAGAGGTAGACCTGTTTAAAACATCTTTACCAAACTGATAATAAAAATAAGCAGAAAGCTTTGTTGTGGGAAGGTTGTATTTTAGGGTTGGCAAGGCCAAAGTTTGTAAGTAACGAATTCCTTGACTAGTATAGTTGATATTATTTGTTTCCTGATACTGTCTGCCATCGTTCCAAAAGAGTAGGGCATAGTTGAACTTACCAACGGTGTTTTCATATCGGGCAAACTGTGCTGCTTTGTATTGATTGGGTGTTGTGAATAGATTGTCGCTAATTTTTTGGCCATCTTGGTTAAAACCAAAACCAAAATGCAATTTGGCTTTTTCTTTTTCATACTTCATCAAAGCAAACTCATGCGATCTGGCCTGAAGGGCCCAATCCAGGTTGCCTAGGAATCTTGCATTGTCATAATTTAACTCTTGCCTTCCTAGTTTTAGTTTCCAGTTTTCCCCAAAATTAACTTCAGCCCAAGCCTCATGCACTGACAAATAATTGTCTGAAATATTGGCGGTAGAACTGCTTCCCCAGGTACGAACATCCTGTATGCTCATGAAAAAATTTAGGCGATCGATCTTATAGTTCGCTTGAATTCTCGCTCTGTGGGCTATAAAGCCAGCAGGATCGGCATTCTCATTTATTAATTTGTTGTATCCGTGACGGTATTCGCTTCGGACAAGCATTTGCCCATCAATTGAAAATTGGGCAAAGCTGTGCTGTTGGGAGCAGAACAATAATAGTAATGCTCCCATTATAATAATAGAACTTTTCATAATGGTGGAATTTGTTCAGTATTTTATTTGATACTGACTGTTTTAATTTCTTTTTTTGCTTCTCTGGCTTTTCCTTCCTTGAGCCATTTAGGGACAACTTGCTCAAGGAAATCCTCCTTAGCAGCCAAATTTTTTTCTATGTCAAAGCCAATATAGGCTTGTAGGGCGTCCTTTGAAGTGAAATCAGGCATTTCTACGGGTTTATTATGGCCTAAATCAGCCAATAGTCTGGCAAGCTCAATCCTGGTTTCCTGAATAATACCAGTAGCTGAGGTCACTATTCTACTTGTTTCAAGGGGGGCATGAAAAGCTGCACCATGAGAGGCTACAGAATAATCCCATCTCCATTGTGCATGTCTGATGCCTTGCTGAATAGTACTCATTTGATCTTGTGTGGCACCCAATTCCCAAGCTTTTGCTGCTTCTATATGGGCCATGGCTATTTGTCGCTGAAGTTTGGAAGTACCCTCTTTTACTTTTCGTTGTCGCTCGTAGACATCTGTGATCAAATCGTCTACCTTTTCCCTATGACACACAAAACAACTGTTCTCCACATTGCTTAGGGGAGAGCCTATATTGTGGTTGGTGAATTTCTGCCCTCCCTCAGATTGGTAAGGCATATGACAGTCTGCGCAACTTACACCTCTTTTGCTATGTACCCCCATTTTGTAGATTTCATAATCAGGATGTTGTGCTTTTAACATTGGTGTTTTACTTAAAGGATGTGTCCAATCAGAAAATCCAGCTTCATCATAATAGGCTTCGGCACTTTCCACGTCCATCCCATCTCTCCATGGAAACGTAAGGTAATTGGCATTCTCCGCGCCAGGTTTCTTCTTGTCGAAATAATATTCTACATGGCATTGGGCACAAACCAAGGAACGCATTTCTTGGTGAGAGGCTTCGTTGATGTCTTTACCCATGGCTTCATAAGCTTCTATAAGCGCTGGCCTTGTCACCGTAAGTTTCATCGTTTCTGGATTGTGACAATCGGCGCAGCCAATAGGATTGATTACTTCTGCTCCCAGGTCGGAGAATTTTTGACTGTAATACTCCGTCACACCCATTTCCTTCATTAGCCGGGGTACATCAGGACTTTTACATGTCCAGCAAGTACTTGGCATTGGACCTTCACCAGCATTCATAGGAGCACCTATTCTGAGTGTTTCATTGATGTCAGAAATGGCATGATTGTGCCCCTTAGGTGAATTATAATCTTTACTGAATCCATAACCTGCCCATAGAATAACCATTTCCGGCTCAGCCCGAAGCATGTCTTTATGTCCACTGGTATTGAACATACTATGAAAGGTGGTATCCTTGGTTTTCATATAAGACTGGTATTGCCTTGGGAAATTCAATCCCCAAACAGAATCTCGGGGCTCGATTCCTTCAATTTCAACCTTTGGTTGATAGGCAAACCTGGCTTCAGATTTACGGTCTAAAATATTTACGGCCAAATAGGCCAAAAGGAATACAATTACTGCCGTTGCTAAAAAGAGAATCCAGTTTTTCATGACACTTTAAGTTATTTATCCTTCGATGATTTCATTGATTTTTTAAGCCATTCAGGAACAATGCTAAGATCCGAAGGACTGTATTCTTTGATGGGTTCTATTTGTGCACCAACTGCGGAAAGACTTCTTACTCTACCATGAGGCACTTCACGATGACATTCCCAGCAGGTTCGGTTCGTTCTGTTTTCCTGGTGGTTGTCTACAAAAGCTGCTGTTTTAGCATCTGTAACCTGGTCCTGATGGCACCTAATGCAATTGTCTTGAATAACAGCGATGGAAGGGGGTAAGGCCCTGATCACCTCCGGTTCGGCCCTGGCTGTAAATACGGAAGCATGATAAAGTCCATCTTTGGCTTTGAAAAAGTATTTATTAAAAACATTGTCATGTGGAACATGGCAGTCATTACAATGGGCTACCTCCCTATGGGAACTGTGCGTCCAGGTAATGTATTGTGGTCCCATAATATGGCAATTGACGCAGGCCTGAGGGTCATCCGATAAATAAGAAGTGGCATTGCTAATGTCCAGCAAAAAAAATCCCAATCCAACGATCAATGCTACCAAAAAAGTAGCTCCTGTTCTCCACTGCCTGGGAGGAACCAGACTGTATTTAAATAAAAAACGCTTGATATTGACCTTCATAGCCTTCGCTTTAATTGGTAATCAAAAATAAGCCATTTGTCTTTATAGAAACCTGAGAAAAGTCAGTTTTGAACCTGTTTTTTGCCTGTACAATTTAGGGTACTATTAAAATATTATTTAAGAATAAAATATATAAATAATTTGGTATAATTAAAATTAATAAGTGTAAAATTTGATAATTATATGTTTATTATTGGTATTTATTTATGAGTTATTATATGGCATAATATTTTATAATGTAAAGTTTGGAATTAACTGTTCAGGTTTTGCTTTAATCCTATTCGTGATTTTACAGAATTAGGAAAATCCTATTTCATGATTAATTCTTGAGAATGAATTAATGTTTTGAATTATGAGAATAGTAGGTTGATGTGTATTATAAAATTAGCCTTTTAAAAAATGTAATTTTGAAGTGCCTGCTGTTCTTGTTATATTCAACTTGCACTCTTCTCAGCTTGACCTGGTAAAGGAAAAATTGAAAATGAAGAGTATCGTGATACCATGAAAAAGATTAAGCAAACCAACTCATTTATTAAGCTATTTTTAGGCAGTTTTTTCCTATGCCTAATTGGCTGTGCAAATGAAAAGGTGGGAGAAGCCAATCTGGAGCCATTTCCTGATGTAGTCAGTTATAATTTCCATATTCGACCCATTCTTTCTGACAATTGCTATGCTTGTCATGGTCCTGATGCCAATGCAAGGGAGGCTGGATTAAGGTTGGACCTTGAAAGCGAGGCTTATAAAGCTCTGGTAGAAAATCCTGGTGCCTTTGCTCTTGTTCCAGGAAAACCTCATCAATCTGAGGTTTACCTTCGCATCAATTCCGAGGATGAGAACGAAATGATGCCTCCTCCGGATTCAAATCTCAAATTGACCAATAGAGAGATTGAGCTCATTAAAGCCTGGATCAAAGAGGGTGCAGTTTATGAGAAACACTGGGCTTTTGAGCCTCCTAAATACCATGAACCTCCTGCCGTAAAAGACAATAAGTGGCCGATCAATGAAATTGATTACTTTATCCTAAAAAGGCAGGAAGACATTGGATTGAATCCGAACGAACCTGCTTCTAAAGAAAACCTTTTAAAGCGTTTGAGCTTCGACTTGACAGGCCTACCGCCTACGCTGGAAATGATGGACCAGTTTAGTAGCAATGAGGACCCGAATGCCTATGAGACAATGGTGGACTACCTCTTGGATCAAAACGCTTATGGTGAGCGCATGGCTGTTTATTGGATGGATATCGCGAGGTATGCCGATTCCTATGGCTATCAACTGGACAATTTCAGAACACAATGGGCATGGAGAGATTGGGTAATTCATGCTTTCAATAAGAATTTATCCTATAAAGATTTTATCACCTGGCAGTTAGCAGGAGACCTCTTGGAAAACCCAACCAAGGAACAAATTTTAGCAACAGGCTTTAATAGAAACCATAAAATCACGGAAGAAGGAGCTGTGGATGAGGAGGAATACCGGATAACCTATGTGACGGACAGGACCAATACCGTTGGCAAAGGAATCTTGGGCATCACCTTTGAATGTGCTGCCTGCCATGACCATAAATTCGACCCTATCTCACAGAAGAATTATTATGAAATGTTTTCATTCTTCAACAATATCGATGAATTAAGGACTTCTACAAGTCCTATTGATCCATTGGCTGGTACACCTAAGTCTTATGCCAAAAAGCCCTTTATTGAAATTACAGATGAAGATGCAGAAGGCATTTTATCCTTTGTAAACAAAAAGGATACCAGCACTTTAATTGTTTCTGTAATGGGTGAACTGGATACCATGCGGAACAATTATATTTTAGAAAGGGGCGTTTTCAATGCTTTTGGTGAAGAAGTATTTCCTACTACTCCTGAATCCATTTTAGGTTTCAATACCAAATACCCCAAAAGCAGACTAGGGCTGGCCAGGTGGTTGTTTGATGAAAAGAACCCTCTCACTTCCAGGGTTTTTGTGAACAAAATCTGGAAGGAGTTTTTTGGAAGAGGAATAGTCAATACTACTGGGGATTTTGGCATGCAAGGTGAATTGCCCAGTCATCCGGACTTGTTGGATTGGCTGGCCATTGATTTTATGGGAAATGGGTGGGACATGAAACGATTAGTAAAGCAAATAGTGATGTCTGCGACCTACAGGCAATCAGTTACTGTAAGTCAGGAAGAAAGGAACCGTGATTCGGAAAACAAGTTCTATACCTATGCTTCACGCAACCATTTGAAGGCTGAGTTTATAAGAAACATGGTATTGTCCTCAAGTGGACTTTTAGTGCCGGAAATTGGCGGTAGAAGTGTTAAACCTTACCAACCGGACGGACTTTGGGAAGCGGCGACAGCAGGAGGCTCTACTTTAGCTGAATATACCCAGGATCATGGTGAAGATCTTTATAGAAGAGGATTGTATACTTTTATGAAGAGAACAGTTCCTGCGCCTTCCATGTTGATATTTGATTCCAGCAACCGGGATCAATGTGAAACAGAACGCTCTTTTACCAATACGCCATTGCAGGCATTGGTAATGCTAAACGACCCTACCGTTCTAGAGGCTTCCAGGGTTTTGGCTTCCAGATTGCTTAGCGAAAAATCCACCGAAAAGGAAAAAATAAATAAAGCATTTCGATTAATTCTATGTAGAAAACCCAAAGCCAAAGAGTTGGATTTGCTGGAATCCTATTATAAGGACAAGCTAGCTACCATTACGGAGGAGGATGCCCTCGAATTGGCATCAATTGGTGAATATCCTCAGGAGGAAAATGTGGATAGGCAATCAGTAGCGGCACTTATGCAAGTAATTTCTACAATGTACAATATGGAGGAATCCATAAGCAGATCTTAAACAAATGGAGAAAGAGATATTAGAATACGGGCTGAATAGAAACAGAAGAAGGTTTTTGTCAAAATTGAGTTTGGGCGTTGGAAGTGTGGCCTTAGGTTCATTGCTTATGCCCGACCTTTTTGATCGGGTAGGGGGGAATAAGGATTTAGAGATGGCCATTCCAGGCTTACCTGACTTTGCGCCAAAAGCCAAGCGGGTGATTTACCTGTTCCAAAATGGTGCCCCCTCACAATTGGAATCTTTCGATTACAAGCCCAAACTCAGGGACATGCAAGGCCAGGATTTACCTGCCTCTATCCGTGGAGACCAAAGACTGACGGGTTTTACGGCCAACCAGTCTTCCCTTCCATTGGTAGGCTCATTTGTGGATTTCAAGCAATACGGCGAATCCAGGGCCTGGGTAAGCGATCTTTTTCCCAAAACCGCAGAAATTGTAGATGACATTTGCATCATTAAATCCATGCACACGGAGGCCATCAACCATGACCCTGCGCTTACGTTTTTTCAAACTGGAGCACAACAAGGCAATAGACCCAGTATGGGCTCCTGGCTTAGTTATGGCCTGGGAAGTGAGAACCAAAACCTGCCTTCCTTCACCGTATTGATATCAAGAGGTGAAGGCAATAGCCAAGGGGTTTATTCCAAATTGTGGTCCAATGGATTTCTGGATTCCATCCATCAAGGCGTACAGTTCAGTAGTGGGGAAGACCCTGTTTTGTACCTCAAAGACCCAAAAGGGCTAAACCGGTCTGACAGGCGTGACATGTTGGACAAGCTGGCCCAATTGAATCAGTGGTCTTATGAGGACATTCATGACCCCGAGATCAATACCAAAATTCAGCAATATGAAATGGCTTACCGCATGCAAACTACCGTGCCTGAGACATTGGACATTTCCAAAGAACCCCAAAGCGTCATAGACATGTATGGGGAAGACTGTAAAAAGCCAGGTACTTTTGCTGCCAATTGTTTGCTGGCTAGAAAATTATCAGAAAATGGGGTACGCTTTGTTCAACTCTATCACCAGGGTTGGGACCAGCATGTCAATTTACCGAAAGAGATCACCTGCCAGGCGATGGATGTGGACCAGGCATCTGCTGCCTTGGTAAAAGACCTTAAGCAAAGAGGCTTATTGGATGAAACACTTGTTGTTTGGGGAGGCGAATTCGGGCGGACCAACTTCAGCCAGGGAGAAATAACCAAAGACAATTACGGAAGAGACCACCACCCAAGGTGTTTTAGTATCTGGATGGCAGGAGGAGGGGTCAAACCTGGGATTGTTTATGGAGAAACGGATGAGTTTGGATACAATATCACGAAGAACCCTGTTCATGTGCATGATTTTCAAGCTACACTTTTACACCAACTGGGATTGGATCATGAAAAGTTGATTTACAAACACCTGGGCAGAAGGTTCAGGTTGACAGATGTTTCAGGACATGTTGTGAAGGATATTCTTGCCTGATAGTGGGCTTATGGAATTTTTTTAGCATTAGTTGTTAGATGGGTGCTTTGATAAAACGGGAAGTAATGGTATCTGGTATTTAAGCGGGAAAAGGTAGTAGTGCTTCTATTTTATATTGAAGGCAATCCAAAATTAATCACTTCCTATTAAGGCTACCTAAGTTTATTTTTTCCAAGTATTTAAATCCCATTCAGCTAATTATAGATTCTCAGTGCTAATATTTACTCTTTAAAATTCAATTTATTGGGCTTAGGAGTCATTTAAGCCTATATTTCTACTGTTCATTTTTGGCTTGACCCAAAAACGAACCAAAAAAGTCAAGGCTGTCAAATCTTATTTCAAATGATGGTTCATATTTCAGTGAATAGATCTCTTCTACGTTTCCATCATTTGATTTTTGAATCAGGATTTCAGGCTAAAAATGAGTGGATCTCTTTGTGGGAGCTAACTCATTTTCTTAACGCCCTCCATCCTGATCCAAATACCATAATCTTTGAAGGCCGGAAATAGCCTGATATAAAAGGCAACCCAGAAAGAATTAAAAATCAAACAATTATTTACTTCTAAATTGTTATAAACTATTTTTTACCAATTAGTATTCCATTAGCTTCCTGACTTTACTTTCCTCATATTCTCAAACCAGGGCTTAATGCCTTACAAATTTTTCAACATCTGGGCTCCTTATTTTAAATGACCATAATAAGCCTAAGGTTATATTATTTTTTCGGCGCATTAAATTCGGCTTTACCCTGTTTTTAGCTTAAAATATAAGATATTTATTGATGTATTGTCTTTGATATTAGACCCATGAGAATAAAATTTACTTTAAGGCCAAGCCATTTCCTTCTATTTAGCGTAGTATTTTGGACCTTTGCTGGCAAAATAGATCCGGTTATAGCCCAGTCGGGCGATTGGAGAAATATTAAAAATGGCCGGATTATTCCTGACAAAAGCTATAGTGATCAGCCTTATATCGTAAAAACGGATGATGGAGCTTGGTTGTGTGTGATGACCACCGGATCCGGCCATGAAGGAGCCACCGGACAACATATCATCAGCCAGAGAAGTTTTGACCAGGGCATTACCTGGGAAGAAATAATAGAAATAGAACCTTCAGACGGCCCTGAGGCGTCCTATGCAGTGCTTTTAAAAGCTACTTCCGGTCGGGTATTTGTGTTCTACAATCATAATACTGACAACCTTAGAGAGGTAAAAGGAGATGATCCTCCTTATAAAGATGGGATTGTAAAAAGGGTGGATAGTCAGGGCTATTATGTGTTCAAATACTCAGATGACAATGGGCAATCCTGGTCTGATCAAAGGTATAACATCCCAGTTAGGGAATTCGAAATCGACAGAAAAAACCCTTATAAAGGTGATATAAGGTTTTTTTGGAATGTAGGGAAGGCATTTGCCCATGAAGGAAGTGCTTTTGTTCCTTTGACCAAAGTAGGTGGATTTGGAAATGGTTTTTTCACTTCAAATGAGGGTGTTTTACTAAAAAGTGACAATCTCTTCGATGTGGCTGACCCAGCTGATGCCAATTGGAATACCCTGCCTGAAGGAGACATAGGCTTGAGAACCCCAGAGAATGGCGGTCCAATAGCTGCCGAACATAGTTATTCCATACTTAGTGATGGTTCTTTCTTTGTGGTTTACCGTTCATTGGATGGCCATCCGGTCTATAGTTATAGTAGAGACCGGGGAAAAACCTGGGACAAACCCCAATACATGCGATTTGCCGATGGGGGCTTGATGAAAAACCCGAGGGCAGCCAATTTTGCATGGAAATGTGAAAATGGTAAATTCCTCTATTGGTTTCACAATCATGGAGGCAGGTTTATCAGGGAACATCCGAATCCGGGTTCTATCGGTTACAATGACCGCAATCCGGTATGGATGGCAGGAGGCGTGGAAGTGGATGGGAAAGATGGTAAAGTGATTCAATGGAGTCAACCGGAGATTTTACTATACGATGATGACCCATTGGTCCGCATGAGTTACCCTGACCTGATGGAAGAGGGGGGCAATTATTTTATTACCGAAACACAAAAGGACATTGCACGGGTCCATCAGATTGACAACGCCTTTCTAGAGCGGCTTTGGGGCCAATTTGAGGAACCTATACCGGTTCGGGATGGCTTGCTGATCAATTGGTCAGGAAAGGGCAAAAGTTTACCGCAAAAACTTCCGGCTCCGGCTGTTCCAAACTTTCGGGTTAGAGATACCAATACCGCTGATTACAGAGGAAAAAGCACCAATGCAGGCTTTACCATAGAACTGGGATTTTTGCTTTATGAAGTGAAAGAAGGGCAGGTTTTGGCGGATACCAGAGACGCTTCAGGCAAAGGTTGGTGGGTAGGCGTTTCAGATAAGAACAACCTTACGTTTCAGATGAACGATGGCCAAACCGAGGTCGGATGGAGCTCTGATCCTGGTACCATACAACCAAATACCCAACATCAGGTAAGTATCCTTATAGACGGAGGCCCAAATATCATCGCTTTTGTTACAGATGGCCAATTAAATGATGGGGGAGAGGATCGACAGTTTGGCTGGGGGAGATTCAGTCCCTACTTCAAATCGCCAGAAGGCTCAAGTACCTTATTACTAGGTTCAAGTATAAAAGGAGAACTGAGTTATGTAAGGTTTTTTGATCGGGCTTTGATGGTTTCGGAAGTTTTGGCTAGTCAGAGGTGGGAAAAGTGATGGAGTGATGTAGTGATTTGGTGATGGGATGAGAAGGGTGAATAAGTGATCAAGGTTGGGGATTTATGTATGTGATTAAAGCTTTTTTTATTGCTTTTATTTTAAAGTTGTCAATTTTGTACTTTTTTTTAAAAGTCAGATTGTTTTTTAACAATAGGCCTAGAGGTAGCCGCCTTCCCTAAAGACATCTAATTAGAACTGCATCAATCGGGAAGGCTAAAAACCATTACAGCACCTCCTGGGTGGGGTTTCATTTTTGAACCGCCTACAGAGATGGCAATGTATTGCTTGCCGTTAACAGCATATACACTCGGGGTAGCGTGGCCGTCAGAAGGTAGCTCATATTCCCATAGTATTTCTCCATTCTCTGTGTCAAAAGCCCTGATTTTGGAATCAGAAGTAGCAGCAATAAAGAGTAACCCACCGGCTGTTACAACGGGACCACCATAATTCTCAGTGCCTGTGACCGGAATTCCTCGTTTGGTTAGCTCTTCATATTCTCCTAGTGGCACCTTCCATTTTATGGTGCCTGTATTAAGATCGACAGCATTCAGTGTGCCCCAGGGTGGTTTAATAGCAGGATATCCTTCATCATCCTGCCAACGTTGGAAACCTCGGAAGACATAAGGTGGCGCATTGTCATCCCGTTCGTTTTTTGAATTAACAATAGTTTCTTCATTAAAGAGGAAGGAAATGATGGCTTCCCGACGTGCTTGCGAAACCTGATCAAAAGCGGGCATACGTCCTCCTCCCTTTTTTATGACCTGCATTACCATTTCCTTGTCTAATCGCTTGGAGATGTTTTCTAGGGAAGGAAAACCGCCCGTAGGATTACCTTTACGATCGGAACCATGACAGGATGCGCAATGGATCAGGTATTGTTTTTCCCCGAAAGGCAATGCACAGCCATCTGCCTTTTGTGTAGGAACCATCTGGTAAAACCAGGGAATCTCATTTACATTTACATACAGTATTCCTTCGGGATCTGCTGCAGCACCACCCCATTCCATGCCTCCATCGTATCCGGGAAACATGATCGTTTGATCGGTACTTGGAGGAGGGTATCCCCCATAATTTCCCGATTGACTGAATACCTCCTTGCTTATTTGCTGTGCTCTGGGAGATATATTGGAAAAGTCACCCTCAGTATATTCCTGCCTCATTAATGGAGCTGGCTTGGTTGGAAAAGGCTGCGTTGGCCAGGTTTGGATTTCATCAATTTTAGAGGCTGCTCTAGGTCGTTCCTCAATGGGCCAAAGCGGTTCTCCTGTAAGCCTATCATATACGAACAACAACCCCATTTTTGTACCTACAGCAACAATATCTACCTCTTTTCCTTCGTGCTTTACCGTAAGCAAAGTCGGTGGTTGAGGAATGTCCAAATCCCAAAGATCATGATGCACCAGTTGGTGGTGCCAAAGTCGTTTACCTGTATTCGCATCGAGCGCAATGAGCGAGTTGGCAAATAAATTTTCTCCATAACGGTTGCCTCCAAAAAAATCCGGACCGGCCGTCTCAGTTGACAAGTAGACGATGCCACGTGGTATATCAATTGCCATACCTGACCAGTCAGATGCTCCTCCTGTGCTTTCTAAATAGTTTTCCGGCCAGGTATCTGATCCAAATTCACCAGGCCTAGGCAAGGTGTGAAAAATCCACTTCCGCTTTCCAGTTCGAATGTCAAATGCCCGCACTGCACCAGGTAAATCCTCACCTACATTGGCCCCAATGATAAACATGTCCTTGTAAATCTGCCCAGGTGTATTGAGCGTTACATTTGGTTTACCTGGAACGTCCATTTCTTCACCAAGATGAATCGATCCATTTTCTCCAAAAGAAGCAATGAGTTCACCACTTTTGGCATTCAATGCAAAAAGCCGGTTTCCTTTCATAGTGAGTATGCGACCCGATTCACCATCATGCCAATACATTAGTCCCCGTTGGTCCCCATCAGCGAGCGATTCATGAAGCTTGGAAGGATCAAAGGTCCAAAGTTCCTTCCCTGTCGCGCCATCCAAAGCAACCACCCGACTGTTTGGGGTAGCTGTGTATAGCCAACCATCGACAATTAGGTTATTCGTTTGATAATTGGCACTATCTCCTGTCATATAGGTCCAGGCCAATTCCAATTGAGACACATTTTCTCTATTTATTTGGTCAAGCGTTGAGTACTGATTGCTGCTAGGGTGGCCGAGGTAAGTTGCCCAGTCAGCTCCTGCACCTTCTGGTGAGGTTTGTGTGCAGGCAGTTAGGTATAAAAACATGTAAGAAATGGCGATGAGTTTGTGTTTTGAAAAATATTGATCATTGTCCATGTTCTTCCAGATTTTAATTTTGGGGATGAGGCATTATTGGCTATGCAAAATATAAAAAATATTGATCATGTTTATAAAATGGGAAATCTTTCGAAATATCAGATTGGGATTTAGGGGTTTGGTAGGGGGGATGAAGTGATTTGGTGAGATAGTGATCGAGTGATGTAGTGAGAGTACAAGCTCTATCCTAATTTAAAAAAAACAGTAGTTCTTCATTCGAGAACTTTCTGTATGTTTGTTTATTAAGTGAACGAATTAAACGAACAATTGCAATAAGTACCCTTCGGGAATATTGGGAAAAGCATGTAGATCCCGAACAATATTAGAAAACCTGGTACGATACGGTAAAAAGTGCAAATTGGTTTTCACCGATTGACGTAAAACAAACTTATATCAACGCAAGCATTCTGAAGAACAGTCAGATAGTTTTCAACATCAAATAAAATACTTATCGCTTGATAGTTAAGTTCAATTACGAAAAGCAATGAGCATTTATTCGTTTTATTGGCACACAGGCTAAATATGACAATATTGATGCTGACACGATTAAATAATGAAATCATGGAATTAAGGCCAATAAAGCCTGAAAAAGACTACCGAAATGGACTTGAACGATTGGAGGTAATTTTTGATGCGCCAATTGACACCAAAGAAGGAGACGAAGCCGAAATACTTTCAATGCTCCTTGAAAATTATGAAAAAGAGCATTATCCGATTGAATCAACAGACCCTATTGAAACAATAAAAATACGAATGGAGGAGCTGAATATGCGTCAAAGGGACCTTGTCGGAATCATTGGCGGAAAAAGTCGTGTATCGGAGATTATGAACAGAAAGAAAAAATTAACCGTCGATATGGTAAGAGAACTGGAGCGAAAACTACAGATTTCAGCCTCTGTCCTGGTAAATAATTACCCGCTTTCTGGAAAATAAGATTGTTAAAATTCAAGTACCCAAGAAACATACACTAATCGACCTTAAACACATCATTTTAACCGTAAATTAACCATGAACAAATTTTTACTTTACCTGGTAGCTGTCTTTATAGTATTCAGTTGTGAAACCAAAGAAAATAGCACCGAAGTTGAAATTATAGAGATCTCTGAAACAATAGAAAACCCCGCTACAATGGCAGTGAAAAAAGAGGACGAGGGATGGATTAAGCGGCATGAAACAATATTGGGCAGGCTAAATCAGGAGGCTGAATTGATTCTTGTAGGCAATTCAATTTTTCATTCCTTGGACAATGAAGACCGCAATGCGGTTTGGGAAAGGTACCTCAATCCCTACAAAACCATAAATATGGGAATTTCTGCGGACAGAACGGAAAATGTGATTTGGAGGCTTGAGAATGGTTCACTAGAAAATATAAATCCTAAAGTGGCCCTTCTCTTGATTGGAACCAACAATACCGATGGCAATCATTTTCTTACTGTGAGTACTGCTGAAGAATTGGCCGGAGGGATTAAAAAAATCTGTGCCATCCTTAACGAAAAACTTCCCGATACCGAAATCCTTATCATGGGCATTTTACCTTATGGTTACAAGCCAAACCATAGAGATAACATCAATAAAGCAACAAACAATATCGTTTCCAAATTCCCTGAAGAGCTACCATTTGTGCATTACATAGATATAAGTGATGTCTATTATGATGCCAATGGCAAAGTTATTAAAGAATTGATGCCGGATTTTCTGCATCCTAATGCTGAAGGCCATATGCTAATGTTTGAAGCCCTTGATGATAAAATAAAGGAGCTTATGGTGAAATAATAAATTAGGCTACTTAAAAATTCAACCTGGAAAATAACCTTTTAAAAGAGGGATCTTGGTTGTGAAAATCGCTACTCCACCCAATAGACTGAAAATTTTACTTGAAAAACATCCCCAACATATCTTTTCAAAGCGCGGAGGGCGCTACCAAAATTGAATTTCTGAAACTTTCAGAACTTTTTAGCCGGATTCAGGAAGATCCGAACCACGATCCTAAAAGGCCACATAGATTAGATTTTTTCGCCTTGTTAATTGTTACAGAGGGTACAGGAACCCATCAGGTGGATTTAAAAAAGTACGCTTTACGAAAAGGATCGGTTGTGAAAATAGCAAAGAACCAAGTGCACGCTTTTCAAGACGATCTGAATTACCAAGGTTATTTGGTTGTATTTACCGAAGAATTTGTTCTTAAATACTTTTCAAGGTCATCCATAGAGTTTCTTTCTCATCTCTACAATTACCATCTTTCGCTGCCTTTGGTAGAAAAGAGTTCGTATAATGAATCTTTTCTTTTTGATTCCTTGGCAGCGCTTAAATCGGAGAATCAATATGCGCAAATGGACATTCTTGCCAAGCTATTGGAACTTTATTTGCTACGATTAGACCAACAAACACAAGGGGCATTTACGCGTATAATTAAAAATGAGTTTCATCAGATTTTTACCAATTTCAAAAATTTAGTAGAAAAAAATTACACCGAAACACGCAATGTAAAAGACTATGCAGACTGGTTGCACATTTCTCCCAAGCACTTAAACCATGTCGTAAGAGAAGTCACTTTGAACACAGCCAAAACCTTTATTGACCAATATGTGATACTGGAAATTAAACGCAGTATTTTGAGTACCGATAACAGTTTGAAAGAGGTGGCATTCAGTACTGGTTTTGAAGAAGTGACCAATTTTACCAAGTTTTTTAAAAAACATACAGGTCTATCCCCAAAGGAATTTAAAACCAACATATAATTCAATCGGTTACACATTTACCATTTTTAAATCCATTTTGATAAAAACCGGTATTGCTGTCTTTCTCACCTTTGCTTCATCAAATTAAAACAAACAAAGATGAAGTATTCAAAATTAAACTTATGGGGATTGGCATTGGTTGCCATGGCCCTGTTTACTGCTTGTGACAAAGATGATGAAGACAAAAGTCCAGGTGTTGAAATTGTAGATTTTGGTGCATCACCATCTGCCTCCATAATTACCACCGGTGAAGTAAGTGTGATTACCGAAAACACTGCACGTTTTCATACCTTTAACTTTGATGTAGCTCCTTACACCGTAACCATAGTAGAGACTAAAAATAAAGTGGTCGTTGTGGACTTGGGACCTGCACCAGTTTTTGCTGCTGAGCTTAAAACTTATATCGATGAAATCAACAAACCAGGAGCTGTAATCATCACTCACAATCATGGTGATCATTATGGAGGAGCAGGTAGCTTCACCGATTGGGATATTTATGCAGAAACTACAGTAGCAAACCAGTTAAACGGTACCGAAGATTTTACCAATGTATATCCAAATAACGTAATTGGCGTTTCTGGTAATCAAGTTATTGGAGAGCTTGAGTTTTCCTTCAATAAAGTATCCAATGCAGAAACTGGAGAGAATGGTTACTTTTTCAATGAAGAACATAAAATCGTATTTCCAGGGGATTTGGTTTATAATCTGACCCACATTTATCTCAGAGAGTATACTCCGAATGATGGGGAGGACGAAATAGACAACTGGATAGCAGGATTGAACCTGTTGAAAACAGAATTTTCAACTTATAACTACCTTTTTGTTGGCCATAACGGTTCCCGCTCAGATGTAACCGTAGTTATAGAGGAGAACATAGACTATTTAATGAATGCACAAGCCATCCTCAAGGGAAACCAACAGCTTACCAATGGTGGAAGCGCCACGACACAACAAGAGGTAGTGGATGAATTGCTATTGCTTTATCCGAATTACAAGGTAGGGGGCTTAATGCTTTCTTTACCAGATGCCTTCTTCCCAGGAGACCCTGGAGCAGATTGGTTTTAACCCGAAATATGCTATAGACT